>Ga0157369_10008573_pt1 | contig 11726 bp, 10 predicted proteins | sample C25metaG_FD_113461 | JGI IMG/M metagenome (GOLD analysis project Ga0157369, IMG submission 113461) | Corn rhizosphere microbial communities from Kellogg Biological Station, Michigan, USA - C2-5 metaG | ecosystem: Host-associated > Plants > Roots > Rhizosphere > Soil | place: USA: Michigan... | reverse complement strand
TGAGATCCTCGAGCGCGAGCTCGAAGAAGAGCTTCTCATCCATGAGGCCCCTCTGGGCGAGATCGCGGATGTCCTCATCGTAGGCGGAGCCGTGCTTCATCGCATGATCGAAGATCGTGGGGTTCGATGTCAGGCCGGTGATCGCCAGCTCATCGATATAGCGCTTGAGCGTGCCGCTCGAGAGGAGCTCACGGGTGATGTTGTCCAGCCACAGGCTCTGGCCTGCGCGATTGAGCTCGAGTGTCATATTGGTCATCGTGCAACTCCTCAGACGGTTTGCAGCGCATCGCCTACGATCCGCTGCGCCTCCTCGGCGATGGTCGCGAGGTGCCGCTCGCTCAGGAAGCTCTCGGCATAAATCTTGTAGAGACTCTCGGTTCCCGACGGACGAGCCGCGAACCAGCCGTTCGCGGCGACGATCTTCAGCCCGCCGATCGGGGCGTCATTGCCCGGCGCGCGCGTCAGCTTGCCCGTGATCGGCTCGCCTGCGAGCGTCGCGGCGCGCACGGACTGCGGAGAGAGGCTCGCGATACGCCTCTTCTCGTCCGCGGTCGCGGGTGCATCGATGCGCGTATACCAGGGCGAACCCAGTTCTGCCGTCAACTCCCGGTAGTGCTCGCCGGGGTCCTTGCCGGTCCGGGCCGTGATCTCTGCGGCGAGCAGTCCCATGATGAGTCCATCCTTGTCAGTGGTCCAGACGGCGCCGTTAAGCCGCAGGAAGCTCGCCCCGGCGCTTTCCTCGCCACCGAAGCAAATCGATCCATCGAGGAGGCCTGGCGCGAACCACTTGAAGCCGACCGGCACCTCTCGCAGCGGCCGCTTCAGACGTGCAACCACACGATCAATGAGCCCGCTGGAGACGAGCGTCTTGCCTACCGCCGCGGTGCCCTTCCAATCGGGACGATGGGTGAGCAGGAAGCGGATGGCCACGGCGAGGTAATGATTGGGGTTGAGGAGGCCGGCCGATGGGGTCACGATCCCGTGGCGATCGGCATCGGTGTCGTTGGCAAAAGCGACACGGTAGCGATCCTTGAGCTGCAGGAGGCCCGCCATGGCGTACGGGCTCGAGCAGTCCATGCGGATCTTGCCATCGTGATCGACCGTCATGAAGGCGAAAGTGGGATCGACCTTCGGATTCACGATGTCGATGTCGAGCCCATACTTTCTGTTGATGGGCTCCCAGTAATGCACTGCGGCGCCTCCCAACGGATCGACCCCGAGGGACAGTCGCGCCGCCCGGATCGCCTCCATGTCGAGGACATTGGCCAGGTCTTCCACGTAAGGCGAGATGAAGTCTTCCGCGTGAGTCGTCGCGGCGCGCAGGGCGGTCTCGACAGTGACGCGCCGGACTCCGGCATTGCTCTCTCGCAGCAATGCGTTGGCGCGCGTCTGTATCCATCCGGTCACGTCGCTGTCGGCCGGGCCACCGTTTGGAGGGTTGTATTTGAAGCCTCCATCCTCCGGCGGGTTGTGAGATGGCGTCACGACTATGCCATCCGCCAGGCGCTCAGTACGTCCGCGGTTGTGCGCCAGAATTGCCCGCGAGATGACGGGGGTCGGGGTCACTCCGTCATCGCGCTGAATCAGCGTCTCGATGCCATTGGCAGCGAGCACTTCGAGTGCCGTCCGCTGGGCGGGCCCGGAGACGGCATGGGTATCGCGCCCCATGTAAAGCGGCCCGCTGATGCCCTGCAGGCTGCGGTATTCGCAGATGGCCTGGGTGATGGCCAATATGTGGGCTTCGTTGAAGGACCCCTTGAGCGGCGAGCCGCGGTGCCCGCTCGTGCCGAAGCTCACGGCCTCCAGGGGATTGGCCGGATCGGGCCTGCGGGCGTAGAACTCGCGCTCGAGCCGCGCCGGATCCGTCAGCAACGACTTCGGCGCCGGCTTGCCGGCGAGCGGGGAAAGAGCCATCCGACCTCCATTGGCGGTCCGGCATCGCCACCGCGATCCCAGGCCGCCACCTGATGCACCGTCTCGAGACCGGCATTATCGAGCTTGAGGGCCATCCCTTCCAGGGTGGTGAGCGCACTCGCCCCCTCCCCAGGCTCGGGTTAGACTGCCTGTAGCCGAAGCGACGGCGGAGATACGGGGCTTGGGGCGCATGACCATGCGAGGGCTGGAAGTCCGCTTCGAGCGGCTGCTCTTCGGCACGCGCTGGCTCCTCGCGCCCCTCTACGCGGGCATGGTCTTCGCGCTGATCGCCATTGTGGTGGTCTTCGCACGAGAGCTGATCGCCGAGCTCGGCCACCTCGGCAGCCTCGAGGGCGAGCAGGCCATCGTGCTCGCCCTCTCGCTCATCGATCTCTCCCTCACCGGCAATCTGCTCCTGGTCGTGATGTTCGCCGGCTACGAGAGCTTCGTGTCGCAGCTTCACATCGGCGAGCACGAGGACCGGCCGACCTGGCTCGGCACCATCGACTTCGCCGATCTCAAGCTCAAAGTCATCGCCTCCATCGTGGCGATCAGCGCCATCGCGCTGCTGCGCTCCTTCCTCTTGCTCGGTAATCTCACTACGGCAGTCGATGCGATGCGCCTGCGCTGGATGGTGCTCATCCAGCTCACCTTCGTCGTCTCCGGCGTCTTGCTCGCGCTCATGGACTGGATCTCGGCACGCGCGGATGTGCATCATTCCGGTAGACTGCCGCGCCGATGAAACTCTATTCGTGGAACGTCAACGGCATTCGTGCCGTCGTCAAGAAGGGCTTTTTCCAGAGCTTCGTGCAGGCCCACCGGCCGGATGTGCTGTGTCTGCAGGAGACCAAGGCCGAGCGCGGCCAGATCGAGATCGATCTGCCCGGCTATCACGAGTACTGGCATTCAGCCGTCAAGAAGGGTTACTCCGGGACGGCGATCCTCTCCAGGGAGGAGCCGCTCTCGGTGGTCAACGGCTTTCCGAAGACGTTCGCGAAGCGCTTCCGGTTCGCCGATGAGCTCGAGCGCGACAGCAGCGAGGAAGGCCGCCTCATCACGGCGGAATTCCCCAAGCTCTACGCCGTCACGGTGTACACGCCCAATGCAAAGGACGACCTCAGTCGCCTCGCTCTGCGACACAAGCACTGGGACCCCGCGTTCCTGAGCTACGTGCAGCAGCTCGAGAAGAAAAAGCCCGTGGTCTTCTGCGGCGACCTCAATGTGGCGCACACCGAGCTCGACCTCGCCAATCCCAAACCCAACCGCGGCAAGAAGGGCTTCACCGAGGAGGAGCGGGCGGGCTTTCAGAGCTACATCGATGCGGGCTTCGTCGACACCCTGCGCCTCTTCAAGCAGGGCAACGGCCACTATAGCTGGTGGAGTGTCTTCTCCAACGCCCGCGCCCGCAACGTCGGGTGGAGAATCGATTACGTGTTGGTATCCGGGGCCCTGCGCAAATCGGTCAAGGCCGCGCAGATTCACGCCGATGTCATGGGGAGCGATCACTGCCCGGTCAGCGTGACACTGAGCGTCTAGGCCTGCCGGCCGGTCTGTCAGAAAATTCCGGGCTTACCGCCGCCGTCGATGAAGGCCTGCATGGCCGCAAGCTTGGCTTGCGGCAGCAGCGGATGCGGCGCGACACTGCCTGTCAACACCATGACCTCGGGGTCGCGCGCCTGTAGCGCGGGCCAGGTCGGAAGTCCGGCACCGTTGGGGTTTCCGCTCTTCACGAAGTCGGCCCAGTAGCGCACGAGGCGCGCCGAGAGCGCCCGGTCGACCGCGGTGAAATGCCGCTCCGGGGACGCATCGAGCGTGCCGAATACGTAGGGCAGCTCCGAGGAGTGAAACATGCCCCAGCGGCCCGACTGCGGACCGGGCTCGAGGTGATCGAAGAGATATCCGAAGACGGGACTGCGCGCGTGCGTGCTCCACACTCGGATCCAGGCGTCGAGCGCGGCAAGCCCGAGATCACGGTGCAACTGCCGAAGCGACCGCGCCCGTTGTGCGCTCGTGGCCGCAGGATAGAGCGCGGCAAAGCGCGGCGCGCGAGCACCGAAGGTCTTCGCGAGAGCCGCCTGCCATGCCGGCTGACTCAACGAGGCGACGAGGGGTGTCGAAAAGGCGGAGCTTTCATCGGCATCGATACCGGCGAGAATGGGAATGTCGGCGAACGTCCCCGGAACGAGAAGCGCTTCGGGCGCGGACGGCAGCAGCACCCCATCGACGATGGGCACCAGCAGCGGTCCCTGTAGCGGCGCTGGCCCGCCGGCCGACAGTCGTCCCGGCGCCAGCGCCCGAAGCGCCGCCAGTGACGCGGCTCCCTTGGACCGCGCGAACCTCTCGCCCGCAATCTCTGCCGCGGCGAGCGGCACCGTCGGTGAGGAGTCGGGCAATCCGCTCTGGATGATGGCGCGTTGGAAGAGTCCCGTCGCGAGCGGCGAGACGATGAGGTCGTGTATCGCCATGGCGCCGGCCGACTGGCCGCCGACGGTGATGGCAGCCGGATCCCCGCCGAAGGCCGCGATGTTGCGATGCACCCATTGCAGCGCTGCGATCATGTCCTGCAGGCCGTAGTTGCCTGGAGGCTCGTGCTCGTGCGCCGCTTCCTTGGCGAGCGCAGGCGTCACGAAAAAGCCGAAGATGCCCACCCGATAGTTGATCGTGACGACGACGATGCCCTGGGCGGCGAGCTGCGCGCCGTCGAACACCGCCGCCGATCCCGAGCCGCCGATGAAGCCGCCGCCCGGAACCCAGACGAGCACCGGCAGCCGCCGTGTCACATCCGGAGCGGGGGTCCAGATGTTGAGATAGAGACAGTCCTCGCTCGCCTGTCCCTGCGGAACGTATTCATGAGTCCAGGGTCCCACGCCGCCCGGAGTGATGATCTGCCAACAGCTGGCGGCGAACCGCTTCGCCGGACGGCTGCCCGCCCAGCGAGCGGCAGGTTGCGGCGCGCGCCATCGATTGCTGCCGATCGGGGGCGCAGCGTAAGGAACCCCGAGAAACGCCGCGATGGTCCCCTGCCTCAGACCTGTGAGCGTGCCCTGGGGTATGCGAGCCTCGGGTGCGGCCTGCGCTCCGCGAGAGGGGCCGCTGAGCAGCAATGCGGTCAGGGCCGCGACTATCGCCACGGCGCCCGGCCGGTTCGTTGCACGCGGTGTTCCTCGCAGTCGTCGCGCCATGGACCCTCTTGCTGCGGCGGTGAGCCCGGCCGATTATATCGATGAGTTGCGGGCTGCCGGAGCTGAGCCTACCGCCTTAGACCCGAAAGCGCCCCCGCGGGCACTCACGACTGAATTGTGAGAATCACGCGAGAGACATGCGCGCCCTGCGACGACGGTACCTCCCATTCATCCTCTGCGCGCTCGCCGCGACGGGCGCCTATGCGCAGGCTCCCACGGTCCTCGGCTACTGGCGGGAGCCTGGCGGCTCCGTCATTCTCATCAGCCGGTGCGATCAGAAGCTGTGCGTCCGCATCGCCATGCTCTCGAGCCGAAGTCCTGCCGCGACCGACAGCCACAATCCCGACCCCAAGCTGCGCAGCCGACCGCTCTGTGGACTGAAGATCGGTGCGGGCTTCATGGAAGTCGACCCGCAACACGCGCATGGCGGGCAACTCTACGACCCGAGGAGCGGACGCACTTACAGCGGCCAGATGACTGCGCAAGGCAATCTCCTCCACCTGCGCGGCTATGTTGGATTGCCGATATTCGGACGGACGGCGATCTGGGTACGCGCTTCCCAGCCGCCGGCCTGCCCGGCACCGCGCTGAAGCCGGCTCAGGGCTGCAGAGGCAGGATCGCCCGCAGCCGGTGATTGCGCAGCCAGAGTCCACCCCAGACGAATGCGGCGAAGACGACCGCGAAGCAGATGTCGAAGAGCGGTGCGTGGATGCGCACCTTCGAGGCGATTGCCCCGCCGAGGTAACCGGTGAGCAGCACCGCACCCAGGATCGCGGTGCGTGGAATCGCGTAGAGCGCCGTGCAGATGAGCAGCGCGATGCCGATTCCCACGATCTCACTTTCCGGAAATCCCAGACCGATGGTGGCCGAGACGACGAACGACGGCTTGAAGAGCTTCATGACGCCGTCCATGACGAAGAAAAGCACCGCGAGGGTGCTGAGCACGCGGCCGGTCCACAGCGAGCCCCTGCCGCCGGAAAATACCCGTTCAGTTTGCTGCATATCGCGATCTCCCCTCTTTTTGATGTGCGAGGGCGCCCGAGTGGCCCCTCGTTCCCCAGGTAGACGAACGGCAGGGTCCGCTTTCGACAGCCTGTGAGGAACTGAGATTGCATCGACGGTGGGATGTGCGGTATTGACTCTGTATTACAAAGTACTCTACGCTACATAGAATGCTCGTCCGGCCTGGGGAGGTCGTGTGAATGCCTTGCAGCTGAGTCGATCTGCCGACCTGCCGCCGGTTGGTGCGGCGGCCGAGGTTGCGGAGCTATGGGCTTGGGCGCTTCCGCTCGGACTCCTCGGTGCCTGGACGTGCTTCCAGAAAGTGCCGGGTGCCAACTGGCCGCTGTGGACGATCGCCGCCGCTACCGGGCTTCTAGTCGTCACTCGCCGCTGCGAGCACTCGAATGCGCTTAGCCGCACACATGCGGCCCTTGGCCTTGCCGCCATCCTCTCGATTGCGGCCGCCGTCACCGCAAATCCCGTCGCAGATGGATTGATCTTCCTTTCGGTAGCGAGTCTCTTCGGCTTCTCCCTCCTCGCCACGGCGATGCGCACCGGTGACATCGGGCTCCTCTCCCTCATACGGGCGCCGCTCGATGTGAGCCGGCTTCTCTTCGGCGAGGCGGCCGCGCGAGTTGCCGAAACGTTTGCGATCGTTCGAATGCGCGATGCCGTCCCCATCGTGCGTGGCAGCACGATGGCGCTCGCCTTCGCAGCCACTTTGTTCCTGCTCCTGAGCGCGGCGGACCCGACTCTGGCGGATTGGCGTCAGATTGCGTGGGATACCGTACTCAGCCGGATGTTTCTCGCCCGTGATGTGTTCTTCGTCGCGCTCACGATGCTGCTCCTCGGCGGGTACGGACTCGCAGCCCGCAAACCGAAACCGACTCCCGAGACATCCGCTTCCAGCGGCCATTCCCGATCGACTTCGGCCGCACGGTTTTCCCACATCGAGCGGGTCATGGTGCTCGGGGCAGCGATCGCTCTCTTCACGGTGTTCTTTGCGGCCGAACTGTCGCATCAGCCGACCTCTTCCGCGTTGCACCTGATGCCGGGCGAAACATTCGCCGAGGCGACCCATCGCGGCTTCGGCGAGATGATCATCGCAGCCGTGCTGTGCGCGATAGTCATCATCGCCCTGGATCAGCACGCGTTGCGTGGCGAAAGGGAGCTCAGCGTTCGCCTTCTCTCCGTGGGAGTCGTGCTGGCCTCACTCGTCGTCGTCGCCTGCGCCTATCTGCGGGTCCACTACTACGAGGCGGCCTATGGCTACACCCAACAACGGCTGTACGTCCAGATCTGTTGCGGGATGGTTCTGATGTCACTTCTCTGTCTCGCCTGGGAGCTGCGCTCTGCCATCCACATTCCGCGCCTGATCCGCCACGTCGCGCTCACAGCGATTGCGTGTGTCGCCGGTCTCTCGTACTGGAACCACTCCGCGTGGATCGTGGACGCTAACGTCGGGCGGTATGCGCGCACGGGAAAATTGGATGTGGATTATCTCGAGCGGCTGGGCCGGATTTCACCCGACGCGATTCCTGCGCTCATCGAGGCACTCCCTCACCTCACGCCGGCGGATGCTCAGCGCGTGCGCGAGTCTCTGCGCCGCACCTCACCTGACCAATCGATTCTGCAGCCGCAGCCCGCCGCGGGCGAGCCCTCTTGGTACGAGTGGAGCCTACGCCGCGTAGCGGCTCGCTCCGCGCTTCGTGCGGCCGGCCTCGACGGCAGCACCACGAGGTGAGGCCACCTGGCTGGCCAGCATCCTCGGGTCCTCGTGCGGACGCAGCAGACGCTTCAACATGGACTCGAGGTGCGCGGGCGATAGTCCGGACGGCGGCAGCGAGACTCTCACGCTCCCATCGCTGATGCAGGAGTTGGCATGAAGGACTGCCAGTGCGCCCGCGCAGCGGCCGAAGCGAAGCGAGCGTCCGAGCGCCGTCGTCGGCTCGGATGACGGGACCATCTGCTCCTCGAGCGCCGCCAGCATCTCCTCAGAAAGCCGCCAATCGGCGCCGATGTGCCAGGCGAAGGACGCCGACTGCGAATCGAGGATGGAGGCGATCACCTGCGGATCGGCTCCCTCTCGCCCCATGCGCGGGCAGTGCTCGTGGATCGCCCGAAAGAGCACGATCTCCGCGAGGCCGCTGATCAGGGTCAAGAGCTCGGCTGCAAACGGATTCACCCGCTCCACGAGAGCGGCATGCGGGATGGCCGCATGAGCTGAGCGCACTGCATGCTCCCAGACGACCTCCGGAAACCGCGACGCGCCGCCGGCGGCAGAAACCTGGAAGATCGGCTGCATGAGAGCCGCCGCCATGACCGATCGCAGCCCATCGCTCCCGAGGATCACCAGCGCCCGCTCGATGGTCTCGACCGCTTGCTGGGTGACACGGTAGTACGAGCTGTTCGCCACCTTGAGGAGATTGCCGACCAGTGAGGGATCACGGGCCACGATGGGCACCAGCTGCCGCACCGAGACGCCCTCGTCATTGATGGCGCGCATCAGCTCGGGGAGAAGGTTCGGGCGCCGCGGGAAGTATTGTCGCTGGCTGCTCGGATCACCGATCGCCGCCAGTGCAGCGGCGGTGACGCGCTCATGGGCGGGGTCAGGCTCTCCGGTGAGAGCGGGCAGATCCGCTCCCAGCTCCAGTCCGCGTAGCCTGCGCACCACCTCGGTGGGATCGAGGACAGGCGGCTCGAGCACCTCGATGACCTCGACAGTGGGCGCCTCGTCCTCCGTGGCATGCTGCCCCGGGGCCGGCTGCAGTACCGGTGGGTCCGGCAGATGACGCAGATCGAGGGGGAGCTCGCTCGCGATCCCCTGTGGGCCACCCGCGCTCGGGGTGCCGAGACCGGCAATCCGGCGCAGAACAGGCCACCCCGCGAATACGCGGGTGGTGGCAGCCAGCACGAGTGAGAGAACCCCGATCATCTATATCCAACCGATCTTCGAAGCCGCACGGAGCATCCGGCGTTCTAAAGGTTTTCGGCCGCAAACCCCAAACACCGGCACCGGCCGGTCTGTTTTGTGACCTGTCTCACAGTCGCGGACGGATCGGGCGCGGCCAGACCCGAGCGGTCACCACCAGCCGCGCCACTTGAACCAGAGGATCGGCAGGAGCGTGCTTACGGCGATCAGCGTGAGGCCGTACTGATATCCCCACGGCCAGCTGAGCTCCGGCATGTTGTGGAAATTCATGCCGTACATGCTCGCGATCAGCGTCGGCGGCACACCGACCACTGACACGATGGTCAGTACCTTGAAGATATCGTTCTGCTCGGTATTGATGAATCCGAGGGTTGCGTCCAGTAAAAACTGCGTCTTGCCCGAAAGGTGCGCCTCGAAATCGGCGAGCGAGCCGAGGTCCTGCAGGGCCGTCTTCAGGCGGGCCTGAATGTCCGGCCCCAGCCATGACTGGCCCGTATCGGCGGCGAAAGCGATGACCCGCTTCAAACCCGTGAGGCTTTCCCGCAGCTGCGACAGATGCTCTCCGGTATCGCCCACGGCGGCGAGCAGATGGCGCAGCCGTCGGTTGAGGCGCGGGCCACGACGTGCAGCGGATTCGCTGCGCCGGAACACCCGTCGCGAGACCTCCCCGAGCTCCCGGGCAATCCTCTCGAGCGCATCGGCATCCGCATCGATCATCGCCTCCAGGAGCTTGGCGAATATCGCGGTGCTGCTCGCGGCGCCCTCTTCCTTGCCGATGCCCTCACGAACCTGGATGAACGACCGAAGATCCCGGTAGCGCACCGTGATCAGCAGTCCCGGTGAGACCACGAATCCGAGGGGGCTTGGGGCCTCATCGACTTGCTCGTGCGGAGCGCCGACCGGCATGCTCAGATACAGGCGCTGGTCCTCGGACCGCAGGCGGCTCGAGGACTCGATCTCGTCGAGTTGCTCACGCGAGGGGACCCGAGTGCTGAATTCCGTCTCGACACGCGTGATCTCCTCGGCCGTCGGCCGCACGAGATCGACCCAGAGTGTCCCGCCAGGCCGGTCGCCCGCCGCAGTGCCGTCGGAAATCGGATAATAGGTGAGCATTGGATAGCAACCCCCTGCGGTGTCGCCATAGTAGACCAGCCCCGCTCGCGTAGCCGAGCGGATGCCCCACCATGGATATCCCGAACCATAATGCACAGCGAATCCTCCCGAGTCCGCTCGCGGACCATCGGCTTCCGCGAATTCCTGGTCCTGACCGCCGCCATCATGTCCTGTCAGGCGATTGCGGTGGACACGATGCTGCCGGCACTGCCGGCCATTGCGCACGACCTCGGCGTGACCGATCCCAATCGCGCGCAATGGGTCATCACCATCTACATCGCCGGTGTCGGCCTCGGTCAGTTGTTTTGGGGAATGCTCTCCGACCGGTTCGGACGAAGGCCGGCGCTGCTCACCGGCTTGACGCTCTATGTCCTGGCCGCTTTGGCGGTAGGCATGGCCCGCGATTTCGAGTCTCTACTCGCCTGGCGTTTCGCGCACGGCATCGCCGCCGCCAGCATGGTTCTGGCGCGGTCCATCATCCGGGATCTCTATGGAGGGAGGCAGATGGCGCGCGTCATGTCGCTCACCTTCATCGTCTTCATCATGGTCCCGGTCGTCGCTCCCAGCATCGGCCAGCTCGTGTTGCTGGCGGCGCCCTGGCGCGCCCTCTTCCACCTGTTTTGTGCGTTCGCCGCCGCCGTCCTGCTATGGGTATACTTTCGGCTGCCGGAGACGCTGCATCCCGAATATCGCATGACGCTGACCGTGAGCCATGTCGCACGCGCGGCCGGCAAGGTCGTCGCCGACAAGGCATCACTCTGGTACATGCTCTCCGTGGCGCTGATGTTCGGGTCCGTCATCGGATACGTTGGCATGATGCCGCAGATCTTTGCAGCGGTCTTCCACCGGCCCTCGCTGATGCCATCGGTGTTCGCGATCTGTGCGGCATCGATGGGCGTTACGTCCTATCTCAACTCCAGGGTGGTCGAGCGCTTCGGCATGCGCATCATCTCGCAGACGGGCCTCCTGATTTTCATCGCCGTGACCGGCCTGCACACCCTGATCGCCGTGCTCCGGGCCGAGACGCTCTGGACGTTCATCGTCCTGCAGAGCGCGACCATGAGCTGCTTCGGACTGATCATGGCCAACTTTGGCGCGATGGCGATGGAATCGATGGGGTCGGTGGCGGGCATCGCCGCTTCGCTCCAGGGCTGTACGGGTACCGCCGGCGGCGCCCTGGTCGCAGCGCTCATCGGGCTGCAGTTCAACGGCTCGACGGTGCCGCTGGCGCTGGGAGCCCTCCTCTGCGGCCTGGTCGCCCTGGGATTCGTATTGCTGGCGGAAGGCGGACGGCTGTTTCGAGCGCATCTGCTCGTGCCGGGCGATCCCTCACCGGCTACTCCCGGCATCCACTGATTCGGCACGCGCCGCCGCCTCTCGGCGGCATAGCGTTTGCTGTCCCGATTTGTTCCGGAGACAAGCTAGCTCAGACGCAGGAGGAACGGCATGGCATCCAAAGTACAGGGTGAAGGCGACTACGAGTCTGCCCGCCGCTATGACGAGGAGACGAAACGTTTCGTAGACGAGAAGACCAAGGGCGGTAAACCGCTGAAAGGGTCTGCCTCCGAGGCCTCCGACAAGCT
>Ga0157369_10008570_pt1 | contig 11728 bp, 8 predicted proteins | sample C25metaG_FD_113461 | JGI IMG/M metagenome (GOLD analysis project Ga0157369, IMG submission 113461) | Corn rhizosphere microbial communities from Kellogg Biological Station, Michigan, USA - C2-5 metaG | ecosystem: Host-associated > Plants > Roots > Rhizosphere > Soil | place: USA: Michigan... | reverse complement strand
GGCGTTAGGTCGCGTGGGATCGAAATAGGAAAGCCGGTCGAAGCGCTCTGTCCAAGGACCCGAATGCTCCCATCGTAGACCGATGCTCAAAGTCAGCTTCGGAGTGATGTGCCAGTCATCGTTGACAAATACGGGCGGATAGAGCTGCTGCCCTGCTACCAGCGCGGGAGTGGTTATGCTTCCGCTTGACGGATAGCCCAACAGGAAAGTCGCTAGGCCGGCGCCGCCGCCGGATGTCGAAATCGCATTGGCCGCGGTCAAGTCCGGATTGAAAGTGAAAGCGCCCGAAGGAGTGTTCGTCTGCGTGTAGTTGTGCAGCATGCGCAGGAATTCGGCGCTGAATTTGACTGTATGTTTGCCGGCAAAATGTGTAATAGTGCCGGCCGCCGGTAGTTGTCATTGCGCGCAAGAATGACGCTGCCCGCACCATTACTGTTAAACGTATTCGCCAGGTCGAATCCGTTGACGATCATCGTAGGATCGCGGAATAGGACCTGGTTGTGAGCGCCGCCCAACCGGGCCCGAGTTTGGCCCAAGTCGTAGCCCAGTGTAGAGGGAGTGCGATCGTAGGCGAAACGTTGATAGCTGAGCCGCACTTCCATGATCGTCGACGGAGAAAAGGAGTACGTATCGCCCAGACGAAATTATTTGTGTTCAGGGTGTTTCGGTACAACGGTCCTGGCAAACTCCGTTCTGAAATGGATCGGTGGGTAGATTCAAGTCGCCCCAATAGGTGTATCGCGCGGTGATGTGCTGTTTATCGGAAACATTCTGATCGATATGTACGACCGTTTCGTTGTTGCCGCCGCCCGCCGATCCGTTGCCGATCCGTTGCCGATCCAATTGCCATTTCCTTTCGCATCACCGGGGGCGTTGGGCATCGGAAAGTAGGCGTTTAAATACTTTAGTGAAGTCGGATTGATCCGGCTCGAAGGAATGATATTCCCGGCAACCGGCGTTCGCGCTCCGGTCGCCACGCCGGCCGGACAGGGCACCGACGGGTTCGTGCCGCAGGTCGTAAGCGGATCGTAAATGCTGGTCCCGACCGCGGCCGCGTAGCCGCTCAGGTCGCCGGTCCGCTCGACAGCTGTGGGAACGGTCTGCGTCGACGATTGACCTTGCCGTAACCGGAACCCTTCATAGTCGAGGAAGAAGAAAGTCTTGTCGCGGCCGTTATAAATCTTAGGAATGATAACCGGACCGCCGAGGTTCACCCCAAATTAGTTTTGCGTAAAGGCGGGACGCGGCACGCCGGCCTTGTTATTGAAGAAAGTGTTGGCGTTCAGCTCTTTGTTACGTAGAAATTCCCAGGCGCTGCCGTGCACTTGATTTGTTCCCGATTTGGTCGTGAAGTTCACGACGCCGCCGGCAAAGCGGCCGTATTCAGGGGGAAAGATTGCTGGTGGCTACTTTGAACTCTTGCAGCGAATCCTGTGTCGGAATCAGCGCGGTGATGTTGATTTAGCTGCCATCAAGCCACGTCATGCTTTGATTGGCCATGCCGCCGCCGATCTGATAGTTGCCCCAGGCGAACGGATTCTGTCCGTTTGGCGCCGACATCGATCCGCCTTGCGGCACCACCGATGGGACCAGCGCAACTAAGTTGAGCGGATTTCGCCCGTTCAAGGGAAGCTCAGTAGTCTTGCGTTCATCGACGACTTGTCCGAGCGATGAACTCTCAGGCTTGCAGCAACGGTGCTTGTGAGGTCACCTCAACGGTTTGGCTGACGTCACCTATCTCCAGAGCAATGTCGATCTTCGAAGTGCTTTGTGTTTCGACCGCGATGGGGGAGCGCAAAACGCGTTTGAAACCCGGTTTCTGAACTTGCACGCTGTATTGGCCAGGTGTGACGTTTACGAATTGGTACAGTCCGTCTCCGTTAGGGGGTTGCGTCCGCTTTTCATTGGTTCCTAGGTTTGTAAGCGCCAAGTCGCCCCAGAAAAACCCACGTGGTCTATTTCCGCTCACGGACTCACCTCTTGGGGTGAATATGTATCAAAGTTTACAAAGTAATGTCAAGGATTATGCTGAAAGATAAGCGATGAAATACGCGATCTGGATTTGTGCGTTGGCGCAATTGCTCGCGGCACACGACATTATCACGACAAATTTAACTTACACGCGTGACATATCGCGGATCGTCGCACGCCATTGTTCCGCGTGCCACGGCGCGCAATCTTCGATTCCGCTCACAAGTTATGCGCAAGTTCGGCCGTGGGCCGTAGGAATCAAGGAGCAGGTTCTCTCACGCGCGATGCCGCCTTGGGGCGCGGTAAAGGGCTTCGGCAATTTCAAGCCCGACGAAAGTCTTGGCCAGGAAGATATCATGACCGTCGCTGCCTGGGTGATCGGCGGCGCGCCGCAGGGTGATGCCAGACTGCTGCCCAAATCGGAGGTCCATACTACCGACTCAGAGCATCTCGCAGGGCGTTCGCTGAACGGAAGTACGCAGCTGCTGTTGGAAACAGCCGTACGCGCTGTGGGAATTCGTCCGGAGCCCTCGCAGCCCGTTGCATCCGCGCGAATTACTGCGACCCTGCCGGACGGCCGTGTTGAACCATTGATCTGGTTGTACCGATTTGATCCGAAATGGCAGCGTACATTCGTGTTCCGCGAGCCGCTAAATCTGCCGAAAGGCACACGGGTCGAGTCATCTGCACCGCTACGTTTTCGGCTCGAGACGGCTAATTGACTTCAATAATCGATCGCTGCAATCGCTGATTTCGAGGACCGCCCGTTCAAACGCTTCCTGATTTGCCTTGGATGGCTTGTGAAATCCGCTGATCTTTCGCACATACTGCAAAGCCGCGCTGCTGAGTTCTTCGGGCGTTGCCATCTCACCGGGCCTTCGCAGCACTTTGATGCTTCTGCACATCGCTATCTCCTAAGGTCATGATAAAGGGAACGACCATGAGTCTCCTCGATCTGTTTGAAGCGTCGCTCCGCGGCCGGCCACATTCAATCGGCCTCGAATACGACGGCCGCACATACACGTTCGGCGAAATCGAGGCGCGCAGCAATCGTCTGGCTCAATTTTTGATCCACGAGGGCTTCGAGCCCGGCGACCGATTGTGTGTCTATCTCGCGAATTGCGTCGAGATGATCGATCTCTACCTGGCATGCATCAAAGCCGGGATCATTTTCGTGCCGATTAATATTCTCTACCGCGAGCGCGAAATCTCACACATCCTGCACGATTCTGAGCCCCGCGCGCTTGTAGCCGACGATCCAGTAACGGCTGGATTGCGGACATGGACGCGCCAGGATCTCAATGCTGCCGTGGAAACGAACTCAGATGCACGTCCTGCGCTGTCCATCACCGGCGATTCCGCGGCAGGCATCATCTACACATCGGGCACCACCGGAACATCGAAGGGCGCGCTCCTGAGCCACGCGAATTTCGCCGCGAATGCGAAGAATCTTCTGACAGCCTGGCAATTTACTTCAGACGACCGCCTTCTACTTACGCTGCCGCTGTTCCATGTGCACGGATTAGGTAATGGCGTTCACTGCTGGCTCGCGAGCGGATGCCGTACGAGATTGCTCGAACGTTTCGCGCGACAGACGATACGGGACGAATTTCTCAACTTTCGTCCAACGGTGTTCTTCGGTGTCCCAACGATGTACGTGCGGCTGCTCGATTTCGACAATGAAAACGCTCGCGAAATTGGAGTGTTCATGCGCCTGTTTGTCTCCGGGTCTGCTCCGCTGCCCGCCGTAGTTCTCGAGGAATTTCGAGAACTCTTTGGGCATAGGATTCTCGAGCGCTACGGCATGAGCGAAACCCTCATGAACATGAGCAACCCGTACGCAGGCGAACGGCGAGCCGGTACGGTGGGTCTGCCGCTCCCCGGAGTATCGGTGCGGCTACTCGGTGCTAACGGCACCGACTTGGCGGATGGCGAGACCGGCGAACTATACCTCAGCGGTCCGAATGTCTTTTCCAGCTACTGGCGACGCGAGGATGCTACCAGAGCGGCCTTCGTCGATGGATTCTTTCGCACGGGAGATCTCGCGACGCGGTCCGTCGACGGCTATTACACGCTGCGTGGCCGCAAGAGCGATTTGATAATTTCCGGAGGCTTTAACGTCTACCCGCGCGAAATCGAGGAATTTCTTCAGACCCTGCCCGAAATCGCCGAAGCCGCCGTGGTGGGCGTCGCCGATCCGTTGCGTGGCGAAGTGCCGGTAGCTTATGTGGTGCCACGCGCACAATTTGACGAGACAGTGATTGTCGCGCGCTGTCGCGACGCGATGGCCTCGTTCAAAATTCCTCGAAAGCTAATAGCGGTCGAGAAGCTACCCCGCAACGCCCTTGGCAAAGTCCAGAAGCACCTGCTCTAGGTTTTACACTTTGCGCAGTTTGCTGACGCGGCCGACTTCAACCCACTCGACTACGAAGATGTTGCCGGCATGATCGAAGCAGGCGCCATGGGGGCAAACAAATTTGCCCGGAGCAAAGTGATCGCGGGTGAGTTTACGGGTTTTCATGTATTCGCTACCGGAATCATCACCTAGTTCGGTAATGATTTTATTGTTCTTGTCCATCAACGTCACCCGCGCGAACAGATCCGGAACGACTACATCGCCATTCTTGAAAAAGTCGAAATAGCAAGGCGCGTTGGTTCCATACAGGAAATCGATATGCTTGCCATCAGGCGTGAAGCGTTGAATACGCTTATTGGTGCGATCGGCGACAAGCAGGACTGGTTCAGGACCGCGCGTGTCCGCGATAATTCCGTGTGGGCAGAGAAGTTGACCGGCTTCCTTGCCTGGACCACCGAAAGTTCGTATGTATTTGCCCTGGCTGTCGTATTGGTTTATATAGCTTGAGCCATAACCGTCCCCGATGTAGATATCGCCGTTGGGCATGATCGCGAGATTGGTAGGACTGTACTTGATCTGCTTAGCGTACGGCTCGGATTCCTTTGGATAGCCCAGTGTAAATACTTCTTCCCCATTGAGGGTAGTTTTCACCATCAGTCCGCGCTTGGTATCGCAAAGATAGAGAAACTCCTGTTTGCCTTCTTTTCGGATGTGCAGCCCATGCGCTCCGCCTTTGAATTCCTTGCCCCAGCTCTTGACAAATTTGCCTTTGTGATCGAAGACCACCATGCTATCGGGCTTCTCGCTTGTCGAGTAGACGGTGTGATGGATGTAGATATGCCCGTGGGAATCCTCGCAGACACCGTGTGTATTGCCGTATTTGATGTCGGCCGGGAGCTCACCCCAGTTGTGAGTCACCTCGTAGGTGTGGTCGCCCTCTCCCAAAATCGGCTTCTTGCTACCCGATTTGTTGGTAGCTCCCAGGATGAGTGGAGCGGCGAGTCCAGTCAAAAATGTGCGGCGTGGTGTGTTCGAGTCCATAAATCTTAAGTCAGAATTTTTTTAGTTACGTTACCTGCTACATCTGTCAGCCGGAAGTGACGGCCCTGAAATTTATAAGTAAGCCGGGTATGGTCAATACCGAGGCAATGGAGAACAGTCGCTTGTACGTCGTGGATAGGAGTGGGATCGGAGACAGCGTTGTACGAATAGTCGTCGGTTTCGCCGAGCGTGAAACCGGGCTTAATCCCGCCACCTGCAAACCACATGCTGAAGCATCGCGGATGGTGATCGCGGCCATAGTTGGTGGGAGTGAGGTGGCCCTGGCAATATACCGTCCGGCCGAATTCCCCGCCCCAAACGACTAACGTGTCGTCGAGCAGGCCGCGCTGCTTCAGATCGGTCACGAGAGCGGCTGAAGCCTGATCTGTGCCTTTGCACTGCAGGGCGAGGTCGCGCGGAAGATCGTTGTGTTGGTCCCATCCACGATGATAGAGCTGAATAAAGCGGACGCCACGTTCGGCCAGTCGGCGCGCCATCAGACAATTGGCCGCATATGTGCCTGGCTTGCGCGAATCTTCACCGTAAAGCTCAAACGTGCTGTCGGGTTCTTTCGAAAGATCGGTGAGATCGGGAACCGAAGACTGCATACGATACGCCATTTCGTATTGCGAGATACGGGCAGTAATCTCCGGATCTCCGTAAGACTTCTCCGTGATGTGATTGAGTTCGCCGAGCGAATCGAGCATGGCGCGGCGACACTCCGGATCGAGACCTTCTGGATTTGCAAGAAAGAGGACTGGATCGCCGGAGGCGCGGAAGCGGACACCTTGATATTTGGAGGGCAAAAAGCCGCTCGACCAGAGACGCGTAAACAGAGGTTGATCACGATTCAAGGCATTCGCTTGCGAGATCAGCACAACGAAGGCCGGAAGGTTGTGGTTCTCGCTACCAAGACCGTAGCTGACCCAGGCACCCATGCTCGGCCGTCCAGGCTGCACGAAACCGGTCTGGATGAACGTAATTGCCGGATCATGATTGATCGCATCGGTGTTGACGGTCTTCACGATGCTGATGTTGTCTACGATCTTGGCGGTATGGGGCAACAGCTCGCTGATCCATGTTCCGCTCTCCCCGTGGCGCGCAAACTTGAAAATCGAGGGCGCAACCGGGAGAGAATTTTGGCCGGAGGTCATTCCTGTAATGCGTTGGCCCTGCCGAATGGAGTCAGGAAGCTCGCTTCCCGAGAGAGCACTAAGCTTGGGTTTGTAGTCAAAGAGATCGATTTGAGAAGGAGCCCCGGATTGATGGAGATAGATGATGCGCTTGGCTGTGGGGGCGAAATGCGGCAGATCCGGCAGACCGCCGTTAGCGGTACTATCAGCAAAAAGCTTAGGGTTCAGAAGCGAGGCAAGCGCCGCGACCCCGATGCCGTTGGCGGTCTTCCCAAAAAGCTGGCGACGCGTGAGGATTAATTCACGTTCGCGGACGGGATCGTTGGGCTGGGTCAATTTCGGGCTCCTCAATTCTTAGTAACCGATTCATCCATATTCAAGATGGTGCTCGAAACAAGCATCCAGGCAGCCAGGTCCGCCGGTTCGAGTTTAGGATCGGGTTTGGATTCGCCAACGGAAATCAGTTTTTCGGCGGCTTTCGTATCGGCGAGGTAATGTTCATGCTCCTTTTGATACAGCTTGCTTAGAATGTCGAATTCCTGGGGCGACGGTTCGCGGTCGTCAACCAAACGGAAGACGTAGCGCAGTCGGTCCGCTTGGGTCGTTCCCGCCTCATGCATGTCGCGTTGTGCCAGAACGCGAGCCGCTTCCAGATAGGTTGGGTCGTTCATGAGCACCAGCGCCTGAAGCGGAGTGTTGGTCACCGTCCGCCGCGCCGTGCATTTTTCACGATCCGGCGCGTCAAACGTGTTCAGCCCCGGATATGGAACAGTCCGTTTGACAAACGTGTAGAGGCTGCGGCGGTACAGATCGGGGCCGTGGCTCTGTTCGTATTTCTGTTTGGAAAAATCGCCACCAAAGGCCATTTCTTCCCACAATCCTTTGGGCTGATACGGCGATACGCTGGGCCCACCGATTTTGTCAGTCATCAAGCCGCTCAGAAAGAGCGCATTGTCACGGATCATTTCCGCGGGTAAACGGAAGCGAGGCCCGTGAGCCATCAGCCGGTTTTCCGGGTCCCTTTCGAGCAGCTCCGGCGATACTTTTGAGGCTTGCCGATAGACCGCGGACGTAACGATCAACCGCTGCATTGCTTTAACGTCCCATTTCGAGCGGATGAACTCGGTGGCCAACCAGTCGAGTAACGGTTGATTGCTCGGAGGATCGCCCTGCGAACCGAAATCTTCGCTGGTTTTGACGATGCCGATCCCGAAGTACATCTGCCAGAAATGATTGACTGCAACGCGCGCAGTCAGCGGGTTTGTGGGATCCACGAGCCATTTGGCGAGCGTCAAACGATTGCGCGGCGCGTCCGAAGGCAATGGCGGCAGAACCGCTGGAGTATTTGGCGATACTTTCTCGGCCTGATTCCGGTAGTCCCCGCGCTTCAAAACGAACGTATCACGGGGTTTGTCCATCTCGGACATAACCATGGTGGAGGGAATCTCGCGATTGAGCTGGTCCAGACCACGATTGAGCGTACGGTAATCATGGTCGAGTTGCCGTTCGCCGGGATTCGCAACCTGCGTCAAAAAATAATTGCGAAGCCATTTCTTTTGATCTTCGGAGCGGTGATCGGCGCTCACCTCAAGCACTATATGTAGTGGTTTCGTCAGACCGATTTCCAGCGCTTCGTTGGCATACAGACGGCGTTGGTACAGGCGAAGGTCGCTGAACTGACCCTTCAGTGGGGTGCCCCATTCTTTGTTGCCGATCTGCAACTCCCCGCCCGTGAACGAGGCGGCCACGGGATTGTTACGTAGGATGTCGATTGGCGACCCTTGGCCATTCACGTACACCTGAACGCCCTTGGCGCGGCCCGAGCCGTCATATGTGACGGTAATGTGGCTCCAGTTTTCCAGCTCCGCTCCGCGCAGGCTCTTCACTTCGAAACCCGATTCGGGGCCGTTGTCACGCAGGCGAACGAGAATGCCGCAGTTCTTCTTATTGCAGTAATCGATAGCGATCTCATAGCCGGGTCCGGCTTTCGGAGACACGGCATATTTTTGCAAAACAGCCATTCCGGAAGGGCCATCGGGCTTCACCCAAAACGCCACAGAAAATGGCTTGTTCGCCGCAAACGATCCTGCGTTTCCGAAAGAGAGAGTCGGCTCCTCATCGAGATCGGCGGCCCGCCCGACACGTCCATCGGTGAACTTCAGCTTTCCGCTCACTACTCTAGCCGTAACACCGGAATGCGTGCGATCCTCCAAAGAGTCCGTGAGCGGATATTCGGCGGTCAACCCGTTTGTCACGTCCGAGACGGAGGTTTCGCGTTGCTCCTGCTCCCATGCATTTTGCGCGTTGCCGATCTCAGCATCCTGCCGCTTGATCGCTTCGAGCAAAGCTGCCTTGGCCTCTTTTTGCTTTTCGTCCGGCAGCTGCAAAAACGGCGCGGCGTTCCCTTTTTGCCCATCGAGTCCTTTTTCGGGAATGCCATTGAAAAAAGCGCCAAAGCTGTAAAAATCCTTTTGCGTCAGCGGGTCATATTTATGATCGTGACATCGGGCGCAGCCGAGTGTCGTTCCAAGCCAGGTCGTAGATGTCGCTTCGATGCGATCGACTATGTATTCGTTCTGATACTCTTCCGGGATCGCGCCCCCTTCGAAATTGATCATGTGGTTGCGATTGAATCCGGTGGCAATGATCTGAGATTGCGAAGGGTGCGGCAGCAGGTCCCCCGCGATCTGTTCAACGGTGAACTGGTCGTAGGGCATGTTCTCGTTGAACGCCTTAATGACCCAATTCCGCCACGGCCACATTTCGCGCCCGCTGTCAATGTGGTAACCGTGCGTGTCAGAATAACGCGCGAAATCGAGCCAGGGTGTCGTCATCCGCTCGCCATAGTGCGGCGAGGCAAGCAACCGATCGACCACCTTTTCATACGCATTGGGTGAACGGTCTGCCAGAAACGCCTGCAATTCGGCCGACGATGGAGGTAAACCGGTAAGGTCAAACGTGACACGGCGGAGAAGAATTGCCTTGTCTGCCTCCGGCGCGGGATTCAAATTTTCCTGCTCGAGCTTTGCAAGGACGAATCGATCAATCGGCGTGCGCACCCAACTCACCTGCTTCACCGCAGGTAGTTCCGGGCGAACTGGCACGCTATAGGACCAATGGGTATCCCATTTAGCGCCGGAATCGATCCAATTCTTGATGGTGTTGATCTGAGCCGGTGTCAGCTTGCGACCACTCGACACGGGAGGCATACGCATCGCTTCATTGGGATTGCTGACGCGCAGGTACATTTTGCTTTGGGCCGAGTCACCGGGTACGATAACGCCCGGTTTGCCGAATGCGCCTTCCTTCGTATCAAAGTGAATACCGAGCATGCGGTGCTTTTCATCGGGCCCATGACACGTGAAGCAATTGTCGGAAAGAATCGGTCGAACTTGACGATCAAAATCGACGGCAGGTGCAGCTTGTACGAGGAGTCCAGCACTCGATGTGAGCGCAACGGAGACGAGGATGCGTAAAACCATTTAAGAAGGCTAGCTTGTCATGAGTATATCGAAAAAAATGTACTGTTCAGTACACAGAGATAAGATTATTGGCGATGCTTCTACAAGCTAGGCATTACACCACCCGCAGGCGGTTGCTACGGGCGGCGGGTTGCGTACTGGCGGCGAACCCGTTATATGGTACGGGCGAAGGGATTATGGCCGGGGGCGTTAAGGCGTGACGGCGCAAACCCACGCGGAGGCAATCATCATCGAGCCCGGGTTCCTGGCACGAAACTGGTGGTTCCTGCGGCGCGCATTCATCGCCGGCTACCAGGACAACTGCTTCAGCATTGCTAAGGGAGCGGCATATTCGTTTCTTCTATCGCTTTTTCCCATACTGACCACGCTGACGGCGCTATTGATTCGCGCGAATGCTCAATCGGTGGTGCATGTGATCGCCACGTTCGTGCAACAGATTCTTCCTCCAGGCACGGAAAACGTTGTGCTATCACGGCTGCAGGAACGAGCCGGCAACGGAATTTCTCTGCCCGCCGCATCTATCCTCTTATCGCTATGGGGGGGATCGGGCGCCATGATCAGCCTGATGGAAGGCTTTCAAGCCGCTTATCGGATTCCCTCGGGCCGACCATTCTTAAAGCAGCGAGGGATGTCCATCTTCCTGGTTTTGATCGCCGCAGTACCTGCCGTGGCCTCTTCATCGCTGATCATCTTTGGCGATCGGATGGAAGCCGGGTTCATCCACTGGCTAGGCGTCTCTGATATCAGCACGCCGGTTGAGATCGGATGGCGCATCGGCCGCTATGCACTCGCTTTTGCGACCACGACATTCGTGACCGGACTGCTTTATTATTTCGGTCCTAATCATAGGCCGGAACCGCAGTACATGCAGCGCGCGATGGCGTCACGGTTTGTCCGTGTCTGGCCGGGCGCGCTGCTCGCCACAACGCTCTGGCTTTTGGCAACGGCTGGTTTTGCCTGGTACGTCCGCCACTTCGCAAATTACAACATTTTCTACGGAACCATCCGGACGGTCGTCGTGCTTCTCATCTGGTTGTATCTAATCGCTTGCATTTCCCTGCTGGGATGCGAGTTCAATGCTGAACGGGAGCGAGTGGCGGCGGTAGCAATTCCGGACTAAGCCACCAACCACCTATACTGAGTGGGTGCCGTTCACGCTGGGAATCGATTATCAACCGCGGGGCGACCAAGCAACTGCGATCGAACAGCTCACACGGGGAATATTCGACGGCGAGAACCATCAAACGCTACTTGGCGTGACCGGATCGGGCAAGACGTTCACAATGGCCAAGTTGATCGAGGCCTTCGGGCGCCCCGCGCTAGTCTTGGCTCACAACAAAACCCTGGCGGCACAGCTCTACCATGAATTCAGGACTTTTTTTCCGCAAGCCGCCGTCGAGTATTTCGTAAGCTATTACGACTATTACCAACCCGAAGCCTACATACCTTCGGGAGACATCTACATCGAAAAAGAGGCCACTATCAACGATGAGTTGGATAAACTCCGGCTCTCGGCAACCCGCTCTTTGTTTGAGCGCCGCGATTGCGTGATTGTAGCAAGCGTAAGCTGCATTTATGGCCTAGGGTCTCCAGAGGCGTACTACGGGATGCTGCTTATGCTCGAGAAGGGCCAGCGCATCGACCGCAAAGAGCTAACCCAGCGGCTGGTGGAGATCCTATATGAACGAAACGATCACGACTTCCGGCGCGGGACTTTCCGGGTTCGGGGCGACGTTGTCGAACTC
>Ga0157369_10008565_pt1 | contig 11731 bp, 7 predicted proteins | sample C25metaG_FD_113461 | JGI IMG/M metagenome (GOLD analysis project Ga0157369, IMG submission 113461) | Corn rhizosphere microbial communities from Kellogg Biological Station, Michigan, USA - C2-5 metaG | ecosystem: Host-associated > Plants > Roots > Rhizosphere > Soil | place: USA: Michigan... | reverse complement strand
ATCCCGAATATCCGGCGCAGGCGCACACGATCCTGCTGACCGAGGCCGCGGCTGCGGACCCGGAGATCATCTCCAAGATCGAGACGAGCCTCAAAGGCGGCGCGAACGTGATCGTCACCTCGGGCTTCCTCGAAGCGACGCAGAACCGCGGCTTCGGCCAGCTCGCCGAATGGAGCATGACCGGTCACACCATCGCCATCGACCAATATTTCGTCGGTTTCGGCGCCGGCAACGGGACCGAGTTGAAGGAGGCCGGAAAGACCAGGCCGATCCTGTTCCCCGAGGTGCATTTCTACACCAACGACAGCTGGGGCATCATCCGCGGAGTCGCCGCGGCAAAAGGTTTCCCGATCGTGCTGATGAACCATATTTCGAAGGGCACGCTCTATCTTTGGACGATGCCGGAGAATTTCGGCGATCTGTACAATTTGCCCCAGCCGATGATCACCCAGATCAAGCGCTTCCTCTTCGCCGACGCGCCGGTGCAAATCGACGCGCCGGACCACGTCGCTTTGTTCACCTACGACAATGGCGCATTCGTGGTCGAAAACTACCGCGATGATGCGGCGCGCGTTGGAGCTCTGCGCAAAGACCAATCGCAGACCGAGACAGTTTCGATTCCGGCGCACAGCTTCCGCTTGTTCAAACCCTGAGCGCCGCCGCCGCTTCGGCGTCTCGCTTCAGGTTCCGCGCCAGCTGCGAAAGGCCGTTGAGATATTGCGGCGGGCAGTGGACGTCACGGTAGTCCAGCGCCGCTGCGGCGCGCAGCGTCCAGAAGGGGTCGACGAGGTGGGGGCGGGCGAGTGCGACCAGGTCGGCGCGGCCGGCGGCGAGGATCGAGTTGGCGTGGTCGGGCTCGTAGATGTTGCCGACGGCCATGGTCGCGAGCTTGCCCTCGTTGCGGATTCGGTCGCTGAACGGGGTCTGGAACATCCGGCCGTAGACCGGCTGCTGGTCCGCCCAGGTTTGGCCCGCCGAAACGTCGATCAGATCCGCGCCTTCGCGGGCGAAAGCTTCGCCGATCAGGACCGCGTCCTCGGCCATGATGCCCTGTTCGCCGGCCCAGTCGGTCGCGGAGATGCGGATGCTCATCGGCCGGTCGCTCGGCCAGGCGGCGCGCATCGCGGCGAACACCTCAAGCGGGTAGCGCAGGCGGTTCTCGAGTGACCCGCCATATTCGTCGGTGCGTGTGTTCTGAAGCGGAGTGATGAAGCTCGACAGCAGATAGCCGTGCGCCGCGTGAAGCTCGACCATGTCGAACCCGCACTCGAGGCCCATGCGCACCGCGGCGACGAACTGGTCCCGCACGATGTCCATGTCGGCGCGAGTCATTGGTTTGGGCACCTGGTTGACGGGCGACCAGGGCACGTCGCTGGCCGACATCACCGGCCAATTGCCGTCGTCGAGCGGGACGTCGTTGCCTTCCCAGCCGACCCTGGTCGAACCCTTGCCGCCCGAATGGCCGAGCTGGAGGCAGATCTTGGCCTTGGAGTTGGTGTGGACGAAATCGACGATGCGCTTCCACGCGGCGACATGATCGGCGTTCCACATGCCGGTGCAGCCGGGGCTGATCCGCCCTTCGGGCGAGACGCAGGTCATCTCCGTGAAGACGAGGCCCGCACCGCCGAGCGCGCGCTCGCCGTAATGGACGAAGTGGAAATCGTTGGGCACGCCGTCGACAGCCGAATACATCGCCATCGGCGAGACCGTGACCCGGTTTTCGACCTCCATCTCGCGCAACTTGAACGGCGCGAACATCGGCGGCGCGGTCTTGTTCGAGCGGCCGTCGGTCGCGCGCTTCCAGAACCAGCGCTCGACCGTCTCCAGCCACTCGCGATCGCGCAGCCGGAGGTTCTCGTGGCTGATCCGCTGCGATCGGGTGAGAAGCGAATAAGCGAACTGCAGCGGCTCGAAATGGGTGTAGCGCCCGAGCGTCTCGAACCATTCCGTCGAGTTGCGCGCGCTGTTCTGGAGCTTGAGCACTTCGAGGCTGCGCTCGGCCTGGTATTCGTCGAGCGCGGCTTCGAGGCTCAAAGGCTCGTCATTGCGAGCGGAGCGAAGCAATCCAGCGTCGCTCTGGATTGCCGCGTCGCCTTCGGCTTCTCGCAATGACGGCGAGGTGCGGTTGAGCACGTCTGCGAGCTTGATCGCATCTTCGAGCGCGAGCTTGGTGCCGCTGCCGATCGAGAAATGCGCGGTGTGCGCGGCGTCGCCGAGGAGGATGACATTGCCGCTGGTCCAGCGTTCGCATTTGATCCGGCGGAAGTTGAGCCAGGCGGCGCTACCCACAAGGTGCGACGCGTTCGACTGGAGCTCATGACCGTCGAGGTACTTTCCAAAAAGCGCCTCGCACGCCGCGATGCTTTCGTCCTGCGACATTTTGTCGAAGCCGAAGCTCTGCCACGTCCCTTCCGAACATTCGACGATGAAGGTCGAGCAATCGGGCGCGAAGCGATAGGCATGCGCCCAGATCCAGCCGTGGTCGGTCTCCTCGAACGCGAAGGTGAAGGCGTCGAAGACCTTGCTCGTGCCGAGCCAGACGAACTTGTTGGCGCGAACGTCGACGTCCACTCCGAACGCTTGCGGCTGGGCGTCGCGAAAGCGCGAGTTGATGCCGTCCGATGCGATGACGAGGTCGTAGTCGCGCCACTTGGGGTCCGCGGGATCGCACTCGGCTTCGAAGTGCAGGACGACGCCGAGCTCGCGCGCGCGGTCCTGGAGGATCTCGAGCAGGCGCTTGCGGCCGATGCCGATGAAGCCGTGCCCGCCCGAGGTGATCGTCTGCCCGCGGAAATGAACGTCGATATCGTCCCAATGCGCGAATTCTTCCGTGATGGCCTTTGCCGAGATGGGATCGTTGGCGGTGATGTTGTCGACCGTGAGGTCTGAGAAGACCACGCCCCAGCCAAAGGTCACGCCGGGCGGGTTGCGCTCGAAGATTTCAATTTCGTGGCTCGGATCGCGCAGCTTCATCGAGATGGCGAAATAGAGCCCCGCTGGGCCTGCTCCGACGCACGCGATCCTCACGAAGCGCCTCGCGAAAGTTGCCAAAGTTGGCAGTGCCACGCGCGCGCGCGCGAGTGGCGCCGGTCGAAAAGCCATTGGTTGTGAGCGTTGCAGCGCATCCGTCGAACATGGCACAGCTTTGGGCGAATAGGACAGAGCGAACGCACGGCGCCTGATGCAATGGGCTCTTGCGATTCCATAGTGCAGCTGTATTAGGCGAGTGATACAGCTAAAGAGGTGTTCGATGCGCGCGATTGTGCTTTCCCTTGCCGTCCTGCTTTCCACCGCGGCCTTTGCCGCGCCGTCGGCCGTGGTGCCCGACGCGAACGCGCCCAAGGGCAAGCTCCCCGATACGGTGAGTCCGGCCGCCTACCGCCTCGACTTCACCATCCTTCCCGAAGCCGACCGCTTCTCCGGTCATGACGAGATCGACGTCACGCTGAACCGGCCGGCCAAGTCGATCTACATGCACGGCCGCGACCTTATGGTGACGAGCGCCGTCGCCGTGGTGAACGGCAAGGCCGTCCCGGCGAAATGGACTCAGGTTGACAAGACAGGCACGGCGCGGCTCGACTTTCCCCGGACTCTTCCCGCGGGCAAGGCGACCCTGAAGTTCGATTACAGCGCGCCGTTCGGCGACTCCGCCTCGGGCATGTTCCACGTCAAGGTCGGCGACAAATGGTACGCCTGGACCCAGTTCGAAAGCATCGACGCGCGCGCCGCTTATCCCAGTTTCGATGAGCCCGGGTTCAAGACTCCGTTCACCGTCTCGGTGAAGACGCATCCCGGCTTTGTCGTCGTCGGCAACGCCCCTGAGACCTCGGTCACCAAGGTGGCCGGCGGGCTGGAGAGGCATCAGCTCGAGCCGACCAAGCCGTTGCCGACCTACCTCGTCGCGGTCGATACCGGCCCGTTCGTCCACAAGACCGGAATGATCGCGCCCGACGCGGAGCGCTCGGCGCCGATGCCCTACGGCGCGGTCGCGACTCAGGCGCAGGCCGACAAGATGGACTATGTGATGGCCGAGACGCCGCGCATCGTCAGCCTGCTCGAAAATTATTTCGGCGAGCCGTTCCCCTTCCCCAAGCTCGACCAGATCGGGACCCCGATCATGCCGGGCGCGATGGAGAATGCCGGCGCCGACACCTACGGCGACGACATCATCTATCTTCAGCCGGGAGCGACCACCGCCGACAAGCAGGCCTTCGGAATGATCGTGGCGCACGAGCTGTCGCACCAATGGTTCGGCGACCTCGTCACGCCGGCCTGGTGGGACGACATCTGGCTCAACGAAAGCTTCGCCAACTGGATGGGCTACCGGATCGGCAACGAATGGCGGCCGGAGCTGAAGATCGGCGTGGGAGCGCTCGGCGAAGGCTTCAGCGCCATGAACACCGACGCGCTGACCGTCGGTCGCCCGATCCACCAGCCGATCACCGAGAACGGCCAGATCGATTCGGCGTTCGACAACATCACCTACGGCAAGGGCGGACATGTGATCGCGATGATCGCCGCCTATCTCGGCGACGAGAAGTTCAAGCAGGGCGTCCGCCTGCACCTTCACCGCCACGCCTATGGAAATGCGACGTCGGAGCAGTTCTTCGAAGCAATCGCCGATGCGGCGCAGGACCCGAAGGTGTTGACCGCGTTCAAGAGCTTCGTCGACCAGCAGGGCGTGCCGGTCGTCGACATCCGCCGCGACGGCTCGAAGCTCGTCGCCACCCAGTCGCGCTACGCCTTTCTCGGAAGCAATCCCCAGCCGGAGCTGTGGACGATCCCGTTCTGCGTGCGCGCCGCCGACGCGAAGTCCTGCTCCCTGCTCGACCAGAAGGTGACGACGCTCGACGCGCCAGGGCCCGGCGCGATCGTGCCGAATGTCGGCGGCACCGGTTACTATCGCTTCGATCTATCGCCCGAAGACTGGAAGGCGCTGATCGCGACATCGGCGCAGCTGCCGTCGGGCGAGGCGCTCGCGACCACGGACAGCCTGTGGGCGTCCTTCCGCGCGGGCAAGGCGCCTGCGCAGGAGCTGATCGACGAGGCCCGCGCGATGGCCGCGAACCCCGACGCTTCGGCGAGCATCGATCCCGGCGCGAAGCTATCGGGATTGCACGGCATCGGCCTGATCGGACCGGCGTCAGAGCCGGCGTACCGGGCGCTGATGGCGTCGATCTACGGGCCGCGGCTCGCGAGCATCGGGTTCGATCCGAAGTTCGGCTCGCAGGCGCAGGATTCGCCGGACCAGCAGCGGCTTCGCCAGCGGCTGGTCGGGCTGCTCGCGTTCGAGGCTCGCGATCCGGCGGTGCGGACGAAGCTCAAGGCGGCCGGGGATGCCTATCTCGCCGGGGACAAGAATGCAGTCGATCCCGCGTTCCTCGGGGCCGCTCTTGCCGTCGTTGCGGAGGAGGGCGGATTGCCGGCCGCGAAGGCACTGGTCGAAAAAGGACTATCATCCGAGGACGGCGACGTCCGCGCCAACGCCCTTGGCGCTGCTGCGGCGAGCGGCCACGCCGATGTCGCCAATTACCTCCTCGCGCTGAACGATAAGCGCCTCCGCAGTTTCGACCGGATCGGGATCATCGGCGAGCTCATCGGGACTCCGGAGACGCGCGCGCTGACGACCGACTGGATCTTCGCCAACTACGACAAGCTGACCAGCGGCAACGGCATTTTCATCACCAGCCGCCTGCCCGGCATGTTCAACAGTCAGTGCAGCACGGAAGCCGCGGACCGGATCGAAAAGACGCTTGGGCCCAAGGTGATGCAGCTGAATGCGGGCGTGCTCGAATATCAGCGCATGCTTGAGCGAATCCGCGACTGCGCAGTGCTGAAGCAGGCGAAGGCGGGCGAGATCGCGGCGGCGCTGAGCGCGAGCCAGTCGCGCTAGCCAGCGCGCGAGTCGACTCCGCGGATGAAGGCGCCGACGAGCGTGTTGAATTCGTCCGGCCGCTCGAGATTGGAAATGTGACCCGCCCCGGCAATCGTTTCGAGCTGCGCGCCGGGGATGAGGTGCGCGAGCTCGCGCGAAAGCGGCGGCGGAGTGATCTTGTCCTCCGCGCCGCACAGCACCAGGGTCGGAACGCGAATGTCGTGAGCGCGGTCGCTCTGGTCGGCGAGCCAGACCGCTTCCGCGCCGGTGCGATAGGCGGCAGGATCGATCCGCGCCATCGTCTCGACCACCTCGCTTCGGATCGCGGGATCGGCAGGCTGGGCGAGCAATACGTCGACGCGCGCTTCGGCCATTGCCCGAAGGTCACTGCTTGCCGCGATCGAGCGTTCGTAGATCGCGCGCCCGTCGGGATGGAGAGCAAAGCTGTCGGCGAGGATCAGCGATGCGCAGCGGGTCGCGTCGGCATGATGCATGGCGATGGCGATCACACCGCCCAGCGACAAGCCGCAGACATGCGCCCGGTCGATCCCAAGCTCGTGCATCGCGGAGATGATCGCCGAGGCGTAATCGTCGCGCGTCGTACCGTCGGGGGCAGGATCGCTGTCGCCGTAGCCGGGATAATCGAAGGCGATCGCACGTCGGTCGCCGCCAAAGTGAGCGAGCTGCGGGCGCCAGACCGACTTGTCCGAGCCGACTCCGTGGAGGAAGACGATCGGAGTCGCGCCTTCGCCGCCCGCCTGTCCGAAGCCGATGTCGTAGCCGTTGCTGGTGATGACCTGCGGCATGCCTTCTCCCGTCATGCTGAACTGGTTTCAGCATCCATTACGAAGACTTGTGCAACTTTCATCAAAATGGACCCTGAAACAAGTTCAGGGTGACGGGTAGAGGGTGGCGCGCTAGCCTCGCAGCGATGGCGCGGATGACGGTCAACGGCGAAGCGGTCCAGTACAGGCTCGACCCCCAGACCCCACTGTTGTGGGCGCTGCGCGACGCGTCCAACCTCACCGGCACCAAATATGGCTGCGACAGCCGCGATTGCGGCGCTTGCACGGTGATCGTGGACGGCCGCGCGGTGACAAGCTGCAGCGTCACGCTCGGCGAGCTCGAGGGGGCGCAGGTGACCACGATCGAGGGGCTGTCGAGCGACGGCTCGCACCCGGTGCAGCAGGCGTGGCTCGCCGAGCAGGCGACGATGTGCGGCTATTGCGAGCCGGGTTTCATCATGGCCATCGCGGCGCTTCTGCGGGCCAGCCCGGCCCCGACCGACGAGCAGATCGCCGCGCTCCCGAACATCTGCCGCTGCGGCGCTTATCCGCGCATCCGCAAAGCCATTCAGCGCGCCCAGGGCGCCACCCAGGGACCCAACTTACAAACCTGAATATACGGCCCCGAAACGGTTAAGCGAGCGCTCAGGTCGATGAGCGCACAAGTCTGTCATGATTTCGAAAGGTCACTGTCATGCGTAAGATCCTGATCACCCTGTTGCTGGCGAGCGCGGCGGCGAGCCCCGCTATCGCCGGTCCCCGCACCTGGTCCGACCGCCAGCAGGCGCAGTCAGACCGCCAGCAGGCGCAAGCAGACCGCCAGCAAGCGCGCGAAGACCGCCAACAGGCGCGCGACGACGCACGGGCTGACCGCTCTTCCGACCGGCCTTCGTACAGCCCGCCCGACCGCTCCGAACAATATCAGGCGCCGCGCCAGCAGATGATCGAGCGGCCGCAGTTCATGCCGCAGCAGCGTGTCCAGCCGCAGGTCGACCTCGACGCGTTGCGCGCGCAGCGCGATTCACGCCGCGACTCAAATGCGGCGCAGCGCGATGAGCGGATCGAGCAGGTGCAGCAGCGCTTCGAACAGCGCCAGCAGGACATGCAGGGGGCGCGCGATCTTCGTCAGTCGACCCGCCCGACGCCCAACGTGATGCGCGACCGCCATCCGCTGATCGTCAGCGACACGCCGCGGCCGGGCACTCAGCCGCCGCTCCCGACCAGCCTGCGCCGGACGTCGCCGCAGGTTCAGTGGAACACCGGCTGGCGCAACAACAACCGCTACGACTGGAACAATTATCGCCGGCATCACCGGTCGATCTTCCACCTCGGCTTCTACTACGATCCGTTCGGCTGGGGTTATTACCCGTACCAGATCGGCTGGCGACTGTGGCCGGCCTATTACAGCGATCGCTACTGGATCAACGATCCGTGGATGTACCGGCTGCCCTACGCTCCTCCCGGCTACATGTGGGTGCGTTACTGGGACGACGCTTTGCTGGTCGACACGTTCACCGGCGAAGTCGTGGACATGATCCCGGACTTCTTCTGGTAGAAAAAGTCCCGCAGATGATCGAAGGGGCGTTGCGGATTGCCGCAGCGCCCCTTGTTCTTTAGCGCGCCAACAACGCTGAAATCCTGCCCGTACGAGGAAACTCGATAATGACCTCGGCCCTCCGCCTGATCCTGTCCGCGTCGCTGATTGCGCTTGCGCCATCGGCGGCGCTGTCCGCGCAAGCGGCGGCGCCGGCCGCGCAGGCGAGCGCACACGACCGGCTGTTCGAGCTGTTCAAGCAGAGCGACGAGGCGAGCCTAAGGCGCAACCCGCTCCAGGCGCTTTTTCGCGGCGACACGCGCTACGCCGACCGGCTCGGCGACCTTTTCAGCGACGCGCATTACCAGGCGGAGAAAGCGGCGGACGAGCACGACCTCGCCGCGCTTCACGCAATCCCGCGCGACGAGCTGAACGCGACCGACAAGATCGCCTACGACGTGTTCGAATATCAGACCGAGGACGCGCTTCGCGGCTTCGCGCCTGACATCCTCGAGATCACCGAAGCGCTGCCGATGAACCACTTTTTCGGCCTGCACACCGAATATCCGACGATCGCCGGCGGGCAGGGCGCAGCGCCGTTCCGCGACGTCCAGGACTATGACATCAACCTGAAGCGCAACCGCGACTTCGCCGCCAACGTCGACGAGGCGATCGCGCAGTGGAAGAAGGGCGAAGCCGAGGGGATCGTCGATACCAAGCTGACGGTCCGCAACATGATCGAGCAGCTCGACAACCAGCTCAAGCTCAAGCCCGAGGAATCGCCTTATTGGGGACCGATCGAGCATTTCCCGGCGTCGGTCAGCCCTGCTGACCGCGCGCGGCTGACCACGGAATATCACGATTCGCTGGCGAACGTCGTCTATCCGGCGCTGCAGCGGATGCGCGACTTCCTCGCCAACGACTATCTCGCTCACGCCCGCGAAGGCGCCGGCCTCATGTATATGAAGGGCGGCGATGAATATTACCGCTACCTCATCGAATCGACGACGACCGAGCCGCTGGACCCGGCGGCCGTGCACCAGCTCGGCCTCAGCGAAGTCGCCCGGATCACCAAGGAGTTCGAGGCGGTCCAGCGCCAGGTCGGCTTCAAGGGCACGCTGCACCAGTTCTTCGACTACATGCGCACGAGCCCGCGCTTCCAGCCGAAGAGCAAGGAGGAGCTCGAGCAGGGCTTCGAGGCGGTCAAGCACAAGGTCGAAGCGAAAGTGCCGTTGTTCTTCTCGCAGGTTCCCAAGGCGGGCCTGGTGATCCGGCCTTACCCGCCGTACCGCGAAAAGTTCGAGGCGGGCGGAAGCTATGAGCAGGGGACCCCCGACGGATCGCGGCCGGGCACCTTCTACTTCAACGCCTACAATCTGCCGTCGCGAAGCACGTGGGAAGAGACCACGCTCTTCATGCACGAGGGCGAGCCGGGGCATCATTTCCAGATCAGCCTGGCGCAGGAAAATCCGAAGTTGCCGGCGTTCATGCGCTTCGGCGGCAACACCGCTTATGTCGAGGGATGGGCGCTCTATGCGGAATCGCTCGGCTATCCGATGGGGATGTACACCGATCCCTACCAGCGCTTCGGCAATTTGAACGACGAGATGCTGCGCGCGATGCGGCTGGTCGTCGACACGGGCATCCATTCGAAGGGTTGGACGCGCGAGCAGTCGATCAAATACATGCTCGACAATTCAGGGGAGTCGGTCACCGACGCGACCGCCGAAGTGGAACGCTATATCGCTATTCCGAGCCAGGCTCTCGCCTACAAGATCGGCCAGCTGACGATCAGCCGCCTGCGCGACGAAGCCAAGGCGAAGCTCGGAAGCAAGTTCGACATTCGCCAATATCATGCCGAGGTGCTCGACACCGGCGCGCTCCCGCTGCCGATCCTCGAGAAGAAGATCCGCGACTGGGTCGCGGCGAAGCAGACGCGCTAGGACCCAAGCGCCTCGGCGATCAGCTTGCGGCTCTCGTCGATGCCGTAGAGGGCGATGAAGCTCCCCATGCGCGGCCCTTGGCTGGAGCCGAGGAGAGTCTCGTACAGCGCCTGGAACCAGGCGCGGAGGTTGTCCTTGCCGTAATGCTGCTTGCCGAGCTCGAAAACCTGGGTCTGGATGTCCTCGGCAGATGAATCCGGCGGCAGCTTCGCCAGTTCGGAATCGAGGTCGCGCAAGGCTTCGGCCTCCTCGGCGGTGGGCGCCCGGCGCTTGAGCGTCGGGATAACGAAGTCTCGCGCATAATTGACGGCGAGGCCGATCAGCTCGTCGAGCTCGGGATCGATCTCCGGCGACGTGCCCGCCGCGTAGCGCTGGACGAAGCGCCAGGCGACCTCCTTGTCCTGCAGGCCGGGCAGGCTGACCAGGTTGAGAAGCAGGCCGTATGTCACCGGAAGTGTCTCGCGGGGCACCTTGCCGGCGTGGATGTGGTGCACCGGATTGCCGAGCTGCTGCTCGAGCGGCTGCCTGGGATAATTGCCGCGGAACTGCCAATAGTCGTCGACCGCGCGGGGGATGACGCCGATGTGCAGGCTCTTCGCCCGCTTGGGCTCGCGGTAGATGTAGAAGGCGAGGCTCGGCTCGCTTCCGTAGCGCAACCACTCCTCGAGGCTGAGGCCGTTGCCCTTCGACTTGGAGATTTTCTCACCCTTCTCGTCGAGAAACATCTCATAGTTGAATCCCTCCGGCGGACGGCCGCCGAGGATGCGCGCGATCTTGCCGGACTGGACCACGCTGTCGATCAGGTCCTTGCCGGCCATTTCATAGTCGACTCCGAGCGCGACCCAGCGGGCGGCCCAGTCGACCTTCCACTGGAGCTTGGCCGAGCCGCCGAACGCCGGCTGCTGGACCCGGCCGCCGTCCTCGTCGTCGAAGGCGATCAGGCCGGCCTCGGCGTCGATTACGTCGACGGGGACCTGAAGCACCCGGCCGCTCGACGGCGAAATCGGGAGGACGGGCGAATAGGTCCTGCGCCTGTCCTCGCGCAGGGTCGGCAGCATCACGCCCATGATCGCGTCGAAGCCGTGCAGCACCTTGCGGATCACGTCGTCGAACCGGCCGCTCTTGTAGCAATCGGTCGCCGACAGGAATTCGTAATCGAAGCCGTAGCGGTCGAGGAATCGCCGAAGCATCGCATTGTTGTGATGCGCGAAGCTTTCGTACTCGCCGAACGGGTCGGGAATCTGCGTCAGAGGTTTCCCGAGATTTTCCTCAAGCATCGCCTGGTTGGGGACATTGTCCGGGACCTTTCGAAGCCCGTCCATGTCGTCGCTGAAGGCGATCAGCCGCGTCGGCGCTCCGCCGGTCAGCTCCTCATAAGCGTGGCGGACGAAGCTGGTCCGCGCGACCTCATTGAAGGTGCCGATGTGCGGCAGGCCGGAGGGGCCGTAGCCGGTCTCGAAGATCACCGCATCGCCCGCCGGCTTGCCCTCGGGCCAGCGCTTCAGAAGCTTGCGAGCTTCCTCATAAGGCCAGGCCTTCGACGTCATTGCGGCATTCCGAAGCGTTTCGGCGTCCAAATCCGTTGCTCTTCTGT
>Ga0157369_10008563_pt1 | contig 11732 bp, 23 predicted proteins | sample C25metaG_FD_113461 | JGI IMG/M metagenome (GOLD analysis project Ga0157369, IMG submission 113461) | Corn rhizosphere microbial communities from Kellogg Biological Station, Michigan, USA - C2-5 metaG | ecosystem: Host-associated > Plants > Roots > Rhizosphere > Soil | place: USA: Michigan... | reverse complement strand
TTTTGTAATAGTGTCTTTTGTGTGTCCCTGTTTTGGTGACACCCCTGTCACCGTTTTGGTGACACTTTTTGTCACTGATTTGGTGACAGTGACACCATCCTGGTGACACTCTGAAATCTGCCACTCTGCGAGGTTCTTATTTGGGCCGATAAACATGCCTTCCCGGACCAGAACCCCCATTTGAATCAGCTCATTTTTCGCCTTGTTCACCTTCTGCCGGGGCAGCCTGGTGAGCTGGCTAATCTGACTGTCAGCAATGCGATCCATCTTCTTGTTGAAGCCGTATGTTTTCCGGCAAACAGCATGCGCAACCTTCGCCTGATTCCTGGTCAGGTTGGCCCCTATCAGCTCTTCGTACAGCTCGTTTGCCAGACGCGTGTATCCATCGTCTGTATCTGCCACACGTTGCTCCACGGCCCTGAAAGCGGGCCTGATTGGTGAGACATTGTCATGAGCAAGATTCATCGCCACCCCCGTCAGATGGAATGCCTGAGCGATAATCAGCGAGAATCCGCTTTATCTCTTCAGTAGTGCCATGAGAGAGAATCAGGCTGTCGAAACCACCATCCCGATCGAACTCTGCATCAACCAGTAATTCAGCCAGGCGGCGTGCTTTGGCAGCGCTGAACTGAGGAATCGCTGCTGAACGCGTGAGTTTGGTTTTACCTGCAGCTTTAGCCTTCTCCATCTGAACCTGCGCCACGGCTTCCGCTTTCGCGCCATGTTCACGTGAGAGCGCCACTGCCGTGGTCGGTGCTACCACGCCAGCCTTCACCATAGCTATCAGGCCATCACCACATTCCAGCAGCTGAAGATGCTGATCCACATCAGCTGGTGAGCGTTTGACCTTTTTGGCAATCTCTGCAGGCGCCCAGCCCTGATTCAGCAGGCGCTGATATGCCGCCGCACGTTCCAGAGGAGACAAAGCCTTACCCTGTGAACTGGTGACCATGAATGCGATGCGATCAGCTTCGGAACCTGAGAAGTCTTTGCACTCAAGACGTGGTATTTCGTGTCCGGCTTCAGACGCCATTTTCGCGCCGTAATACCGATGGTGACCGTCGATAATCTTGATGCCCAGCTCTGTAACCTGAACCGCCAGCGGCGGCACAAACTCACCAGCAATGAAAGCGTCACGAAATTCAGCGACATGCTCTTGGTCGATTTCACGAACGTTGTAGCCGGGCTCGACGTAAAGCTCAGCCAGTGGCACCAGAAACGTTTTCTTAGTCGTTGTTTCCGTGCCGTTTTTCTCTTTTGCCTTGTAAAGCGATAATAAAGAACTCATAATTACTCCTGTACGTTGATCCATTAAGATTCGTGCATCAGGCCTCGAAGCTGTTAGCGCAGCTCGGGGCCTTTTCTTTGGTAAGTAACTGCTCTATGCGCAACAACCGCTGCGCCATTTCTGACTCAGGTGAAACCACATCCAGATAAGCCAGTGCCAAACTCATCATCTGGAAGAAGCTGTGACGCTGCTTTCCTGATGGACGCTTCATGCGGCTTACAGCTGCGTCGTCCAGGTCGAGTACCTTCGCCAGTGTTCCCTGTCCACGTTCAGCCAGTTTGTTCAGTAACTGGCTTTCAATCTCTCTTGCCTTTTTGCGATAGCTTGCAATTTCCATCATGTAAAATTCCTTTAGTTGAATAACTTGCGTGACATTGCGGTGAGCAAGTCACTTGGGTTTTGCTCCGACATTTCGGTGGGAGCGGCTTCAGAGTTTTAAAGAGCGATGTTGCTTAAGCCGCGGTATCGGCTGACTTCATGTAACGCTGCGGGTAAAGAATTTGCATTTCGGTGATCTTCCCTTTGAAGAACCGGGACAGCTTCTCTGCTGTTTCGAGAGATGGAACCTGAATTCCCCTTTCGATTCGGCTGAGGTTTCCAACGTCAAGTTGCGTTGCGATGGCTACCTCAGAAATTGTCAGCTTTTTCTCTACACGCATTTTCCTTAATGGTGTTGGCATAATGCACCTCCTAAATGCGCCACACGCATAATATGCGAATCAAAAAATATGCGCAAGGCGCTTTGCGTGACGCGCATAAAAAAGGTTGAATATCCGCCATGAAAATAGGCGACAAGATTAGACAAATTCGCAAAGCGAATAAGATGACGCTGAATGAACTCGCATTGCGTGTGGACAGCGATGTGGGGAACCTGTCACGCCTTGAGCGCGGGATGCAGGGTTACAGTGATTCACTCATCCATAAGATTGCAGAAGCTCTTTCAGTTCCTGTATCTGAGCTATTCTCTTCCAATGAAGCTAATGATACTGTAGATTCATACAGTATTGGTTCCATTGTGAAAAAGGGGAGAAAAGATGTGTACAGGATTGATGTTCTTGATGTTTCAGCAAGCGCCGGAGATGGTTCGCCCTCGAAGGATGTCGTTGAAGTCATAAGGTCTATTGAATATGTCCCCGATCAAGCTAGGGTCATATTCGGTAACCGGCCGGAGTCATCTGTGAAGCTCATCAACGTTCGCGGTGACAGCATGGAAGGCACTATTGAGCCAGGCGATCTGATTTTTGTGGATGTCGCCGTAAGTAGCTTTGATGGTGATGGCATCTATGTGTTTGACTACAACGGCGACATGTTCGTTAAGCGCCTGCAGAAAGTCAAAAGCCAGCTGATCGTCATATCTGACAACCCCCGCTATCGTGAGTGGACCATATCTGAAGAAGAAATGGATATGCTTCATGTAGCTGGGAGAGTCATGCTGAGCCAGTCCCAACAGTACCGACGCCACGGATAGCCTCCCCTTTTGAAAATCAGCCCGCCACGTGCGGGCTTTTTTGTGTCTGAATTAATACACACTATACACATCACGCCATTGACAGGCGTGTGTATGGTGTGTATACTTCTCTTGGTTTGATAACTAAGGAGATTACTTTGAGCAGTGGAGAGTTGATTAAGTTATTGGAACGGAATGGGTGGGTTTTTGATCGGCAAAAGGGAAGCCACAGGGTTTATATCAAAGCCGGAGTGCACTACCACATCACCGTTCCTCATCCTGAGAAAGATATTGCTAAAGGCACACTAAGAAAGATTCTCAAGATGATTTAAAGGTAACCAAGGGGGGCTTACCCCCCTTCTAATCAAACTCGAAGCATATGATTACAGAATAGAAAAACAACAAATTATTAAAGTGATATATAAATAAATTAACCGAATTAGTAACTAAGAGTGAGAGATGATTATGAGATTCCCAGTATATCTGCATAAGACAGAAACCAATACGTACTCAGGTTTTGCGCCTGATATCATGGGCTGCTTCTTTGCTGGTAGTACAGTGGACGAAGCGCTGTCTGATGCCTATGAAGCAATCGACGCCCATATAGAATCTTTAGCTGATGCCGAAAAGGCTATACCTCAAGCAAAAACCATTGAGGAGCATATAGATGACGAGGATTGCCAGGGCGGGCTGTGGGCATTCGTTGAAGTTGACATAACAAAATATGACTCTAAAGCAATTAGACTGAACATAACGTTACCGCAAAATCTTTTAACTGGAATAGATTATTATGTTGAATCCCATAAAGAATATGGTTCAAGAAGTGGATTTATAGCAGCTATTGCCAGAAGAGAGTTGAGTAAAGCATCATAAGTTATCCCCGTTTATAAGTTATCAAACCATTTTGCCCGCCATCGAGCGGGCTTTTTTGTGCCTGCTGCACATCCCGCCTAAAAATAAATCTCTTTCTGTTTCAGACGCATAAGCAAAACAACCCCGAAATAATACAGCCCTAACTAATTATGCGCTTGACGCATATGCGTATAGCGCATAATATCTAGCCCGTCAGCAGGACGTACTAACCAACAGGATGTTGGGTCGCTCTTTAACATTGATAGGGTTTGTCTCCGCCGAAATGCGGGGAACCAAAGTGAAGTTGGCTTTGGGATGGGATGAATGCAAACGCATGGTTGGGGGATAGAAGTGGGTACCCCGGCGTCGGCTGAAGTCGCTGGATAACAAACCCGCCTTGAGCGGTGGCAAAACCAGCGCACGTGAACGGCTAGGAGCATCGACCATCCAATCACCTAAGCCAACTACCGGAGGTACACATGACAATCGTAATGACCATTCTGGCCTCTGATAACGCCAGAAATCGCCGCAGGGCAAAACGCGCATCTGAGCGTGAGCAGGTTGCAGGAAAGCAGCACATCAGCCGCATCGAGAAAGCTTGCTCCTCGCCTTCTCTGCGTGACAGAAAGCAGTCAGGAATCAACCTGATTAACACTAAATATCAGAAAATCAGCAATGATGCTGGGAGGCAGATTCATGCAGTTCAGAAGCAGCGCGGAAAATCAATTTCGCTGTTATGATATCTAGCTTCGATGAGGAGATAAGATATGGATTGGGTTGATTTTTCTTCAAAAGTAGTTGTAGGTGCAGTTTCAGGTTTGACAGTTGCAATCTATACAGCGAAGTACACGCTTAATAAATTTTACACTGAAAAGTGGTGGGAAAAAAAATACGAAAGTTATAGCCAATTACTTTCAACACTTTATTCTCTGAAAATCATTTACGAAACAAGCTTAGATGATTCTTGGGCATTAGAGAGCTATTACGCTGAGGAATCCGGCGGACGAAAGCCCGAACCAAAAGCTGATTGGTCGGGCTATAAAAACCTTATTGCAGAGTTGAAAAAAATATTAGTTATGTCACCTCTTTTGCTTAGCGATACCACCAAACCTAAAATTGATAACTTTTTCAGAGCAATGCAAGAAGTGGATCGGGAAGTCGAACACTCAAACTACCCAGATTTCTTAGCATATGACGACATCCTTTCCTCATTAAATGAACTACTTAACGATGTGATAATAGAGGCACAGCATGAACTGAACCATAAAAAATCTCTTAGGCTAAGTCGAAAAAAAATTATTGAGTACTCAGGATCTTTTTTGTCAAAGATGAGATAAAAAGATTGAAAAATAACGTTGTTCGCTTAAGAAACTTTTTATCTCTGCGATTAAATAAAGTCAAACCGAAATAAACTGTCGCGATAGATCATGAAGATCTCTAGTTATCACTGCTTAAGGTTGAGCACTTGAGAAGCAAGCAAAGAACTAAATTTCTTAATTTGGCCGCTAATGGCGGCCAGATTTAAAGTAAAACTGTGTCCGGATTTACTTAATCAGTTAAAGCTAGCAACACTAAGCGCTACAACGTTTTCATCATTTTTAGTGAAAAAAAGCCTTAAGTTTTTGTGTTTGATAACATATACATCATTCATAGAGTCTTTGACTTTTAGTTTTTGCAATTCTTTATGATTCATCCCTGCAACCTCGCTTAATTTTAGTGCGATCGCAGCGAAATCAGAGTTATCTTTCAGTTCCAAAGCCTTGGCTTCAGACATAAAATTTTTGGTCATCATAACATTCATGACTTCCTCCCAAATTTTTTCATTATTTCATTAACATTCATAGCAATTGCTTCTTGAGGGTTTGCTCTAATATGTTCGGCCATCCCATCTATTTTCATTTTATTTACAAAGGCCTGACACTTCGCGCTATCAAGATAACTCATTATATCTTGATCGATGTCCATAAGCTTGTATTGTATAAAAAATGTGAAAAGGCAAACCAAAACAAAAATTAGAGTAGTCCACGAAAGGCCAATCTTAGTTACATCCACATCGCCATTAGGAGCTATTTTCGCAGCTAATATACTGCAAAAAACCCCAACAAATATGGTGCATCCTAAATTTACAGCAAGCCTTAACTTTGGGCTTTCAGCGATTACTTTAATACATTTATTCAACCAGCTCATATTTAGACTCATAGTCAATTGAAATAGAAATTATGCCAAACATCAAACCTCTCCCATGCACTTTACTATCTAACTAATAATTTAGGAATAGCCATGCAGCAATTCGCCGTTGCAGGGTGGCCCGTTGCTGGCTGCTCTGAGTCATTACTTGAAACTATTACCCGTCGCCTCCGGACTGGCTGGCGCAATCTTATCAACAATCTGAACCAGAGAGGCCAGCGATGAACGCGCTGGCATCAACAAAGCAGTGTAAGAAGCAGCGGAGCGAGGTAGAACGCCAGCGCGAGATGCTGGAAAAAACGAAGGGTTTCACCTTCATCAACATGATGCTGAAAAGCCTGGGCATGGGAGAGAAGAAATGAGACTCAGCAGAACAGTCCGGAATGAGGTTCAGGATATCGCCGATAACCTGCCTGAGAGTGAGCTGGAGTGTATGGCCGCTGAAGTTGATGCGCGAATGAATCAGCACAAAACGAACCCGCTAATGCCAGCGCTATGTGCCTTCCTAAGGAAGCACTACGACTACCCGGCCATTCAGATGTTCGATGAAGACGACGAGCAACACGAAGCGGCTGAGGCGTTTTTGCGTGAGGCAATGGTGCGGGTTGCGCGGCGTGAAGTGGCGATCGGGATTTACCGCAACAAACATGGAAATCAGGAGGCGGCGTAATGCAGCCGGGAATCTACTTCGATATCAGCAACGAGGATTATCACCGCGGCGCGGGCATCAGCAAATCACAGCTGGATGACATTGCCCTTAACCCGGCCATATTCCAGTGGCGCAAAGGTGCGCCTGAAGACGAAGAGAAGAAAGCTTCTCTCGATATGGGAACCGCGCTGCACTGTCTGCTGCTGGAACCGGAGGAGTTTGACAGGCGTTTCATCGTTACTCCTGAGTTTAACCGCCGCACGACAGCCGGCAAGGAGGATGAAAAGCAGTTCCTGAAGGATTGTGCAAACAGTTGCATGACAGTAATGGATGCTGAGCAGGGGCGAAAGCTGAAACTGATGCGAGCCAGCGCCCTCGCCCACCCGGCGGCACGCTGGCTGCTTGAAGCTGAAGGCCATCAGGAAGCATCAATCTACTGGAACGACGAGCAGACCGGCGAGCTTTGCCGGATCCGCCCGGACAAGTTCCTGTCTGGCCAGCCCGTCATTGTCGACGTGAAGAAAGTGGCGGATATGTCCCGCTTCTCCCGCCACGTTGAAGAGTTCCGCTATCACGTTCAGGACGCCTATTACCGCGAGGGCTTCAGCAAGCACTTCGGTGAATATCCACTTTTTGTTTTCATCGCAGTCAGTGAGGCGATCGACTGCGGCCGGTACCCGGTGCGTACCTTCCAGCTGCTGGAGGACGATGTTGCCGTGGGCTACGACCTGTTCCGCCGCAACCTCGATACTTATCACGAATGCATGCTGTCCGGTAACTGGGGTGGCATCGAAGAAATTACACGCCCGGACTGGGCCAAGAGAAAGGATTACGCATGAGCAACGATATCATCACCGCGCCAGTCAATGAGGCTGACACCAAGGCGGCAATCTTCAGCCCGAGTGGGCTGCATAAGCTACAGGCGTTTGCTGAAGTCATGGCACAGGGTAAAGCAACGGTTCCCGCTCACCTGTCCGGCAAGCCTGCTGACTGTCTGGCGATCGCATTACAGGCTGCTCAGTGGGGAATGAACCCTTACGCGGTGGCGCAGAAAACGCACCTGGTAAACGGCACGCTGGGTTATGAGGCTCAGCTGGTCAATGCGGTAATCACCAGCTCAACTGCCGTTCAGGGCCGCTTTAAGTACGAATACGGCGGTGAATGGGAGAAGTTTAAGCCTGGCGCGGCAAATGCATCGAATGAGCGCGGCCTGTCTGTACGCGTAGGCGCAGTGCTGCGTGGTGAAACAGAGATTACGTGGGGTGAGCCGCTTTACATGGAATATGTCACCACGCGCAACTCCCCTCTCTGGAAGACAGCACCAAAGCAGCAGCTGGCATATCTGGCTGTTAAGTATTGGGCGCGCCTCTATTGCCCGGACGTGATTCTCGGTGTTTATACTCCGGATGAGTTTGAAACGGCGCAGCGAGCAGAACGCGATGTCACCCCGACACGCAGCCGCGCTGACCTGAACAACCTGATTAACAGCAAGCCTGAAACACAGCAGCCCGAGCGCGAAATTAACCCGGCGACGAATACCAGTTCACCAGCGCGCACGCCGGATGAGCTGCTTGCCGATTTCACCACTGCAGCCGCTGAAGCTGAAAACGTTGCCGGGCTGGACCGTTGCTATAAGTACGCGGCGCGCATGCTGGCGAATGAGGCTGAAACGCTGGAAAAAGCCACCGATGTTTACCTGCTTCGCAAAGCGGAGATTGAAGAGGCGGGAGCGTAACCATGCGAAAGCTCGCTCAGTACCGGCGCAACAATCACCCGAACAGCGGATTCAAAGAGAAAGTCACCTTCCAGATATCGAAAAGACCAATGACAGGGCGCGAATTAAGCGCCCTTTTTCATATGACGCTCGGTGAGTTTAACGGGCTGATGCGTGGTTGCCTGCGCGGTAAAACAGCGGTGATTGAGGCAGCCAACCCGGTGCCGGTAGATGGGTGTACCGATTACACCTACACGCTTATCAGCACAAGCCGCCTCACTCCAACCCGACCGCAAACCATGCTCATCAGCCGCCGGTCACTTGCTGAACGCGGTGAAGATAAGCGCCAGCAAAACATCATCGCAGCCGAAAAACGGGCGCGCCTCATTAAGCGTGGCTGGTATCCGGGCTGCCTGGACTAACTATTTTCGCCGCGGCATTGAGCCTGACAGCGGCATAAGGGGTAAGAGATGAAAACATTTTTAGTATGGTGCCCTGATATGGGCGCTGAGCGTGAGGATGCCAGTGAAATCGAGGCTCATGATGCCGAATCAGCAGCACAGGAGTGGGCTGAAGAGGAAGATTGCTACAGTGCTGAATACAGCATCGTAAGTGGTCGTGAGACCCCCGTTGTGTGCGTCGCTGAAGGCGACGGACCTGAGCAGCAATTCAGGGTTAGTGGCGAGGCAGTTCCACAGTACTATGCGACCGCTATCCGCGCAGGAGAGTCATCATGACCGAAGAGCAGAAGCATGCGCTGATTGAGTGGCTAAAACCTCAGATTGATGAGCTGCAAAATGTGTCCGATGAAATTTCTTTCGGGCTGGACTCAGACAGTGCAATGCACTTAAACACCATGCGTGTCGCGCTGGCCGCACTGACTGCGCCGCCGGTTAAGTTGCCGCAAATCATTCAAATCGGCTATACGCATGACGAAATCACTGCCATGTGCAATGTAAGAAACGATGCTGCTGCCGCCATCCGTGCAGCCGGTTATCAGGTGGAGGGTGAGTGATCCGTTAAGACCAGCTTTACAATTCAGCATCAACTTGCTTCGTAACTGGTGATATAAATGAATCACCAGCAACGGAGGATTTCTATGACATGTTCAGCCTGTGAAAAGCAACCACGTGGCAAGCGTGAAGCCCCACTTTCATGCATGATAAGCCACCCTACAAAGCAGCCAGTGAGTGCCAGATTTCATGGTCGTGGCACTGATGATACGTTCTATCTGTGCAAGGAGTGCGGCCATGAGTGGATGCATGAGGGCGGAAAGTATGGATACGGGTGGGTATAAACATGTCGCACAACTTAGCAGCACGTAGCAGAGAAGAGCGCGACAGGATTAACGTTGATTTAGCCGCGTCAGGGGTAGCCTACAAGGAGCGTATGAATATGCCGGTTATCCCGCATGAAGTGGAGACGCAGCAGTCTGTAGCGATGAGGGAGTATTTCAGGGAGAGATTTCAGCACTACAGGAATGTTGCGCTACAGTTCCCGCGTGGCACTGACCCGGTTTATCAGAAGGAAGTGATGTGAGCACGTTAGACTTAATCAATATCACCAATATTACAATTGCCACTCTTTCATTAATGGTTTCATCATTTGCTGGCTACTTTGCCTGGAAAGCCTATGAATCCAGCAGGGAGTTGTCATTTCCTAAACGTAACGCTCGTAAAAACTCTATCGTAGTTAGTCAACTATCCAAGGAGGCAAGAAGTTTAGAGCTTGTATTAGGTGGCAACGTAGATAGAAAGATTTACCTCAACTTGCTTTTTGATAGTGAACAGTTCAATTACACACAGCCCGAAGGAGGAGGTAAAAACGGCTCGGCAGGAGTGACTATCTGGACTCATAAACACGATAATTTTCAAGAAAGCGACATTCCAAGATATGACAATGCTTATGGCTTCGAGTTACAAATAGAGCAGGATGAAGAAAGTACTGGGAAGTGTGGATATCATCGCGGATTTTTCGTTATACAAGGCCCCTTTTACATCCATTCAGTTTCAGGCCCTTTTCAAGGCATAATGGCAGTTATCCTAACACCTGTACACGTTAATTAAAACCTTAGGGCGAGTAAGTTGACTAGTCATGCTAGATTTTTTGTTGGTAGCAAAGCTAAAGTTATCCAGCTTAAAGTCGATGGAGTTTCCACGGGGATCGGACCCGGCATATCAAAGGGAGGAGAACATTTGAGTTGGCATCATGGAGATTATATAGACTTGCTTTCAGCTATTGGTGGCGCAGCCTCAGCCGCATTTGCTGCTTATGCCACATGGCTTGCTAAAAAATCTACCGAGCTTTCAAGGGCGTCAGTTCTAGAGACGGCCCGGCAGGGTGGGATAGCCATATTAACAGCTGAGCTTGTTAGATTGTCAGAAAAAGCCAACTCATTTGTTGGTGAAAAATGCACGATCATTGAAGGGCATACATCTTTACTGGAAATGATAACGGCTATCATGTTCGCCAAAGATGCAATTGAGACGTCAAAACTTCATGAAGAAGATAAGGCCAACCTTTCATCTCTATTTATAAGGCATATACATCCAGCAATTTATCTAGAGGTCAGTTATGCCCATGTCCTCATGAGAGATTATGATGCCAAGAGAAATAAAGGGCTCATAAATGAATATCGTGAGGCGCAGATATTCTTGAAGGTTGACTCTCCTTCCGTAATACCCGATCCAATTTAATCAAAAACTTTTAAAAATTACCTCGCCACGGCGGGGTTTTTTATTGCCTACAGGAAACCGAAATGACACATTCAGACCCTATTGATGAAGCAGCAGAACGTGAATTGCAGGTGATTGAGATTGCCCTGGCCAACCGTAAGCGCCCTGAGATGCAGTTTACTGGCACCTGCTATAACTGCGAGGAGTCAGTAGATAAAGGCTTCTTCTGCTGCCCGGAGTGCCGTACCGATTATGAGCGTATCGAGCGCGCTAAGCATCATCGCAAGGTGGCATGACGCCTGTAGCGGAGAACGTGCTAAGGGCCGTAGCGCGCAAATGCAGGAGCGAAATCATCACAGCCATAGATGGCAGGCCTAGGAATGAACACGACCGCATCATAACTACCCTTCTCGACAAACACGCCAAATCAATCACCGCCCTGCCACCCGATACGTTTCCAGCAAAGCGCTGGTTGGCGTTCTATGTGCGCCAGGTGGATAAGGAGGCAGTCTCTGCAAAATGAACACTACATGCGACGAAATCACCCCGGGCGAGCTCTTAACTGACCTCGCCCTTTTTATTGCCCTGATTATTACGTGGCTCTGGCCGCCAAAGGAGTAGATATGGAAAACGTTGTTCAGCTGATGCCGAGCAAGTGGGTATCTGAATCCGTGCTAATGACCATCACCGGCATGAAGAAAAACACCATCAAAACTGCCCGCGAAGTGTCATGGATGGAGGGTCGGGAATATAAGCACGTGTCACCTGATGGCGCGCCACGTGATAACAGCATGTGTTTTTACGACTGGAAAGCGATCGAGAAGTGGATTGATAACCAGCCGGCAGCGATTGCCAGGAAGAAATCTGCTTAAATGCAGATCCATTTCAACAGGAGAAGGCGTATGTCTGGATATCCGACA
>Ga0157369_10008562_pt1 | contig 11732 bp, 9 predicted proteins | sample C25metaG_FD_113461 | JGI IMG/M metagenome (GOLD analysis project Ga0157369, IMG submission 113461) | Corn rhizosphere microbial communities from Kellogg Biological Station, Michigan, USA - C2-5 metaG | ecosystem: Host-associated > Plants > Roots > Rhizosphere > Soil | place: USA: Michigan... | reverse complement strand
GAACGGCTCGGCGAAGAACTGACCCAGCGAATAGGCCGAGAACATCAGGGTGATCTGCCACGCCTCGGCCTTCAGGCTCTGGGCGAAGAACGGCAGCAACGGCACCACCAGGCCGAACCCGACCAGATTGATGAAGACCGTCGCAAACAACACGGCCAGCGCCGGGGTCTTCAGCTTGGGCGGAGTCGGGTTCACGGTCATGTCGCAGCCTTAGCGCGACACCTTGCCTCAATCGACCGGATTGTTGGCCTCAAGAAACCGCACCGTCTCACGCAACATCTGCTGGCGCGTGTCGGCGCGCGACAGCCAGTGGTCCTCTCCGGCCAGTTCGATCAGTTCGACCGGCTTGCCCGCCCGCCTCATCGCTTCGGCCATGACGCGGCTCTGCTCGATCGCCACCACCGTGTCGTCGCGGCCATGGATGAGCAGCAACGGCTTGTCGACCGTGTCGGCCAGATAGGCCGGCGATAGGGCGTCCAGCGCCCGATCGTTCAGGCGCGCCGCGCCCATGAACCGGTTCCAGTAGCGAACGGTCTGGCTTTCGCGCCGTCCTTCCTGACGCGCCTCCCAGTTGACCATGCGGCGCAGGTCGGACACGCCGGCGACGGCGACGCCACAGCGATAGACCCCCTTGTCCAGTGTCAAACCAGCCATGGCGGCATAGCCGCCGTAGCTTGCGCCGACGATGCACACGCGTTCGGGATCGACGATGCCCTGCTCTGTCAGGAAACGCACGCCGTCCGACAGGTCGGTCTGCATCTTCCGGCCCCATTCGCCATAGCCCGCCTCCATGAAGGCCCGCGTATAGCCGTCCGACCCACGGAAGTTCGCCTGCAGCACCGCATAACCGCGCGACGCCAGCGCCTGGGCCCACCAGTCAAATCCCATGACGTCGCGCGACGCGGGGCCGCCATGAGCCAGCACGATCAGCGGCAGTTTCTCCGGCGTTACGACGCCAGGCGGCAGGGTCAGATAGCCCGGAATGTCCAGCCCATCTGCGGCGGCGTAGCGAATGCGCCGCACAGCGCCGACCTTCTCGGGCGGAATGTCTGGGTAGGCGAAAGCCAGGGCGTCAGCCGTCCGTCTATTGAAATCGACGAGTTGATAGAGGCCGGATTCGCCGGAGTCGGTGAACACCAGAATCCGCTTCTGATCTGCGTTCCAGGACACCAACTGTGGCGCCTTCTCACCAAAGGCCCGCGTGATGGAACGCCATCGGCTGGCCGAGGCGGGCTCGATGAACTCGTAACGCACGCCATCGTCTTCGGTGCGCGACCCGCCAATCAGGAGGCGGGTCTGAGGATGACGCAAAAGGTTGTCGGGATGATGCTCGAACGGCAGTTCGGTCCAGACACCCGTGTCCACATCGACCTCGAACAGATTATTGGCCGTTTCGCTCTCCGGATCGGCGGCGGCGAGATCAGGCCGATCCGCAGCGACAAGAACCGTGCGCGGCGTTCGACCCATGCCGAGCAAGGCGGGAGAATCGAGTGGAGCGTTCACTGACCAGGCATCGCGCAAGCGACGGCCGTTCGGCAGCATCAAGGTCCAGCGACCGCTCCGCTCGATATAGGTCGACATGGCGATGACGGCGCCCTCGGCGTCCAACACATAGTCTTCGGTGTCCCAGTCCATAGGCGCGACAGACCGCCCTCGGCCCGAGTTCAGGTCGATCCGGAAGAGATCGACCTGGCCGCTGTAAAGATTCACCGCACGCGCGAACAGCGCAGGCCCTTGGGCGGTGTCGCGGATCTGGGCGCCGCCATAGAGAACCGGAAGAACATCGTCCGTGCGGTCCAGAACACGCGCCAGTTTCTGGGTCTTCAGGTCCAGTATCACACCGAAATAAAGCTCGGATCGCGGAATGCCTAACAGGTGCAGCGCACGCGTCTGGGAGCTGATGATCAGCACCTTGTCTTCGCCGATCCAGCGCAGATCGCGCACCTTCGCCTCACCGATGGTCGAGGCGAACAGGTGCTCGCCCGTGTCGATATTTGTCACCGCGATGGCGCGCTCTTCACCGGTCACGGCGATGCGGGCGATGAGCGTTCCGCTGGGCGAAAGCTCCATCAACTCCACGGACGGAGAAGCGGCGTACACATCGATGGGTGGAGGTGTGTTCTGCGCGTAGGCTGCCGGAACCAAGCCGCCCATCAGGGCGGCGACACTCACCACGGCCAGGATCAACCCCGACAGACCAGACTTCAGCATGAACGCCCCCACTCAAGGCAAAGCTCAACCAGAAGACGCGGATTTTCGCAAGCAGCAGATGCGGAAACGAAAACGCCCCGGTCGCGGGACCGGGGCGTTTCGTATTCAGCGATGGATCGCGATCAGCGCGGGGCCAGGATCATGATCATCTGGCGGCCTTCCATCTTGGGCGAGAACTCGACCTTGGCGACTTCGTCGAAGTCGGCCTGGACCTTGTTCAGCAGCTTCATGCCCAGTTCGGGGTGCGCCATTTCGCGACCGCGGAACCGCAGCGTGACCTTGACCTTGTCGCCCTCGTCGAAGAAGCGGTGCATGGCCTTGGCCTTCACCTCATAGTCGTGGGTGTCGATGTTCGGGCGAAGCTTGATCTCCTTCAGCTCGACGACCTTCTGGCGCTTGCGCTGTTCGGCCTTCTTCTTCTGCTCCTGGAAACGGTGCTTGCCGTAATCGAGGATCTTGGCCACCGGCGGCTCGGAGGTGGAGACGATCTCGACCAGGTCCATCCCGGCTTCCTCGGCGGCTTCCAAAGCAGCGGAGGTGGGCATGACGCCCTGTTTTTCACCGTTCTGGTCGATGAGCAGAACGCGAGGGGCGCGGATATCCTGGTTCATACGCGGCCCGTCTTTCACGGGTGGCGCTTGCATGGGACGGCGAATGGGCGTCGTTTCCTTATGTGGTCAGAGAAGGCGTATGTCGTGATGAGCGAGTGCACGCGGCGATCGCCACGTTCCCCTCAAGGCCGGCAATATGCGCCGCGAGCCCCGATTTTTCAAGGGTTCGCAGGCGTTGCGCCGATATAGGCGTCATGCAGCGCCAGCACGGCGTCGAACACGTGATCCACCGTGAGGTCCTCGATGGGGGCGAACTGGCCGCGCGTCTCGTTGGACGCCGCCGTGCGCGTTCTAGGCCCCCAGGGACCATACAGCCACCACTCCGTCGGACCGAACAGACCCAGCGTCGGACGGCCCAGCGCGGCGGAGACGTGCATCAGGCCCGAATCATTGCCGACGAACAGATCGGCCCGGTCGATGGCGGCGGCCGAGGCCAGGATGTCGCCCTTGCCGACGAAGTCGATTCCGCGCGGCCCTGCCGCCTCCAGCGCCGGCGTCGCCGGCGGCCGGTCGCCCGGTCCGCCCACCGGCATGAAGCGCCAGCCGTTAAAGCGCGGCTCGGCCTTCAGCTTCTCGACCAGCGCGCCCCAGCGGTCGGCGGGCCAGCTCTTGCCCGGCTGGTGCGCAATGGGAGCCAAAGCAATGATCGGACCGGGACCGGCGCCGCCGGCCAGCTGCGGATCGATGACGGCGGCGGCCTCGGCCCGCGCCTGATCGTCCAGGAAGATTTCGGGATCCAGCGGCGTCGGCGAACCCATCAGCCGCGACACCATCTCGACCTTGCGCAGGCCGGTTTCCCACGAGCGATTATAGACGATGCGCCGCTTCGCCGGGATCAGATAGCTGAGCGCCGAACCCCGGATGTCGATCACCAGGTCCCAGCGCGTGCCGACGACCTGTTTCCACAGATCGAGCCAGTGGCCGGACAGCTTCTTCTTGTCGAGCACGATGGTCCGCACCACGCCCGGCGCATTGCGGAAGAAGGGCGCGGGCGGGCGGCCGCAGGCGACGGTGACCTCGGCCCCCGGAACCTGGCGCGCGATCTCGCGGATCACGCCCGACGAGATGACGCAGTCGCCGATGCGGTTGGAGGTGACGAACAGGACCTGGGGTGCGGACATGGGTCTGTGTTTCGCCATCGGGCGTCGCGGTCAAGGGTGACGACGGCGGAAAGTCCGGGCAGAACGGCGCCATGACCGACATCCAGCATCTGTCCCGCCCCGATGGCGAAACCCTGGCCTTCAAACGCGTCGAAGGCGACGGCCCGACCGTGATCTGGGTCGGCGGCTTCCGCTCGGACATGGAGGGGACCAAGGCCCTGGCCCTGGACGGCGCCGCGCGCGAACGCGGCTGGAACTTCGTCCGCTACGACCATTTCGCCCATGGCCAGTCCTCCGGCGACTGGAGACAGGCCACCATCGGCCGCTGGCGCGAGGACGCCGTCGCCCTGATCGACAGCCTGTCCGGCCCGGTCGTTCCGGTCGGCTCCTCGATGGGCGGCTGGGTCTCGCTGCTGGCGACCCTGGCGCGGCCGGATCGGATCAAGGGCCTGGTTCTGGTCAATCCGGCCCAGGACTTCACCGAACGGCTGATGTGGCCCGGCCTGGCGGACCACGAGCGTCAGGCCATCCTGCGCGAGGGCGAAACCCTGATCGTCGAGGAGGGTCTGGGCGAATATGTCCTGACGCGCCGCATGTTCGAGGAGGCGCGCGACTGGCTGCTGCTGGACGGCGTGATCGACATCGCTGCGCCGGTTCATGTCCTGCAAGGCCGCGCCGACGATGTCGTGCCGTGGCGACATCAGGTCGAACTGGTCGAGCGGCTGACGGGCAGCGACGTGCGCCTGGACCTGATCGACGGCGGCGATCACCGGCTTTCCACGCCCTCCGACCTCGACCGACTGGTCGCGGCGGTCGAGGCGATGCGTCGCTAAAATCCTCCCCCGTTCACGGGTGAGGGGGACCACGAAGTGGTGGAGGGGGCGGATACGCAACAGACCTCGGCCGCGTCTTACATATGGTGCGGGGTTCGCCCCCTCCACCGCCTGCGGGGGAGGATCGGATCACCCCTTACCCGTCAGCGCCCCATACAGGTCCGTCCGCCGATCGCGGAAGAAGCCCCAGGCCGCGCGATATTTATCCATCTCGCCCAGGTCGAAGCGGTGCACCAGCACCCCCTCCTCCTCGGCGCCCAGTTGCTCGACCAGTTCGCCCTGCTGATCGGCGATGAAGGAATGGCCGTAGAAGGTCTGGCCCACGTCCGTCACCGTCTCATGCCCGATCCGGTTCGCCCCGACCACGGGTACGGCGTTGGACACCGCATGGCCCTGCATGGCCCGCCGCCACGGCTCGGCCGTGTGCAGGGTCGCATCATGCGGCTCGGTGCCGATGGCGGTCGGATACATCAGGACATCAGCGCCCATCAGCATCATAGCCCGCGCCGCTTCCGGGAACCACTGGTCCCAGCAGATGCCGACGCCGACCTTGCCGAAGCGGGTCTTCCAGACCTTGAAACCGGTGTCGCCCGGCCGAAAATAGTATTTCTCCTGATAGCCGGGGCCATCGGGAATATGGCTCTTGCGATAGACCCCAAGCGCCTCGCCGTCCGCGTCCAGCATGACCAGCGAGTTGTAATACTGCGGCCCGTCCTTCTCGAAGATGGAGACCGGAATGGCCACGCCCAGCTCCTTGGCGACCGGCGCCATGGCCACAACACACGGATGCTCGCGCCACTCATAGGCCTGGGTGAACCAGTGCTCTTCCTGCGACACGCAGAAATACGGCCCCTGGAACAGCTCCGACGGCAGGATCACCTGCGCGCCCCGCCCCGCCGCCTCGCGCACGAAGGCGATGGTCTTGTCGATATTCGCCTGCATGTCCTCGCCATACGAGGTCTGGATACCGGCGACGGTGATGGTGCGGGTCATACGGGCTCCTCGATGCGAACGCCGTCGCGATAGGTTGCGATACGCCGGATCGGGCCGACAATCATCGCATTGAAGTCGTCAAGCTCGTCGGCCGGAATCCATAGCTCTTCGTGGACTTTGCCGCCGGCGATTTGAACAGGCCAGCGGGCAGTCACATCGCTAGGCAGATCAAAGCTCAGGACATGACCGACCCCCGAAGGCTCATGCTTCGAGTTCCAGTCGCGAGCGATCTGCTCCGCGTATTCGAAGTTCATCACCGGATAGAAGATGGGTTGATCGGGAAGGCGCGGGGGGAAGGCGCGCCAGTCCGTTGCTTCAATTAACGCCAGCTCCGCCATTCCGACAGGCCGAAAAAGAACGATCGTGGTCACGCCGGCTCCTGCTGGGAGATGCAGTGGAACGAGCCGCCACCGGTCAGGATGGCGTTGGACGGCAGCGGAATGATTTCGCGATCGGGGAAGGCGTCCTTCAACGCCTGACAGGCCATGTCGGCGGCCCGCGCATCGCCATAGGTGGGAACGATCACGGCGCCGTTGGCGATCAGGAAGTTCATGTGGCTGGCCGGGATCGGGCGTTCGTCCTCGTCCAGCACCAGGCCCGGCGACGGGATGCGCACGACCTTCAGCCGCCGGCCCGCCGCATCGGTGACGGCGGCCAGATCGCGCGCCGTCGCGTCATAGACGTCGGCGTTGACGTCGTTCGTCCCCCAGGCGACCGGGCAGGCGACGACGCCCGGCGCGACGAACCGCGCCAGATTATCGACGTGCCCATCGGTGTGGTCGTTCAGCAAGCCGTCGCCCAGCCACACCACGACCTTGGCGCCGACCGCCTTCCGCAACGCCGCCGCCGCGACCGCTTCATCCTGGTTCCAGGCGGGATTGCGGTTCGGGTTCAGCAGGCATTGGCGCGTGGTCAGGATGGTCCCCTCCCCGTCGTGATCCAGCGACCCGCCCTCCATGACGAAATCGTTCCAGGTCAGGGCCACGCCCGCATGTTCGCCGATCTGGCCGGCGACCAGGTCGTCGCCCGGCATGTCGTACTTGCCGCCCCAGCCGTTGAACTTGAAGGCGGCGGCCGTCCTGGATCCCGCGCCGAAGATCGGCCCGGTGTCGCGCAGCCACACGTCGCCGAACTCGCCGGGCACGACCTCGACATTCGCCACGCCCGCAAAGCGCGCCTGGGCGTCGGCCAGGACCTCGGCCTTGCCGACCATCAGCTTGACCTGCTCGCGGCCCGGTCCGGCCAGGGCCCGCACCAGACCCTCGACCTCGTCCTGCGCCTGTTCCAGCGCCTCGAGCCAGTATTCCGCATGGCTGGGCCAACCCACCCACATGGCGCGGTGCGGCGCCCACTCTGCGGGGATGGCGGCGGCGATCGGAGCGGTCATGCGGGCGTCCTCAAGAAGGGCCGAACTCGGAGCCGCGCCATATGGCCCCAAGCGCCCCCGACTTCAACGTCAGCCACGAAAAAGGGCGGCCCGCGAACGGACCGCCCTTCGTCTTTTCGGTCTGGCTGAGCCTTAGAAGGCGTAGCGCAGGGTCGCCATCATGGTGCGCGGCGCACCAACGCCGGCGAACGAACGGCTGTAACCCAGTTGACCGGGGGTGCCCGACGCGCGAGTGCCCAGAGTGCTGTAGTACTGCTCGTCGAACAGGTTGGTGACATTAAACTGCAGATACGTGCCTTCGAAGCCCAGCGGAGCAAAGTCGAAACGGGCGTCCAGATCGACCACGGTGTAGGCGTCGACCTTCAGGTCGTTGACGTCGGTGACCCAACGCTCTCCCGTATACTTACCCTGAATGCCGGCCGAGAAGACGTCGTTGAACTGGTAAGACGCACGCAGCGAATACATCTGATCGGGGGTTTCAACCTGCTTTTTGCCCTTCGTCTGCAGACGGTTGCCCGCACGGTCATAGACATAGTCGTCCTGCAGTTCGCTATCCAGGAACGAGGCCGAACCGTAGAGGCTCAGCGCCTGGATCGGCGACCATCCCACCGAGATTTCAACACCCTTGGATTCAACCGAACCGACGTTGCGATCAACGAACTGATCTAGATCCGGCTCGAAGGTGCTGACGATGCGGTTGTCGAACTGGTTGAAGAAGCCCGAAGCCTGAGCGATCAAGGTGCCGGCCGTGTAGCGGTAGCCAAAATCGATGTTCTTGGACGTTTCGGGCTGCACAGTCGGGTTGCCGATCGAGCCGTCCGCCAGGCGGGTCGCCGCGTAAAGGCTGTCCGTACGCGGAGCCGAAAGCGACTCCGAATAGCTGGCGTAGATCGACTGAGCGCCACCGAACTTATAGGTGGCGCCAACGTTCGGCAGAACGTCGTCGTACTTCACGGTGCGCGAGTACGGAGCGACGTATTGGGTGGTTCCACGACCCGCGAAGGTCACATTGCCGTTAGCCAACGTCGTCGCCGGCACTTCCGAGGTGCAGATCACATTGGAAGAGGCGTTCTGCGTGTAGCAGAACTGGTTGAGTTCACGCGAGAAGAACGGCGCACGGACGCCGATATTCACTGTCAGAGCCTCATCCAGGAAGCGGCCGATGTACTCGACCGAGAACTGGTTCAGTTCGGCATAAGACAGGCGGTCACGCGAGCGCAGGGCGAAACCGTCTAGGTTCACCACCCGGTTGCCTTCTTCTTTCAGACCGCCGAACTCATCGACGAAGCTGGGGTTCGTCGGGTTCGAGAAGTCGATGCGGCCGTACAGACCAGTCTGGCGGTGACGACCCCAATCCAAGGCGTAGGCCGCGCGCAGGCGGTGATGATCGTTCAGATCCCAGATCAGAGAGCTGTTAAGGGTGTAACGCTGGGTATGGGTGTTGGACGGCGTCATGACGCGAACGCGATCCAGGATGTCGCCGTCGCCGTTCAGATCGACGCCACCGGTGGTGCGCGTGCCACGAAGCAACAGGTCGTTCTCGGCCAGCACGGTCTGCTGCGAGCCGCCATTGGCCAGGGTGTAGGAGAAGGACGGATCGATCGTCAAGATCAGGCCGTCAGCCAGGGTGAAGCGCGACTGCCCGCGGATGTTGCCCGTGTCGGACGGGTTGATGCGCAGGCCCCAGTAGTTGGCGCTGTTGCTGTCGACGTCGGCGACGCCAGGACGAACTGTCGGTGCAGTGTAGGCGCGATCAAAATCAACGCCCCAGCCGAATGGGCTGGTTTCAACGTCGCTGACACAAACCTGGGTGCGGGCGACGTCGCAGAAGCCTGTCGCGGTTGCCAGGTTCGGACCATTGTAGTTGTTGTTGCGGTTCTTGTTCCAGTGAGCCGCCAGCGAAATGAAGTCGCCGTTGTCACGTAGCGGCTGATAAATGCGGGCATTGTACTGGGTCTTTTCAAGCTCACCGATACCCTTGAACTTGTCGTATTTCTGGTGCGAGGCGGCGAACCAAGCCGATGTGCCCCACGGACCGACAGCGCCGGTGTCGATCAGGCCCATGATGCGGTTGTAGCTGAAATCGCCTAGCGAACCTTGCAACCAGCCGCCGAAATCAGCAGCCGGACGGCGCGTGACGTAGTTGATCGTACCACCGGTCGCCGAGGCGGTCGGGCTGTCGACATCGGTCGATCCCGTGTTGATCGAAGCGCGCTCAATCAGTTCCGGGTCCAGTTGTTGGTTGGTATAGGTGGCGTAGTTGCCGGTGTCGTTCAGCGGGATGCCGTCGAACGTCAACGACACGCGGTTGCCGTCGAAGCCGCGCAGACGGATGTTGCCGCCCGACGACCCGTAGGGATCTGCGTTGGTGAAGCTAAGGCCCGGGGTCAGGTTAAGGGTCTGAAGGATGGTTTGACCGGCCGACTGGGTCGCGATGAACTCTTGGCCGATGGTGTTGCGCGTTTTGGCTACGGTCTCGGCGGTTGCAAGGCCCTCAATGGTGCGCTGGCCACGAACTCCGGTGACCACAACCTCACCGACTTCCGTCGCTTCCGTGCCGGTCGACTGAGCGGAGGCGGCGCCGGCGAAGGCGAGCGAGCCTGCGAGGGCGGTGGTCGCCCAGATCAGGCTTTTGCGATTGTTCATTACATCTATCCCCAGATGGACGGCGCGAATGGCCCGAGCGGCAAGCGGCCATCGCCTGTCGCAATCCAGCCCCCTCTAGGACGCATGTTGAAACCTTGGGCGACAGTTATGTAACAGCAATATGACAGCACCCAGGAAGTGGTCTTGGCGCCACACCCTTCGGTGGGAAAGCGCGCTCAGTCCGAGGCGCGCTCGAACATGTCCGCTATTCCACGCGCCGTCGGCAGAATGGCGTGGGGTTCGTGGAAGTTGCCGTTCACCTGGCTCTGGGCGATCACATGGGCGCGGAAACGCGTGAACAGGGCGGTGTCAGGCGCCTGGGGATCGGACCAGAAGGCGTCGATCGGCTTCTGGTCGGTCAAGCCCTCGAAATCGAAGAAGGCGTCGCCCATCACCTTGACCGGCGTATGGAAGCCCAAGGCTGACAGGGCGGCGCTGGAGTTGTTGACCACCATGCCTCGCGATGCGCGGCACAGGGCGGCCAGATTGCCGCCATCGATGAAATCGACGCGCCCGGCCAGTCCATGCGCCTCAGCCAGGCGCAGCGTCACCGCCCGCAGGTTCACAAGACCCGGATCCAGCGGATGGTTCTTGACCACAAGCCGCGCGCCGGCGGGCGCGTTCGAGGCGAAACTGGCGATCACGGCCTTCAGGAAAGCCTGGTTGTCGGCGTATCGGGAATATCGCAGCAGCTGGGCGTCGCCCTCGCGTTGCAGGCAGGCGATGAAGAAGTCGCCGCGCGCCCTTATGACGTCGGCGTCGTAATTCTCGACCTTGCGGAACGCCAGGCCGACATAACGCCGGATATGGCCCAGGCACTGTTTCAGCGGCGAAAAGACATAGGGCGCGGCGTAGCGCGGAAACAGGGCGCCGCCGAGGATCTGGGCGGCGTGATAGGCGCTGATGTTGGCCACATGGTGCGGCAGGATCTTGCCGATGGCGATCGGCTCGGGAACAGGCGGCGCCGGCTCGGGATAGCCGTCGCGAAACCGCGGCAGGGCGCTGGAACCGTTGACCCCATTGCGCTCGACCGTCACCCAATCGGGGCGGAAATAGCCGTTCTCCAGCACCCAAACCCTGCAGCTCAACTCATCGCAGGCCGACAGGATCGCGCGATTGTAGGGACCCGTCTCGCCAAACAGGACGAGGTCGGTGAACTCCGCCGTCAGACTTTGGAGACGATCGACCCAGTATTCGGGCGCCTCCTTGAAGGTCATCCCGCCTTGCCGCCTCCAGTTGAGTGCGTCGCCGGCGTTGAAGATCATCCGCTTGACGCTGCCCCCGCGCTCTTCGAGCACAGACGCCATGGCCATGCCGAACGACCCGAACGGAGCGGACACGATCAGAAAACGGCGCCCCGCCAACGGCCTGCTGCGATCCAGTTTCGGGAAGATGGAAACGACGGCGGAGCGCGAGCCCTGCGATAGGCGCGATCGCTGCACCACGTCGGGCCGCGCCGTCTCGGACCTAAGCCGGTAACGTCGGCGCCGGCGCGCGGAAAGAAGCCTGGACGGCGAGCGCAGATCGGCCATTACGCCATGCCCTGCTCTGAAAACGCGCGAACGTCGGAAAGGCGTGCTTCGGCCTGTTCACAATCATGACGTTTGCGGGCGGAACTCATCTTGGCTCTTTTGTCGCGGCGAGCCGAAACGATCAATCGAAATCGGCGCACCCCGCCCCCTTTACCGAAGCGGAGCTTTTGGCGTGGTTTTTCAGTATCAAAGCCGCCGCCGCCCAAAGGGCGACGGCGGCTCTGTGTCTTGTGATCGACGACTTTCATCGGTCCTCGGTCGCCGGTCCGGTATGCCGGACCGGCTTCCTGAAGAGACTTAGAAGTTGATGTCGATGGTCGCGCGGCGGTTGAGCGGTTCGCGCACACCGTCGGCGGTCGGCTTGGCCAGGTTGGTCTCGCCCTTGCCGTCGAGGGCGATGACGCCGCCGTTGACGCCCG
>Ga0157369_10008561_pt1 | contig 11732 bp, 10 predicted proteins | sample C25metaG_FD_113461 | JGI IMG/M metagenome (GOLD analysis project Ga0157369, IMG submission 113461) | Corn rhizosphere microbial communities from Kellogg Biological Station, Michigan, USA - C2-5 metaG | ecosystem: Host-associated > Plants > Roots > Rhizosphere > Soil | place: USA: Michigan... | reverse complement strand
GAAGTCGAGTGTGACGAAATCGCACTGGATCGCGACTGAGCGTGAAACGAATTTTGATCAGCGGCGGCGCCGGATTCATCGGCGGTCATGTGACGCGCCGGGCATTGGCGGCGGGTCATCTCGTGCGCGTTCTCGACAATCTCTCGCCCCAAATTCATGGGCCCGACGCGTGCTTTGAGGCCCCAAAGGGCGTTGAATTCATCCGCGGCGACGTGACAGTTCGGAAGGACTGGGATCAAGCGCTCGAGGACATCGACACGGTGGTCCATTTGGCCGCCGAGACGGGGACCGGGCAATCGATGTATGAGATCGATCGATATTACCGCGTCAACGTTCAGGGAACTGCTGTCCTATTCGACATCCTGGCGAACGGCAGCCATTCAGTCGACAATATCGTGCTCGCCTCAAGCAGGTCCGTGTACGGCGAGGGGGCATATCTGTGCCGCGGCTGCGACCCCTCGGCGCGCCGCTGTTATCCTGCGCCAAGGTCTCCGCAGCAGCTTGCGGCGCATGACTGGTCGCCGCGCTGCCCGGACTGCGGAGTGCCCGTAGAAGCGACTGAGACGCGAGAAGATGACCAGCTCTCGCCGGCTTCGATATATGCGGGGACCAAACTTGCGCAGGAGCAGCTCGTGCGAATCGCATGCACCTCGATGGGTCTGGCGCACGCGATTCTGCGATTTCAGAATGTCTATGGGGAAGGCCAGTCTCTGGCGAACCCATACACTGGGATTTTGTCGATCTTCTCGACTCGTATCCGCCTCGGCCTCCCGCTGCCGATCTTCGAGGACGGCGAGGAAACGCGCGATTTCGTCCATGTCGAAGACGTTGCGGAAGCGGTCCTTCGATGCGTGGAAAAGCCTTCGCGAAAAGGCGTAACGTTGAACGTTGGTTCCGGGATTCCGACCTCGGTCATGGACGTGGCGCAACTTCTCTGCCGTGTGATGGGTTCGGATATCGTCCCCCATGTGACCGGCGAGTATCGGGTCGGTGACATTCGGCACAATTTTGCGGACCTTCAAGAGCTGGAGCGCACAACGGGTTTTCGTCCGCGCATTTCCCTCGAACCAGGCATGTCGCGCTTCTGCGCCTGGGTCGCGGAGCAGCCTGTGCTCCAAGACTTGCTGGACAAGGCCAATGCGGAGCTTAAGGCGCGCAAGCTGATGGCTTGACCCCAGCGAAGGAAGTCCGGTGAATCTGTTAAGAAGCGCCTCCTTGCGCAGGCGAGGACGTGGGGCGAACGGCGCGCGCAGACGGGCGGAGCTCGGTCTGGTTCGCGAGTCAGAGCTGTTCGATGCGGCCTGGTATTTGAAGAGATACCCCGACGTTGGGACTGCCGGCCTGGACCCGCTCGAACATTATTTCGATCACGGTTGGCGTGAAGGCCGCGACCCGAGTGAGCGTTTCTCAACAAGATCCTATCTCGTTGCGAACCCGTTGCTGGCGAATTCCGGAATTAATCCGCTCGTCCACTTCATCCAGTCAGGCGGCACGGCCTCTGATCTCCCCAAGCGCCTGAAGAAGAAGTGGCTCGAGCTTCAGTACACCGAAGTTCCGGATCGCGACCGAGTGATGCGGTTCGCGACGACGGGCTCGTCCAGCGTGAAGCGGGTGCGAAGCCTTTACACGAAGGAACCGATTACAATCGCGTGGATCGAGAGCTTCGGCGAGGACGAGACACTCTTCGATGTCGGCGCCAATCTCGGCGTGTACACGATCTATGCGGCGGTGATGCGCAACGCGAAGGTTTATGCCTTCGAGCCGGAAGCGCTCAATTATGCGGAGCTAAACAAGAACATCTATCTGAACGAGCTGCACGGCAGGGTAATGGCCTACTGCCTTGCGCTCACCGATGTGGATAAGCTCGACCGGTTGCTGCTCAGCGATTTCGGCCTCGGAATTTCCAACCACGATTTCGAAGAAAACAGCTGGATCGCCGACAAGAAGTTCGCAGAAGACTGGTTCGTCAGCAAGGAGAACCGCCTGGAGCAGGGCTGTATTGGCCGCAGGCTGGATAGTCTCATCGAAAGGGGGTTGCCTGCGCCGGAACACATCAAGATCGATGTCGACGGACTGGAACATCGGGTCATCGATGGCATGCTCGATACGCTCCGACGGCCGGAGCTCAAGACGGTGCTGGTTGAGATCAATTTCGACAACCCGCGCAATCTGGAAGCGGTCGATAAGATCACATCACTCGGCTGGCGCTTCTCGTGGGAACAGTTGCGAACCCATCGAACGGTTCGCTTCACGGTCGATCAGATCAAAGGCTACCAAGAGCGCCGCGAGGGCGGCTTGAATTACATATTCTATCGCGACAATTTCTACGACGACTACTTCCGTCGTATCTTCGAAAGTTACACACCTGGCGAACGGATCGACATCGAGACGCTGCTGAGACGCGGCTAGGGTTCAGCTGGCGTAGCCGAGTTGTGTCAATTCATCAGCAAAGCCTTCCTCGAAGCGCCGGATCGACTGCTTCGGAAGAAGCTCGCGATGATTATAGGCCTTCTTTCGCCAGAAGAACCTCCCGTTTACCTGGGTACGGTCATCGACCTTGGCGGCGAGCTCAGAGGGATCGGTGACGGGTAGTCCGAGAAATGTCTGTATGGCGGCAACCCCCGCGACGGGATCGCTCACCATTTCCTCGTAACGCAGGTGAAGGTGCGGCGCTTCCGGATCTTGCCCGTGCCACTTCTCGTAGAAGGTGGGATAGGAACCGCAGCGCTTAACGTGCTCCGGACATCCGCCGGCTTCAATGAACGCATCGATGTAATGGTCGATCTCACCGTCCGCGACGATATCTTCGACCTTCTTCAATTCTTCGCCCTTGAATGACTGCTTTCGTCCGAGAACGAACGAATAATTGAGCTGCGAGAGGAGCACGTCGAGGGGATGCCGCTGTATCGTCATGACTCCGATAACCTCGTCATCTGGCCGTTGTTTGATCATCCGCTGAAATACTTTGTGCTCGGGTTGGCAGTGGGTCCTCAACATCTTTGCCTCGGTATTCATGACCGCATAGGTGGGGGCCTCTTGCGGATAGTCCCGGTCGAGCGACGGTATGGCTTCCTTTCCACGCACGCCCGGCGCGAGGAGCTGCTGGATTATTGTTCTAAGCCAGGTGCTTCCGGTTTTGGGATAGGCGGCAAGCCAAACAATCTTGTCACTCAAGAAATACACTCCACGATCACCGGGGCGATTGCCACCCGTCAACGCCGTAACTTATCGACTAACGAGATCAGGCAACTGCGCCGCTCGCCTCGCAATCTTCAATCATTCGAGCTGCAGCAACATTGTTCGGTTTCAATTCCATCGATCGCATTGCGAGCTGCCGCGCCTCTTTCAGCTTTCCCAGCTTGAATTTGATTTTGGCTGCGAGATTGAGAAGGCCCGGTCGCTGAGGCTCTTTGTCGAGAGCCTCGGCAATCACGATTTCCGCTTGCGCTAATTGCCCAGCGCCAAAGAGTGCTTTGGCCAGCGGAGCATTGACGCCGAGGCGTTCCGCCCCGTTGATCTTGGCTCGCGCGAGTATTTCGGCGCTCTTCTGGCTTTGACTCATGCTGAGCAGGCATTGCCCGTACCGCAGCAGGACGTCGGGGTCGTTCGAACCATCGGCGGCAGCCTCATAAAGAGCGAGAGCCTCAGCGTGCTCGCCCCGTTTCTCGGCAGCAAACGCCTGCTGAAGCACGTCGAGAGTCCGAGATTCTGCGTCACTTTCGTCGCCTGAGTAGTCTGCATCGAAATATTGCCGGGTCATCCGAATGACGTTCGAACGTACTGCACCCGATGCGACGTGAGCCTGATCTTCTTCGTAAGCAAGACTGCGATCGGAAAGGACGATGCTCTCGTAACTCGGAAAATAGTCGATGTTGTGATGAGACCGGACGAAGGCTTCGACAGCCGCGCGTTGGACGGACTTCGAATAAGTATTCGCCACGAGCGCATCGCGCTTCGAGAATGTGCCGCCCATCGCCACCGGGGAGACCGTGATCAGCAGTTTCCAGTCTGCAGCCAGATGTTCGGACAGCAACGCGTGGATCCGATTCAACGACGCGAGGATATCGTCATACGACAGGAGGTGAAGCTCCAGCTCTTCGCCACGCGTATTCCGGACCGAAGGAGGGGGCGCCATATTGAAATAGGTCTGGCAAGTCTTGTCATACCAGGCTTCCGCAAGCCCGAGGGTGATCACAACCACGCGCGACTGAGCGATCGTCTTGAACCAGTCGGTAATCAGACGGCGCCGTTCCAGCACATGTTCCCGGCTCTGGGCTGGAAGCCCGCCGGAGAGGTGGGGGTCCTTGAATTGCCCAGGTGCGACTTCCCACAGTGTCTGCTCTGGGAACGAAGCGGCCGGCTCGAGAGCCCAACGCAGCTCGTTCTCGATGGACATCACGACAAACTTGTTCATCAGCGCCGCACCGTCGGGACCTCTGACGCTCAGATGTTCGGGAAATTTGAGGTCGGTAGCAGCGACATTCATGCCGAGTTGCGAGAGGTGTGCTTCGATGTTCCTCGCGAAACATGATCCGATCGTGAAGATCCTGTCGCCCTTGTTCAGCCGGAAGGATGGCTCGTAGGTCGGTTTGGCGATGCCGTTCAGCCGCCGCTCCTGTTGCTCACGCTTCCGCGGCCATAGCGACATCCCGTCGTGGATGTTGTCGAATGCCTCCGACGTCGAAAACACTTGCAGCGGCACCTATTGCCTCCCCGGTCCGGATTTGGGCTCGATCATTGCTAACGGCCTTAGGCAGCGACGGATGCGGACGTCGACCGATCGCTCATTTCTTGGTGCAGATCCTCGACCTGCTGGTTGAAGCGATTTGACGTGCTGGCCATCGACGCTGCCTTGACGAACCACATGTAGACCATTGCGGATTCACCGTAATAAATCTGATGAGAGATGAGGCGGGACTCGCCGAGCCAGACCTCACCCGGATCGAATGCGATACGATGCCGGGGCTCATTATCCATCCACGTCTTCCGCGTGCCGCCGAGAATATCGCCGGTGATGAAGTTAATCAGAAGGTTGGGATCCTTGCCGGCGAAGCGGCCGAGATCATATTCGTCATAATGCATCCGGACCCAGTCCGGGAATCGATGGCCGACGTGCCAGATGCGGGGCCTGATATCGAGATTCGCGAAGATGCGCGCCTGGTGGAAATCGTCGGCGATCGAGTGATTGTCCCAGTGAAGATTTTCAAACAGTGTTCGCGTCAGTCGGATGCTCGGGATGAAGCGGAAAGTCTCGTAGTCGGGAAAGCAGATTTCGAAGAGCCGTTCGAGTTCTTTATGGGCGCTCTCCAAGGCTCGCGATGCGCGGTTGAACGTCCCGCGATCGCCACTGCAGATAACATCGTAAATTGCTTGGCGAACAGGATCTTTGAACCGCAGACGCCCGTCTTTCTCCACCGGCGGCAGGCCCTCGAAAAATGAAGGCGCGGTCATCTTCTTCAGCCGCTTGCGAAGGTCGTCGCTGGGAATGGCCTCGGTCGATTTGCAGAGAGCGGTGAGCGCCCCAAAGTCGAAATCAAGGCGATAATCCTTGAGAATGATAACGTGTCCTTCTTCAAAGATGTCGGCAACGCCGCCACGCGCCGCCACTTCGGCGAGCGATAGCTCGACAAAATAGTCTTCAACTGCGGGATGTCGTTCAATGACGGCCATCGACTAACTCTTACCCTTCAACCCTGTACGCAGCTGCTACGACTACTGCATCGCGGCACGCATCTGCTCTTTCGTATCGAATGCCTCACCAATCGTCTGCTTATAGCGGAAGTAGACCTCTTCGAAATCGTCATGCTCCTCCATGCGGCCATTCTCAAGAAGCAGGAAGCGGTCACAAGTCCCCTTAAGATATCGATGGCTATGCGAAACGATCAGCATCGATTTGTCTTTGCGTTTTTCAAATAATTCTATCTTGCACCGTTCGCGAAAACGCTCGTCACCGACCGCCATGACTTCGTCAATAAGATAGCAATCGAAATCGATGGTCATCGATATGGCAAAGGCGAGCCGCGCCCGCATGCCCGACGAATAAGAGGAGACCGGTTCATTGAAGTAGATTCCGAGCTCGGCGAAATCCTGCACAAACTCAAAGCGCGGCTCGAAATCCACGCCGTAAATTCGGCAGATAAAGCGGACATTGTCCGCGCCCGTCAGCGATCCCTGGAATCCGCCGCTGAAGGCCAGCGGCCACGACACCGACATGTTCCGTTCGACCGTCCCGCGTGTAGGCGGCTCTGCTCCGCTGATCAGCCGGATCAAAGTCGATTTGCCCGCTCCATTGCGGCCGAGAATGCCGACCCGCTCGCCCGCGTCGATCGTGAGATTGATGTTGTGGAGCACGCGCCGAGGGCCGCCGCGTGTCGGGTAGTCCTTGCATACGTCGTTGAGCCTAATCATTCTTCTTCTGCGGTCAGGCCGATTTGCCGTGCAAGGCTGAGGCCAGCGAAGGTCAGGCAGAGGTTGAATACGACCACGTACCAAACGTCATAGTGCGCTCTGAACATCGACCCGAACCACCCGTCACGAAGAAACTCGAGCGCGTTCAGCATCGGCAGCCAGACAACGATTTCCTGCATTCGCTGCGGAAGTGCATCGACAATGAAGGCAATGCCTGAGAGTGGAAACAGGATGTAGGAAAAGGGGGGCCACAGCTTCCCGACAACATCCCACCGCTCTGATAGACTGCCGATCGTCAGGGCGAGCGAGCTACCGAACCAGGCAAGTAGAAACCAGCCCGCGAGGACCTGGACCGAATCTTCGGGAGCGTCGAGCCATCCAAAAGCATAGAGGCACAGGCTGAGGCCTACGAAACTCGTCGTCGCGACCATCATCTCGAGGAACAGTCGCGCAAAATAGATGTCGATAATGGTCACTTGCCGGTGATGAAGCAAAGACCGGTTCGATTTCAGTGCGCCGACAAGACGGCTAGGCATACTCCGCCAGAGATTTTTCGAGGAATAGCCGGTGACCGCAAAGGCGACGATCGGGATATTCGCTCCATGCACAGCTCGCGTCGCCGCCCAGACGGCGGTTACGATCAGCGTGAACAGCGTCGGTTCGACGAACAGCCAGAGGAAGCCAATGTTGTTGCGGCCGTAGCGCGTAAGCATCTCGCGCAGGACGAGAGCGCCAATGACCCGCCGGTTGATGTCCAGCGGACTGTGGTGAACTAGCGCTCCGACGGGTGCTGTAGAAGCTTTACTGGGCATGTTCTTTCACACCCGCCAGCAGCATGCGCAGTATGCCGTAGGCGACGAGCGACACCATGAAGGTCGCGAAAATGCCCCTCAATCGGCGCGGCTCCATCGGCGCATCAGGCAGGTTGGGCTGCACGATGCGCTCGACATAGGCTTGTTTGCGGCGAGCGTCGTCGCGGGCCGTTTCTAGCGATGCCAATGAAGCCGCGAGCTGCTTGTCGGCGAAATCACTTTCGAGCGTGAGCCGCTGGTACTGCACCGCGTTACCGGCGAGCGATTGCCGGCCCCCTGTCACTTCGCCGAGCTGTCGCTTGATCTCACCCTGCAGCGTCGCGATTTCCGTCTGAACGACGGGAATTCGCGGGTTTTCAGGCGCATAGCGCTGAATTTGTGAAAGCTCCGTCTTCGAGGCGATAAGCTGGTTCTGCAGGTTCGAGATCATCTGCATCTTCGCCTGCGCTTCCATTTGCGGATCGACGACTCCCGAGCGGTTGCGGTAGGCCGCGAGTGCCAGAGCAGCGGCCTCGGAACGAGCCTTGGCAGTATCGACTTCAGCCTGAGCGTAGCGGACGAGGTCCTGCTGCCCCGGCTGGTTCAAGCGGTTGACCGTCGCTTCGGTCATATCGAGCAGTTGCTCATTAAAGCGGTAGGCGTCCTGAGGCGTAAACGCCTTCACAGTGAGCACGAAAGTCGAAGTCGACGTGTCCTGGCTCAGCGACACCATGTTCTGGAAATAGCGGTACAGATATTCGAATCCGCGCTGAATTCCCAAGGGATCGAAGCGGTCGATGATTGAAATCTGCGGCCTAGAATATGCCTTTTGGAACGCGCCATCCTTGTTCAACGCGCGAAGCGCATCGCGCGAGATCGCGAATGACTGGGCCGCGTTGCCCTCGTCGTTTGCGTTGGTGAAGCCGGCGGTTTGAAGAATCGCTCCGAGCGGCGTCTGCGACGGCTTTTGCGGACTTCGAACGACAAATTGTGACTCGGAAATGTAAACATCCGAGGCCAGAAATCCGAAGTAAGCGATCGATGCCAGCACGGGAATAACAACCACGCAAAGGAACAACAGTCCCGGTTTAGGCAGCTTTCTTGTCTTTGGGACAAAGTGCTTCGGCCCCTGCTGCTGTTGAGCTGTTTCAGGTGACTTCGGAGAGATTGGTAGTACTTCCATTGTTCCTTCGCTACTGGAGGGATTAGGGACGCCACCGGTCACCTTCAAAGGTAGCCTACCCGACCTCGGTTGAACATATAGAATGCGTCGTCTGCCGACTAAGGCAGGTTATTGCAAGGGCGCGCTGAACCGCAGCTTGCTCGTTGAGGCAAGTTGCCAAGCTCTTTAAAGGACAAGCGAATCTTGAGAAAAATGTGGGTGGGTTTGATGGGATTTGCGCAATGGTTTCATGCTGCGCGCGCGTACCGGCCAGTTACAGCCTCTCTTCTGCTTCTGGCGCTAAGTGGCTGTACGGCGCTAGGAGCCAATGGACCGACCACGAAAAGCGTTCGAAGCGCATCTGCCGAACCGGTCGGTAACGGCAACATCCAGATTATTCAGGTAACGGATGCGGTCGCTCGACAGGTCGCATCCACAAGTCGTCAAAGCGACTTTTCCGAAACACTTGGCGACGTTCCTCCGGCGAGCACGATCATTGGTCGTGGAGATGTCTTGCAGGTCAACATCTGGGAGGCGCCGCCGGCGGTCCTGTTCGGCGTCAGCACGAGCTTTGGAACCGAAGACGCTACATCCGCGATCGCAAGCCCCTTAGGCGGAATGAGCCAGCAGACTTCGATCCCCGATATGATGGTCGACGATGCCGGCAACGTGAGGATTCCATTCGCGGGGACGATCCATGCCGCGGGCCTCTCGCCGCGCCAGCTCGAGAGCGAAATCGTTGCCCGGCTGAGGGGCAAGGCCCACGAACCCCAGGCGATCGTCCAAATCACGAGAAATGCGAACTCCGACGTAACGCTCGTGGGCGAGGTCGCGACCAATTCGCGTGTTCCGCTCACGCCGCATGGAGAGCGCTTGCTCGACGTGCTTGCCGCGGCCGGAGGCGTGAAGACGCCAATCAACAAGACCACTATTCAGATCACACGCGGCAATCGGGTGGTGACCATGCCGATGGAAACGATCGTCCGCGATCCTGCGCAGAATATCACGCTTCAGCCCAGTGACATCGTGACCGCTATTTCGCAGTCCTACAGCTTTACGGCGCTCGGCGAGGCTGGAACCAGCGCCGAGGTTCCATTCGAAGCCACCGGGATTACGCTTGCGCAAGCGCTTGGCAGGGCAGGCGGACTTAATCCTGACCGGGCCGATGTGCATGGCGTTTTCCTTTTCCGCTTGGAGAACCCCGACGCACTCCCACCGGGGATTGCGAGTACTGCCCGACGCACGGCCGATGGGCGAATTCCCGTGATTTATGTAGTCAATTTGGCGGATCCTGCTTCCTTGTTCGTCGCCCAGACCTTTCCTGTGCGGGACAAGGATGTGCTCTACATCTCGCGAGCTCCGCTGAGCGACCTACAGCGTTTCGTCTCGATCGCGGCTTCGATGGTCTTCCCGGTCGTCAATCTAAGTCGGACGATTCCGTGAACAGCTGAAGGCTCGGGGATGAACGCGTTGTTCACGTGATTGATTGGCGACGTTCGGTACAGTTGGTCAGATCACTGGAGCGTGCGTAATGTCGGTTCGGCTTTTTGGGCGCTGCCCTAGCGCAGCTTATGTTTTGATGCTCGTAACGGCCGCGTTATCCTTATTCGCGGCGAGTGGCTGCAAAGCTCAACCCACGGCTTCAGCTAGCAATTCTGGCCAAGCGTTTGCGCCTGATCAGACTCGCCGCCTGCGTGATTTCGGAGCGAGCGGCGATGGCCGGAACGATGATACTGCCTCGATCCAGCGAGCATTCAGTTCGTCAGATCGATATTGTCTCGACGGCGAAGGCCGAACTTTTCGAGTGAGCGGGACGCTTCGCGTCGACAAGGATCTTTGTCTTCGGAACCTGACCCTCGTCCAGTCATTCGTTCCATTCGATACTGCGCCTTATATTAGGGACGCGTGCCCGCAGACGCTTGATACATCGGCGATCGTCGATTGCGGCGATCCTGCAATTCCAAGCGATGCTGTCGCACGCCTTCGAGAATCATTGAGCGTTAGGACACTTCTCATCCGGCCGGCGAAGGGAGCAAGCGGAATCCGAGTGACGCTCGATCACGTGAAGGTTGATCGTGGCCCTTATCCGGATTCCGGGTCTCGCGCGGATTCCGCTGGAATCTGGCTTCAGGGTGCCGATCGCGCCGATCTCAATAATGTTGAAATCACCGGCGGCGGAAAGGGCTACGGACTGATGCTCCTTCGGTCGAGCAATGTTACCGTAAACAACCTGTGGATCCACGATCTGGTGTGGTCGCCGTACAGGGGCGAAGCGCCACTGACCCAGGCAACGGTCGCCGCAGCCGGTTGGAACAGCATTCCCATCCATGAATTTCGCGCGGCCGGAGAGGATGGAGCAAAAGCCTCGAAATTCTATGGGGTGCGCGTCCAAGAGCAGATAACCTGCGCCGTTTTCTCTCAGGTTCGGACGCTGACCATTAGTAACCCTCGAATCTCTCGCTGCATGGCCAGGCTCGCGGACGGCGACATCCCCTGGCAGGCTGACGGGCTCGATATCGCCCAGGCCGCCTCGAACGTGACGGTCGATGGAGCGATCATCGATTCGACCTGGAATGCTATGGATATCGTTGCAAATGGCGGCGGCATTGATGGCCTCACCATCAGCAACATCCGGGCCTCCAATTCCTTCACTTATGGGCTGAAGCTTGGCTATCGCTTGCGTAACGCGCGGATCACAAACGCGGTCGTGACCAACTCGGGAATTGCCGGAATCGTCCTCTATGGACCCGTTGCCGGAGTTGAAGTGAATGGCGCACAAATAGATGGCGTCGGCCTTTTGGCAGCAAATGGCCGGACCTTTGTTCCTTGGCCAAGGCAGGAGCACGCCGGGATCCGGATTGACGAGGGATCACGCGGGACCGAGGCTGCGGGGCAAACGCCCCACGACGTAAGCATCGAAGATGTGACCGTCGGAACCCCCAATGGCTCCCGCTACGACTTCGGATTGCTCAACAAGGGCGGCTCGAATGTCCGAATCCATGGTTTCCGGGCAATGGGCTTCTCGAGGGCGCAGCTCTCGGGCTCGGTACAATTATCGCCGAATTGACCGATTTCGGGCCGGTGGCACATTGAATGGGTGTGGAAATGACCGGCGCGTGCGCGGTTGATTGAATTTCGTGCTCGGCTAAGCGGGACAATGCGCAGTGAAGCCTTGAATGGGACTTGTTGATGGAATTTCGTAAATTCGGCATCGACGGCCCGATTGAGATCATACCGCGAAAAATTGAGGACGAACGCGGCTATTTCTCGGAGATATTTCGCCTAAGCAGCTTCGCCGAGGCGGTTCATCCGGTCGAGTTCGTCCAGGACAACCAATCCCTTAGCGTCCGCGCCGGTACGATCCGCGGGCT
>Ga0157369_10008560_pt1 | contig 11733 bp, 9 predicted proteins | sample C25metaG_FD_113461 | JGI IMG/M metagenome (GOLD analysis project Ga0157369, IMG submission 113461) | Corn rhizosphere microbial communities from Kellogg Biological Station, Michigan, USA - C2-5 metaG | ecosystem: Host-associated > Plants > Roots > Rhizosphere > Soil | place: USA: Michigan... | reverse complement strand
TGGGCGATGGTGGCAGGAGAGCGGTACGGCGGCTCCGAGGGCCGCAGCAAGAAGGAGGCCGAGCAGCGAGCCGCCGCGGCCGCCTGGCGGGAGCTGTCGGCCGCCGGGCAGGCCGAGGAGAAGCCGGAATGACCGACGTGGCCGAAGAAGCCGTCCCCGAGGTCGGGGAGAGACCCTTCGTCCGCAGGTACCTCGGCCGGGGGGTACCGCTGGTTCTGGTGCTGTACCTCGCGACCCGGATCGTCCAGTTCGTGTTCATCAACCTGCTGGCGCCCGCCGGCGGACGGTCCATAAAGGACCGCCTGCTGATCTGGGACGGCGGCTGGTTCATCCGGGTCGCGACCGAGGGGTACCCGCACACGTACTCCTACGACCGGTCCGGCAACATGGTCGGCAACGGCCTGGCCTTCTTCCCGCTGTACCCGTGGCTGATCCGCGCCGTGAACTGGCTCGGCGTGGACGTGGGCTGGGCCGCCCTGACGGTCTCCTGGATCGCGGCCGGCGCGGCGGCCGTGCTGCTGTACCGGTTCGGCGTCGCCCTGCACAGCGCGCGGCTCGGGTACGCGCTGGTCGTGCTGTTCTGCGCGCAGCCGATGTCCGTGGTGCTGTCCATGGGGTACAGCGAGGCACTGTTCAGCGCGCTGGTCATCGGCGCCCTCTACGCCGCGTACCGCGAGCGCTTCCTCGTGGCCGGCGCACTCGGGTTGCTCGCCGGCCTGTGCCGGCCCACCGGCCTGGCCGTGGGCATCGCCGTGGTGGTCGCGGCGGGCACAGCCGTCTACCGGGGCCGGTCCCGCTGGCGACCCACGGTGGGCGCCGTGCTGGCGCTGCTCGGCGTGCCGTCCTTCCTGCTCTGGGTGGGATTCCGGGTGGGCAACCTCAATGCCTGGTTCACCATCCAGACGGCGGGCTGGGGCACCACCTTCGACTGGGGAAGGTCCACAAGGGACTTCCTCTGGGTCGCCTTCATCCGGGGCCGCGACTGGGTGCAGATGAGCGTGGCGGCGATCCTGGTCGTCGCGATCGTCGCCGCCGTCCTGGCGGTGCGCCGCGCGTGGCCGCCGCTGACCGTGTACGGGCTGCTGGTGCTCGGGCTGGTCGTCGGCCAGGCCGGCTACTACCACTCGAAGCCACGGCTGCTGGTACCGGCGCTGCTGACCCTGATCCCGGCCGGTTACGCGGCGGCCCGGGCCCGCACGGCCACGGCCGTCTTCGGGCTTACCTGCTACGCGCTGTTCGGCCTCTGGTACGGCGCCTACATGATCACCGTCTGGCCGTTCACGATCTGAGGCCGGGGAAGCATGCCTGAACTACCGGAAGTGGAGACCGTGCGCCAGGGCCTGGCCAGGTGGGCACGGGGCCGGCGCATCGAGGCCGTCGAGGTGCGCCACCCCCGGGCGATCCGCCGGCACCTGCCCGGCTCCGAGCACTTCGCCGCAGTCCTCATCGGACGGACGATGGTCGATGTCTGCCGACGCGGCAAATACCTGTGGATCCCGCTGGACTCCGGCGATGCCGTCGTCGCGCACCTCGGAATTTCCGGGCAGCTGCTGTTCCAGCCGGCCGACGCGCCGGACGAGACGCACCTGCGGGTACGGATGTCCTTTGTGGACGGTGATCCGGAGCTGCGCTTCGTGGACCAGCGCACGTTCGGCGGCCTGGCCGTGTCGGAGGGCGGCGCGGAGCTGCCCGCCGAGATCGCGCACATCGCCCGCGATCCGCTCGACCCGCTGTTCTCCGACGCCGACTTCGCCGCCGCGTTGCGCCGCAAGCACACCGAGGTGAAGCGGGCGCTGCTCGACCAGACGCTGATCTCCGGGGTCGGCAACATCTACGCCGACGAGGCGCTGTGGCGGGCCAAGCTGCACGGCGCGCGGCCGACCGACGCGCTCACCCGGCCCGCCGTGGCCCGCCTGCTCGGCCATGTCCGGGACGTGCTCACCGAGGCGCTGCGCGCCGGCGGTACCAGCTTCGACGCGCTGTACGTCAATGTGAACGGGGAGAGCGGGTACTTCGACCGGTCGCTCAACGCCTACGGGCGCGAGGGCGAGCCATGCCATCGCTGCGGGACGCCGATGCGCCGCGAGGCGTTCATGAACCGGTCGTCGTACTCGTGCCCGCACTGCCAACCACGACCGCGTCACCGCCGGCCGGCCGGCTGATCAGCGCCGCCCCCGGCCACTGGGCGGGCAGCGGGGCGCAGATCGTGGCGTCCAGCACCCGGTAGAGCGGATCCGGGTGACCGATCGGCTTGAGTACCAACGGTCCCAGCCCGGCCCGGCGAGCCGCCCGTATTGCCATGGCCACCGGCCCGATGGAGAACGGGCTGACCGGCATCTGGTCGAAGAAGATGCCGTCGACCTGGTACCCGCTCCACCGGCCCACCTCGCGGCGCACCTCGCTCGGCGGACGGGTACCCAGCGCCAGGTCGAGGTACCCGAGTACGGTGCGGCCGGCCTGCGCCAGCCGGCCGATCGCCTGGGTGTACAGCGGATGCCGCCCGGAGCCTGGCCCGTGCGCGACATCCACCACCACGATCAGCGGTCCCGGGTACTCCAGCGCGGCGTCCCAACGGGCCGGATCGGCCAGCGGGTCGGCGAACAACGACAGCACAGGCAGCGCAAGGCTCAATCACGACTCCGCGGGTCGAGGAGGACGTACGCGGTGAGCGCCAGCCCGGCCACGTAGCCGCCGGCGAGCACGCCCATCCGAGGTAACGACGGGTGTGTCAGCACGGTTCCGGCGACGGTCAGCGCGATCAGCGACGCGCCGGCGAGGAACCGGCGACGCGCCGTGAACAGCAGCAGCAGCGGGTACCCGCCGGCGGCGAGCAGGCCGGTGGCGACCGGTACGAGCCTGGAAACGTGGGACGCGGCACCGGCGAGCCCGGCCGCGAGCAGCAGCGGGACGGCCAGCGCGATGAGCGTGAACCGTCCGGTACGGCGCAGGTGCCCGCGCCAGCCGGTGGCGCTGTCGTGGTACCCGAGCCCCCACCGGGCGTACCCGAGGCGCCAGGCCAGCAGCAGCTCCGCCAGGGGTACCGCGGCGACGGCCGGCAGCACGGCGGCGGCCGGGGCGCGTAGCCACCAGGCGGCCGCGACGAGCCCGGCGGCGCCGGCCAGCCGGGCCGGTGCGAGCCGGAGCGCGAGCAGGCCGGGCCAGTCCATCCGCAGCGGCGCCACGGCGTGCCGGCGCGGTCGTTGCGGCCGGGCGAGCCGGGGCAGCAGCCGGCCGGCGAGCGCGAACAGGTCGGGCTGGCCGAAGGACTGCCGGGCGGACTGGTCGGTGACGCCGGCATCTTCTAGCGCGGCGGCGACCTCGTCCTGGTCGGGCTGGCCGGGTACACCGAGGATCGCCGGGCGCAACGACTCGGCCAGCTCGTCGAGGGCCGCCGCGGTCGAGGGTGCCGCGCCGGTAGTGGGCGGCGCCGCGGTGGGAGGCGCCGTGACGGGCGGCGCCTCGGGCGCCTGGGCGGGCGCGGCCGCCTCGGGCGCCGGCTCTGCGTCCGCCGCCGGAGCGGCCGGCGCCGACTCCGCGTCCGCCGCCGGAGCGGCCGGCGCCGACTCCGCGTCTGCCGGCGCCTCCGGCGACGACTCCGCAGGCGTCGCCTCCGCAGGCGTCGCCGGCTCGACGGCGGGCATCGTCGCCGTATCGTCCGGTGCCGGCGGGCGGGTGTCGGGCTTCCGGTCGTTCGTCGGCGGCATGGCCTGGCCGGGCACGGCCGGCCGCAGCAGGGGCACCGATTCCGCGCTCATCGGGCGAACTCCGCCAGTACCCGGCGCCAGCGCGGCGACATCATGTCGTGGCCGATCGTCTCCTCCAGGGCGGGTACCGGTCCGGCCGGTACCGCCGGCTGTGCGACCCCCGTGGCGGGCTCCGCGCCGGCCGCCGCGGCCTCCGTGTACGCCCCACGGAAGCCGTCCAGCATCGCGCCCAGGCTGAACAGCGTGCGGGCCCGGCGACGGGCGGTGGCCGCGAGCTCGTCGCGGAGCTGCCGGTCGCTCAGCAGCCTCACCCAGGCGCCGGCGAGCCGGTCCGGGTCGGCCGGCGGTACCACCATCGCCGCGATGCCCACCGCCGCCGACAGCCCGCCGTGCTCCGTGCACACCGTCGCGCGGCCGCTGAACATCGCCTCGATCAGCGGGTACGGCATCGCCTCGTCCGCGCCGGAGATCGCCACCACGCAGGCCCCCGCGTACACCGTCGTGCGCGTCGGTACGGGTCCGGACCAGCCCATCCCGTCCGGCAGTGGCACGGGCGGCCCCGAGCCCAGCACGACGAGCCGGGCGTCGGGCAGCCTCTCGCGCAGCAGCCGGAACGCCTGCCGCAGCATGGGCAGCTCCTCGGGCGGCCCGACCCAGGCGATCAGCGGGTGGTCCGGCGGGTCGCCCAGGCGCGGATGGTCCTGCGGGTCGACCCCCGGCGGTACCACCCGGACCAGCTCGCGGGGGGCACCGTGGTGCAGCGCCCAGCGGCGCATCCGCTCGCTCGGCGCGACGACGGCGGCGGCCTCGGCGTACCCGAGCCTCGTCAGCGCGCGCAGGAACCGCAGCAGCACGGCCCGCACGCCCGCCCGGGAACCGGCCCGGCCGACCAGGGGCGCGTGCAGGTAGGCGTCGTGCTCGGTGATCAGGTACGGGATGCCGGCGCGCCACCGGGCACCCAGCGCCACCAGGGTGGCCAGGCCGCCGTCGACCACGTGGCACAGCTCGACGTCGGGGGGCGGTGCGGACAGCGCCCGGGTCGCGTTCTCCAGCAGGCGGGCGGCCGCCTCGGCCTCGGCCACGTTGATCCGTACCAGCGGTGTGCGCGCCGCCCCGCCGGCCGCCCGCCAGGCGTCCAGCAGGACGTCGGCCAGCGGTACCCCGGCCTGCGGGTGGGTACCGTCGGCCGCCAGCGCCGCGAGCCGCCGCAGCCCGGCCCGGAACATCGCCGCGCCGTGTGGCGAGTCGTCCAGCATGCCCCGGCACATCAGCACGGTCGCGTGGGTGGCGGCGCGGCGGTGCTGGGTGCGGGCCGGCCCCTTCTCCGGCGCGATCGGCCGCCCCGTGACCGGTACCGGCGTGAGGCTGGGGTTGTTGGTCAGCACCGGATAGGTGCGCCGCAGCGTGGCGTCGACGATCGTCACCAGGTGGAAGTCGTGCTCGTCCAGGCCGGCGACGAGCCGGTGGCACCAGGTACCGGCGGTGGCCACCCGGTACGGGTAGCCACCTTCGTTGATCAGAGCGACACGCACGCCGTCTCACCTCCCTGGAGAGGCAACGAGTCGCGTGCGGGTCAGTGACCGGCTTATTACGCCACCGTCAACCGGGTCATCTTGAGTGTGGTCGACTCAAGGTGGTGCTTGACGTAGTCAGGTCGATGGCGGACTATAGGGGTGTCGCCAGTCGCGCTCTGCCCTGCTTGTGCAAATGGCGAGGCAGCGATGCTGAGCGCGCGTTGGCCGGCCACTCCGGCGGCGCATTACAAGGAGAAGATATGGCGAAGGCCCTCTTCGGCCACGTGGGTGGTGCGCCTGAACGGCGCCTACTCGACGAGGTCACTCAACTGCGTGCCAAGGTTCGGACCCTGGAGTTCGAGGTCACCCGGCTGCGTGCGGAAAACGACCGTCTCGCGGCCGCTGAGGCGGACGAATTGCTGCGTCTGCCCGAGCCGGCGCTGACCTGAGATCCACGGCGCCGGGAGCCTCCGGCGTCACCCGATCCACACGCGGTACCCGCACCATCCAGCGCGCCGATCCCACCTCCGGGTTCGGCGCGCATCTCTGTGCCGGTTCGGTCACCGGCCGCGAGTGCCGCGCCGACCACGGCTTGCTTGCCGGGTGGGCCAAGCCCCCGCGGGGTACCCTCGCGAACAGGTACCGGTCCTCCCACCGGCCCAAGCGGTTGACAGAGCTGCTGCGTCTACCCCACGGAGTCACGTGCACCTCAAGAGCTTGACGGTCAAGGGATTCAAGTCCTTCGCCTCCGCCACGACGCTGAAGCTGGAGCCGGGGATCACCTGTGTGGTGGGCCCGAACGGCTCCGGCAAGTCCAACGTGGTCGACGCGATCGCCTGGGTACTGGGTGAGCAGGGCGCCAAGGCGCTGCGTGGCGGCAAGATGGAGGACGTGATCTTCGCCGGTACCGCCGGCCGGGCCCCGCTGGGACGCGCCGAGGTCACGCTCACCATCGACAACACCGACAACGCGTTGCCGATCGAGTACACCGAGGTGTCGATCACCCGTCGGATGTACCGCTCGGGCGAGAGCGAATACGAGATCAACGGCGACTCGTGCCGCCTGCTGGACATCCAGGAACTGCTGTCCGACTCGGGTATCGGCCGGGAGATGCACGTCATCGTCGGCCAGGGGCAGCTCGACGCGGTACTGCACGCCAAGCCCGAGGACCGGCGGGCCTTCATCGAGGAGGCGGCCGGCGTTCTCAAGCACCGCAAGCGCAAGGAGAAGGCGCTGCGGAAGCTGGACGCGATGCAGGCCAACCTCAACCGGCTGACCGACCTCACCGCCGAACTGCGCCGCCAGCTCAAGCCGCTGGGCCGGCAGGCCGAGATCGCCCGGCGCGCGGCCGGCATCCAGATGGACCTGCGCGACGCCCGGCTGCGGCTGCTCGCCGACGACCTGGCCACGCTGCGCGAGGCGCTGGACAAGGAGATCGCCGACGAGTCGGCGCTGCGTACCCGGCGCCAGGAGGTCGAGGACGGGCTCGGCTCGGTACAGGCCAGGTTGGCCCTACTTGAGACGGAACACGCCGCAGATGCCCCAATTCTCGCGGCGGCCCAGGAGACCTGGTACCAGCTGTCCGCGCTCCAGGAGCGGTTCCGCTCCACCGAGCAGCTGGCCACCGAGCGGCTGCGGCACCTGTCCAGCGCCCCTGACGACGAGCGACCCGGCCGCGACCCGGACCAGTTGGCGGCCGAGGCCGAGCGGGTACGCGCCCAGGAGACCGAGTTGCGCGCCGCCCTGCAGGCCGACGAGGCGCGGCTGGCCGAGGCGGTCGCCCGCCGGCAGGGCCTCGAGCGGCAGCTCTCCGAGGCCGAGCAGGCCCTGGTCGCCGCCGTCAAGGCGATCGCCGACCGCCGGGAGGGGCTGGCCACGCTGACCGGCAAGGTCAACGCCGCCCGTACCCGCACGACCGCGGCGGAGGAGGAGATGGCCCGGCACGCGGCCGCCTGGAACGAGGCCAGGGAGCGCGCGGAGCTGGCTGAGGAGCAGTTCGCGGTCGCCCAGGAGGAGTCCGAGGGTCTGGACGAGGAGGACGCCGACCTGGTGGCCCGGCACGCGGCGGCCACCCAGGCACAGGAGCGGGCCCAGGCCAGGGCGCGCGAGCTGGGCGACGCGGAGCGCGGTGCCGAGCGGGAGGCGTCCGAGTGGGCGGCCCGTGAGGAGGCGCTCGCACTCGGCCTGCGCCGCAAGGACGGCGCCGGGGCGTTGCTCGCCGCGACCGACCGGATCCCGGGGGTACTGGGAAGCGTCGCCGCGCTGCTGGCGGTGGATCCCGGGTACGAGGCGGCGCTGGCCGCCGCGCTCGGCGCGCTGGCCGACGCCGTGGCGGTGTCCGGAGTGGACGATGTGGCCGAGGCGGTGCGGTTGCTCAAGGCGCAGGACGCCGGGCGCGCCACGCTGCTGGTCGGCTCGCCGGGTGAGCGGGTCGCCCGGCCCGCGTTGCCGCCGGGCGCGACCTGGGCGCTGGACGTGGTGCGCTGCAACGACTCGCTGCGCCCGGCCGTCGAGCGGGCGCTGGGCGACGTGGTACTCGTCGGTGGGCTGGACGCCGCACGGGACCTGATCGTCGGGTACCCCGGGCTGCGCGCGGTCACCCCCGAGGGCGACGTGCTGGGCGCCTGGGCCGCGGCCGGCGGTTCGACGAAGGCGCAGAGCTACATCGAGGTACAGGCGGCGGTCGACGAGGCCCGGCAGCGCCGCGGCGAGGCGAACGCCCGACTGGAGCTGCTGCAGGCCCAGCTGGAGGGCGCCGAGGCGGAGGTCGCCGCAGCCAAGGAGGCCGAGGCCACGGCCGGCCAGGCGCGCCGTGAGGCGGAGGGCATGCGCAACACGCACGCGCGCCGCTTGGCCGAACTCGGCGCCGCGGCCCGCTCGGCGCGAGCCGAGGCTGACCGGCTCGCCACCGCCCGGACCGCCGCCGAATCAGCGCGCGAGCAGGGCCTCACCGGCCTGGCGGAGCTGGAAGAGCGGCTGCGGCTGGCCGAGGCGACCCCGATCGAGGACGATCCCGACTCCGGCGAGCGTGACCGGCTGGCCGCGCTGGTACCGCAGGCCCGGCAGAACGAGATGGAAGTGCGCCTGTCCGTGCGTACCGCCGAGGAGCGGGTCGGCGCGCTGGCCGGCCGCGCGGACGCGCTGGCCCGCCAGGCCGCCGCCGAGCGCGCCGCTCGCGAGCGGGCCGCGGCCCGTCGCGCCGCCCGCGCCCGGGGAGCCGGGATCGCGGAGGCCGTGGCGTCCGGTGCGCGGATCGCCCTGGAGCGCATCGGCGTCTCGCTCACCGCCGCGGCCACCGGCCGGGACCAGGTCGCCGCCGCGCGGTCCGCCCGAGAGGCGGAGCTTTCGGAGGTACGGGGGATGGCCGGCCGCCTCTCCGCCGACCTGGACCGGCTCACCTCGGAGGTACACCGGGACGAGGTGGCCCGCGCCGAGCAACGGCTGCGCATCGAGCAGTTGGAGGCGAAGGCGGCCGAGGACTTCGGGGTGGACGTGGAGACCCTGCTGGCCGAGTACGGGCCGGCCGTCGACGTACCCCCGACCGCCGTTGATCTCGTCGCGGCCGAGGCGGCGAACAAGCCGGCTCCGGAGCCCGTGCCCTACCACCGGCCGACCCAGGAGAAGCGGGCCGCCAAGGCCGAGCGGGAACTGGCCCTGCTGGGCAAGGTGAACCCGCTGGCACTGGAGGAGTTCGCGGCGCTGGAGGAGCGGTACAAGTTCCTGTCCGACCAGCTCGAGGACCTCAAGGCCACCCGCCGCGACCTGCTCACCGTGGTCAAGGACGTGGACGACCGGATCCTCGAGGTCTTCACCTCCGCGTACCACGACACGGCGCGGGAGTTCGAGGAGGTCTTCCGGGTGCTGTTCCCGGGCGGCGAGGGCCGGCTGGTGCTGACCGACCCGAGCGACATGCTGGCCACGGGCATCGAGGTGGAGGCCCGGCCGCCCGGCAAGAAGATCAAGCGGTTGTCCCTGCTGTCCGGCGGCGAACGCTCGCTGACCGCGGTGGCGTTGCTCTGTGCGATCTTCCGCGCCCGGCCCAGCCCGTTCTACATCATGGACGAGGTCGAGGCGGCGCTGGACGACGTGAACCTCGGCCGGCTGCTGACCCTCATGCACCAGCTGCGCGAGCACAGCCAGCTGATCATCATCACGCACCAGAAGCGGACCATGGAGATCGCCGACGCGCTGTACGGCGTGACCATGCGCAACGGGGTGACCGAGGTGATCAGCCAGCGGCTGGGCCGCGAGGACGAGGCGCTCGAGGACGCCCTCGCCGGCTGACGCGTCGGCGGGGTCGCGCGGGTCAGCCGATGACCAGGCCGGCCGTCTGGGCCAGCATCATCGCCTGCTCCGGCGTGATCACCGCCTCCGACATCGGCAGCTCCCGCAGGTCGAACGCGCTCAGGTCGCTGCCGCGCAGGTCGGCGCGCTGGAAGCTGGCGCGGCTCAGCTGAGCCCCGGACAGGTCCACGCCGAGCAGGCTGGCCTGGTCACAGTCGGCGCCGGTCAGGTCGACCTCCCGCATCCGCACCTCCTGGGCCGCGATGCCGCGCAGGTCGGCTTCGACCAACGAGACGAACGACCAGTCACCGCCGACGATCCGCAACGGTCGCAGCACGCACTCCTGGAAGGTGCTGCCGACCAGCTTGCAGCCGGCGAACTCGGTCTCGAAGAGGTTGCTGCGGTTGAAGGAGCAGCGCAGGAAGGCCGAGTCGGAGTGCCGGGAGGCGTTGAACCGCACCCGGAGGAAGGTGCACTCGGTGAAGGCGCAGCCGTGGATGCGGGACTCCGTCAGGTCGACGTCCTCGAAGACGCACCGCAGGTACCGCCGGTCGGTCATCTCCTCGCCGTACCAGTCTTCGCCGCTGTAGGTCGCGTCGGTGCTGGGCGGCTCGCCGGTCTCGTACTCGGCGTCCAGCTCGGGATCGGTCACGGCGGCCTCAGTCGCCGACCGCGCCGTCGATCCGCTCGCGCAGCAGATCGGCGTGGCCGTTGTGCCGGGCGTACTCCTCGATCATGTGGTTGTAGACCCAGCGCACCGAGATGGTGTTGCCGCGCCGGCTGACGAAGGTGCGTTCCAGGTCGACGCCGGCGACCACGCGCCGGGACCGGTCGCACTCGGCGTCGAACGCCGCGAACACCTCCTCGGTCGGCGCGCTGTCCAGCCGGTCGAAGTCGCCGTCCGGGTCGTCCGGGCTCGCGTACCGGTCGAGACGCTCGCCGGCGAGGTAACCCGCGAACCAGCCGTTCTCCACCTCGGTCATGTGCCGCACGAGGCCGAGCAGCGACATGCTCGACGGCGGGCAGGAACGCTCCTTGAGCTGCGCGTCGGTCAGCCCGCCGCACTTCCACAACAGGGTGGCGCGGTGGAAGTCGAGCCAGCCGTCGAGCATCTCCCGCTCGCCGGACACGTAGGGCACCTTCGGGCGGGCATCTTCGGGGGCAGCCATGTCCGGCACGGTACCGGTACGGTGCGACACCCGCCGGTACCCGTGGCGGTAGTTGAGCCCTGACGCGCCGGATGGCGCTGCGTCTGCCAGGATTTGTGACATGCAGTGGTACGTCGACGTGCTGATCGCGCTCGCCCTCCTTGTGGTGGTCGGCCTCGGCCTGGTGGCCGCCGGGGTGGGTCGGCGGCGCAAGCCCGAGCGGCCACCGGAGGCGCCGACCCGGACCGCACCGTCCGCCCCGCCGGTCGAGGTCGCCCCGCCGATCGAGGGGCAGGAGCCGGCCGAGCCGCAGATACCGGTCGTCGTCGAGCCGAGCGCCGCCGAGATCCCCGAGCCGACGGCCGGCCGGCTGGTGCGGCTGCGCACCCGGCTGGCCCGCTCGCAGAACGCGCTGGGCCGGGGCCTGCTCGCCGTGCTGTCCCGGGACCGGCTGGACGACGACGCCTGGGAGGAGCTGGAGGACAACCTCATCACCGCGGACGTCGGGGTGGGGCCGACCCGGCAGATCGTCGACCGGCTGCGCGAGCGGACCCGGGTGCTGGGCACCGACAGCCCCGGCGAGCTGCGCACGCTGCTGAAGGAGGAGCTGGTCGCGGCCCTCGACCCGAAGCTGGACCGCACGCTGGCCGCCACGCCGCACGACGGGCGGCCGGCGGTGCTGCTGGTGGTCGGCGTGAACGGCTCCGGCAAGACGACCACCTGCGGCAAGATCGCCCGGGTACTGGTGGCGGACGGCCACACCGTCGTGCTCGGGGCGGCGGACACCTTCCGCGCGGCCGCCGCCGACCAGCTGGCCACCTGGGGCGGTCGGGTCGGCGCCGAGGTGGTACGGGGCAAGGAGGCCGGCGACCCGGCCGCGGTGGCGTTCGACGCGGTGAAGCGGGGGATCGAGACCGGTACCGACACGGTGCTCATCGACACCGCCGGCCGGCTGCAGAACAAGGTCGGCCTGATGGACGAGCTGGCCAAGGTCAAGCGGGTCGTGGAGCGGCACGGCCCGGTGGACGAGACGCTGCTGGTACTCGACGCGACAACCGGACAGAACGGGCTGATTCAGGCCAG
>Ga0157369_10008556_pt1 | contig 11734 bp, 8 predicted proteins | sample C25metaG_FD_113461 | JGI IMG/M metagenome (GOLD analysis project Ga0157369, IMG submission 113461) | Corn rhizosphere microbial communities from Kellogg Biological Station, Michigan, USA - C2-5 metaG | ecosystem: Host-associated > Plants > Roots > Rhizosphere > Soil | place: USA: Michigan... | reverse complement strand
TGTGAAGGGTTAGGCATCACGTTCGGAGCTGCGAGGAATAGTCCCCTGTCCTGCTCATTAAGTATGCTGTAGGCTTTTTCAGGGTTCCAATACTGAAGCCTGATAATATCGTACCAGGCCATTCCTTCCATTGCAAATTCTTTAAACCTTTCTGAATATACTTTATCAAGTGTAAGCGGCCCTTGTGCGCCCTGTCCGGTTACTTCATAAGGAGGTAAGCCTGCACGGGTATGAACCGCGTTAAAATATTGAATAGCTGTGGCGTCAGTTGTTGAAGCATTATTGCCAATTTCCGCTTCTGCATAAATGAGGTACATTTCCGCAAGGCGCATCATATAAGTATCTTGTGGATAATTTTGCGTAGCTGCCTGGCCGGCAAGATTTGAAACTCCCACCATGTATTTCTTAATATTAGCTGCATTGAAATCACTGCCTGTGGTAGCCGGAGCAACAAATGGCTTCCCGGTAGATTTTACTAATATTTCCGGATATTCAAAACCCGGCAACAAGTAAGTAGCTTTCAATCGCTGGTCTGTAGTTCTGCCTTTTAATGTGCCATCAGGCTGTAGGGTAAATCCATCGTATTGGCTCAACAGCCACCAGGTAGCACTGTACCCTCCACCCCAGTTATTCAGTGCCAAATCGGTATTTGGAGACATCTGATCAATAACACTATTGCCTAACCCGTAAGTACCAGTACCCCCTGTGAACACCCATTCTAATTCAAAGAGAGACTCTTTGTTGTTATCATAGTGAAACTTGAATAAGTCTGCATAATTCGGCAGAAGGCTTTTACCGCTTTGTTGAATAACATCTTGTGCATAATATTTAGCGCTATCCAAAAATTGCTGGTTTCTTGTGCCGCCATTAGATTCTACACCAGCACGAGCCAGATAAAACCTGGCGAGCATCCCTTCTGCGCTCCATTTTGTAAGCCTTCCTTCCATAGAAGAAGTTGCGGGCAAATCTTCTGCAGCCGCTTTCATTTCCCTGGTAACAAAACGCCAAACGCTTGGAATCGTATTTCGGGTAATTGTAGTATCATACAAATCTTCAAAGTTATTTTCAATAATCGGAACCGGGCCCCAGTTCATCACTAAATACCGGTAAGCTAAAGCCCTCATAAACCTTGCTTCTGCAATAGCCTGTTTTTTTACTGCCGGGCTAACTTCCGATCCGCCAAATCTTTCTATATTATACAAAAACAAGTTGGCCTGCGCAACAACTGTGTAAAAAGCATTCCAGGACGCGGTAACCTGCCCGTTATTCCCTGTTGCGGTGAACAGAACCTGGTCTCTGAATTCTCCTCCCCAAGGATAAAAGAGCGTGCCGCCCCGTATATCGCCTAATGCAAAACTGGCTTTGTCGTTATAGCTAAACCACACTTTACTGTACAAAAGACTGGTGGCAGACAATACCTGTTGGTCAGTTTTATAGAAGTTGGCATCAGTTATTGAATCTATTGGCGGCTTTTCAAGAAATTCTTTCTTACAACCGGTCATTGCCGCAAACACCAGTAGTGAACCGATAAAAAGTTGAGATTTATATTTCATTTTCATAAAGAAGTTAAGTTTAGAAATTTACACTAACATTTACATTGTACATGGGTGTAATAGGATAACGGCCATAATCAAGGCCTATGGCCTGGTTGGTAGAGCTTGCACCGGACCCGGTATAAGCTCCTATTTCCGGATCATATCCTTTATAGTTGGTCAATGTGAGCAGATTTTGAACGCCTATGCCCACTTTAAATCCTCTTATAATTTTGGTATGCTCAAGATATTCGACGGGCACGTTATACGATAAAGTAATATTCTTTAAGCGCAGGTAAGAGCCGTCCTCAACAAAACGGGTAGATACCATTTCCTGGTTATTTGAACTGGCCACACCGGAAGTGGTTATCCTCGGAATGGTGGTTGATGGATTTTCCAGGGTTGGATTTGCAGCATCATCTGAAAGCTTAGCAAAGTGGAACATTTCGGTAAGGAAGTTCCGGCTCAGGTTTACATTATTCGGATTGAGGCTTAGCTGCCTGATAGCATTATAGATATCGTTCCCATAAACGCCAGTAATTAATACGCTTAATTCAAATTCTTTATAAGCAAATGTATTGCTAAAACCGCCGCTTAATTTAGGCCACGGATTACCAATGTTGGTCTGGTCAGCTTCGGTTATTACCCCGTCACCGTTTAAGTCTTTATATTTTACATCTCCCACCCAAATTCCATTATTTGAATTTTCTGCGGGCACTCTTTTTCCATCGCCATCAACCGGTACCGGGCTATTTTCAATGTCTTTTACAGATTGAAAAAGGCCATCGGCTACATAGCCCCTGAATTGCCATGGCTCGCTGCCAATTGAAGCGCGTTGCACCCAGGCAAAAGTGCCGCTATAACCAAATATCCAATCTGACCGCCGGTCAATAAACGCGTCTTTGGAATTTAATGAGGTAACCTCTGTTTTAAAATGGGAAAGGTTGAGGTTGGCATCCCACCTGAAATCTTTGTTTTGTATGATAGTAGAATTAATTGTAAAATTCCATCCGTCTGTTTTCAATGAACCGGTGTTTACCAACGGTGCGCCAACAGCACCTATCGCATCATTTATACCTAAATATTGGGGAAGGCTTGCATTCAATATCAGGTTGTCTGTCTTTTTTACATAATAATCGGCTGTGACAGAAAGCCTGTTTTGCCATAAGCCGAGGTTAAGCCCGACATTATTAGTATTTGTCTCTTCCCATTGCAGGTCAGGATTTGTGAAAGTAGAAGGCAAAAACCCTGTTCCCCAAATTGTAGCGCCGGAAGCCATGGGCGCATAAATTCCTGAACCCGTACCCTGGTTACCAGTTAAGCCGGTTTCAAATCTTAATTTTAATTCGCTGATAGCTTCTAGGTTGAAGAACTTTTCCTGGCTTACCCGCCACGCCGCGGATACCGAAGGGAAAGAGCCCCATCTTTTATCAGGGCCAAAATAAGGTGAACCATCCCGTCGGTAAGTTGCTGTTATAAGATAACGGTTATCATAATTATAGTTGAATCTTCCCAAATAAGATTCCATAGACCATTGTCCTGATCCTCCATTATTTGTAGCTGAAAGCGGATCACCGGCATTAAGATCGAAAACATCGTTTGTAAGAAATCCGGTGCGGGTACCAGAAACATTTTTCCATTCAGATTCCTGTGCTTCATGGCTCACCATCAGGCCAACATTATGTTTACCAAATGCCCGGTTGTATTCTGCCAATTCATTCCAGTTCCAGTACCAGCTTGAGTTCGTGCCCTGGTTCAGTGAATTAATTGGCTGCTTGTGCCATTGATCAATTTCATAAGTGGGCGTATAATAGGTTGACAGGCCGTTTCCAATGCTTCCATTCAATGAACTCCTGATGGTAAGTCCCTGTATGGGCATGATTGCAACATTAAAACCACCCAAAAATTGCCGTTTAAGATTCTTGTTGGTTACAAGATTCGCGATGGCTATCGGGTTTACAGGCGCAAACTGGTTTGCACCATTAACAGGATCACTGCCTCCCCATGAACCATCCAGATTTTTCACCGGAATCTGTGGCGTAAGCCTTAGTGCATTAGCAATTAAAGGATCTGATGCACTATAATTTGTAGCTGTCAGTACTTCATTAGTCTGGTTAAAATTCAGGTTTGCACCCAAGGTTAGCCACTTACGTGCTTTATTATCTAAGTTGAGACGAAAGCCATACCGGTCAAATCCGGAACCCTCGGCTACCCCGTTCTGATTTAAATACTCGCCGGACATGTAATAGGTAGTATTGTTGCTTCCACCGCTCACATTTACCTGGTGCTTGTTCATCGCAGCGTTATTAAAAAGTGCATGTTGCCAATCAGTTCCTTTTCCTAAAATAGAAGGGTCTAAAAAGTTTTCAGGAATATTCTGAGGAGTGCCAAGGGTGTATTGATAATCATTCACCATTTGTGCATATTGGCTCAGATTCATCACATCCAAACTTTTGGGAGGTGTTTGCTGGTTATACAAAAAGGAATAATTTATCTTAAAGTCACCAGCCTTTCCACGCTTGGTAGTTATAAGTATTACGCCATTAGTGCCACGTGAGCCATAAATTGCCGTAGCTGATGGGCCCTGTAAAATTTGCATATCCTCAATATCAGCAGGATTTAAACCCGCCAAAGGATTTGAAGAGCTTTGATCGCCATACGATACATCTTCCGCAGCCTGTATCTGCACACCATCAATTACATATAGCGGCTGAGTACGGTTTAAGGAGCTTACACCGCGAATATTCACAGACAATCCACCTCCCGGCTGACCCGAGTTTTGAGTAACATATACACCAGCGGCGCGGCCCTGCAAAGCCTGCTCAACGGTTGTATTTATAGTCTCATCGATCTGCTTTGCGCTCACAGAAGTCTGGGCAGTAGTGAGGTTAGCTCTTGTGGACTTTCCATAGCCAACAACTACCACATCAGTCAATGATTTTAGGTTGGTAAATAAAGTAACATCTACTTGATTTCTATCTTTAACAGACACTTCAGTGGTTCCCTTGCCAATAAAACTTATGACCAGGGTTTCGGCATTTTGGGGAACGCTTATCCGGAAATTTCCGGACGCATCTGTAGAGGTGCTTACCGAAGAATTTTTAACCGTAATTGTAGCTCCAATAAGCGGCTCACCATTTTCATCTTTCACATTACCAGTAACAGTTTTTGTTTGAGCTATGGAAAAAGAAAAGGAAAAAATCAGGAAAAAAAGGACGGAGATTGTTCTTAATATATTTATTCTCATGGCAATCATTTGTAGACCAAAAATAGGTGAAAGAACTTGATAAAGTAAATACTATTTTATCTAATGCTGATATTATTTTTAATTGTATCGAAACCAGGTTGCATCAAAATATCAGACACAATTCAGTGAACTTAATTAAGTACTGCCTTAGGGCTCTTTGATGAATAGAACTGAAAAATAACTTTACTCAAATCCATCACTATCTAAAGAAAAAAACGTTCTTGAAACAGTAAACGTACATTTATCACGCATTTTTATTTTGATCGTGTGGTGGCGTGTATGTTGCATTCACAAAGGATATCCTGAATTCATAACTTTAAACTTTTTTCTGTAATATGCATTTAGCTGAGTTGGAGCGCATTTAAAAATTCTCACTCGCAATATTGGTAAATTTTAAAAAAAACTGATGATGATAGTTAAGTTTCGCCTGGTTTATTTTTTGAAGAACACAGCCAAAAAGAAATATTTGTCAAATAAAATTTTTCTAATTTTAGCATGACCAATCTAATGATACTTTCTTGACGTCCAAAATTGAAATTATTAACTGTGCATAAAAATGAATGACAACATACTCAGAGAAATCACTCCACTTACTACAGCGGATTGCTTTTCGATTTTTTCAAGAACCAAACAGGAATTTGATTTTCCCCTGCACATGCACGAAGAAATCGAACTGAATTTTATTCAAAATGCTGCCGGCGCCAAGCGCGTAATCGGCGATAATGTAGAAGAGATAGGCGATGTAGAGCTGGTTTTGGTAGGCCCAAACCTACAGCATGGCTGGTTTACGCATAAGTGCACCAACAAAACTATCAGGGAAATCACGATACAGTTTCACCGCGATCTATTTGATGAAAAATTTTTACAACGAAACCAGATGAGCTTTATTAGAAATCTTTTTCTAAGATCTGCAAGAGGCGTTTTATTTTCAACAGAAACCGCTACAAATATTTTTCCGCGGATAAACGGGCTTTCTCAAAAACACAGTTTTGATTCGGTGCTGGAATTGATGTCAATACTTCACGACCTTTCAGTGTCTAGGAATTTTCGGATATTGTCTGAAGCCTCATTTAATAAAGAAAAATCATTTTACAACAGCAGGCGAATTACCAAAATAATGGAATTTGTAAACAATAATTTTAACCAGAATATTTCACTTAACGATGCCGCAAAAATTGCCGGGATGACTGAAGTATCGGTGAGCCGCTTTTTTAAATTAAGAACCGGCAAAACTTTCGTTGATACGCTAAATGATGTAAGACTTGGCCATGCATCAAGAATGCTGATTGAGACTACGCAAAGCATCAATGAAATTGCGTATAAATGCGGGTTTAATAACATGTCAAATTTTAACCGCGTTTTCAGAAAGAAAAAAGACTGCACGCCAAATGACTTCAGGCATTCTTATTCTTCTGTAGGAGTCAGAACATTTGTTTAAAAAAAATCTTTATAACCAACCCAAAAATGCGAACATTAAAAATTCTTACCTTTTTATTTTTTATTTTATCGTTTTCAGCACAGGCGCACGCGCTTGAAAAGATTACAATCACTGTGGAAGATGCTGCAGGCTTGAACCGTGATAAAAATTTTTACAAGCCTTCCAATTCTTTAATTCAATATTACGGAAGGATTCAAAATTCAGAATCCGGTTTACCGCGGTTCTGGTCGCCGGGCGTTTATATAAAATCCAGCTTCGATGGCAACACGTGCTCATTTATTTTAAATGACGAGGTGCTTTACGGCAATGTTCATAATTATATCGAATTGGTCATTGACGGTAAGCAATTCCGGTTTCAAACGAGGTTTAAAGCGAACCTGGTTACCATTCATGGCTTGCAAAAAACAACGCACACTATTACGATTTGCAAAGACACCGAATCAAGCCAGGGCTATCTTGAATTTGCCGAGATATCCTGCAAGAAGCTATTGTCGCTTCCTGAAAAGCCATCCCGCAAAATTGAATTCATAGGTAACTCCATCACGTGCGGCTACGGCGCCGACACTTCAGAAATCGCCTGCCACAAAGGACAATGGTACGATCAGCACAACGCCTACATGGCTTATGGCCCGCTAACAGCGAGAGCGCTTAATGCTCAATGGCAGCTCACTGCGGTATCGGGAATTGGCTTGATCCATAGTTGCTGCGGAATGAAAATTCTAATGCCACAAGTATATGATAAGATTGATTTGCATGAAGATTCAATAGCTTATGATTTCAATAATTACAAGCCCGATTTGGTTAGTATTTGTTTGGGGCAAAATGATGGGATACAGGATTCAACCGCATTTTGTTCTGCGTATATTGATTTTATAAAAACGGTGAGAAGTAAATATCCTGATGCAAAAATTCTTTTGTTAAGCAGCCCTATGGCAGATGCGAATTTGAGGCTGGCGCTAAAAAAATATATTTCATCTGTCGTAAATTATTTCCATGAAAACAATGATAAGGAAATCTATAAATTCTTTTATGAAAAACAATATAATAAAGGCTGCGATACGCATCCTGATTTAAGAGAACACCAGGAAATTGCAAGCTTGATCATCCAATTTATTAAAGATAAAAAGCTGCTCGGCACTTTATAAGTGAGAAGCAATTTTTCTCGGAAAAAAATGTAGCGTATTTGTTCTTTTACTGAAGAGGAAGAAGAAAAAAGTTTAATTAATCACATAGTCGCCTTTTCTGTCTACCATTACAATGGGCACTTCCTTAGTGGCTTCAAATTTATCATAAGCTTCTTTTAACTGAAGCTCGAAGCGGGCAAGTGAATTTTTATTTTTGGTATAGTTGTCAAAATATTCAAAAGACTTTTTTCTATTGTATCTCACCGGAAAAATATGCACGGGAATAAAATCCTGCCCATTCAATTTTGCAGAGCTGGCAATAAGATAAATTTCTTCAATGTCGCTGTCAGTAACCGGAATACAACCTACCGAAACGCAACTACCATGAATATAAATTCCGTCGCCGGGCCGGGAAGAATCACTTAGAATTTTATCAGATGCATTTGGATAATTGAGGCCCAAAGCAAGGTGATAAGCGCTGCGCGGATTAAATTCAGTGATGTAATAAAATCCTTCAGGCACCTGGAAATCGCCCTGCATTCTTTTTGGGCCCATAGCCCCGCTAAGCAAACAAACTTTATAGGTTTTAAACAATTTGTATTTATCATTCTCGTGAGCTTTTACCCACACTTCCAATTGTCCGTCATATTTAAAACTCCTGATAAACATGTATTTTACCGGCCAATCCAAACCCTTTGCTTCAAATTCTTTTTGAAGAGAATCTTCTCTTGCTGCGAGCACGCCAGGAAATTTATAAGACACGTTCCATTTTGGAGCATACGAATTTTGAGCGATTACATGTGTTTTACCAAATGATAAAATGAGCAGAAGAAAAAAATACCTGGATACTTTTGCGAACATTGTTAAAAACAGTTGTTGGAATTCAAAAAAGTAAAATTATAATTTTTATACAAAAAAAAGATTCATTTCCCTTATCTTAACGAACAATTATTTGTATTGTTATGTAAGAAGTATTTCATTAACTATTCCAGTGAAAAAAGAGAACGATGTTTTCAATAAATGTATAAAATTGAAAATCCCCGGTAAACTTTACGCGGGGATTTTTTTAATTCCATTCTTTTAAAATTCTTAAGAAATTTCTACTAATTCGATGTCAAAAATCAGCTCCTTTCCTGCCAGTTCATGATTGGCATCCAACACCACCACATCGTCCTTAACTTCTGTAACAGTAACCGGAATCGGCTGCCCCGCCTGGTTTTGCAACTGCAGCTTCATGCCGGGTTCCAGCGTCATATCCTCTGGAATGTTTGATTTTGGAAATTCTATAATTGCCTCTTTATTTTTTTCACCATAAGCATTTTCCGGCGCTATTGTAATAGTCTTTTTTTCGCCGGGCTCCATGCCGGGAATCGCATCATCAAATCCCTTTATCATTTGCCCGGCGCCCACGGTAAAAGCAAGAGGTTCTCTCCCTTCGCTGGAGTCAAACTGTTCCCCACTGGTTAATTTGCCTTTGTAATGCACCTTCACGTGGTCGCCTTTTTTTGCCTTGTTCATAGTTATCTGTTTTATTTTTTTTAAAATAGAAACACTTATTATAAAAAAGTATCTCGTGTGTGGTAAAGTTGGCAATAAAATTTTATTTACCCGCATCAATTTCATAAAAGATTATTTTTTATAATAATTTTATCAGGTTTTGAAAAACCTGGTAACTATTTTCGCCATATTAATATCTGATGAACTTTTTTCAAATGACAAAACAAAAAACTTTATTATTTGTTGCTTTACTGGCCTTTTCGTTTGCGGCGGTTGCGCAAAAAAGAATTATTCCGGGCGCTGAGCGCATGGAGCAATATCTTCCGTTTCTAAAAGGAAAAAATGTAGCGATTTTCGCGAATCCTACCTCGATGGTAGGCAATGTACATTTGGTTGATACTTTGCTTAAAAGAGGCATAAAGATTATCAAGATATTCGGGCCTGAGCACGGCTTCAGGGGCAAAGCGGATGCCGGGGAAAAAGTAGGAAATACGATAGACAAAGAAACAGGAATTGAAGTGATAAGCCTTTATGGCAATCATCATAAGCCTTCGCCGGAAGACTTGAAAAATGTGGATGTAATGATTTATGATATCCAGGATGTGGGTGTCAGGTTTTACACATTTATATCTTCTATGCAGGAATATATGGAAGCTGCTTTGGAAAATTCAATTCCCTTACTCATTTTAGACAGGCCAAATCCCAATGGATTTTATGTGGATGGCCCTGTGCTGGAAAAAAAGTATAAAAGTTTTGTTGGAATGCAACCGGTTCCCATAGTGTATGGGCTCACTATTGGCGAATACGCCTTAATGGTAGCAGGCGAAAAATGGCTGAGCGATGAAGCCAATAAAAAATATGCTTATTATCAACATGCGAAAGCCACAGCCGATACTCCCTTTCATTTGCTGGTCATTAAATGCTTAAATTACGACCACAACAGCAAGTATGTTTTGCCAGTGAAGCCCTCACCCAATTTACCAGATATTCAATCAATATATTTATATCCTTCCACTTGTTTTTTTGAAGGAACTACATTAAGCGAAGGCCGTGGTACCGCGCATCCTTTCCAGATTTTTGGAGCGCCATCGTTGCCAAAAAATTTATATTCATTTACTCCAAAACCTACTGAGGGCGCTAAAAGCAGTAAACATTACGGAGAAGTTTGTTATGGTTGGAATTTATCCGGTTCGCCAAAAGAAGTTTTAAATAAGGTGGATAATAAGGTTCAGCTAAAATGGCTGATAGAGGCGTATAAGCTTTTTCCGGAAAAAGACAATTTCTTCATTGTTCCAAAATCAGGAAACATGGAAAATTCATTTTTTGATAAGCTGGCCGGGAATAATGAATTGTGGCAGCAAATAAAAAATGGTGTTTCAGAAAAAGATATAAGAAAAAGTTGGGAACCCGCGCTGAGCCAATATAAAGAGATAAGGAAGAAATATTTGTTGTACAAAGATTTTTAAATAAAGTGACATTTCAAAAGACCTAAAATCAAAATCGGAAAATGAATGATTCAGCACCTTATCAATTTGGTTTAAGTAAGATGCAACTTCAACTAATTTCACGTGTGATAAATAATTTTAAAGAGATTGAAAAAGCGCTGATTTTCGGATCAAGAGCAAAAGGAACAAATAGACCCGGTTCTGATATTGATCTGGCGTTGATTGGCGACAAATTGAATTCGCTGTTAGTAAACAGGGTTTCCTCTGCGTTGGACGATCTTCCATTGCCTTATATGTTTGATTTAATTAACTACCATGAAATAAATAATGAATTTCTCAAAAAGAAAGTTGATGACGAGGGGAAGCTCTTTTATGAAAGAAAATTAAATGCTGTTTAAACGAATGGAAAATCTCCGGATTATTTTTATGGGAACGCCTGAATTTGCCGTTCCTTCGTTAGACTTACTTTATAAAGAGGGCTATGATATTGTAGGCGTAGTTACCGCGCCGGACAAGCCCGCAGGAAGGGGAATGAAATTATCTGAGAGTGACGTAAAAAAATATGCTGTCGCAAACAATCTGAAAGTATTTCAACCTGAGAAATTAAAACATCCCGATTTCATTGAGCAACTCCGGAAATTAAACGCTGACCTGCAAGTAGTAGTTGCGTTTAGAATGTTGCCTGAGGTTGTATGGAACATGCCTCCGTTAGGAACGATTAATCTTCATGCATCGTTGTTACCCCAGTATCGTGGCGCAGCGCCTATTAATTGGTCGATCATCAATGGTGAAAAAGAAACAGGAGTAACCACTTTTAAGTTGCAGCAGGAAATTGACACGGGTAATATTTTATTGCAGGAAAAAATCAAAATCAGCGATAGCGAAACAGCAGGCACGCTGCATGATAAAATGAAAAACCTGGGCGCAGAAGTTCTTTTGAGAACCGTACAACAATTGCAGAATGGAACTTTACAGGAACATCCTCAGAGCCATTCATCAGTGTTGCATCCTGCGCCAAAAATTTTTTCAGAAGATTGTAAAATAAACTGGGACCAGGAAGTTGATGAAATTAATAATTTCATAAGAGGCCTCTCTCCCTACCCTACCGCTTTTACTTTTCTAAATGGAAAAAAATTAAAGATCTTTTCTGCTGACATAGAACAATTCCAAAATTTGGACACACTTGGAAATTTCATAACTGACTACAAATCTTATTTAAAATTTGTTGCAAGAGATGGATATATTTCTATAAAAGAATTGCAGCTAGAGGGAAAAAAAAGAATGCATGTAGCGGATTTTTTACGCGGCTGGAGAGAATGAACAAAAGTTCATAAAAATGAACTTGAGAGAAGTCGTTTGTAGCCTTAAGATATCTTACAATATCTTGGGGGGGCAATCCCAATTATTTTTTCCTTTTCCAAAAACGTTATCACCGAGCCTGAACGATAGGG
>Ga0157369_10008555_pt1 | contig 11735 bp, 11 predicted proteins | sample C25metaG_FD_113461 | JGI IMG/M metagenome (GOLD analysis project Ga0157369, IMG submission 113461) | Corn rhizosphere microbial communities from Kellogg Biological Station, Michigan, USA - C2-5 metaG | ecosystem: Host-associated > Plants > Roots > Rhizosphere > Soil | place: USA: Michigan... | reverse complement strand
GAGTGCCGGAAGATGAACGCCGCGATCGTCGGCATCTTCGCCATCAGGCGCACCCGCTGCAGGTAGCGGTTCGCCGGGTCGGCGATGTCCTTCGCGTCCGGGTAGAAGGTGGACAGCGCGCCCACCGCGCCGAGCAGCATCCCCATCGGATGCGCGTCGTGGCGGAAGCCTTCCAGGAAGCGCGTCACGTTCTGGTGGACGTACGTGTGGTAGCGGATGTCCTCTTCCCACTTGGCAAGCTGCTCCTTGGTCGGGAGCTCGCCGTTGAAGAGGAGATATGCGGTCTCGAGGAACGTCGCCTGCTCGGCGACCTGCTCGATCGGGTAGCCGCGGTAGCGCAGGATCCCCGCCCCACCGTCGATGTACGTGATCGCGCTTCGGCACGACGCGGTGTTCAGGAACGCCGGGTCGTAGGAGACCAAGCCGTCGATCTGGCTCAGGTCGGGCGCGCGGATCGCTCCGTCGACGATCGGGAGCGTGTACTCCTTGCCCGTCCGGTTGTCGGTGACGGTGAGCGTCTCTTCGGCCATCGACTACCAGGCTAGTCGAGGCCCGCAGGCGTCGCGTCGGGGTTCTGCTCGCGGCGCAACTCGATGCGGTTCGACGCCACGTCGACAGCCCGGCTCTCGCGGATCACCGTCACCTTGATCTGGCCGGGGTACTCGAGCTGCGCCTCGATCTCGCGGGCGATCTCGTGGGACAGGATGACGGCCGAATCGTCGTCGATCTCCTCCGGCTTCACGAGCACACGGATCTCGCGGCCAGCCTGAAGGGCGTACACCTTCTCGACGCCCGGCCTGCGGGCCGCGAGCTCTTCCAGCGCCTCGAGCCGCTTCACGTAGTGCTCGAGCCCCTCGCCACGCGCGCCCGGGCGTGAGGCCGAGATCGCGTCGGCCGCGATCAACAGCACCGCTTCGACGGTCTGCGGCTGCACCTCGTAGTGGTGCGCTTCGATCGCGTGGCACACGGCGGGCGACTCGCCGAAGCGCCGGGCGAGCTGCGTGGAGATCGCCGCATGCGACCCCTCCACCTCGTGCGTCATCGCCTTGCCGAGATCGTGTAGCAGCGCCGCGCGCTTGGTCGTGCGCACGGAGGCTTCGACCTCGGCGGCCATGATTCCCGCGAGCTGCACGACCTCGAGCGTGTGCTTGAGCACGTTCTGCCCGTAGCTCGTGCGATAGCGCAAGCGGCCGAGGATCTTCACGAGCTCGTCGTGGAGCTCACCACAGTTCGCTTCGTAGACCGCTTGCTCGCCTGCCGAATAGATGAGCTCGTCGAGCTCGGCCTTCGCGGCGTAGTAGGTCTCCTCGATCCGCGTCGGATGGATGCGGCCGTCCTCGATCAGCCTCTCGAGCGTGAGGCGCGCCACCTCGCGGCGAATGCCGTCGAATGACGAGAGAACAACCGCGTTCGGCGTGTCGTCGACGATGAAGTCGACGCCGGTGAGGTGCTCGAGCGCACGGATGTTGCGACCTTCGCGCCCGATGATGCGGCCCTTCATGTCGTCGGAGGGCAGCGTGACGATCGTCACCGTCGATTCGGCGGCCGCGCTCGCGGCCACCCGCTGCAATGCGTCGGCGACCAGGTTGCGCGCCCGCCGCTTCGCCTCACTCGCGGCCTCCTGCTCGAGCTGGCGGATGCGGCCGGCGAGCACGTGGCGGATGTCCTCCTCGGACTCGGCGAGCAGCCGCTGCTGCGCCTCGCCCGCCGTCATGTGCGCGATCCGCTGCAGCTCGTCGCGCTGCTCGTCGCGCAGCGCCTTCATGCTCTCCTGCAGCTCCTTGAGGTGGAGCTCGCGGTCGGCGACGCCCTGCTCCCGCCGCGTCAGCTCGACGAGCTGACGGTCGGCCTCCTGCTCCTTGGCGACGATGCGCACCGCTTGCTCGCGCGCCTCGATCTGCGCCTCGCGCCGCGTCGCGTCCGCCTCGCGCTGCGCCGCCGCAATCCGTGAGCCGCCCACGCGCCGCAGCACGAGCAGCGTGGCCGCCACCCCGACAACTACTCCGATCACTACCGCGACGACGAGCATGCACTCTCCTTGCGAGCAGTGCCCGCACGCCGCAGCGTTCGCCGAACTTTCAGGCGCAACAGGCGCGCCCGAAGCGCGCCGCTTCTTTCAGGTCAGCGGTATCGGTTCGTGGTGAAAGAGGAGCAGGTTCCGATGACGAAAGACGGTTTCAAGAAGCCCTGAGTATTCGGTCAAACGCGCGCTGTGCAGGCAGAACTACTGGTAGGAGAGCACTATACGCCGCCGCTTTCACATGGCGCTGTCTTCGCCGGCCGCAAAGGCACCCACGGTCGCTTCGACGGACTCCTCGGAAAAGCCGTTGCGCGCCAGATAGCGGGCCGTGGCAGCCGATCGTCCCTTCGCCGCGACGATCGCGCGGGCACGCTCGGCCTCGGGCTCGAGCGAAGCAAGCGCCGCCCCGATTGCCTCCGAGCTCACGGCGCTCCGCACGAGGTCGTCTCGGATCAGCGCATCACCCCGCCCGCGCGCCGCGAGCCCTTCTGCCCGAGAGGCGGCAAAGCGAGAATCGTCGACCCACCCGATGCGCTCGAGCGTCTCGAGCGCAGCCTCACGCTCTGCCTCGCCGACGCCGGCCTTCTCGAGCCGTGCGGCGACGTCGGCGCGCGACCGGTCGCGGTGGCGCAGCGCGCGCACTGCAACGTCGACCGGGCCGCCGCCGTCTTCGAGCTTCTTTTCTGCTGCCAAGTGGAGCTACGCCGTTGCTGCTTCGGCTTCGACTTCCTCGACCTCGACGGGTGTCACCTCGGTCGCCTCGCCAGAGGACGGCAGCAGCCGCGCCGACACCGTCTGCTCCGGCGGCGCCTGCGCCTGGATCTCCTTCAGGATCGACTGCACGATGTCCGGGTGCTCCTTGAGGAACGCCGTCGCGTTCTGGCGGCCCTGGCCGAGGCGCTCGTCGCCGTACGAGAAGTACGAGCCCGACTTCTGGACGACCTTGCGGTCGATCCCGGTCTCGAGCACCGTGCCCTCCCAGGAGATGCCGTCGCCGTAGATGATGTCGAACTCGGCCTGCTTGAACGGCGGCGCGACCTTGTTCTTCACGACCTTCACGCGCACGCGGTTGCCGATCGCCTCGACGCCTTCCTTGAGCGTCTCGATGCGGCGGATGTCGAGCCGCACGGACGCGTAGAAGCGGAGCGCGCGGCCGCCGGAGGTCGTCTCCGGGTTGCCGAACATCACGCCGATCTTCTCGCGCAGCTGGTTCGTGAAGAGGCAAATCGTGTCGGTCTTGTTGAGCGTGCCGGCGAGCTTGCGCAGCGCCTGACTCATCAGCCGTGCCTGCAGGCCGACGTGCGAGTCGCCCATCTCGCCTTCGATCTCCGCCTTCGGCGTGAGCGCCGCGACCGAATCGATCGCGACCACCGCGAGGGCTCCTGAGCGGACGAGCAGCTCACAGATCTCGAGCGCCTGCTCGCCGGTGTCGGGCTGCGAGACGAGCAGCTCGTCGATATTCACGCCGATGCGTTTCGCATACGCCGGGTCCATGGCGTGCTCGGCGTCGATGAACGCGCAGATGCCGCCGCGCCGCTGTGCCTCGGCGATGACGTGGTAGACGAGCGTCGTCTTGCCCGACGACTCCGGGCCGAAGATCTCGACGACGCGGCCGCGAGGCAAGCCCCCCACGCCGAGCGCGAGGTCGAGCGACAGCGAGCCGGTCGACACCGCGCCGATCGCGACCTGGGCCTGGTCGTTCATCTTCATGACCGACCCTTTGCCGAACTGGCGCTCGATCTGCCCGAGCGCGACCTCCAGAGCTTCCTCGCGATCCACCTTCACCGACCTCCTAAGACTGCTGTTGCCAAGACTTCGTAGTGGGCTCCGCCGCTACCGAGAAAGGAACGGTAGAGAGCGGTTCGGACGACATTTATCGAACACCTGTTCGGTGGCTCTGGACGGAGTCCTGCCCGCTTTCGGAACCGCACAACCGTGATGTGCGGCAGCCAGTGGCGACCCTCGCGAACGTAGACGCCGAGGGCCCCGAGGCGGGCCTGGACGTCCCCCGCCAGGCGCGTCGCAGCCTCGTTCCCGTCGTCCAGGATGACCATGCCGACCGAGTTGGTCTCGCGGTACCCACGCACCGTGAGCTCGAGCGGGCCGGCGGCGGCGGCCGCCTCCCGGAGCGCCCCGGCAACCGCGTCGCGCTCCGAGGCGGGGCGATGCCCGAGGAAGGCGAGCGTGAGGTGCAGGTTGTCGCGCGGCACGATCCTGCCGGCCGAGAGCTCCCTCGCCTGCCAAGCGGTGAGGCAGTCGAGGGTGTCGCCCGCCAGTTGCAGCGCGCAGAAGAGCCGGACCCGGTCATCACCGGCGACGCTACCGGCCGGAGCGCGCTCCTTCGTCACGTCTCCGTGACAAGTCTGCGCACAAGGTGCAGCGCAGCGACGGTGGCGCGCGTGCGGATCGTCTGACGGTCACCCGGAAGGTCGAGCATCAGCGTGCGTTCGCCCATCGGGCCGGCCGCATGCAGGTAGACGAGGCCGACGGGCTTGTCCGGCGAGCCACCGTCCGGGCCCGCGATGCCGGTGACCGAGACTGCGACGTCCGCCCCGAGCCGGTCGCGCGCGCCGGCCGCCATCGCGGCAGCTGTCTCCGCCGACACGGCGCCACGTTCGGCAAGTGTGGCCTCGGACACGCCGAGGGACTCCATCTTCACGTCATCCGAATAGGCAACGACGCCGCCGGCGAAGACGGCGCTGGATCCGGGCACGCCGGTGAGACACGCCGCCACGAGCCCACCCGTGCACGACTCGGCGGTTGCCAGCGTGAGGCCGCGTTCGAGCAGCAGCCGTAACACGATCTCGGCAGTCGACTCGTCGTCGCGTGAGAAGAGATGCTGCTCGCCGACGCGCGCGAACGCGCGCGCAAGCTCATCCGCTCGCGCCTCGGCTCCAGCTTCGACGAAGAGGTCGACGACCAACTCGAACTCGCGAGCGCAGATCGTCACCGTCACGCCGTCGCCGTCCCCGCCCGCTTCGTCGAGCAGACGCGCCAGCGCCGACTCCGAGACACCGTAGAAGCGCAGCACGCGGCGCTCGGGCAACGCCGCCCGTGACAGAACCTCGGCGACAGGAGCCGACTCGAGCGCCTTCGGCCACAGCTGCTGCAGCTCGCGGGGCGGGCCGGGCAGCGCAACAGCGACGCACGACCCTGCCGGCAACACGACGGCAGGCGCTGTCCCGGCGAGGCCGACGACCGTGGCGCCCTCGGGGATCGTCGCCTGCTTGCGGACGCCGTGCGCGAAGTCGGCGTACGGCCGGCGCAGGCGCTCGGCCACCCGCCGAGAGACAGCCTCGATGTCGGCCTCGAGCGCTTCGTCGAGCACGAGCTCGACGCCGGCAGCGCGCGCGAGCAGCTCGATCGTCCGGTCGTCGTGCGTCGGCCCGAGCCCGCCGGAGACGAGCAGCAGGTCGTACGCGAGCCCTTCCCTGAGCGCGGCGCCGAGCTCGGCCGGGTCGTCGCCGACCACAGTCACACGCGCCGGCTCGATGCCGAGGCGGAGCAGCGAGGCCGCAAGATACGGGCCGTTGCGATCGGTGCGGTCGCCGCGGACGAGCTCCGAGCCCGACGCGACGATGCACGCGCGCGGGCGGTTCAGTGCGAGGCCGGCTGCCACCCGAGCGGCGTCACGGTGATCACGCGCGGCGCGTAGCCGGGAATGTGACGCGCACGGCCTTCGATGAGCACGCGCACGTTCTCGGGGTTCGTGATCTGCACCCACAGACGTGTGCCGCGGATTGCGACCGGCGAGTCGGTGCGGAGCAGTGTCCCGTCGAACGCGATGTCGCCGGACGCGCTCCCCTTGCGCACGGTCAAGTGCGTCGTGCCGCGCAGCGGGACGATCGTGAGCAACGGTGGACGCACCGTCGTTGTGACCGTCTGGACCTTCGAGCCAACCGTCGGCGTCTTGCCGCCGCCGGATGACGACCACGCAGCGATGACGACGACCGCGAGCACGGCGATCGCGACGAGCGCTGCGACGACAACGCCTGCCTCGAACCGGCGGCTGCGTTTCGGCTTCGCGCGCGAGCGGCGCGGACGAAGCTCGCGCTCCTCGCCGATCACGAAGCGCGCGTTGTACTCGTCGACGTAGAGCTGCCCGTCGAGGCCGAGGAAGTCGGCGTAGGTCCGCAGGAAGCCCTTGACGTACGTCTCGGACGGCAGGACCTCGAACTGCTCCTCTTCCAGCGCGCGGATGTACTTGCCGCGGATCTTGGTCGCGAGCTCGACCTGCGCGAAGTCGATTCGCCGGCGCTGGCGGGCCTCGCGAAGGCTGTTGCCGATCTCGAACAAACCGGGCGAAGCGTAGCCCGGGTGGCTCCCTAATGCTGGGCGCGGAGAATCCAGTACACGGCGACCGCAAGGCCGCCGGTGACGCCCATGTAGACGCCGAGCCAGGCCAGCCGGCGAGCGGCGCGAAGCGGCCCTGCTCTGTCTTGGAAAACGGTCCGTTGGGCGGCGACGCGAGCCCGCCGCGAGCCGAAGACGGCGAGCAACGAGAGGAAGACCGTGAACGGGACGGAGTAGTAGAGCGACTGGAGCAGGTTGACGCCCGTCACCCAGCGCGACGCGAGAATGCCGGCCGGGATCGCGGCGACGGCGACGGCTCCCGCGGTGGCCGCCGCTCTCGCGGCTCCGCTACTGGCGGGCATAGGGACGTCCGGCTGCGGCCGGCCCGATCGAGCGGCCGATGACACCACCGACCGCGATGAGCGTGAGCACATACGGGAGCGCTTGGAACAGCGTTCCCCACTGGTTGCCGTACGCGTTCGGCAAGCGGTCGGCGAGCGCGCTCGAGAATCCGAACAGCAGCGTGGCGCCCCACGTCGGGAACGGCCGCCACTTGCCGAAGATCAGCGCCGCGAGCCCGATGAACCCGATGCCGTTCGTCATCCCCTGCGTGAACGAATGCACGAAACCGATGGAGAGGTATGCACCGCCCATCGCGGCGATCCCACCGGAGCCGATCACCGCGAGATACCGCGTGCGGTGCACGGAGATGCCGACAGTGTCCGCGGCGCGCGGATGCTCGCCGACCGCACGCAGGCGCAGCCCGAACGGTGTTCGGAACACGAACACGGAGGTCGCTATGAGCAGAAGGAAGCTGAGCCAGATCATCAGGTTGAGTCGCCCGAAGATCGGGCCGATGAGCGTCCACCCGCTGAGGAAGCGCAGGTGCACGTCGGGAATACCGTACTGGTCGATGTTGCCGGGCGTCCCGGAGACGCCGTACTTGTCGACGAAGAGATAGCCGGTGATGCCGAGCGACAGCAGGTTGATCGCGGTGCCCGAGATGATCTGGTCGACTTTGAACTGGATCGCCCAGACGGCATGGATCGCGGCCAGCACCATGCCGGCCAGGGCCGCGCCGGCGAGCCCGACGAGCCAGGCGGCGCCACCCGCCCAGCTGTGCGCCCAGACCGCTGTCCAGAGCCCGAAGAAGGCGCCGGCGAGCAGCATCCCCTCGAGCGCGACGTTGATCACGCCGCTCCGCTCGCAGAAGAGGCCGCCGATCGCCGCGTACACGAGCGGCGTCGCGTAGCGCAGCGTCGCGGCGCCGAGTGCGCCCCACACGACGACCTGGTCGAGGTGCGCGGTCGACGAGCGCGTCGCGAGCACGCCGAAGCCGATGCCGAGCAGGCCTGCTGCGATCGCCCCCCACCCCGCGCGCTGCCCGTCCCGCGACACCGACCAAAGGCCGGCCGCGAGCGCGAGGATCCCGATCGCGATCGGCAGCACGACGGTGCGCGACGCGAGCGGCGGCAGCGCGAGCCAGAAGGCCAGCGTGCCGAGCACGATCCCGAGCACGCCGACACGACGCGCGCTCACGCGGACCGCCTCCGCTTCAACCAGCGCCACGCCGCGACGGCATTCAGCCCGACGAACAAGACGACGAGGCCCTGGATGATCGTCGTGAGCGCCGAGGCGAGATCGGGGCGGAAGACGGTCGGGTCGAGCTGCCGTCCCGACGTGCCGTTGATCAGCGCGCCGAACAGGAGACTCGACGCGCCGATGCCGAGTGCGGTGTTGCGTCCGAGGAGCGCGGCGGCGAGGCCGATGAAGCCGATCGAGCTCGCCTGCACGTCGGGCTGCCCGATCTGAAACTCCCAGCCGAGCACGTCGCACGCGCCGGCGAGCCCGGCAAACGCGCCGCCGATCGCCATCGCGAGCACCATGCTGCGCGCAACCGGGATGCCGCCGTAGCGCGCCGCCTCCGGGTTGAGGCCGACGGCGCGAACCTCGAAGCCGAGCGTCGTCCGGTTGATCACGACCCAGAACACGACAAGGGCGACGAGGGCGAAGAAGATGCCGATCGTAAGCCCCTGCAGGAGCTTCGGTCCCCAGAAGACGGGCAGCCTCGCCCCGGCGGCGACGAGGTTCGACTCAGGAAGCGAGCGCTGGGTCGAGCTCTGCAGCGGGCCACCCTGGCTGAACAGATACGAGCCGACCCAGACCGCGACCCAGTTCAGCATGATCGTCGTGATCACCTCGTGCGACCCGACGGTCGCCTTGAGCAGGCCCGCGATCCCGGCGTACGCCGCACCGGCCAGCGTCGCTGCGGCGACCGCTACGAAGACGTGGAGCGGCGAGCTGAGGTGCGGCAGCGACGAGCCGACCCACACCGCGAAGTACGCGCCGACGAGGTACTGCCCCTGGCCGCCGATGTTGAAGAGCCCACAGCGAAACGCGAACGCGACCGCGAGCGCGGTCAGCACGACCGGCGTCGTCAGAAGCAGTGTCTGCTGCAGGTTCTGCGCGGCGATCGACGCGGTGTCCCACGGGAACCAGACGTGCGTCGTCGCGAACGGCAGCCGGATCGAGTGCGAGCCGACGTGGAAGAAGAAGTTGAAGCCGGTGCCGTCGAAGATCGCGCGATAGACGGTCAGCGGGTTCTTGCCGAGCGCCCCGATCGCGATGCCGCTGAAGAGAAACGCCGCGACGACGGTGATGAGCGAGCCGACGGCGCCGCCGAGCCGCGTGGGCAGTCGGCGGCGCGGCCCGACAGTCGTCCCCTCGAGCATCGCGCGAGATTACCCGGAGAGCGGCCGGCCGCTCGCAAGGCGCCCGGCGAGGGTGCGCGCCCGCAGGACGTTCGCCTGTGAGATGCGAGGATCGAGCATCCCGACACCGATCGCGCCGCTGCTCGGCCCGAATACGAGGTCCTCACCGCCGTGGAAGACGCCCCCGACCGCATCGCGCACGATCTCGCTCGCCGGGACCGAGAGCAGCTCGAAGTCGCTGATGCGGATCGCGACGGCGTTCTGCTCGTGCGCCCCTGAAACGGCTGCGGCGGCGCAGCGGCCGCCCTGCGCCGTGATCGCGACCGCGCCGCGTGCGAGCAGCGTCAGAGCCGCCTCCTTGCACGCCGCCGGCGCGTCGCCCGTCCATGCGTGGAAGACGAGCGCATGCGGCGTCACGGCGTGCACGCCCCGCGCGAACGAGAATGACAGCGGTGTGTTCGCCGGCCCGACGAAGCCGACGCGCGGCGCCGCCACTCCCTCCCCTTGTGCGATCAGTCCGGCGACGGCACCGGCGAGCTGCGCCGCGGGCTCGTCGCGGATCACGAGCCCGACGACGTTCCGCAGATGCAGGTCTGCGGCGGAACCACCGACGAGCGCGTAGTGCGTGTCCCGGTTCGCGGCGGCGACAGTCGCGAGATCCGCGGCCGCGCTCGTCCCTGCCTGCACAAGGACGAGTGGAGCGGAGAGCTTCGCGAGTGTCCCGTGCTGCACCTTGGCGCCCGGAACGGTGACGGTCAGCTTGCCGACGACGCCCACGTCGAGTGACGGCGCCGCCGTCGCGACGCGGTACGTCGTGCGCGTGACGACCTTCTGCGTAACGGTCGTCGTCTTGCCGCATCCGACGAGCAGCACCGCGACCATGGCCAGGACGAGCACGCGCACGACGAGGCTACTGCTTCGCGTAAGGCTTGCCGTCGGCGGCGGGCGCAACTGTCCGTCCGATCACGCCGGCAACCGCGATCAGCGTCAGCACGTACGGCAAGACCTGGAACAGCGTCGCCGCCGACGTCGAATACACCTGCAGCTTGTACGACAAGGCCGTCGAGAAGCCGAAGAGAATCGCGGCGGCGAACGCGCCGGCCGGCCGCCAGTTGCCGAAGATCATCGCCGCGAGTGCGATGAAGCCGCGGCCTTCGGTGAGGTTGTCGACGAACTGACCGCTGCCGCGGCCGTCCGACAGGTAGACGCCGCCGGCAGCCGCGAGCATGCCCGAGAGCACGACGCAGGCGTAGCGAATCCTGAACACGTTGATGCCGACGGTGTCCGCCGCACGCGGATGCTCTCCGCACGCGCGAATGCGCAAGCCAATCGGCGTCTTGAACAACACGACGTACGAGACGATCACGAGGACGAAGCTCGCCCAGACCATCAGGTTCAGGTCACCGACCGCCGGCCCGAGGAAGTGCATGCTCTTGATGCCGGGGATCGCGACGTTCGGGATCGACGACACGCCGGTCGGGATGTAGTTGCCGTGGTACAGCTGGAAGAAGAAGTAGCCGGTGATGCCGAGCGCGAGGAAGTTCACCGCGGTGCCGCCGACGATCTGGTCGGCGCGCAGATGGATCGCGAAGTACGCGTAGATGAGCGCCAGGAGACCGCCGCTTCCCATGCCGACGAGCAGGCCGACCGCCCACGAGCCGCCGACGTCGGCGCCGTAGACCCCCCAGAACGCGCCCATCAGCATCATGCCCTCGAGCCCGATGTTCACGACACCCGAGCGCTCGGAGAACATGCCCGCGATCGCGCCGAAGACGAGCGGCGTCGAGAAGACGAAGGTCTGGTCGACGAGGCCTGCGTTGAAGACCTGGTTGAGATTCGACGTGCCCGAATGCGTCGCAAGGATGGCGAGCCCGATGCCGAGCACGCCCGCCGCGATCGCGCCGTAGCCGAGGCGCGCTCTGCCTCGCGTCACCGTCCACACGCCGAGGACGCATGCGACGATCCCGACGATCACCGGCAGCGTCGGCGTGCGCGCCTGGATCGGCGGGATGCCGGTGAACGCGGCGAACACGCCGAAGAAGAGGCCGGCGAAGCCGCTGACCTTCGGGTTGCGAAGGGCCGCGCTGAACGGGTTCTCGAACCTGGCCGCCCAGTCCACTATGCGGTCGCAGCCTTTCGGCGCAGCTTCTTGCGCGAGTTCCAGACGTAGAGGATCAGCACGTCGGCGCCGACGAACAGCACGATGAGGCCCTGGATGATGTAGGTGAGGTTGCCGGCGAGCGATGGGTCGATCGAGCTCGAGCCGGACTGTAGGCCGTGCGTCGTGCCGAAGAGCAGCGCGCCGAAGAGCAGGCCGCCGAGCCCGACGCCGATGGCCGTGTTGCGCCCGAGCAGCGCGACCGCGATGCCGAGGAAGCCGACCTCCGAGATCTGCACGTCGTTCGTCGCCACGCGGAACTGCCAGCCGAGCACGTCGAGCGACCCGGCGAGCCCGGCGAACGTGCCGCAGATCGCCATCACGAGGAAGTAGTTGCGGCCGACCGAGATGCCGGCGGAGCGCGCCGCCTCCGGGTTGAAGCCGACTGCGCGGACCTCGTAGCCGACCGTCGTCCGGTTCAACAGCGCCCAGAAGACGACGAGGGCGGCGATCGAGATGAAGATCCCGATGTGCAGCCCCTGCAGGAGCTGCTGGCCCCAGAAGACGGGGAGCTTCGCCGAGTCGGCGATGTCGTTCGAGATCGGCACCGTCT
>Ga0157369_10008554_pt1 | contig 11736 bp, 12 predicted proteins | sample C25metaG_FD_113461 | JGI IMG/M metagenome (GOLD analysis project Ga0157369, IMG submission 113461) | Corn rhizosphere microbial communities from Kellogg Biological Station, Michigan, USA - C2-5 metaG | ecosystem: Host-associated > Plants > Roots > Rhizosphere > Soil | place: USA: Michigan... | reverse complement strand
GGCGACATCGTGGGGACTATCCATCTCAATTAGAATAAACCTGATGGCAGAAGGCTTGCAGGGCGTGCAGATGAGCGGTGTTGTGCGAGCGGCCCAGGTGGCCCGCGAGGTCGAGGTGCGCCAATCAGCGAATGGCGTGCGTTTTGCTACGTTTGGCGAGACCGGCGTGCCGGCGCCTGACCTGGACCGAATGCTGGAGGCCGTGCCGCCGGCGATTGGCGCGGCGCTGGGAGCGAACACCTACTACTTTGTGCCGCTCGCGCTGAGGGAGTCGATCGAGCCTAGTCAAGCTGGCGAGCCGGAGGGCTTCGCGAAGAAGGCGTCGCAGTCGCCGGAGCATGCAATGGTGGCGCGCGCGTGGAGCGATGAGCTCGGCGAGTCCGCGATCTGCCACCGTAACGTGGACCTGGATAGCGGGCACCGCGGAGTTTTCATCTCGACGCGGCTGATGGGCGATCGCTTTGCGCTGAGCTTTGAGTTCTTCATCAACGTGGCGCACGCGTTTGTGGATGTGGCCGGTGTACCGGAAAAGTTTGCCGAACTGGTGTGGCAGCAGGCACTGGATAGCGTGCGCGGCGAGACGAGCCTGGATGCCTGGGAGTCGCGCAATCTCGCCTTCGGTCGCGAACCGAATGCGCAGCCGGAGGAGTCGCGGAGCCGGCGCAATTCAAGCTTTGCGGCGAAGGCCCGGCCGTTCTCGAGTGAGCAGCCTGCTTCGGCGAGCGAGACGCCACAAGTGATTGATGAGAAAGAGCGCGGGATTTACCTGGAGTCGACGTTCTCGGATGCCGTGGCGATCTATCTTCTGTCGCTGGCGCTGGACTTCGACTACTCGGAGCTGCGTGAGCGCGAGTATCCGCTGCTCGCACCGGCTGCGCTGGCGGCACGGCTGAAGCTGGTGGCAGAGATGTTCCCGCCGAATCCGGGATATCAGTTCAGCGTGCGGTATCGGCGCAGAGCGTAGATTTTTCGACGACAACTCAGCGGACGGCCGACATGGCTGCGCGGAACAGCTTCTCGAAGTCTGAGGCTACAGTGGGGTCCTTTGCGGCGGTCTCGACGGCCTTCTGCGCGATGGGGCGTGGGTAGCCGAGGTTGACCAGCGCGGAGAGGACGTCATCTGCGGCGGCGCCGAGCGAGGGTGCGGAGGGCTGCGCGGGCGCGATGCCGGCCATGTCGTCGAGCTTGTCCTTGAGCTCGAGCACGACGCGTTCGGCGGTCTTCTTGCCGATGCCGGGAATCTTGGTGAGAGTGGCGTGGTCGCCGGCGCGGATGGCTCCGACGAGGCGATCAGCGGAGATGCCGCTGAGTACCGTGATGGCGAGCTTGGGACCGATGCCGGAGATGGTGAGCAGCTTCTCGAAGAGGCGTTTCTCGGTGAGCTCTGCGAAGCCGAAGAGGGCGAGCGCATCCTCGCGGACGTGCGTGTGCACGTGCAGCTTCGCCTCGGTGCCTTCGTTACCGAGTTCGGTGAAGGTTGTGACGGAGATGGCGAGCTCGTAGCCAACACCGTTGCAATCCAGAATGACGGAGTTGGGGGTCTTCGAGAGAATCTGTCCGCGGAGATGTGCGATCACGAGAGCGATTGTATCGGGCTGGAGTGTGCGGAACTGCTAGCCATGATTTGCGATATAGGTCTCGTGGATGACGGAGCGCAGGCGATCCGTGAGGGCATCGGCGTCGCGGGAGGTGAGGCCGGTGGTGGGGAGCGGGTCACCGATGATGAGCTTCAGCGGGCGCGGGCGCATCACGTAGGTGTGGATGGGCAGGAGCTCGTAGGTGCCGACGAGTGTGATGGGCACAAGCGGGACCTGCGCTTTGATGGCCATCCACGCGCCGCCGGCGACCATGGATTTCAACTCGCCTGTAGCGGAGCGGCCGCCCTCCGGGAACAGCAACAGGGGGAGGCCAGCCTCGAGCGTCTTGACGCCGCGCATGAGGCTGGCGACGCCGGCGCGCGCGGAGCTCTGGTCGATGGCAACCTGGCCGGAGCGGTTGAGGTACCAGCCGATGAACGGCAGCTTCCAGAGCGAGGCCTTGGCGAGGATGCGGAACTGGAAGGGCAGCTTCGCGAAGAGCATCGGTGTGTCGTAGTAGCTGAGGTGGTTGGAGGCGTAGACGGCGAGCGGGCGGCGGCTGGGCCGGCCGTGGCCGGCTTCGTGGCGGCGCAGCGGCTGCAGCTTTTCGAGGCCTTCCACGGTGACCGGCGAAAGCGTTAGGAGCAGTAAAACGCGGGCCCACGTGCGGGCGATGTAGTGCTGCTGGCGGCCGGTGCTGTCCCAGAGGCCGACGACGAGCGAGATGGAGCCGAAGAATGCCGTCGCGAGCGCAAGGAGCGGCAGCAGGACCAGCCAGGTGAGCCAGCGGAGGGCAAGCGGGATCTTCGGGTGCGGGGCTTCGTCGGCCGCGACGTGCTCTTCCGGCTGCAGGATTTCGTTGGAGGGCATTGGCTCCATGCTAAATCCCATGGTACTGCGGGGTTAGCGGCAAGGATCGGCTCAAGTGCGGGCGGCGGGCTCGGGCTGGCGTGCAGGAATGCGCGGTAGAAGCAGTGCGCGAAGCTCGGCAATGAGGAAGAGCGAGCCGGTGGCGACGATAAGACCTTTGGCCGGCGTGACGAACTCGGCGGTAGCAAGGGCGGAGATGGCGTGGGGCGCCGTGACTGCCGGAATTTCGAGCTTCTGCGCCGCGGCGCGGAGTTCATCGACGCGGGCCGCGCGGGGGCTGTCGATGTGCGTGAGAAGGATGTGGTCGCGGCTGCGGGCGGTGTCGGCAGACGAGGCGTCGAAGAGGGGAAAGAGGATCTGCTCGAGCTCGTCGATGGGCTTGTCCGCGAGGCAGGAGAAGATCAGCGTGCGGGGCAGGTTCTCAGGAAGCTGAGCGAGGGCAGCCCGGAGAGCCCAGGCTCCGGCAGGGTTGTGCGCAACATCGAGCAGGATAGGCGCGTGGCCCCGCGTAGACGGAATCCATTCGAGACGGCCGGGCCACTCGGTATGGCGGATTCCCTGCTCGATGGCTGCGTTTGAGATCGTGAAGCCGTGATTTGTGCGGAGCTCGATGGCGGCGGCGATCGCGAGCGCAATATTGCGCTGCTGATGCTGGCCCGCAAGAGGCGAGTCAACCTCGATTATCTTGCGATCGATGGATATCTGGTACTGATTGCGCCAGGGTGAGCCGGCAGATGTATTGATGTCAATAGATCCGGGTTTTGTGCCCATGTAGCCGCGAGGCGGAAGGCCGCGCGAAGCGTCGACGCCCCGAACGTTGAGCGCCTGCGCGATCTCTCCAATAGCGGCATTGGCCTCCGGGTGCTGCGACAGTGTGACGAGCACGCCGTTCTCGCGCAGGATGCCCGCTTTCTCAGTGGCGATGGACCGCAGCGTGTTGCCGAGGAACTCAATGTGGTCGAGGCCGATGTCGGTGATGATCGAGAGGAGCGGGTCGACTACATTGGTGGCGTCGAGCCGTCCGCCGAGACCGACCTCGAGGACGGCGATGTCGATGCTCTGCTCCGCGTAGTAGCAGAAGGCGATGGCGGTGAGGAGCTCGAAGAAGCTGGGCGGGTGCGGGAGTTCGCCGCGCGCGATGAGGGTGGCCGCGGTGGAATCGACGAGCGCGAAGAGCAAAGCGAAGTCGTCATTGGAGATCTCGCTGAACTGCGGCGATTTGCCGTCAGAGAGGCGGATGCGCTCATTGACACGGAGCAGGTGCGGTGAGGTGTAGAGACCGGTGCGCAGGCCGGCAGCGTTCAGGATGGATGCCAGGGTGGCCGCAGTGGAGCCCTTGCCGTTGGTGCCGGCGATGAGCACGGAACGGAAGGTGCGGTGCGGGTCCCCGAGCGCACGCAGCAGTGTGGCGATGTGATCGAGCGACCACTTGCGCGGAGCGCCGGCTTTGCCGGTGCGCAATTCGGGTCCCATGGTAGCCAGGCGCGCCAGCACGTCGTCGTAGGTCATTCGTTTATTGTCTCGCGAGCAGCACTTCCGCGTGGCAGAGCCGGCCGGCTTTGCCACGCAGATGCAGGCCGTCGGTTCGGTGTGCGAGATAGCGCGCATTGAGGGCGTCAGAATCGAGGTCTTCGACGACAGTTAGGTCGTAACGCGGCAGTTCTTCGGCGAGAGATCGTGGAGTGAAGAAGAGCTGGAAGGGCTCGCCTGCCTGGGCGACGCGCGCAGACAGCGAGTCGAGCATGAGCTGTTCGGTGGAAGAGAGAGCTTCCCGTGGTTGCGAGTAGTCGAAGACGACGCTGGAACCTGCGGGCAAGCCGCCGAGCACGCGAGCGGTGGCGGCGAAGGCCTCCTGGGTGAGATAAGGCACGACCCCGAGCCATGCGGCCGCGGTCGGCAGAGAGAAATCGAAGCCTGCATCAAGGAGTTGCTGGCGAAGCGACTGGCGCTCGAAGTCGACGGGAACGTGCGTCAGTGTGGAGGGAATAGGCAGCTTCGAGGCCGCGAGCAACTCGCGCTTCCACGTTTGTGTCGCGGGGTGGTCGACCTCGAAGACGCGCAGCTCCGGAAAGGGATTGCGGTGCGCGAAGGTGTCGAGCCCTGCTCCGAGAATTAACGCCTGGCGCACTCCATGGTCGCGAACGCCGGCGGCGAGGACGTCTTCCGCGAAGCGCGCGCGGCAGACCATGAACGCGCGGAGAGCCGCGGAGAATGGCTTGCGTGAGGCAGCAGGCGTGCGCTGAAGTTCGAGGCGGGCGTCGGGCGGGAGGATTGGGACGGCGAAAGGGTCTTCGAAGACCAGCGGCCGTGCGTCATGCAACTGGTGCGCGGCGCGGCGCATAGCGACACGGAGGGCGGTGCGTGAGGGACGGGCTTCGTCCACGGGCCTTCGTCCAGGTTCTCAGTCGGCTGCGGCTGCAGCGGTGTCGGTGGAGGTCTCGGCGTTTTCGAGTTCGACGGCGTTGGGCTCGCGCATCCAGTGGATGGAGTTTGCCATGTATGCCTTGAGCTCCTTGCGGGAGACGATCGCGTCAAGAAAGCCGTGCTCGAGGAGGAACTCGCTGCGCTGGAAGCCCTCGGGGAGCTTCTGGCGAATCGTCTGCTCGATGACGCGCGGGCCCGCGAAGCCGATGAGCGCGTTCGGCTCCGCGATGTTGAGGTCGCCGAGCATGGCGAAGCTCGCGGTGACGCCGCCGAAGGTTGGATCGGTCATGAGGGAGATGTACGGAATGTGGGCCTCATCGAGGCGTGCCAGGCCCGCCGAGACCTTCGCAAGCTGCATGAGCGAGGCGATGCCCTCCATCATGCGCGCGCCGCCGGAGGCGGAGATGATGATGAGCGGTGTGCGCGTCTCCAGTGCCCTGTCCACCGCGCGGGCGATGGTCTCGCCGACGACGGCGCCCATGGACCCGCCAATAAAGCTGTACTCCATCGCGGAGATGACCACGTCGAGGCCGTTGATCTTGCCGACGGCATTGACGATGGCGTCGTCAAGTCCGGTCTTCCTCTGCTCCTTGTTAAGGCGGTCTTTGTAGGGCTTCAGGTCACAAAACTCGAGTGGATCGGTCGAGCGCAGGCCGCCATCGACGAACTCATAGCCGGGGTCGAGCAGCATGTCGATGCGTTCCCGCGCACCAATCTTGAAGTGATGGCTACAGTAGGGGCAAACTTGGAGGTTGGCTTCGAGGTCGGCGTTGAAGATGGGCTTGCCGCATTGAGGACACTTGGTCCAGAGACCTTCGGTGCGAACTTCGTGATCGGAGGGAGGGACGATCTCGTGGGCGTCGCGCTTGAACCAGGTCATCGATTGGCTCCTTGGGCGGCTGGGGAGGCCCATCAGCGATTGTAACGCCAATGCTCCGATAGGATTGGCGAATGAGTCGGTTAGGGCCGGTCTGGGCCGGGATGGTGGTGTGTGTGGCCCTGCTGGGATGGGGGCAGGATCCGGAGCGGCGCGGCGAGGCGGGATGGCCGGAGTACGGAGGCTCGCTTGCGGGTCAACAGTCTCGGCGGTGCTGGAGATCGACCGAGAGAATGTGAGCCAGTTGCAGAGGGCGTGGACGCTCGACGTGCGGCAGCTCGAGGGCGCGAAACCGCGCGGGTCCTTTGAGGCCACGCCGGTTTTGTGGCAGGAGACTTTGTTCCTTACGACACCGAAGGATGTGGTGCTCGCCGTGGATGCTGTGACGGGTAAATTGCGCTGAACATTCGATCCGGGTGTGAAGGATGAGGATGTTCATTACATCGCGAGGATCGATAGGGATGAGTGGGCGTCACCGGACGCGTCTCTGCGGGCGTACGAGGCGGCGACCGGCAAGGAGTTGTGGAAGGGCGCATTGCCGGGTGCGCCCAGCGGGACTCCGATGACGTATGTGGTGAACGGGCGGCAGTTGGTGGTGATTGCGACGGGCGACGAGCAGCATGGCGATGCGCTGGTGGCGTTTTCGCTCGGAAAATGAGGCTGGACCCCCTCCCCGTCAATTTTGCGCAAAATCTTCCAAACATAGGACTTAGGGGTGGACCAATGGCCAAAATGCCACATGGGTGTGGTGAAAAGTGCACAGTGTGCCCAAGCTCTTACCTTTCTCGATCGCGACTCTCAGAGGACGCTGCGGCCCATGACAGAACCGACATGCAGGGTGACTAAACTCAAGCCATGAAGGGCCTGCTCAGAATCGTCACGATCGTACTGGTCACGATGACGCTTCTGATGCCGCTGCTCGAGTACTTCGACCGCTGGGATCGCCCCGGTCTGTCAGGCGACAGCGAGCTCCCGGTGTTCCTTGTAATTCTCTTCATCGCGCTTGTGATCCTGGTCGCAGTCGCCATTGCGCGCCGGACGATGGCCCGGCAGAACGCCCAGACCAAAACGGACTTCGTCAACGAGTTCGCTCGATCCGAGTTCCGCGCGTGGACAGACATTGCCGTCTCGCCGTCGGTGTCTCCGCCCCTTCGAATCTGATCCCCGGGATAAGTGTGTCCGGACGCGTTTGCTCGTAACGCGCCGCGGTCATGCGTGCGGATACCTCGCATGAGGCCCTGCCCACTTCGCCCGGAGAAAGTATGCGTTTCAAGCTGTTCGCGCGACTTTGCGCGTTGTCGCTCTGTGTTGGAGCGGCAAGTTCTATCGTCTCGTTTGCACAGTCCAGCAATACCGGCTCTGTTCTCGGCTCCGTGATCGGACCGGATGGCGGCGCAATTCCCGAGGCTCAAGTCACGCTCGCTGCGCCGGACACGCCGGCGCGCACGGCGTCTACCGCCCAGGATGGAACATTCGCGTTCGAGCAACTCCCCAGTGGCGACTATTCCATCAAGGTGGAGGCCACGGGGTTCGCTACCCTGCAGCAATCGTCTGTTGCCGTGGCAGTCGGCAGAACAAATCACCTGACGCTGAAGCTGTTCGTCGCTACCGCCACGGAGAGTGTTTCGGTCACCGCCGCGCCCCTCACGTTCGACACCTCACAGACGTCCTCGGTCACAAACATCGATCGCGATCGTGTGGAGGAGTTGCCGATCCCGAGCCGCAACTATCTGACCTTCGTTCTGCTCTCTCCCCAGGTTGCGCCGTCGAACCCCGCACTTTTCCAGAACGGCCTCGTCCAGGCCGGCGGAAGCTTCAGCTTCGGCGGCCTGCGCCCCGGCAGCAACTCTGTCTACCTGGACCAGGTGAACGACAACGACGAATACAGCGGAGACAGCCGCACGCAGCTCTCCCCGGAAGCCATCAGCGACTTTCAGATTGTTAATCACGGCTTTGCTGCACAGTCAGGCGGTGGCGCAGGCGGGTCCATCGACGTGCAGACGCGAACGGGAGTCAACAAAATCCACGGTGATGCCTTCACTTTCGTTCAGAACGGCTCCCTCAATGCGATTCCACCGCTCGGGCTGTACCCGCGCAGACCCGAGGAGAATCGCGTGCGCGCCGGTGTCGCGCTCGGCGGCCCCATCCAGCGAGACAAGACCTTTTACTACGTCGCCGGGGAACAGGAGATGGCTCACGGCGAAGACGCCAACGACTTGAATCCCTCCACCCTGAAAGCGATCAATGCGGCCATTGCAAATTACAGTCCGCTTCATCATCTCGTGCTCGAACCCGGTTTCTTTCCCACCACCGACCAGGAGACTGAACTCTCGGCACGCCTTGACCACGTGCTCAGCCCCCGTGAATCGATCTCCGCGCGCTACGCGTTCACCAATGGACGGAATGTCAACGACGCGTTCAACACAGACGAGCAGGCCGACTTCTCCGCACGCGGCTCGTCCTTCATCGCGGACAACAGCCTGAACACAACGCTGAGCTCCACACTTTCAGAGACTCTACTCAACAATGTCAGCTTCGAACTTGCGCAGCGCAGGGCTGTTGAGCGGACTGCCCTGGCATCCGGGCCCGGAATTCAAGGTCCGGGAATTCAAATTGCGGGCCTTGCCTACTTCGGAACGCCGTACTCCGGCAACAGTCGCCGCTTCGAAACGCATGTCGAGTTTGCAGATTCGATTTCGAAGCAAATCCATCACCATTTTCTGCAGTTTGGCGCGCGCCTGGATCACGTGGCGCTTCGCGCCGATGTACCGGATGGATCGCAGGGCCAGTTCGTTTTTGCGAACCTCACCGCGCTCGAGAACCACACGCCGGACTTCTTTACCGAGTCCTTTGGCAACTTCAATACGAACTTTGCGGAGGTGCGTTTCGCCGGCTTCGCGGAGGACCATTGGACGTCGAAGTCACTCACGCTCGACTACGGTCTACGCTATGACTACAACCATTTGCCATCGTCTCTGCCGCAGGATGTGTTCAACCTCAGTCCGCGCTTCGGCTTGGCCTGGAGGCCGATTAAATCGACTGTCGTGCGCGGAGGCTTCGGCACTTTCTACGATCGCTTCCTGCTCTCCACGATCAACCGCATCGAAGAGTTCGATGGCGTATCGGCTTCCTCGCAAATCCTTGAAGACGCCAGCGCAGCCAGTCTCTATCGAAGCAACGAGATTCCGATCGCTCCTCTGGCCGGAGTCGCTCCCAGCATCTGGAAGGCTTCTGCACATCTTCCGAATCCCTACAGTGAAGTCGCTTCGCTTAGTGTGGAGCAGTCTTTGCCGTTTCAAACAACGCTGACCGGCGAGTACCAGCTCGTGCACGGAGTGCATTTAGGACGGACGACTCATGCGAACCTCGCGCCGCCCGTCGTGCTCACGGCCGCGAACGCTGCGTCTCTTGGAGTCTCCAACCCAACGGCGCAACAGACAGGATCGCTGGTCTTCTCTCCGGCTCGCCTCAATCCGGCATACGACGCGATCAACCAGTTCTCTATGAGCGCAAACTCCTCCTACAACGGAACGACGGTCACACTCAACAGGCAGTTCCAGGATGACCTTCAGATAATGGTTGGCTATACACACTCCAAAACCATCGATGATGCCTCGTATGATCTGGAACAACCGCAGAATCCCTATGCACTCGCAAACGAGCGCGCACTGTCGCTCCAGGATCAGAGGAATCGGCTGACTCTAAGCGGCCTGTGGCTCATCGGCCCTGACCTCGGTGATCCCGCGGACGTTGCCAAGAATTCAGATGCCGGGCCATTCATGAAGGCGCTCTACGGACTCGAGTTCGCACCCATCGTCAGCATCACCAGCGGCTACCGGTCGAACCCGCTGATCGGTACGGACAGCAATCGCGAGCACATCTTCCCATTCGCTGCCCGGCCTGCGGGCTATAACCGCAACATGCTGGCAACTCCGAAAAACGTGAACTTTGATTTTCGCGTGCTCAAGATGGTGGCGATCAAAGGGGGACATCTCGACATCGTCGCGGAGTCGTTCAACATCCTCAATCACCGAAACATCACTGAACTCAATCCGGTTTACGGGTCAGAGCAAACCGCTGCGCCGGGCTTTGCACACGGTGTCTCCGCCAGCACGGCGCGACGCATCCAGTTCTCGCTCGATTACGAGTTCTAGCAATAGTGTCATTGCGCGGCCGAGTCGGGAGGTTTCAGAAAGGCTGTTGTTGGTAGAACACTGGGGGTGAAGCGTGCGGAGTAGACGTCGCCGGTGAAGAAGTCGCGCTTGTCGATGCGCGTGCCGACGGATGTGGTGCCGGGAGGCAGCGGCGCGAGAGTGACGGCAAATTCGGCTTGCAGTTCGCCGTTGACGTAGCCGCGGAGAGTTTTGCCGTCGTAGGTGGCGGCGACGGCGTACCAGTGATCGAGCGGATGGAGATGTGCAGCGTCGCAGGCGATGGCGACGCCGTGTTGTTCGGGGGCGCCGCCGCGGAGATCGATGCCTACGGTGTCGAGACACCACTGGTTGTTGACGATGCGGATTTCGAACATGCGGCGCGATTGCGAGTTTGCATCCTGCAGGTGGAAGAAGCGCTGCGCGGGCGCGCCTTTCGAAGACGGGCGGAAGATGACTTCGAAGGTGTAGGTGGCAAAGCCGGTGAGTGGAGCGGTGGGGAGGAAGAGCGCGTCGCCGGTGGGGTTTCCGCTTTGGGGGTCGGTGCTGGTGTTGCCGTGGCCTTCGAAGTGGATGGCTTTGCCGATGGGCGTGTCGACGACCTGCGGCGTGCCGACGGTGGTGACCTGCGTGCCGCCGATTTTTGTGAGGTTGTCGAAGCGCCAGGTGGTTTGCTGGGCTTGAGTAACAACGGTGAGGCTGGGGATGGCGAGCGTGAGGATGGCGGCGGCGAGGAGTTTCATGTGCACACCAGCATACGGAAGTGCTCGTGCTGAGAGGCTGACTCGGCCTCAGTCATTGGCGACGGGCTGCCATAGCTCGACACGATTTCCTTCGGGGTCGGTGACCCAGCCAAACTTTCCGAAGTCGTAGCTTTCGCGTTTTGGATCGACCGTGACGCCTTCGGCTGTGAGACGGTCGAGCACGCCATCGAGGTCATCGACCTGAAGATTGATCATCGCTCTCTGGGCGGGAGGAAAGTAGGCATCTTCCGGTTTGAAGAAGGCGAAGACAATCTGCGGGTGCTGCGCCGGGGCGGAATATGCGTACGCTCCCTGGGACTTCACGAGGCCGAGATGGCGCTCGTACCACTGATAGAGAGCCTTTGGATCATTTGCTCGCAGGAATATTCCGCCAAAGCCAGTGATTGAAGCCATGCCGCCTCCTAAGAGGAACGTGTGAGCTTGGGCCTAGAGGTCACAGTGTACCCGGAAGCTTGAATAACGGAGAACGCGCTTAGGGCTCTTTTTGAGTGGAGGATGCATTCTCGCTCGGATAGTTGAAGAGGAGTTGATTGCCGTCGGGGTCATCGACGACCAGGAGCCGGTAGCCCCACCTGCCTTCTTTGATAGCGACATCTTTGGATTCCAGTTCCGCGCGGAGGGCGTCCAGCGCAGCGGTTGCGGCTTCGGGTGTTGGGGGCTCGACGTTGAGGGAGATGAATAAGAGGCCTTTGCCGATATTGTCTGGCCATTGGTTAGAGAGGATGATCGCGCAGCCCTGGCGGTCGACCTGAGCGACGTAGGCTTTGCCGTTTTCGTCGTAGCACCATGGGTTGGTGAAGCCGAGCTGGTCGATGTAGAAGCGGAGCGAGGTTTCGACGTCGGTCACGTTCAAGATGGGGCGCGCGAACCAGCCGGTCATGGCTAAGCCGAAGGACGATTGAAGTCCGGTATGGAGGGTGAGCACGAGGCCTCGAGCCAGCGGCTTATGTAGACACCGGCATGGGCTTCACCGCAGTAATGGCGCGCTCCGGGAGCGGAAGCGGCTTCGGCGTTCCACTTGAGGACCTTCAGTTCGTCAGAGTTGCACTGAATCATGAACCAGTGAATCGGGT
>Ga0157369_10008553_pt1 | contig 11737 bp, 10 predicted proteins | sample C25metaG_FD_113461 | JGI IMG/M metagenome (GOLD analysis project Ga0157369, IMG submission 113461) | Corn rhizosphere microbial communities from Kellogg Biological Station, Michigan, USA - C2-5 metaG | ecosystem: Host-associated > Plants > Roots > Rhizosphere > Soil | place: USA: Michigan... | reverse complement strand
GACGAGGCCGCCGAGGCCGACGCCCGCGGCGTGGCCATGCAGATCGCGGCCATGCGGCCGAAGTACCTCAGCCGCGACGAGGTACCCGAGGATGTCGTCGCCACCGAGCGGCGCATCGCCGAGGAGACCGCCCGCGAGGAGGGCAAGCCCGAGGGCGCCCTGCCGAAGATCATCGAGGGAAGGCTCAACGGCTTCTTCAAGGACTTCGTACTGGTCGAGCAGTCGTCGGTACAGGACCAGAAGAAGACCGTGAAGCAGATCCTGGCCGAGGCTGGCCTGACCGTCGACCGGTTCGTCCGCTTCGAGGTTGGCCAGGCCTGATTCGAGGCGACGGGGAGGCCGCGGGTGGAACTCAAACCACGCGCCGGCCTCCCCGTTGCATACCCGGCTGGCGGCCAGGCTGCGCCAACCTGGCTGGAACATGACAGATTGGTAGCCGCGGCCCGCAGGATCGGCGTCGCCGTTAGGAGAGGTGAGGCGCATGACCGACACGGTGGCTGACGAGATCGTGACCGCCACGGCCGACCGGCTCGCCGGCGGCCTGGCCCCGAAGGCCCGTCGGGTGGTACTCAAGCTGTCCGGCGAGGTGTTCGGCGGCGGGCGGGTCGGCGTCGATCCGGACGTGGTGCAGGACCTGGCCCGGCAGATCGGCCGGGTGGTCCAGCTGGGTACCCAGATCGCGGTGGTGGTCGGCGGCGGCAACTTCTTCCGCGGCGTCGAGCTGGAGAAGCGGGGCATGGACCGCTCCCGCGCGGACTACATGGGCATGATCGCCACGGTGATGAACTGCCTGGCCCTGCAGGACTTCCTGGAGAAGGGCGGGGTGGAGACGCGGGTACAGACCGCGATCACCATGGCCCAGGTGGCCGAGCCGTACATCCCGCGCAAGGCGATCCGGCACCTGGAGAAGGGCCGCGTCGTGATCTTCGGGGCCGGTGCGGGCATGCCGTACTTCTCGACCGACACGGTGGCCGTGCAGCGCGCCCTCGAGATCCACGCCGACGTGGTGCTGATGAGCAAGAACGGGGTGGACGGGGTCTACAGCGCCGACCCCAGGATCGACCCGAACGCGGTCAAGCTGGACACCATCACCTTTGACGAGATGCTGCGCGAGGATCTCCGGGTGGCCGACGCGGCCGCCTTCAGTCTCTGCAAGGACAACCGCCTGCCGATGCTCGTCTTCGCCGCCGAGGGCGAGGACACCATCGTCCGCGCGGTCAGCGGTGAGAAGATCGGCACACTGATCACCGCCTGACCGCACCCCCCGCGTGACCTGCCACGCGACCGCCCGAAGGAGGCGACGAACACGTGATTGACGAGACGCTCTTCGAGGCCGAAGAGAAGATGGAGCGGGCGATCGAGTTCGCCAAGGAGGAGTTCGCCACGATCCGTACCGGACGGGCGACCCCGGCGATGTTCGCCAAGATCATCATCGACTACTACGGGACCCCGACGCCGCTGCCGCAGATGGCCTCGATCGCCGTACCGGAGCCGCGGATGGCGATCATCAAGCCGTACGACAACGGTCAGCTGCACGCGATGGAGAAGGCGGTCCGCGACTCGGACCTCGGGGTGAACCCCAACAACGAGGGCACCCAGCTGCGCATCGTGCTGCCGCAGATGACCGAGGAACGGCGTCGCGACATGATCAAGGTGGCCCGGCACAAGGGCGAGGAGGCCAAGGTCGCGGTACGCAACGTGCGGCGCAAGGCCAAGGAGGAGCTCGACCGCATCGTCAAGGACGGCGAGGCGGGCGAGGACGAGGTGCGCCGGGCGGAGAAGGAGCTCGAGGACCTCACCCACCGGTACACCGGGCACATCGACGAGATCGTCAAGCACAAGGAAACCGAGCTGCTCGAGGTCTGATGTCGTACCTCGATCAACCCGACGATACCGACCGACCCCGTCACCGGGCGCGGCACGCCGACGTGGCCGCGCCCGAGCCGTACCACGCTCCGGGGTCGTACCACGAGCCGTACCAGCAGCCACAGGTGGCGTGGCCGCCGGCCGCGGTACCCGAGGGCGGGACGCCGCGCGACGGCGGCCGCGGGGCCCAGCCGAGCGGCGCCCCGCCGGAGCCCGCCAAGCGTGGCCGCGCGGGACGCAACCTACCCGCGGCGATCGGCGTGGGCGCCACCCTGGGCGGCGTCGTGTTGGCGTCGTTGCTGCTGTGGCGGCCGGCCTTCCTCGTGGTCGTGGCGGCCGCGGCGGCCGTCGGGGTCTGGGAGATGGTCCGGGCGATCACCCGCTCGATGCCGGCCGGAGTGGGTGACCCGGAGTCGACCGGTGTGGTCGCGATCCGGGTCGGAGCGCGCCCGCCGCTGGTACCGCTGCTGGTGGCCTGCCCGCTGCTGATCGGTCTGGCCTGGGTCGGCGGCGTGGAGGCGATGGTCCTCGGCCTGGCCCTGTCCCTGGTGGCCGCGATGGTGTGGCGGCTGGCCGACGGGCCGGCCGGCTACGTACGCGACGTGGGATCGGCCGCGCTGGTCGCGGTGTACGTCCCGTTTCTGGCCGGCTTCGCGGCGCTGCTGGTGCACCCCTCCGACGGGGCCGACCGGGTGCTGCTGACGCTGGCCTCGGTGGTGCTCTCGGACACCGGGGGTTACGTGGCGGGGGTGTTCTTCGGCCGCCATCCGATGGCGCCCACGGTGAGCCCCAAGAAGTCCTGGGAGGGCCTGGCCGGCTCGCTGATCGCCACGGCCGCGGGCGGATCCGTGCTGATCGCGCTGATGTTCCACCAGCCGTGGTGGCACGGTGCGGTCTTCGGGCTGTCGGTGTCCGTCGCGGCGGTCCTCGGCGACCTCGCGGAGTCCCTGCTCAAGCGGGACCTCGGGGTCAAGGACATGAGCAACCTGCTGCCCGGCCACGGCGGGCTGATGGACCGGCTGGACTCGATTCTTTTCGCCGCGCCGACCGCCTACGTGCTGCTCTCGCTGCTGGCTCCGGTCGCGGGTTGAGCCGGCGCGGCAGCCGTCGCTAGCAGGGAGTTAGCGGTTCGGCCGGAACATGGGACACTGGGACGGCCATGACGACACTGCCAGTCACCGAACCGCCGCGCCGCGAGCTGACCCTCGTCCCCGAGGCGTCGCCGCGGGACCGCCGCGTCGCGCTCCCGCCGCGCCACCTGGCCGATCTCGATCAGGCCGGGCGCCGGGCCGCGGTGGCCGCGCTCGGCGAGCGGGAGTACCGGGCGGGTCAGCTCTCCACGCACTACTTCGGGCGGTTCGTACGGGATCCGGGCCGGATGACGGACATCCCCTCGGCGACCCGCAACCGGCTCGCCGATGAACTCCTGCCCAACCTGCTCACCCCGGTCCGCGAGCTGACCTGCGACGACGGGCGTACCCGCAAGACCCTCTGGCGACTGCACGACGGTTCCCTGGTGGAGAGCGTCCTGATGGGGTACCCGGACCGGGTGACCGTCTGCGTGTCCAGCCAGGCGGGTTGCGGGATGGCCTGCCCGTTCTGCGCGACCGGCCAGGCGGGCCTGACCCGCAACCTGTCGACCGCGGAGATCGTCGACCAGGTCGTCTGGTTCGCCGGCCAGGCCGCCCGCGGCGAGCTGCCGGGCTGCCCGGACCGGCTGTCCCGGGTGGTGTTCATGGGCATGGGCGAGCCGCTGGCCAACTACGGCCGGGTGATCGACGCGGTGCGCCGGCTGACCGCCCCCGCCCCGGAGGGGCTGGGGCTTTCGCAGCGCCACATCACGGTCTCCACGGTCGGCCTCGTACCGGCGATGCGCCGCCTGGCCGGGGAGGACCTCGCGGTGACTCTTGCGCTGTCGTTGCATGCGCCCGATGATGGGCTGCGCGACGAACTCGTACCGGTCAACCAACGGTGGAAGGTGGCCGAGGTGCTGGACGCCGCATGGTCGTACGCGGCAGGGACGGGGCGTCGCGTCTCCATCGAATACGCGATGATCAGAGACGTGAACGATCAGCCGTGGCGGGCGGACCTGCTCGGTCGGCTGCTCGCGGGACGGTTGGCCCACGTCAACCTCATTCCGCTCAATCCGACGCCGGGCAGCCGATGGGACGCGAGTCCCAAGCCGGTCGAACGTGAGTTCGTCCGGCGCCTACGCGCGGCCGGGGTGCCGACCACCGTGCGGGACACCCGGGGTCGGGACATCGACGGCGCGTGCGGCCAGCTGGCCGCTGCGGACAGCGCGCGGACCGGGCGGGACGGGCATCACGGCAAGGAACGAGAGGCGGCACAGTGAGTCAAGGTGGTCAGCGGTTCCGGCGCCGGGCGCTGCGTCGCGGGTACAAGGTCGACGAGGTGGACACCTTCCTCGACCGGGTGGAGGCCACCCTGAACGGTGAGGCCGGCAACTCGCCGGTCGCCTCCCAGGAGGTCCACGACGTGGTGTTCCGGGTGCGTTTCGGCGGGTACGACGAGTGGCAGGTCGACCTGCACCTCGACCGGGTCGAGCGGCAGCTCGGCGAACTCGAGGAGCGGGGCGGCTACCGGCCACAGGAGCGCGCCATGCCCGCCCCGGACCGGCTCGGACCACCCGACCGCATGGGCCTCGGCGACCGCATGGGCCCCGGTGACCGGATGGGCCTTGGCGACCGGATGGGCCCGCCGCCGGTACCGGCCATGCGCGACGACCGCATGATGCCGCCGGATCGCATTCCGATGCGCGACGACCGGATGATGCCTCCGCCGGACCGGATGGGCCCGCCGCGGGAGGACCGGATGCCTCCGCCGATGCCGCAGCCGATGCCGTCGCGTCCGGTGTCGCCCATGGCCTCGCCGGCCACGGGCGCGTTTGCCCGGTTCGACGACCGCGACCGCTACGACGAGCCGACCAGCTCCTTCGGCGGTCCCGGTCCGTCCGGGCCGGGCTCCCGTGGTGGCTACGAGCCGTTCGAGCCGGGCCGGCACGGCAAGATGGACATGACCACCGAGATCAGGATGGGGCACGACGTCGGCGGTGCCGCCGGCCCGTCCGGCGACATGTACCGGGTGGACCAGCTGCGGCGCACGTTCCAGCCGAGGCGGTTCGGCAGCGGGTACGACCCGGCGCAGGTGGACCGGCTGTTCGAGGGGATCCTCGCGACGATGTCGAGCCGGGGACCCGGCGCGATCAACGACGCCGAACTCGACCCCGGCCAGTTCAACCTCGTGCCCGGCGGCTACTTCGAGGCCGAGGTCGACCAGGCGCTGCGCGAGGTGCGCGACATCCTGCGTCGCCGCTGATGTCCTAAGAGGACACCGGCCTCCGGTTGGTGGGTCAGCGCAGGCCGTTCTTGCGCAGCAACCAGTCGGCGACCAGGATCAGCGCGAGGATCGCCGCGGTACCGATGAGGAACGGCGCGCCGGTTCCGGTGTGGTTGTTGCCGACCAGCAGCAACAGCAGGATCACGATGACCACGACCGCGGCGACGCGGGCCGCCCTGGGGTGACCCGGCTTGTGCTGGTCTGGTGAGGTCACCGGCTCTTCTGCGGCCACGACGGCCCCTTTCCCCACGCATCCGCTGTTTGATGTGCAGGCCAAGTCTGGCATGCCCGTCGGCTCCGGTAGCGTCGCGGGTAGGAGCGTCTGGCGAAGAAGGGGCAGCGCCGTGCGGATCACCGGTACCGGGCACGCGAGCATGCGCATCGACACAGCGGCGGGCAGCATCCTGTGCGATCCATGGGTCAATCCGGCCTACTTCGCTTCCTGGTTCCCGTTCCCGGACAACTCCCAGCTGGACTGGGAGAGCCTCGGCCAGACCGACTACCTGTACGTGTCGCACCTGCACCACGACCACTTCGACCCGGAGCACCTGCGGCGGTACATCAGCAAGGACGCGACGGTCCTGCTGCCCGAGTACCCGACCAGCGAGCTGGAGGACCAGCTGCGCGCGATCGGCTTCACCAACTTCCTGAAGACGGTCTCCGGTCAGGTACACGAGCTGGACGGCGGCCTGCGCGTCATGATCCAGGCGCTGACCAGCCCGACCGACGGGCCGATCGGCGACTCCTCGCTCTGGGTCGAGTACGACGGGGTGCGGCTGCTGAACCAGAACGATGCCCGCCCTTCGGACCTGTCCGCCTTCGCCGAGCTGGGACAGGTACACGCGCATCTGCTGCAGTTCTCGGGCGCCATCTGGTACCCGATGGTCTACGAGCTGCCCGAGTCGGCCAAGACGGCCTTCGGCAAGCAGAAGCGGGAGCGGCAGTTCGACCGCACCTTCCGGTACATCGACGACCTGAAGGCGAGCCATGTCTTCCCGATCGCCGGTCCGCCCTGCTTCCTGGACGACGAGCTGTGGCAGTTCAACGACCTGGGCGGGGACGAGGGCAACATCTTCCCGGACCAGCAGCGGTTCATGGAGGAGTACGCGAAGGTCGGCGGTACCAACGCGATCGTCCTGCTGCCCGGCACGGTCACCGAGCTGACCGCGTCCTCGGCGCAGGCCACGTACCCGGTGGACGACGTCGCGGACTTCTTCGCCCACAAGGAGGAGCACCTGCGGGCGTACCAGGAGCGCCAGCGCCCGGTCATCGAGGCGGCCAAGGCGTCCTGGGGGCACTCGGAGATCGACGTGCTGGGCGAGCTGAAGAAGCGCGTCGAGCCGCTGCTCGAAGAGTCGATCTACCTGGCCGAGGGCGTCGGCGGGCCGGTCCGCTTCGACTTCACCGACGACTTCGGCCCGGGCGGCGAGGTGGTCGAGTCGATCGTCGTGGACTTCCCCGGCAAGCAGGTCCGCGAGTACGCCGATGAGAAGGTGCGCTACCGGTTCCGTACCGGCCGGGCGCTGGTCGAGTCGCTGCTGCACAGCGGCGAGGTGGACTGGGTCAACTCGCTGTTCCTGTCGTGCCGCTTCTCGGCGGCCCGGGTCGGCCAGTACAACGAGTACATCTACTCGTTCTTCAAGTGCCTGTCCGAGGAGCGGCTGCAGTACGCGGAGGGCTGGTACGACGAACACCAGCGCAATACGGACGCGGAGGACATCACGCTCGGCGACTGGGTCGTGCAGCGGCGCTGCGCCCACCTGAAGGCGGATCTGAGCCGGTTCGGGGTCATCGAGGACACCACGCTGACCTGCCAGCTGCACGGCTGGCGCTGGGACCTGGAGTCCGGACGCTGCCTCACGAGCGCGGGTCACAAGCTTCGTTCGCGACCCGCTGAACAAGGCCGTTGACTAGGTAATTCGGCCCGGGATGCGGTAGGCTGTTCGCGAAGTTTTTGTGTACCCCGGCCCCGCCGCCCATGGACGACGGGACGGCAGTCTCCTCGTGAGGCGAGCCCGCTGGCGCTGCTCGAAAACGGCCGACCAGTGGCGACGCTCGCGGAGCCGCTGTAAGGCAAGCGACCGGCCGCGCAGCGTGCGGGCCGGATGAAAGATCTCCGAGGAGAAGAGAAAGTAATGACGCAGGGAACCGTGAAGTGGTTCAACGCGGAGAAGGGCTTCGGCTTCATCTCCGTCGACGGCGGCGGCGCCGACGTGTTCGTGCACCACTCCGCGATCCAGACCAACGGCTACCGCACGCTGGAAGAGAACCAGCGAGTGGAGTTCGACATCGTACAGGGCGCCAAGGGCCCGCAGGCGGACAAGGTTCACCCGGTCTGATCTGACGACTGATCCGGGGCGGTCGTCCGCCGCGTGGCGCAGCGGCGCCGTGTCAGCGGGCGACCACCCCGAGGTCGGCAAGAATCCGCTGGGCCGAGTTGTGCCCGGCGGCACCGATCACGCTGCCCGCCGGATGGGCGCCGGCACTGCCCGCGTACAGGCCGGGCAGGCCGGTGACGTAAGGCATGCGGTCGGTGAACGACACCGAGTTGTCGATGTGGTGGATGTGCCCGCCGGTGATGCCGAAGTGCTCCTCGATCCCGGGCGGGGTCAGCGGTAGCACGTCGTCCACCAGTTCGCTCGTGCCCGGCGCGTACCGGTCACAGATGCCCAGCAGATTGTCCACATAGGACGGCAGTGCACTGTCCCATGTGGACTCCGCGAGCTCGTACGGCACCGACTGCACGAACAGCGCCGAGGAGTGGTGCCCGTCGGGATCCTGCAACGACAGGTCGACGGTGGTGTGCAGGTACCACTCGATGGTCGGCTCGGCCGGCAACCGGCCCGCCGACACGTCCATCCACATGCGACGGAGCTCGGCCATGGGGGAACCGCCCGCGCCGGAGCCGGGCAGCAGATGGATCGTTGAGCCGAACGGGCTCCGCTCGCCGGCCGGCAGGCAGCCGAACCGGGGCAGGTCGCGCAGGGCCAGGTTGACCTTCAGCGTGGTACCGGGCCGGTACACCGCGCGGATCCGCTCCTCGACGGGCAGCCCGGGTGCGAGCGACAGCAGCCGGTACGGGTCGCAGGCGCCGAGCACGACGGGCGTCTCGACCTCGCGATCGTCCACGAGCCGGACACCCGATACCGCGCCGGCCTCGGTGAGCACGGCAGCCACCGGGGCACCGGTCACGATGGTCGCGCCCGCCTCCCGGGCGGCCTCGGCGAAGGTACGGGTGACGGTACCCATCCCGCCCTCCGCGATCATCCACGTCCCGTCCGATCCGGGTAGCCGGCACATGTTGTGCACGAGGAAGTTGTGCCCGGTACCGGGATCGTCCGGCCCGGCGTTGACGCCGGAGAGGCCGTCGGTGACCGCGTACATCGCGACCAGCAGTTCGGAGCGGAAGTCGAACCGTCCGAGATAGTCGGCGACCGATCCCCGTACCAGCTCGGTGAATACCTGGCGCAGCGCGGGCCGGATGTAGCGTTCGGCGGTCTCCTCGACGGGCAGCGGCTCGGCCAGCCAGGCCGGGGCGAGGTCCTCGCGCAGCGCGGCCAGCTCGGTCTGCATCGCGTCGTCGGCGGCCACGTCCTCGGCCGAGAAGAACCGGGTGAGCTGGTCGCGGGTCGCCTGCTTGTCCCGGCCGAACAGCAGGTACGGCGCGCCCCGGCCGCCCGGCGTGGGCAGGAAGTAGTGCGGGTCGCGGCGCAGCACCGGGATCCGCACGCCGAGCTTGGCGATCAGCTCGGGGGGCATGAGCCCGAGCAGGTAGGAGCCGGTCGAGTGGCCGAGCCCGGGCACCTTCGGGAACGGGCGTTCGGTGCGCGCCGCGCCGCCGATCTCGTGGTCGGCCTCCAGCACCGTCACCGCCAGCCCGGCGCGGGCCAGCAGCACGGCGGCGACCAGACCGTTGTGGCCGGCACCGATGATGACGACGTCGGCCCGGGTGGGCAGCTCACTCATCGGCTCAGCCTAAAGCGTGAACGGCCGTCCGAGGCCAGGTCGGCCGGCGCGGGTTACTGGCCGCCGAGCCGGCGACGCCTGCGGAGCCGGCGACAGTCAGCGTTTGCCGAGCTCGCGCGTGAAGGCGGCCAGTTCGGCCTCGAACAGCGGGCTGACGTCGGTGACCGCCCAGCGCAGGTGCCCGAAGACCTCCATCGCGACCAGGCCGTACAGCCGGGTCCAGCCGGCCAGGAAGGCGGCCAGCGCGCCGGCCGGCAGATCGTCGCCGTGGACGGCCACCAGCGGCGCGGTGCTGGCGCCCAGATCCGGAGCGTGCCGGCCGGATGGGTCGCCGGAGCGCCACAGCGCGACGAAGGGCTCCAGGAAGGCCGCGCCGAGTCGCGCCCCGGGGTGGTCGGGGGACAGGCAGTCGTCCTCCAGTTCCGCGATGCCGGGCACCGGGTTGCCGAAGATCAGCGCGAACTCCGCCGGGTGCCCGAGAGACCAGGCCCGGTATGCCCGCGCCATGGCGCTCAGGCGCACCGCGGCCGCGGCCCACGGGTCGGCCTCCGCGCCGCCGTCCGCGCCGCGCGCCGCTGTCGAACGCTGGCTGGCGCCGGCTCCGCGGGCGTCGCCGGTTGTCGAACGCTGGCTGGCGCCGGCTCCGCAAGCGTCGCCGGCGGCTGTCACCGCCTCGCGCAGTTCGTCGTACAGGTCGCCGGCCAGCTCCCTGACCAGGGCCTCGAGGCTCGGGAAGTAGCGGTACAGGGCGGCCGCGGACATGCCGAGGGTACGGGCGATGGCGCGCAGCGAGATGGCCGAGGGTCCGCCGTACACCAGCAGCTCGCGGGCGGTCCGCTTGATGTCCGCCACCGTGCCCTCGCGCAGCCGCTCCCGACGCGTCGCGGCCTGGGTCACACCATCACCTCCCGGCTTGACCGATGTTAACGCCGTTGGCATAGTGAACGGTGTTAACCGATGTCGTTTCATCCAGCCTACGCGGGGGAGCCATGTTCGGACGGTGGGGACGCTTCGTGGTGCGGGCCAGGTGGGGCGTGCTGGCCGCCGCCGCGGTGCTCGTCGTGGTCGGGGTGGTGTGGGGCTTCGGGGTCTTCGGCCGGCTGTCCGGTGGCGGGTTCAACGACCCCAACAGCGAGTCCACGGCGGTACGCGGGCAGATGGTGCACGACTTCGGCCCGCGCGACCCGGACGTGCTCGCCCTCTACTCCAGCCCCACCGGGACGGTCGCGGATCCGGGCTTCAAGGCCGCCGTCACCGGCGTGCTGGACCGCCTCCGCGGCCGACCCGAGGTCGCCTCGGTCGTCTCGTACTACGACACCGGATCGACGGACTTCGTCTCCGCCGACCGGCACGCGACCTTCGTGGCGATCACCCTGCGCGCCCACGGCGACACCGGTACCGTCGCGGAGTACAAGGCGATCGAGGGGCTGCTGCCGGCCGGCGACGGGGTACGCACGCAGCTCGGCGGTAACCGGCCCTTCGAGCAGCAGGCCAACGCGATGACCGCCTCGGACATCGAGCACGCCGAGCTGGTGTCCACGCCGATCCTCCTGGTGTTGCTGATACTCATCTTCGGCAGCGCGGTGGCCGCCATGTCCCCGTTGCTCATCGGCCTCGTGGCGATCCTGGGCGCGTTCATCGTGACCCGGCTCATCAGCCAGGTCGCCGACGTGTCGACGTTCGCCATCAACATCATCACGCTGATCGGGCTGGGCCTGTCCATCGACTACGCGCTGTTCGTGGTCAACCGCTTCCGGGAGGAGCTTTCCTCCACAGTGGACAGATCGAGCCGGGCGTCGGTCACAGCGGCCGTGAGCCGCACGATGGACTCGGCCGGCCGTACCGTCGCGGTCTCGGGGGTCACCGTCACCCTGGCGCTGGCCAGCCTGCTGCTGTTCCATCAGGGCTTCCTGCGTTCGATGGCGTACGGCGGGATGGCCGCCGTCGCGGTCGCCATGCTCGCCTCGCTGACCGTCCTGCCGGCGTGGCTGGCCGTACTCGGCCCGCGCATCGACGCGTGGCGCATCCCGCTGCCCCGGCTGCGCCGCAACCGCCCGGCGGAGGCGGGGACCGGCTGGGCCAGGCTCGCCCGCAGCGTGATGCGCCGACCGTGGCTGTACCTGGCCGGTACCCTCGCGGTGCTCGTGGTGCTGGCGGTGCCGGTGACCCGGATCCAGTTCGGCGGGATCGACGTGCGCGTGCTGCCGTCGAGCAACGAGAGCCGCATGGTGGCCGACCGGCTCGCCGCGGAGTTCCCGCACCACAACCAGTACCCCGTGCAGGTGCTGGCCACCGGCGTGGACCGCGACTCGGCGGCGGCGCTGGCGTCCCGGCTGGGTACTGTGCCCGGGGTGACCGCGGTGACCCCGGCGGCGACAAACGGCGACCAGGCACTGTACACAGTGGACTTCAACGGCGACCCGGCCGGCGACGGCGCCCGCGCCGTCGTGCGCGACATCCGCGCCCTGCCCGAACCGGCGAGTGTCCACATAGGAGTGACCGGCTACACCGCGGATCTGGTGGATCAGCTGCACGGGCTGGGCGACCG
>Ga0157369_10008552_pt1 | contig 11737 bp, 5 predicted proteins | sample C25metaG_FD_113461 | JGI IMG/M metagenome (GOLD analysis project Ga0157369, IMG submission 113461) | Corn rhizosphere microbial communities from Kellogg Biological Station, Michigan, USA - C2-5 metaG | ecosystem: Host-associated > Plants > Roots > Rhizosphere > Soil | place: USA: Michigan... | reverse complement strand
ATAAAGGCTGGCATCGAAGTGGAACGCGTAGAACAGCCGCGAGAGGAGCGATTTCGCCTTCTGCGACGGCCGTCCGAACCGGCGGAGGACGGCCGCCAAGGCGCTGACCGAATAATCCGCGATCTCGCCCGCATCGCCGCCATTCATCCGCTCGCGCAACCAAAGCTGGTGGAAATCGATGCCGTGCAGGTCGTTGCCGGACGACCCGAACGGGTGAATGTAACGGTCGCCGATCCGGCCCCAATTGAAGAACTCGATGCCGACCTTGAACGTGCCGCGGGTCGCCTTGAGAAACTCGTTCTCGTTGATGTCGAGCATCCGGTTGAAATTGAGAATTGGAGGGATCGTCGCCTCGCCAACGCCGACAATTCCGATCGCATCCGACTCGACGAGAGTGATCTGGCGACGGCCGTTGTTGAGAAAACGCGAGAATGCGGCCGCCGCCATCCAACCCGCCGTGCCCCCGCCGACGATCACTACCCGGGCAATTTCGGTATCGCTACCGCGATTTGCACCGCCGCCTGGGCGATTCATCCACAACCCTCCCGAATTTCGCCTCCCCCTCAGAGAGAAGCTCTTGCCAAAACGAGTCTTAGCGCATAATCAGCGCGGTTGACAAAGCAAAAGCCTGCCGAAAATTGGTAGCGCTAACATGGGGAGGATAAGCGCGTGGCCAAGTCACGGTACGTTTCTCATGGGGCAAACACAGCACTTGCCAGCAGGCTGCGGCCTTCGCTGAAAGCCGGCGCTTCGGCACTCGCTCTCGGCACGCTCTTGGCCTCGGCCAGCGCCTTCGCCCAGGACAATGCGAGCCCTGGTCCCGCGGCCACCACGCCCGCTCCCCAGGCCACCGACAACAACAGCGATAATACGATCGTCGTTACCGGCATTCGTGCGAGCCTCGCCAACTCCCAGGTGATCAAGCGCAATTCCGACACGGTCGTCGACGCGATCACGGCGCAGGACATCGGTGCCCTTCCCGACCGCTCCGTGACCGAAGCCTTGCAGCGCGTTCCGGGCGTGTCGATCAACCGCTTCGCCGGCAGCAGCGACCCCGATCACTTCTCGGTCGAAGGTTCCGGTGTCGTGATCCGTGGCCTCAACTTCGTGCGGTCTGAATTCAACGGGCGCGATGCCTTTGCGGCCGGTGTCGGCGGCCAGGCGCTGAACTTCGCCGACGTCCCCTCCGAGCTTCTCGGATCGGTCGTCATCTCGAAGAATGCCACGGCCGACATGATTGAGGGCGGCCTTGCAGGAACGGTCAATCTCAACACGCGCAAGCCGTTTGACAACAAGGGCTTCCACATCGCCTTCGATGCCGAGGCCAACTATGGCGACATGGAGAAGAAGTGGTCGCCGACCGGCTCGCTGCTGGTCAGCGATACTTGGGACACGCCGGGCGGCAGTACCTTCGGCTTGCTGGCCGACGTTTCCTATTCGCGCATCCGCAACCGCTCGGACGGCATCCAGGTCACGAACTTCCAGACCCGCGACAATACGGCGGTTCCCTACCAGAACGGCAACGGCGTGCTCGTGTGTCGCAGCCCGCTGCCGAGCAACGACGATACGCTCACGCTTCCGCCCTCGCAGCTCGATGCCAACGGCAACGTGACCAATGCACCTTGCGGGGCGGTCCAGCCGGCCGGAGCCGATGGGAACGCCGACTTCCTCCCGGTTGCCTATGCGCCGATAGGCGGCCAGTTCCGCACCCAGGACTACGACCGAAAGCGCGATGGCGCGGCGTTGGCCGCCCAGTGGCAATCGCCGGACAGAAATTCGATCCTCACCCTCCAATTCATCCGTTCGCATACGACCAACGCGTGGGGCGAGCACACCTTCGAGACCGCGCCTGACCTGTCGGAATACAATACCTATCCGCTCGGCTGCCACCAGAACGGCAACGGTCCCCTTTATAACGGCAACGGTACCACGCGCGCGGAGTGCCGGATCAACAGCAACGGCCAGTTCTTCTTCAACAACAACGACCAGGGGAACGGCTACAATCCTCTGGCGGGCCAGACCTTCGACAATTACCAGTATGATTCAAATGGCCTCTTCGAGAGCGGCTACATTACCCTCCCGGGCACGGGTTGGCGCACGGCTGGCAGCGGCGGCCCAGGCACATGGGTTCCAACCGGCGGCCAGCAGCAATCGCTTTCGCGCCGCCAGGTGCTGGAGAAGAGCCTCAACAACGATTACGGCGCGAACTTCCAAACGAAGTTCGGCGATCGCTGGGATCTGAACCTCGACGGCGACTACACGACATCGCACCATCAGGTGAAGGACTTCAGCGTCTTCGGTTCCACTTTCGCCGACGAAGAACTCGACCTTTCCGGCAACCTTCCCGTGGTGATCCCGCACAAGCCGACGACGCTTTCGGCCACCTGGGCCGCGCCAAATCCGACGCTCGCGAGCGAAACCGACGCCCAGTATTTCGCGGACCAGAACGTCCAGTTCTGGCGTGCGGCGATGGATCACTTCGAAGACAGCAAGGGCCACGAAGCCGCTTTCAAGGGCGACCTGACCTATCGCTTCGACGACGATTCCTTCCTTAAGACCCTGAAGGTCGGCGCGCGCTATGCGGATCGCCAGCAGACCGTACGCTACACCACCTACAACTGGGGCGCATTGAGCGAAGTGTGGTCCGGGACGGCCGTGTCGCTCGCCCAGTTCGGCGGTGATCAGACAGACTTCTACACGTTCCCTGACTTCTTCCGCGGGCAGACGCCGGGGCCGGTCGGCGGCTATTTCTACAACGGCAACCTGATCAAGGATTACGATCAGGCGGCAACCTTCTTCGACCAGATCAACGACGTCTGGCACGCTCCGACAAGTGCAGGCGGTGGCGGTGCCAGCGCGGCCAACCGTTGGCTGCCGGCCGCCCAGCGCCCCGGCGCCATCGCAGGGACGCCTTATCTGCCGAGCGAAGTCCAGAAGATCGGCCAGAGAGACGTGGACGGCTATGCGATGCTCACGTTCGAATCGCATAACACCGATGGCGTGCGCGTCTCAGGCAACGTCGGCGCGCGCCTCGTCAGCACGCACATCACGTCCGCCGGCGCGACATCGGTTCCCACGCAAGCGACACTGGGGATAACGCAGCCCTACCACGATACGCCGGGGGTCGATGCGAACGGCAATCCCATCATCATTCCCGGACGCTGCGAGCTTCAGCCACCTCCAGTCGGTGCGCCCCCGGGGACGCAACCCCAGACTCCCGGCGGCGTGTGCACTTTGAGCGAAGAACAGTACAACAACCTCAAAGCCTGGGCCGCCACGACGCCGACGTTCATCGCGAGCACGGTCAAGAACAACTACACGATGGTCTTGCCGAGCCTGAACCTGAAGTTCGGTTTCACACCCGATTTCCAGATGCGCCTCGCCATTTCGAAGGTGCTGACGCGGCCGGATTCCGACCTCATCCGCAATTTCGTGAACGTCAGCATCGACGGCAACGGCAAACTGCAGTCCACGGCGGGCAACCCGAACCTCAAGCCGGCAACCGCCTGGCAAGGTGACATCACGGCGGAGTGGTACTTCTCGCGCGTCGGCTCGCTGACGTTCGATGTCTTCTACAAGGACGTGAAGAACTTCTTCTACCAAACGTCCATCGCCACCGCGATCGAGAACAATGGAATAACGCTCAACATCCCACAACGCGGACCCGACAACTACAACGGCCACGGCAAGATCAAGGGCTTCGAGATTGCCTACCAGCAAACATTCGATTTCCTGCCCAAGCCGTTCGACGGGCTGGGAGTGAATGCAAACTATTCCTACGTCGACAGCTCAGGCTTGCCGAACACGTTCCTCAACACCGGCACACCGGTGAACATCGGTTCGATCCCGCCAGGCAAGCTCCCGCTGGAAGGTCTTTCGAAGCACAACATCAACATCGAGGCGTTCTACGAGAAGGGACCGGTCAGTCTTCGCGTTGCGTACAACTGGCGATCGAAGTTCCTGCTCACCGCGGCGGACGTGATCTTCCCGTACACATCGATCTTCAACGCCGCGACAGGCCAGCTCGACGCGTCGGTGTTCTTCAACGTAACCAAGAACATCAAGGTCGGCGTGCAGGGCGTGAACCTCCTCAATGAGGTGACCAAGACCCTGCAGGCCTATACCGGCGACCCCAAACTGCTGGCGCCACGATCGTACTTCATGAACGACCGGCGCTACTCGTTCATCGTCCGGGGCAGCTTCTAGCGACGCCGCGCCGCTCCTTTCGCGGCTCTCTCGAGGCGCCGCCGTTCCGATCCGGCGCGGCGGCGCCTTTGTTTCAGGCGGTGGCGAAAGCCCGGGCCAGCGCGGCTCGCAGTGGCTTCGGGCGATAGTCGTCGCCGTAGGGACAGCAGCGAACCTCGAGCTTGTCGGCTCGCGGCGAGAAGCCCTGAAGCCAGCTGAAGCGGTCGACCACTCCCCAGGCGAGGATGTCGCCGAGCTGGTCGTAGTCGAGCATGACGTCGAAAAAGCGCCTGGCGAAGTCGGCGACGCGCTCGTCGCGAACGGTCAGGTTGCCGGGCAAGGCCTTGTCCTTCACGTCGAACTCGGTGATCAGCAGCTTGTAGCCCATCGCCACGACCTCATCGAGGAAGCGGCGCCACTCGGTCTCGAGGTAAGGTCCGACGCCACTCGCCGGGTCGAGCGAGAACATCTCGATGTGCGCCTGCACGCCCAGCGCGTCGACCGGCGTGCCGCGCTTGCGGAACCCCTCGAGCAGCCGCAACACACCGACGCAGTGGCCGCGCGAGCCCGGCTCCCAGCTCATGAAGTCATTGTAGACCAACTGGGCGTCTGGCACCTGCTCGCGCGCAGTGTGGAAGCAAAGGTCCACGAGCGCCTCCGGGCTGCCGAGCGCCTTGGTGACGTTATTGACCCTTAGACCCCGCGTCGAGCCGTCGACAGCCTCGTTGACCACGTCGTAGCTGTGGATCACGCCGCGGTAACGATCGGTCACGGTGCCTATATGGGTGGTCAGCAGGCGCTCGGCCTCGCGCGCCGGGTTGCCGCCGAAGTCGTAAGCGAGGAGCCACTTCGGAAAGCGCTCGGGCCGATCCCAGAACAGCGTGTGGCCACGGATCGCCAGCTTGTGCGCCTGGGCCCAGGCGACAATCGCGTCCATGCGTTCGAAAGCGAACTTGTCCGGGCCTGGGCGGGTCCACTGCCACTTGAGCTCGTTCTCCGGCACGATCACGCCGCTCTCGCCGGCGACGATGGCGGCGTAGGCGGGATTGTCGATACCGCCGCCCCTGCCTGCACCGATCGCGCTGCCGAAGCGGCGGCCCTTGCGCATCGCCAGGGCGTTCAAGGACGGCGACGGCACGGCCCGATCCGCGGCCGCGACAAGGGGGGCAGCGCGGGCCGCCAAGGGTGCGGCGGCGAGGCCCGCCAGCGCGCGGCGCCTACTCAGCGAAAAGCTCATACGGGCGCAGGCTCCATCCGTGGGACGAGGAGGTGAATGACCGCAAAGGCGAGCAGGTAGGCGATCCCGGCGTAAAGCACGATTGGGGTGTATGATCCGGTCAGCTGCAACGTCCAGCCCGTCGCCTCGGAGATGAGAATGCCGCCGACCGCCCCGGCCGCGCCGCCCAGGCCCGCGACCGTCGCGACCGCGCGACGCGGGTAGAGGTCGCAGATCATCGCGAAGATATTCGACGAGAACGCCTGGTGCCCGGCCGTGCCGAGACCGATCAGCGCCACGACCACACCGGCATTGCCGATACTGGTCACCGAGACCAGCGGCAGAGCGCACAGCGCTGCGAGGAACAAGGTGGTCTTGCGGGCCCGGTTCACGCTCCAGCCGCGGTGGATGAGGTGCGAGGAGAGCCACCCGCCGGCGATCGACCCGACGTCGGCCAGCAGATAGACCCCGATGAGAGCCGGCCCGATGGTTGAGAGCACGCTGCCGCGCCCGGTCGGGAACAGCTCCATGTGCTGCGTCTTCGAAAAGAAGTCCGGCAGCCAGAACAGGAACAAGTACCATACAGGATCGGTGAAGAACTTGCCGCAGATGAAGTACCACGCCTGACGCTGCCCGAGCGCCGCAAGCCAGCCGAGCGGCTTGCCCGCGGGGTCCTCGCCGTCCTGGGCGATGTGCGCCCGTTCCGCCTCGGACAAGCCGCCATAGTCTTGCGGCAGGCGGTAGTGCCTCAGCCACAGCGCGAGCACCGCCACGCCGAGCAAGCCGGTGACGAGGAATGCCGCCCGCCAGCCCCACAGGCCGGCGACCATGATCCCCACAACGGGTGTCAGCAGCACGCCGACGTTGGCCCCCGCATTGAGAATACCGACGCCGAGCGCGCGCTCCTTGCGCGGGAACCACTCGGCGACCGACTTCACCGTTCCGGGATAGGCCGCGCTCTCGGCGAGGCCCAGCGCCGACCGGGCAAGGATGAAGGCGAGGACGCTGCGAGCCACAGAATGGAACACGGCAGCGAGGCTCCACAGTCCGATGGCGATGGCGACACCCTTGCGCGTGCCGACACGGTCCAGCCAGCGGCCGACCAGCACCATGCCGACGCCATAACTCGCCTGGAACGCGGAGACGATGTTGCCATAATCGACCTCGCTCCAGCCCATGTCCTTCTCGATGAGTGGCTTGAGGACGCCGATCACCTGGCGGTCGATGTAGTTGATCGTGATGACGCAGAACAACAAGGCGCAGATCGACCAGCGATAGCGTCCGATGGCCTCGCGAGCGGCGATGGGCGGCGCGCTGCTCATGCGACGGCGAATTGCGCCGATTTGAGGTTCGCCGAGCTGTTGCCGACATGGACCGCGACGGGGCCGGGGCCGTTCACTTCCCTCATCTGCCGGTCCCAGTAGGAGAGCTGCTCGGGCGTGAGCACGAAAAGCACCGTGCGCCTCTCGCCGGGCGCGAGGGTGACACGCTCGAAGCCCTTCAGCTCGAGCACCGGCCTCGTGACCGCAAGCTCGGTGCGGGTGATGTAGAGCTGGACCACCTCGTCGCCGGTGCGCGAGCCGGTATTGGTTACGGTGGCTTCGACTTGCACCGCCTGGTCGGGCGCTGCCCTGGTCGCCGAGAGACGCGGCTCGGAAATCTCAAACGTCGTGTAGCTGAGCCCGTGCCCGAACGGGAACAGCGGCGCAGCGTCTTCGAACAGGTAGCCGCGCCGGGCGCTCGGCTTGTGGTTGTAGAACAGCGGGATCTGCCCGGCGTCCCGCACCACGCTGACTGGCAGCTTGGCGCCGGGATTGACCTTGCCGATGAGCGCCTCGGCGATCGCCGTGCCCCCTTCCTGACCCGAATACCAGCATTCGAGGATGGCATCGGCCTTGGCAACGACATTGGGCCAGCTCGGTGGCCGCCCGTTGATCGCGCAGACGATGAGCGGCTTGCCGAGCGCCGCCAGCGCATCGACGAGCGCGTTCTGCTCGCCGACGATGTCGATGTTGTCGCGGTCGCCCAAATGGTTGACGGAAAAGCCCTCGCGGCTGGTCTGCTCGGTGTCGCCGATGGCGAGGACGATCGTGTCGCAGCCCTTCGCCACGCTGACCGCCTGCTCGATCAGCTGCAGGTTGCGAGCGTGCGGGAACAGCTCGACGTTATCGACCGAGCGGTCATCGCTGGTCGTGATGAACACGCCCTGGGCGGTGACGAAGTCGGCGTTCGGGGCAACCGCGCGCAACCCGTCGATCAGCGTGACCGACTGCTTGGGCACGCTGGAATAGCCGCCGAAGCGGACGATGTCGTGGTTCGGCCCGATAACGGCCACCCGGCCCATCTTCGCCGGATCGAGCGGAAGCGTGTCCTTGTTGTTGGTCAGCAGGCACAGCGATCTTCTCGCCGCCTCCAGCGCCAGCGCGCGGCCTTCCGCATTGCCCGTGACCGCTTCGGTCCTGGCCGTGTCACCGTAGGGATTGTCGAACAGCCCGGCGCGCATCTTGAAGGTGAGGATGCGCGCGCAGGCGCGGTCGATCAGTGCCGGGTCGACCAGGCCGGCCTTCACCTGGTCCGGCAGGGCTGCGTAACATTGTCCCTCGGGCAGCTCGCTGTCGACGCCGGCGGCGAGCGCCAGCCGCGCCGCCTCGGCATCGTCGGCGGCGACATGGTGCAGCGAAACGAGCTGATCGACGCCGTTGTAGTCGCTCGAAACAATCCCCTCGAAGCCCCACTCGCCGCGCAGCACCTTGCCGAGCAGCCACACGTTTGAGTGGTTCGGCACGCCGTCGATCTCGTTGTAGCTCGGCATGACCGCGGATATCGACGTCCGCTCGATCACCGCCCGGAACGGCGGGAAGAAGTTCTCGCGCAGCTCGCGCTCCGAGGCCTCGGAAGGGCCCGCGTTGGTGCCGCTGTCGGGCTGGCCGTGGCCAGTGAAGTGCTTGAGCGTGGCGAAGACGTGGCCGGGCGGCAGCCGCTCGAACTTGCCTCGCCCCTGCAGCCCTTCGACCGTCGCCACGCCGATTTCGGACACCAGGTACGGGTCTTCGCCGAAGGTCTCCTCGATCCGGCCCCAGCGCGGGTCGCGAACGATATCGATCACCGGCGAGAGGGTGTAGAACACGCCGCGGGCGCGCATCTCTCGGGCGATGAGCGCGTGGACGCGGCGCACGAGATCGCGGTCGAACGTGCCGGCCATGGCAATCGCCTGCGGGAAGCTCGTCGCCTGCGTCGCCATGTAGCCGTGAAGCGATTCCTCGTGGACCAGCACCGGAATGCCGAGGCGCGTGTCCTCCAGCGCCCATTTCTGCAGCGCGTTGATGAATTCCACCGTCTGGCGCGGCGTGCGCCAGCGATCGGCGGAGCCGCCCGAAGCCTGTCCGATGCCAGGCGTGCCGCGCTTGTCCGACGGCCGGCCGAGCGCGCCGATTCCGTCGGGAAAGGCCTTGCCGGCCCTGGCGGGATCAAACTCGAGGCCGCTCAGCATCGCACCCTTGCCGGCCCAGACTCCGCGCATCTGCGCGACCTTCTCCGCCAACGTCATGCGCGCCATCAGGTCCGCGACACGCGCCGGGATCGGCGCCCTCGCGTCCTTGTAGAGCGGCGGCCCGTCCTTGGCGAAAGCCAGTGGCGCCTGCGCCACTGCCAGCGCGGCGACACTTCCGCCGGCCAGCAGGCGCAGGGCGCCACGACGGTTCACGGCGTCACCGTGAGCTTCGTGTTCTTGAGGTCGCGCGAATTGGGTCCGGCGGAAATCGTGAACGTGCCCGGCTCGATCACACGCTTCATCTCGCGGTTCCAGAGAGCCAGGCTGTCGGGACGGATGGTCAGACTGACCTGCTTCGTTTCGCCGGGTTGCAGCGTGACGCGCTTGAATGCCGCCAGCTCCTTGACGGGACGCGTAACGCTGCTGAGGTCGTCGCGCAGGTAGACCTGCACCACTTCGTCGCCCGCGACCTTGCCGGTATTGGTTACCGGCACCGTAACGCTGGCACTTTCCCCCGCCTTGATGGCCGGCGAAACCAGAACCGGCGCGCCAACGTCGAAGGTGGTGTAGCTGAGACCGTAGCCGAACGGATAGAGCGGCGTGTTCTCGCTGAACAGGTAGCCGCGGTGCGCGCTCGGCTTGTAGTCGTAGAACATCGGCAGCTGGCCGACGTCCCGCGCGACCGTGACCGGCAGCTTGCCGCCTGGGTTGACTCGGCCGAACAGCGCGTCGGCGATGGCGTTGCCCTGCTGCTCGCCGGCGTACCAGGTCTCGAGGATGGCGTTGGCGCCCGCCGCGACGGTCGGGTAGCTCGGCGGCCGGCCGTTCACCAGCACGGCGACGATCGGCTTGCCAAGGGCCTTGAGCGCGTTGAACAGGTCATTCTGCTGGCCGACGAGATCGAGCGACGCGCGGTCCCCGAGGTGGCTGTCGGCCCAGCCCTCGCGGCTGGTCTGCTCGGTATCGCCGACGAACAGCACGATGGTATCGGCATTCTTGGCCACCTCGACCGCCTGGGCGATCAGCTTGGCATTTTCCGCCGGATCGCCGAGCTCGACCTTGTCCTGCCACCAGTCGTCACCCTTGGTGATCACCACGCCTTGCGCGGTGACGACATTGGCGCGGTTGCCGACCAGCGCCCTGATTCCGGCAAGCGGAGAGACAGTGCTGCGCGGAACGCCATAGTAGCCGCCGAGGTGCGCCTTGGTCGAAGTCTGCCCGATCACGGCGATGGTCGGCTTCGTGCCGGCCGTTGGAAGCGCCAGCGGCAGCGTTCCGTCGTTCTTCAGCAGGATCAGCGATTCCGCCGCCGCCTTGCGGGCGAGCGCCTGTGCCTCCGGCCCGTCCGACTTCTGCGCCGCCGCGAGATCGGCCCATGGATTCTCGAACAGGCCGGCGTTGAATTTCATCGTCAGCATGTGCGCGACGGCCGTGTCGATCGCGCTCATCGGCACTTCTCCGTTCTGCACGGCTTCCTTGAGGTGCGCATAGGCGTTGCCCGTCGGCAGGTCGATGTCGACCCCCGCCTTGAGCGCCAGCTCGGCCGCGGTCTTCAGGTCCGGCGCGATATGGTGCAGCTCCATCAGCTGGCCGATCGCGTAGTAGTCGCTGACGACCGCGCCCTTGTACCCCCACTCGCCGCGCAGCACGTCGTGCAGCAGCCAGACATTCGAGTGGCTCGGGATGCCGTCGATTTCGTTATAGCTCGCCATCACGGCGTCGATGCCGGTCCGCTTCACGACTTGCTCGAACGGCGGAAAGAAGAATTCGCGCAAGGTGCGCTCGCCGATCGGCGCCGGGCCAACGTTGGTGCCGCTTTCGGGCTGGCCGTGGCCGGTCATGTGCTTGAGCGTGGCGAAGACCTTGCCGGGCGCAAGCTTGCGGCCGGTGCCGACGCCTTGCAGCCCCTCGACGGCCGCGACACCGAGCTCGCCGACGAGGTACGGATCCTCGCCGAACGTCTCCTCGATCCGTCCCCATCGCGGGTCGCGGGCGACATCGACCACCGGCGAAAGCACCAGTTGCACGCCGCGCGGGCGAATTTCGCCGGCGATCTCGGCGTTGACCTCGCGCAGGAGGTCGGGATCCCAGGTCGAGGCGAGGCCGATGGCCTGGGGATAGCTGGTCGCATCGCGGCCCGGATTGAGGCCGTGGAGCGCTTCCTCGTGGAACATCACCGGGATGCCGAGCCGGGTATGCTCGCGGGCCCACTTCTGCACCGCGTTGACGTAGGCCACGCTGTTTTCGATCGTGCGTGGCGGATCGACCCGCGGGCCACCGGGCCCCTTGTGGTCGGATGGGCGCGAGATCATGCCGATGCCGTTGGGATGCGTCTGCGACGCCCTGGCCGGATCGAAATTGTACGCGGCGTCCTGGATCTCGGTCTTGTTGTCCCACAACGCGGTAATCTGGGCGATCTTCTCGTCGAGGGTCATCCGCCCGAGCAGGTCGGCAACACGCTGTTCTGTCGGCAGCGAGGCGTTCCAGTACGGCGCAGCGGCCATCGGCTTCGGTACATTCTGGAAAGATTCCGCCGGCGTCGACTTCGCGTCTCCGGCTCCGGAAAAACCGATCGAAAGCGTCGCCAGCGCAATCCCGGCGGCCACCGCCGCGGTCCTGATGCGGCCCCTCATACAAGCTCTCCCACCCGCCGCAATTGCCTCTCGCGGCCCTTCGTGATAGCGCTACCATGATTATGGGGAGAGGGCTTGTCAATCGGCTGCTGGCGCAATTCGCGGCTCTGGCCGCCCTCGCCCTTGCAGGCGCCGCGCAGGCAGAGGACGGGTACAAGCTGTGGCTGCGCTACGCGCCGCTGGAAGGTAAAGCGCTCGCCCGATTGCGGGCCT
>Ga0157369_10008551_pt1 | contig 11738 bp, 7 predicted proteins | sample C25metaG_FD_113461 | JGI IMG/M metagenome (GOLD analysis project Ga0157369, IMG submission 113461) | Corn rhizosphere microbial communities from Kellogg Biological Station, Michigan, USA - C2-5 metaG | ecosystem: Host-associated > Plants > Roots > Rhizosphere > Soil | place: USA: Michigan... | reverse complement strand
CGTGCTTGGCGCGGCTGACCGGCGTGATGAAGCCGTCGCCCGAGGCCGTGGCGGACGGGCCCACCTTGATTTGGAATGCGGACGCTTGCGCGTGGCGTTTGCGCTCGGCAGCAAGTCGTTCAAGCGCTCGGTTCATTTCCGGACTATTGAGATCTCGGGTCACGCTTGATCTCCTAGGTTCAATGGTTCTCTGCGCAAACCGTGGAGAGCCGCTTTTTAGGGGACAGTGGTGGGTGGAGTGGTGGTTGGATGATCGGTGAGCCGAACTCGAAAGGACCGATTCCAATCCAGTATTGCGCAAATGGGTGGAGCGATGTCGGCTCGACTTTGGGACACAATACTGGTACACACGGCCTCCTCGGGCGCACTAGAAATGTCTGATTTTATTGGGTTTCTGTGATCGGAGTGGCAATCCCTCCCTCTCCGCCACGTAGTCTGGTATCGGGCTCGAGAACAAGCTGCGGCGCGGATTTGCCCGAAAATACTGCGCGTTATACGCCGGCGGATGCCGAGGAGTGAACCAGAGAGGCGAGAAACTGGATGCGAGTCCGCTGAAAGGGAGGCCGATTCTCCAAAGGGCTGATTCCCAGTGGCTTTGCGTTAGCCGTACCGAGAGTTTGAATCCCTCTCTCTCCGCCATCGCGACTCGCCAAAAATTGCCGCTTTGGATCGATGACCTCACAAATCCCGCCGTTTTGCTCGGTTTTCTCGCCTGGAGAATGCCTGCGACTTTGTCAGGCAGCCCTCAACGGATGCTGGAGAACGGAATTTTCTCCAGATCCTCCGTACTGGCCTAAGGCGGTATCGGTCCAATTCTCTAATCCTGCCAATCATCTTGGACCTTCATATTTCGAATCCCTCTCGCTCAACCCAAGGCAAACCTGGTCATTGCCACCAATCTTCCGATTTCGGGAGCCGCGTCTCGACCGTCCGGCTTCGATCTTGTCGCAAGCCGCGGGAACTCATCTGAAATTAAATCCCAATCGCGCCGCCTGTTGCTAAAGGCCTTGCAGTCGACCGGAGGTAGCGCCACTCTGTTTTCGGGCGGGGGACGGGTGCTATGGCGACGTCGGGGGGACTAAAAACCAAGATTTTGCGGCGAGCGAAATCACCGCAAGATTATGCGGTCTACCGGGCCGCGCTCGAATGGGGTCTAACCGACCCGATCGTCGTCGAGAGCCGCGATGACTTTAAGTCGGAGTTCCGCTGGAAAGACCGGCTCGATCCGTTTCACCATCAGGTCCAGAACCTCATAACTTTTTGCCGGCGCCTTCCGGTAACCCTGCTGGCTGATGATGTGGGTCTCGGCAAAACAATTTCCGCCGGGCTTGTCGCAAGCGAACTCATCGCGCGGAACCGTGTCGCGAAAATTCTGATCGTTGCGCCTAAGCTTCTTGGACCGCAATGGAAGGACGAGCTTGGGACAAAGTTTGATATTTCGGCCGATGTCGTTACCGGAAGCAAACTAGTTGCAGCCGACCCTGATGAAATCGGCGCGGTCATCACGACTTATCATTCGGCACGCGTTCATCTGGACAAGATCCCCGACGACCGCTTCGACATGCTGGTCCTGGACGAAGCGCACAAGCTTCGTAACCTCTTTGGTGTTGATCCGACACCACAGGTCGCGAAAGTATTCCACCGCGCGCTGCAGCAACGCCGCTTCCGCTATGTGCTGATGCTCACCGCAACGCCGATCCAGAACCGCCTTTGGGATCTTTATTCTCTGGTCGAGCTTCTCACCGTGGCGCGGGGGCATGAGAATCCGTTCGGCAATGAGGGCATGTTCGCTCGCCGCTTCATCGACGACAAACGCGAGAATGCGCGCGTCCTCAAGACAGAAGCGCGCGAAGAGTTTCGCAAGATCGTCTACGGCTATATGTCCCGGGTGAGGCGAGGCGACGCAAAACTAGACTTTCCGGAACGAAAGATCCAACTGCACAAGGTGGCGCCGTCCGAAGCTGAACTCGCGCTCATCGCAGCCATCGCCAAGCCGATCCAGAAGCTTAACCGCCTCGCACAGATCAGCATTCTTCAGGCTCTGACAAGTAGCCCGCATGCGCTTATGGCGCAGCTTCAGACCATGGCGCGCAACGAGACGGTGTCGCGTGAACTTGCGTTGACGGTCAAGGAAATCGTCACCCCGATGAAGACGAGCGCGAAGCTCGAGGGGCTACGCCAGCTTGTCTCGATGCTTAAACAGCAAAACCCGACTGGCTGGCGCATGGTCGTCTTCACCGGCCGGCGTGAAACCCAAACCACGATCCAGGCCTTCCTTGAAGAACTCGGACTCAAGGTCGGGATCATCAACGGTTCGTCCGGACAGCGCAACCAGGACACAATCGCGCGCTTCCGCGCTAACCCGCCCGAGATACGCGCGATCGTTTCGACGGAAGCCGGATCGGAAGGCGTCAATCTCCAGGTCGCCAACGTCCTCATCAATTTCGATTTGCCCTGGAACCCGATGATCGTCGAGCAGCGCATCGGCCGTGTGCAGCGTCTCGGTTCCGAGCATAAGAATGTCATCATCTATAACGTCATGCTGGCCGGAACATTCGAGGAATACATCGTCGGCCGGCTGATGACGAAGCTTCAGATGGCCACCGACGCCATAGGCGACATCGAGTCCCTGCTTGAAGCCTCCGGCGTTGGTGACGGTGAGGAAGGTGTCGGGTTCGACGAGAAAATCCGCGAGCTTGTCGTAGCCGCCCTTGCAGGCCGGGACATGAAGGCCGCCGCCGAGAAGATGGCGCGCAGCATCGACGATGCCAAGAAAGTCCTCGCCGAAGAAAAGGAGAATATCGACAAGACGCTCGGGTCGATGGACGGGTATGAATATGTCGGTCCGCAGACGCCAACGCTCGAGAAAATGGAGCCGTCCATCCCCTTTGAGCCGTTCGTTCGCGCTGCCTTTACCAACCTTGGCGGCACGCTCGAAGAGATCGCTCCCGGCATTATTCGCATCAAGGGCAAAGGCGCGACCGAGTTCGCTCGCCTGCGCGAAGATGTTGATCTTGAGTACGCGAAAGTGCCGCTTTACCGGCCAGGAAGCCCCGCTTTTCTTCGTCTTGTTGATCGCGTCACAACGTCCGGCCTTCATCAGGTTGAAGATAGAGACAATGAACCGCAACGGCAGATCGACCGGCTGATCGATCAATGGGTGTCGGGCTTCAACGGCTCGAAGCCTGAGGTTACAATCCAGAATACACAGCGCCAGTTCGAAGGTAACGCCATTACGCGAGTGCGCGCGACAACGGCCCATGACAGCTACGAACGCATCGTTAGTGTGGCCTGCAGACCGCACGATCACGCTCAGTTTGTTCCGGCCCTCGATGCTCTGCCGGACCTCTTGCAGAAACCCGAAGCGGTGGGCATCGACACCCGCCGTATCTTCGATGAAGCCAATCGGGAGCGCAATATTGTTGAGTTCAACCGCTTTTACCTTGAGCGGCGCGATAGCGAGCTTGGCTCTGCCGGAAGCGATGCACGGAAACGCAAAAAGCTGGAAGACGAATTTACGCCGCGGATCGAAGCCACTCTTGTCGGCCTCGATGGCCGGGTCAGCCACCTTGTCAAGGCCAAAGTGCGTTATGTACTCGATGGCCACGCCTATGAAAGCGACCTCACTTTAGCGCCCTCGGAAAGCAGGATCAACGCGGCGCCGGCGATGGAGCCGTGCGCTCTCACACATGCGGTCGTGCCTGTCGACTGCCTCGCCGATTGCGCTCTGTCCGGCGCGCGTGCCCTCAAGCACTGCCTCGCCAAATCCGAGGTGAGCGGGCGCTACGCTCTGCCAGAGCATCTCGTTAAATGCGCCCTTTCGGGCAAAGCCATCCTGATCGATGAAGCAGGCATGTCCGACGTCACGAACGCCGTGCTCGACCGCACTTTGCTCAAGACCTGCGCGGTTACCGGCAAGAAGGGCGAGCCGGTCCATTTTGGCAGGTGCGCCTTCACGAATACTGACGTGCTGACGGAGCAGCTCGTCGCGAGCGAGATCTCGAACAAGCCGTACCGCATCGATCAGGAAGTCGCCTCCGCCATTTCTGGCAAGCGCGGACATTCGCGCGAGTTCGTACGGTGTCAGGAAACAAGACGGCCCATCCTGCCGCGCGAAGCCGAGCGCTGCGCAAAGACCGGCAAGATCGTCGCGCAGGATGTCCTTCAGGCTTGCGCTGTCTCCGGCAAACGCGTGATAACGAACGAACTCCGGACATCTTCCGTATCGGGCAAGCGCGTGCTGCCTGAGTATCTAGTCTCAAGCAGCGTGTCGGATGCCTGCTTCCTTGATAGTGAAGGCGTTCGGTCGGCCTATGGGAAGTTCTGCGCGCCCATCGAGGCCAAGCGTTGTCAGTGGAGCGGAGCTGCTACACATCCCGAGGACCTTAAGACCTGCACGCTGCTGGGGCTTAACGTCCACTTCCAGTATCTGTCGGGAGACTCTCACAGGCTTCAGACCGTCGAAGAGCTTCTCTCCGGTAGGCGCAGAACCTTTGACGGACGGGAACGCTGGGAGGCGATCTATCCGCTGATATCCTCCACGCTCAATACCAAGAAATGTGAGATCGAGGCCGCGCAACTATCGCCTGACGGGCAAAAGCTCGCGATTGCCGTTGAAATGAAATCACTGCTTGGCCTCAGAACGCAGCATGCAGCGATGCTCTATTCGCTCAAAGACAATGGCATACTTGGCCATGTGGCGATCGTTAGACGTGACGGACGCGGCGGCTTCCGCTAGGCTGGACTGCACCGGGGATCCTGGTTTCCGTAGCAACGATGGAAGCCTCGCTGAGGGCACTCGCCGAAGGGGCCTGCGCGCGGCGAGCACTATCACTGCATCGTCGGTTAGGTGCCCTTTACTGGTCGCGGCGCTCGCGGGTCCACTCCACTCCACTTCGGAAGACTTGCTGCGCACTTTCAATAGTAGACGAGTCGGAGCGGATGAAAAGCTAAGTCGTAAAAAGCGCATTTGCGACTAGGCGACGGAGGCTTGAACACTCTTCAACTCGCTTGTCCGATCTCTCGCTTAGGGATTAACCCATTTTCCAGCAAAGGGGCGTCCGAGCTTGCGATTTCCGGCATCGCCTTTCCCGCGATAGCCTGGAGATCGCCGATCATTCCGAATGTGGAGTCGATCACCGCCAAAATCTGCGTCTCGCGCTTGGCCCATTGGCGTCCCATGAACTTGCGCTCCCTATCGAGATCGTCACGCATATCGTTGAACTTCTCGATGACGGCCTCGACACGCTGCTTGAATTTTGTGCCGGTCAGATAATGGTAGACCTGCTCCATCTTCGTTTGCTGCCCTTGCTGCACGAGGCGCGAGTTGCTGACCTCCAGCAAGCCTTGGCGCAGCGCGACGGCGACCGGTAGTGCGCAGCGCGGGTGAGCGACCCATATGCCATCGACCAGATCGAAGTGCTCAATATGTTTGGGCAGGGCATGGGAAACGATGAGCGCAACGTCGGCGCCGGAACGGCGTTGGTCATCACGTAATTTGGCGAGCCAGCCGTCGCTCCAAGCTTTGGTTCGCTTGGTCTCCCAAAGAATGATGCCGGCGGGGTGACCCAGCTGACCGTTCACCTGCTGAATCACGTCGGCGCCGAGCTCGCCCTTGCCGACGGGTTCGATAGCATCCATGGGGAAACGGCTCTTCAGAAGCTCCTCAAGTTCGAGTTCGAGGACTTCACCTTGGGACTGCTGCGATCCTTGCTCAGCTTTACGCTTCAGCTCTTCGATAGTTCGTGTCATCGACTCGATGGTCTGATCTTTTTCTGCGACCCGCAGCCGTGCGGCCTCGTCCGCTTCCTGTCTGGCCTTTGCATGGATTTGGTCGACCGACGCTTTGACGCGCTTCTCGATGGTCAGATCGAGCTCACGCTTCTCCTCATCCAGCGCCCGCTGCTTGCGCATCAGCTCGGCCTGAGCCTGCTGTGCCTCTGCGAGCTTGACGTTGTTTGCTTCCAGCGTTTGGCGAAGCTCTGCCATCTCGTCTGCCCTTGCCTTCAATTCGGCGGCGGCAGCTTCGCGGGCTTTCTTGCCCTCGGCGGCAACCAACTGGGTTCGCTCTGCGGCAACACGCTGGTTGACCTGGTCGTCGAGCGTTTCGCGGTCTTTGATCAGTTGCTCGCGCTGGCGGCGAAGTTCGTCGGATTTCTGGGCGACCTCCGCGTCTTTGCTGGCGAGCTGTTCCTGAAAGCGTTGGCGAGTCTCCGCGAGCAGGGGGGCCGCCAGAGACTCCGTCAGGCGGATTTCATGGTTGCAATTGGGGCAGTGAAGGGTGGGTTCATGCGCGGTTCCGGCCGCGGTTGCCTTGAATGTCATGACCCCAATCCCTTTAGGCCGGAATGAACGTGATCCGGCCGGCCTCACCGCGCTTTCTATGCGGCTTTACCGTTATTTCCACATCCTGGTCGAACGCTGTCAGCATCCGTATCAGCTTTTCCACCGAAACCTGCTTAGATTGATCCCGGAGCAGCTTGAATAAGTTAGGTTGTTTCATCTCGACCAGTTTGGCGGCTTCGGTTTGCGTGATCTCGCGCTCCGCCATCAGCCGCTATCAACAGCGTCCACAGTAGCACCGCTTGACAACACAACCGGGGCATCTTCCATTGCACAATCAATGATTTTGCAAGTCTACATATGCAATCGGAACATAACCAGTCATGGCAAATGAAAGCGACTTGTATGATTGGTGCGCCGCACGGCCGCGCTGGCAACAGGAAGCCGTCCGGCTTCTGACCGCGAAGCCGAAACTGGAGCCTGCCGAACTCGATCAGCTGGAGGAAGCTGTGAGGATCGAGGCCGGACTGACCGCTGGAACGGCGCCGAAATGGCCGGCGTTGACCAAGACCCATCTCAAGGCAGGCAACAAGTTCGCGCCGGTCACCGTTCTCGGCTCGATTGGCCCGCTGCGCAATATCGACCGGCTGGCGGCAGCGCAGCCGCCTCTCAGATTCGCCGTCAACGGCGTGACGCTCATCTACGGCAACAACGGCTCAGGCAAGAGCGGCTATTGCCGCATCGCCAAGAAAATCTGCCATTGTCTGCATGACGTGACCTTGCGCGGCAACGTGTTCGAGCCGGCGTCGGCCGATCCGCGTGAAGTCACCCTGACCTTCCGCGTCGATGGAGACAAGGCACGCACCGTCGTTTGGGATGACAAAAGCGCACCGCCGTCCGAGTTGGGTCGCATATCCGTCTTCGACAGCGATGCTGCTGGCCTCTATGTCGATTCCGAGCGCAACATCGAGTTTCTGCCGTTCGAGCTCGCTCTGCTAACTAACCTCGCCGAAGGGGTGCGTACCTTGGACGACCGCTTCAGGGCCGAAGAGGCGCTGTTGGTCAAAGCGCATCAGGCGTCATTGCCGAAGGGATATGAGAAGCCCACCAAAGTCGCGGCGATGCTGGCAACACTGAAGGCCGATGAGAATCTCCCCAGCGAAGCCTCGATGCGGGCGCTAGCGGTCTGGACCGAAAAGGACGAGGCCGACCTTCAGGCAGCTATAACGGAACTGGCGAGCGACCCGGCTCTTGTGAAGAGGGTCAAGGAGGCCACCAAGTCGACGGTCGACGCGTTGGCGGCCGACGCCAATGCGATCTTCAACGCCATCGGCAATGCCGGCATCAGACGATTGAAGGATGCGCAACAGAAAGCAGCCCAAACCCGCGACGCTGCAAAAGCTGCCGCCTCGGCGCTAGCGGCGGAGTCGGCGGTCCCGCAGCTGGGCAGCGAGGCGTGGCGGCAGATGCTCATGTACGCGCGCGATTTTGCCGCCGAATCGTATCCGGCTCTTGAGCCGCCGCAGCTAGCGACCGCCGATACCTGCGTGCTCTGTCATCAGCCGCTTGATGGCCAAGCGAAAGGGCGTCTGGCGGCCTTCGACGCGTATGTCGAAGGCCGAGCCAATGCTGACGCCGAGGCAGCCAAACAGCACTTTGGTGAAACGGCCAAAGCGATCCGCGATCTCAAAATTGCCGACGGCCAGGAGATCAAGAACAAGCTGGTCAACTTTGTGGAGGGCTCGCAGCCCCGCCAGACTCTTGCCGACAGGCTGGAGCAGTTCTACGCCGCCAGCCAAGCGCGCCACACTCAGATCGTCGCGGCGATGAAAGCCATCGACTATACCAGTCTTGACGTTCTCCCGAATCTCGACCGCACAGTGGTCGATGATCTGGTTTCCGAAGTAGCCGTTCTCACGAAAGAGATCGACGGTCTAAAACCGGCGCCGGATCAGGCCGCCAAACGCGTTCAACGGCAGCAAAGCCTCGACGAGCTTGAAGCGCGAAAGAAGCTCTCCACCGATATCGAGACGTTCGTGGAGCGGCGCAATTCGCTTGAGCGTTTGGTAAAGACAAAAGCCTGCACCGCGGCCTGTTCGATAGCCGCCATTACGGGCCTCATCACACGGATGCGGCGCAAAGTCCTGACTAGCTCGCTGCAGAACAGCCTTCGGGACGAGATCGTTGCGCTCGACCTTGAACACCTGCCGCTCAAGCTTTCCGACCGAGGCGAGGTCGGAAAGAGCAAGGTTCAAATTGCGCTGGATGCGCAGCAAAAGGTTGGCAAGAACAGCGACATCCTGAGCGAAGGAGAAAAGCGGGCGCTTGCTCTTGCCGGCTTCCTTGCCGAATTGAGGGAGGTTGGTGCCAGGCACGGCATTGTTGTCGACGATCCTGTGTCATCTCTCGATCATTCCCGGATGGAGGCCGTCGCGAAGCGGTTGGTGATGGAAGCGAAGGCCGGCAGGCAGGTCATCATTTTCACGCACAACTTGTTCTTTCATTACGCCGTTCTAGAGGCGGCCAAAGAGATGAAGGTACCATTGCGACCAGAATGGATTGCGAAACATGGCGACGGCCGTTTCGGCATCATCGACGAGGGCCAGCAGCCGTGGATTTCGATGGGTGTCAGCAAGCGGATCACAATCATCGAACGCCTTCTTAAAGATAAAAAAGCGACCTATGTGGAAACCGACGAGGCGCAGCGCTCATTCGTGACAGACGTTTACACCAAGATGCGCGAGACCTGGGAGCACGCGATCGAGGAAATCCTCTTTGCCGGCGTCGTCGGCCGCTTTAGGCCGAACGTCGCGACGATGAGGCTCAGAGCGGCGCATGTCGAAAAAACGGACTATGAAGCCGTCTACGCGGGCATGACGCGGTGCTCGAAGCACTCGGGCCATGACCAATCGGCGGGCGTGCCGGCCGATCTGCCCAAGTTTACCGAAATCAGGGCTGACCTTGACAAGCTCAGCTCTTACGTGACCTCGGCCAACGCTCGACGGAAAGCACTTGAAAAGGAAGGTCAGGCCTATGAAGAAGGGCCAATGGTGGCGGACATCCTTGAATAGCCCAAATCGCGTAGGCCGACTGCGGTTTTTGCTGGCGTCACTAGGGCTTTGTTGCCTACCGGTAAATAGCTACGCGGACGGTGCTGGAATGTTTTTGTGCCGCTCTCCGGTTGTAGCTAACGACTTCTGGACCGATCTCAACAACGCCGCCGGCGTCGGCGTGAAGTTGAACATGGAGATTGCGCGCAATATCGCGCAAAAGAGCGCTTGCCCGTTTGTGACATCATCCAATCTCAAACCAATTGATTTCGTGGCCGGGCAGATGGCCATCACCGATGGCAAGGTCAAAGGCTGGGCCGCCCCACAGCTCTACATCATGTACGTCAATCGACCGGCCAACTAATCATCGTCAAATGGCGATCGCATCGGTCTTGATTTCATGTTTGAGGTTATTGGCCCTCGGCAGGTATCTGGTCGCCACAGATGCCGCAGTCCTTATACGCTCGGTGCGCGGGATCACCCGAGTCCGCAATTCGGGCAGATCGAAGCTTTCGTGCCGACTGGCACGAAGATTGGTTCCGGCTTTTTGATCGGCGGCTAGCCTTTGTATGTGCCGGGCACGTACCGAACCTCCCAGTGGCCATCCTCGTTTTTACGGACAGAATAGCCATTGTCCTGAAGCGATTGCTTGTTCGCATGCCACACAGGCCAGAACCCGGGCTTGACCGGACCCCACTTCGCATGCCGCTTTGCCCACCTTGGCTTTGACATCAGCCTCCTCGCCTCAAGCCGGCTATCGGGCCACATCTTTGAGGTTCGCTGTAGGTCCGATAGCGGCGATAAAGCAGTCAGCGCTGGAAGTCAGAGTCGGGTCAAAATGCGTCGTTTGGAAAATCGGCAGGTCACTTCCGGTCTACCCTAGTAAGCAGACTATCTCAGAGCTCGCCCGGACTTCCAGAAGGGCCAAGAGGCGACACATCGACACATCGCGATCCTTGTTTGATATGAAAGAGGCCGCCAACTGAGGCGGCCTCTAGTTTTCCTCCCTTTATTGCGGGTCTAAAGGACGTTTTGGTTTTGCCTCCCGGGCTGGCGGCGGCAATTCGCCCGCTTGATCTTTGAGGTCGGCGGCGGCTTCAATAAGCCCAGCCGCGATCTTCGGATCGGAAGTTGTCTTAGCCATCTTGAGTAGCGCCGCTGCTGCCTGGCGCGCGTGATAACGGTTCTCTCCGGACATGGGGACGCAGAACTCCACCGACCGCGCACAACGTTCCGCAGCGAAAGTACAAAAGTGTACAAAGCGAATTAGTTCCGGTAACGGACGATTAAATTAGGCACTCGCGAATTTAACTTAGGACAACGAGCCCCCTGTTCGCGCTTCATGGTCAAGCATGCGCGGCTAACCCAGCCTGGTTCGAATGAGGCGCTGAAAGGTCAGAATTGAGGCGGCGCTCAATCGTCCCAGACGACCTCTCCGCACCGACATTCAAATACGCGCGCCATCTTGCTTCTGCGGGCGTCGAGTATGGAAATGACCAGGCGCGGCCGGGAAGCGCATACGGGGCAGAAAACCACGTGATCCTCATCTCTGACTTCCTTGTCCGAGAGCTGGGATGAATCGGTGCGGGCCATGGCTCATCACCCCAACAAGCAAAGGTACCGACCCACAAGTTACAAAGTGAACATTCGTTCCTAGAGCCGAATTAGGCACCGGCAATGATTCTCGTGCGTCTGATATTATTGGGAACTTCTGCACCGGAGAACCGCAATTCCTGGGACCATCCATAAGCAATTTAGGAAATCAGGGCTGCATTTGGAGCCGAAACCTTGTCAACACAGGTGAATTTGTCCCTCGGGCCTTTGGCGAGACGCGAGGCATGGCATGAAAGCTCTATCGGCGGGCGACGTATTTCTCACTGTCGCAATCATGAGCGTCACGTTTTTGGCCGAGGTTGGAGTTTTCATTCTGCTCGGAATGTTCTGAAGGAACGCGCTCTGGGCAGCTGGTGGTGGCCGGTCTAGCTCTCCCAAAACTTGATGGTTGAGACCGGCCATCTTCCGTCATGACCTTTGATCGAAATCCGAAGCCCGTGCAATTCATCAAGCCAAACGTTCTCTACCGTGCCTGCCTTTCCGTCGGTAAGGATGACGGCTTTGCCGATCAATTCAGATTGCGCCTCACCATACTCGTCCAAAATCTTTGACGCATGGCGTTTCACCGATGGCATTGCTGTCCCTGTTCGGCCGACCCATCTGCGGCTCAACGGCGGGTTCTTTTTTCAATGCTCCTTGTCGGGAACGATGGACGGCGACTGCTCCTCCAATTTGCGGAGCCGATCGATTTGCATTTTGAGACTTGCGGGAAGTTCCGGTTCTGGTTTCAGCGACGTGCGCAGTCTCTCGGCAATCTCTCGGACGATTGCCCGGCTGTGCATGTAGTCAATG
>Ga0157369_10008550_pt1 | contig 11738 bp, 15 predicted proteins | sample C25metaG_FD_113461 | JGI IMG/M metagenome (GOLD analysis project Ga0157369, IMG submission 113461) | Corn rhizosphere microbial communities from Kellogg Biological Station, Michigan, USA - C2-5 metaG | ecosystem: Host-associated > Plants > Roots > Rhizosphere > Soil | place: USA: Michigan... | reverse complement strand
TGAGCTCAGCGGGGAAATCCACTTGCGGCGTCAAACGATCGATCACGCGATAGCTGATGAACATCAGCACCACGCCGAGCGCCGCATAGATGAGATTCAGCGCGAGAATCGAGAGCTGCACGTCGGTCCGCTCCGGTGAATAGCTTTGCCTACGGAGAACGACGCTCAGCGACCTCAACAGGTTTCACGACGGCCTCTAATGTGGCACCGGCGATCGTCAGGTAGAGGTGCCCGCCGGAGCTGTATGCCTTCGCGCCGTCGACGGAAATCACCGGCCGGGTGCCGCCCGGCACCGCGCCCAACGTGTCGGTCGGCGGGCCGGGCAACAGGATGACGTACGGCACCGGCATGACCGCGGCGAGCACACCGAGGACCAGCGCGATCCCCGCCGCGACGAGCAGCGTGACACCGCGCCGGGACATGCCGCGAGACTAGTCGCGGCAGCTGAAACGACGGCTCAGTGGGCGAAGAAGCCGAGGCTCTTCTTGCCGTTCGACGGCGCCGGGGCCGGGATGACCGCCTCGGCGAGCACCGGCTCGGCGAAAACCGGCTCGGCCGGAGCAGCCTCGACCGGCGCGTCCGCGGCCGGCGCGTCTGCGACCGGCGCCGGCACGGCGTCGTACACCGGCTCGCTCGGCAGCGGAACATCGGCGGCCGCGGCGACCGGCGCCGGCGGCGCGTCCTCAGGCACCTCGACCTTGTAGTACGCCCGGAACGACAGCGGCACCGGCGACAGCGCGTGCACCGACACCTCGCTGACGCCTTCGGCGTTGCGCAGGTGCTCCACGAAGCGCACGGCCTCGTCGAGCGAGGCGAACCGGCGGAAAGCCGGCGCGCCGTCAAGGGCGGGGTAGAAGACGACGTGCTCCATGAGTGATGAGTCCTTCGCGCGAGCGGCCGACAGGTGGCGTTGGTGTGATCGGCATCGCACGTGCCCGAATTGAGCGTTCAGCGCGGCGAAGAAGTTGCGCCGAACGGCCAGGACAGGTATCTATCGAAACCGACATAAATCATGGACAATGCGAAAAGTTTGACCAAGACCGCGACCTTTCCGACGTTCCCCCGTTGACGTAGTTGCGGGTGCTCCCAGCACCGCCCGCGGAAGAGGGCCCTATGACAACCGCACCGGACCTGCCCTTCCAGGCGCTTCCGGTCGAAGCGCCGTACGGAGAGCCGGCTGCGTCTTCGGCGTACCCGCACCTCGCGCTCGTCCCCGGGGCTCGGCCGCGACCGGAGCCGGTCGACCTGCGCGACCCGGCCGACTTCGACGACGCGCTGCGCCGGGCGATGCCGCGGCTGCGCCGTTACGCCAGCCGCCGCCTGCTCGATCAGCACGAGGCCGAGGAAGTCGTGCAGGAGGCGCTGCTGCGGGCGTTCCAGCACCGCGAGCAGCTCGCCACCGAAGACGACCTCATGGCCTGGCTCACGGTCGTCACGGGCCGGCTGACCATCGACCGGCTGCGGGTTCGCGGCCGGATGACGCCGGTCGCCGAGTTGCCCGCGGGCGCCCGGTCAGGCCGCGACACGGCCGATGTCGTCGTCGCCCGCGAGGAAGCCCGCATCGCCCTCGACGCGCTCGAGTCGATGCCGTCGCGACAGGCGTCGGTGCTCTGGGCCCGCGAGGTCGAGGGCCTTTCCTACGAAGACATTTGCGAGCGCTTCGCGCTGAGCGAGCCGACCGTGCGATCGCTGCTGCACCGGGCTCGCCGGACGCTGCGCCGCGAGTACGCCGAGCGCGGCGGCACACTGCCGACGATGGGCCTGGTCGCGCTGGCGCCATGGCTGCGCGGCCTGCGCTTCGCCGGCCGGGTCCGCGACGTCGCGAAGCGCGGCGGCAGCGCGGCGGTCGTCGCCGCCACCGGCCTCGCGATCACCGCGGTCGCGCCGCTGTGGACCCACTCGGCGCCGCCGGCGCACAGCGCGGCCCCGATGCACAGCTACGTCGCTAAGGCGCAGGAGGAGCAGAGCCCGGCCGCTCCCCGAGCCGCCGCGGCGAAGCCCACTGCGCAGCGCGCCGTGACCCCGACGTCCATCACCGCCCCGAAGCCGCACCGGCACAAGCACCGTGACATCACCTTGCCGGTCGTCTGCACCAACGGCGGCACCGGCGGCGGCTGCACCAAGCCGACCGACACCGTGTTCGTCAACCTGCCGGTGGGCGACGCGATCGGCGTCTCGACCGACTTCGTAAAGTGCCAACAAATCCCAGCCACCCCAGTGACCGGATGCAAGCCGAAGGACGACCAATCATGAGCACGCGCGCCCTCGTCATCGCTTTCACGATCGCCGGCTCGCTCGCCGGCACGACCGGCGCTGCGCTTGCCGACCAGCCCGGCGTCGACAACAAGAACAACCACAACGTCTGCGTCGTCTACTCGGCGGACCAGAAGTACAACAACACGTCGTACTACTGCGTCAGCACCGGGAACGTCCCGCCGCCGCTGTAACGGGCGCGGGGTTACGACGCGCGGCGGCTCGGTCGAGGAGTGTCGGCGGGCCGCCGCGGCGCGGGTGGCTTCGCCATCGCCTTCTTGAATCGTTCGTGCGCGGCGACGGATTCATGCGTCTGAGCGGGGCCGCGCTCGCGGGTCGACCACGAAATCCAGGCGATCGCCAGCAGGGTCGCCACCGTCGGCAGACCCAAGGTCCACACCAGGATGATCAAACTCGTCGCCCGCTCTATGCCGCTAGTCGCTCTGCCACTTGTCGCTGTCGCTTGCGCACCATCGTAAAGCGAGTGTCAACGCCGGCCCGTGAGCGTTACGGCGATCCCACCCATTCGTCAGTGCCGTCGGCGAAACGCTGGTGCTTCCAGATCGGCGCCGTTTCCTTCAACTCGTCGATGAGGGCGCGGGCGGCGTCGAACGCCTCGCCGCGATGCGGGCACGCGGCCGCGACGACTACGGCGAGATCGCCGACCGCGAGATCGCCGACTCGATGCACGGCCGCGAGCGCGACCGCCGGGAACCGATCGGCGACCGACTCGGCGACCGCGCGCATCTGGTCCGCGGCGGCCGGATGCGCGGAATAGCCGAGCCCGCTGACGTCTCGGCCACCGTCGGATTCCCGAACAGTGCCAACGAAAACGACGACCCCACCGGCAGCGGGATGCGCCACCGCGGCGAGGACTTCGTCGACCGACAGCGGCGTCTCGCGGACCGCGATCAGCCGGACCGTCGTCACGTGCGCCGCCGCCGTCGCGCCGCCCGCGCCCGCGCGATCGCCACCGTGCCGACGACCGCCACCGCCGCGCCCGCCGCGGCACGCGTCGCGTCCTTGCGGCCGACCCGTGGACCGGAGCGTCGTAGCCCGGCCAGCGAGTCGACGTGCGCGGCGAGCGCGGCGTCGTTGGTCCACGCCGGCTTCCACCCCGCCGCCTGCAACCGTTGCGAGCCGACCACCCACGGGTGGGCGAGGTAGCGCAGCTCGCTCGCCGGCGCCGGCACGACGCCGACGCGGTGCAGCCGCTCGGCCGTCGCGTACGCGACCGCGGACGGCACGACGAGCGAACGCAGCCCGCTGATCGACTCGACCTCGCTGTGTTCGAGCCAGCCGTCGCTGCCGACCGTGACGGCGCCGCTGACCCGGCCGGTCGCCGCCCATACGAGCGCGGACACGAGGTCGTCGGCGTGGCAGAACTGCCAGTGCGGCCGGCTGCCTTTCAACACCAGCAATCGCGGCGCCTCGAACATCCGCGGCAACACCGTGTCGGGCTCGGCGCCGACCAGCGACGCCGGCCGCACCCGGGTCACGGCGAGCGACGGATGGGCCCGCTCGATCCGGTCGGCGATGCGCTCCATCTCGACCCAGTCGCCGACCAGAGTGAGATCGCCCTCGGCCCGCAGCGGCGCGTCCTCGTCGAGCGGGATCGCGTTGTCGGCGTCCGCGCCGTACACCATCGCGCTGGTGACCAGGACCGCCCGGCCGATGCCGGCGGCCGCGGCGGCGGTCAGCAACGTCTCGGTGCCGCGCAGGTTGAGCGCGCGCCGCTGCGACGGGTCGGAGTCGGCGGCCCGGTCGCCGGCCAGATGTACGACGGCGTCGGCGCCGGCGAACGCGGCTGACACTGCGGGATCTCGGACGTCGCCGGCCCGCCAGGTCACGGCGCGGTTCGACCGGCCGCGCGCCGGCGGCGGCTGTGGGTCGATCGCGACCACCCGCTTGACGTCGGGCGCCTCGGCAAGCGCCTCGACCAGCGCCGTGCCGAGCGGGCCGGCCGCGCCGGTCACGGCGACCGTCGCCCCGCCGCGGCCAGGGTTGCGCCGTGCGCGAACGCCGGTCCCGGTCGAGGCCATGCCTTCATCTTGACGGTTACCGTGATGGCGTGGACAGCGAGCCGACGCCTGACCTCGGCGCGATGCTGCGCCAGCTCGGCGATTTGATGTCCGGCCAGACCGGCCCGGTCAACTGGAACGTCGCCGAGCAGGGCGCGATGGCCGCGATCGGCGCCGACGCCGGCACGACGACCGCCGACACCGAAGCGGTCGCCGCGGCGTTGCGCCTCGCCGACATCTGGCTCGACGGGCACACGGCGCTGCCGTCGGGCGTCACCTCGGCCGAGGCGTGGAGCCGGCGGCGGTGGCTCAAGGCGACCCAGCCGGCGTGGACGCAGGTCGTCGAGCCGGTCGCGACCCGGATGTCGAGCGCGTTCAGCGAGACGTTGCCGGAGGAGATGCGCGCCGCCGCGGCGCCGCTCATGGGCGTGATGACGCAGGTGGGCGCGTTGATGTTCGGCAGCCAGCTCGGCGCCGCGCTCGGCTCGCTCGCGACGGAGGTGCTGGGCGCCACCGACATCGGCTTGCCGCTCGGCCCGGTCGGGGTCGGCGCTTTGCTGCCGGAGAACGTCACGGCGTTCGGCGCCGGGCTCGAGGTGCCGGCCGACGAGGTGCGGATTTACGCCGCCGTTCGCGAGGCCGCGCATCAGCGGCTTTACACGCATGTCCCGTGGTTGCGCGCGCGGCTGCTCGACGGGCTGCGCGAATACGCCGGCGGGCTCACGATCGACACGTCGGCGCTCGAAGAGATGTCGCGTGACCTCGACCCGACCGACATGACCGCGCTGCAGGCACGGCTGTCCGAGGGGCTGATCCAGCCGATGGCGACGCCCGAGCAGGAGGCCGCGCTCGCCCGGCTGGAGACGTTGCTCGCGCTGGTCGAGGGCTGGGTCGACGCGGTCACGCTGGCCGCCGCGACGCCGACGCTGCCGTCGATCTCAGCGCTCAACGAGACGATGCGCCGCCGCCGCGCCGTCGGCGGCCCGGCCGAGAAGACGCTCGGCTCGCTGATCGGGTTGGAGATCCGGCCGCGGCGGCTACGCGACGCCGCGGCGCTGTGGGCTCTCGTCGCCGATCGCCGCGGCGTCGACGGCCGCGACGCGCTGTGGGGCCACCCCGACCTGATGCCGTCGGCGAGCGACCTCGACGACCCGTTCGAGTTCGTCGACCGCGACAACGGCGGCGACCTCGACCTCTCGTCGCTCTAACGCCGCAACTTTCCTCAGAATCCAAGCAGCGCGCGGGTGCGCTCCCAGCCTTCGAGCCCTACGTCGAGGCGCCGCGCGTCGGCTTCGCTGCCGACCCGGTGCCAGCCGGCGCCGATGTGCAGCGCTCGGTGCGGCGCGCCGGCTTGCAACGCGCCGAGCGCGTCCGCGTCGTCGAGCGTGACGGCATGAGCCCACGGGGCGAGCGGCACCCGTGCGGCCGCGGCCACCAGCCGGCCGTCCGCCGCCGGGCACACCGCGACCTCGGCTGAGGTCAACGCGCTGTGCAGCTTGCCGAGCAGCAGCGCCGGCAAGTCGGGCGCGTCCGGGACGACGACGCCCGCCTCGTCCGCCCCGAGCGCGGCCAACGCGGCGACGACCGAGCCGAGCCGTCGATCCGGCGCCGCGACGACCGGCATCCCGGGCCAGCCGACGTCCGCCACGGCCGGGTCCGATCCGTCGGGCACGACGAGGCACGCCCGCACCAGCGTCATGTCGGCGACCAGGTCGACGACGTCTTCGAGCATCGCCAACTCGAGCGGTCCGGCGTACGTCGGGGCGAGGACGCCGACGTGACGATTCACCCCGCGCCGGTCACGCGGCCGGGGTGGCGCAGCGGGCCGCGTGGCTGACGCCGTCGAGGAATCCCTCGGCCCGCTCCAACCGCTCGTATCCGGCCATCAGGGCGGTGAAGGCGGGCCCGTGCCCGGGCTCAAGCAGGTGCGCGAGTTCGTGCAGCAACACGTAGTCGACGACGTAGCCGGGCATCGTCGCGAGCCGTCGCGAGAGCCGGATGGTGCGATCGGCCGGCGTGCACGAGCCCCAGCGCTGCTGCTGGTTGTCGACCCACCGCACACTCGCCGGCAGCGCGCGGCCGCCGAGGTAGCGCTGCGACAAGGCGAGCGCGCGAGCCGCCAGATCGTCGTCGCCGCGATGCCGCCGCCGCTCGCCCGCGAGCACCCGGCGAACCATCCGGGCGACCCACTCAGCTTCCTCGGCCCGCGACATCCGCGCCGGCACATGCACGACGATGCGATCGCCGACCCGTTCGGCGCTGATGGTCCGGCGCCGGCGCGCGCTGCGAACAACCTCGACCGCTGGCGCCGCTTGCGCGTCGGCGCCGACGAGGAGTTCGAGTTGTGCGTCCACGCCGGCGACGGTAGCCGAGCGGTCGCCGATTTTCTTTTCCCCACACCGCGTGGACGGCGTTCGCGCAGGTCAATGCCGCACTCGCGACGGCGTCAATGCCGCGTCCACAACTGTGTGCGGGCCCCGTCCACAACGACACTCCGCGCTGTCCCCACACCGTCCCCAACGTCGTCCACAGCCACTTCAGGCGATTCGTTGACGGGCTGCGCGGCGCTCCTTACCGTCATCGACGACGAAGCCCCCGCCGGTTGCGGGGACGGTCGCTCGCAAGGGGAAGGCGAGCGACCCAGCCGCAGCCGGTCGGGGGCTTCGTGACGTCGCGCGCGGGCTTCAGTGCCCGCTGAACTTCGGCGTACGGCGTTCGCGGCTCGCCGCCAATCCTTCGCGCAAGTCCTCCGTCGCGAAGGTCACCGGCTGCGCCAGCGCTTCGTACTGCAGCGCCTCTTCCAGGCTGCGATGCCCGCCAGCGCGCAGGCCCGCCTTGGTCAGCCGGGAGGCGATCGGCCCAGCTCCCGCCACCCGTGCGGCGGCCGCGAGCGCGGCGTCGTACAGCTCGTCCGGCGGGTAGACCGCGCTGACGAGACCGAGCCGCAGCGCCTCGTCGCCCTCAACCGCACGCCCGGTGAGCAGCAGGTCGCGCGCGGCGGCGATGCCGACGGCTTCGGGCAACAAGTACGTCGCCGCCATCCCCGCGTGCATGCCGAGCTGGGTGAACGGCGCCGACAGTTTCGCGCCGCGCGCGGCGTAGCGGATGTCGCACGCCAGCGCCAGGCACAGCCCGGCGCCGATTGCGTGCCCATTGACCGCCGCGATCGACGGTGCTTCGAGTTCGCGAATGGACAGCCAGGTCCGATAGAACGGCAGCATCCGGTCGCGGATCGCGTCGACGGACAGGTCGGGCGACTCGGCGATCCACGACAGGTCGCCGCCGGCGCAGAACGCCGAGCCCTCGCCCGTGACGACGATCGCGCGCACCGACCGGTCGCCGCGCAGCCCGGCGATCGTCGTGCCCCACAGGGCGGTCAGCTCGCCGGTCATCGCGTTGCGCCGCTCGGGCAGGTTCAGGGTGAGGACGACGATCCCGTCGTCGCGACGCTCGACCCGCAGCGGTGTGTCAGCGGAAGTGCCTGCCATGGCCCGGACCGTATCTCCGACACCCCCGAGGCCCGGTTCCCGGGCTCCACACGCTCAGACCGGTAGGGTGAGCGCAGGGTTCGGCCGGCCAACGGCCGGCACTCGACCGAGGGAGGACTTCATGGCCGAGACCTACGAGGGCTACTGCGTCAAGTGCAAGGAAAAGCGCACGTTCGAGGGTGAAGTCAAAGTAAGTGACTCCGGTCGCCGGATGGCTCAGGGCACCTGCCCGGTCTGCGGCACCAAGATGAACCGCATCCTCGGCAAGGCCTGACCGCACCAGACACAGGCATCGGGGAGGGCGATCGGGACAATTCCCGGTCGCCCTCCTCCATGTCGCCGGTCAGCGTCTGCGCGCCGAAAACAACCCCGTGGTGATCACCATCACGATGCCGATGACCTCAACGACCGTCGCGCTGAGCCAGATCTCCATGACGGCGGCGTCGACCCGCCAGTGCTTCCCGGCCCACGCATACGCGACAAAGATGACGTCCGCGATTCCGACCTGGACGAGGACGGCGACGAGCCACACCCAGGCATATGTTTCACGCAAGCTCCGATCGGATTGGCGGTCTATGACTGCCTCGCGATCGAACGGATCGGCTGGCTGCGCGCTCGACGGGTCCAGCTCCGCGGGATCCGCCGAACCCCGCGCCGCACGCCCGCGTTTCGCGGGCGGGGTCATCCTGCGGCCAGCCCGAGATTCACCAGCCGGTAGCGCATTGCGTCCTCGGAAACCCCGAACCGCACCGCCAATTCGACCCGGCCCATCGTCCGGCAGAGCCGGCGCACTTGGCCTTCCGGCATGATCAGCGCAGCGCCGAATTGATTGGCGTAAATCTCATCCGGGTCGGTGCCCTGGCGAGCGAGGCCGTCGCGGCGATCGTTGAACCGATAGGTCAACTCGCCGTTCTTGGTGCGGTGGTAGTAGTGCCCGATCTCGTGGGCGCAGGTGAATCGTTGCCGATTGCGGCTGTCGTTGCGGTTGAGGTAAACCGCGGGGTCTGCGCCCGGCCTTGCCTCCAACACTCCGGCAAAGTCCTCGTTCATGTCAGCAACGAAAACGTCGAGGCCCAGCTTGTCGGCGATCAGGATCGGATCCACCGGCACAGCCGGAAGACCGTGCTCGTCGACAGCCCAGACTTCCGCCAGCAGACGTGCGGCGTCGGTCGCTGCGGCGGGGACCGGTCGTCGAATCGACACGGCCTCATGTTGGCTCTCGAACATGCATTCGACAATAGCGGGGCGGGCGGACAAGCGACGGTTCGAGTGGCGGGATTGTGGAGGGTGGGAAAGCCTGTGGACAGGCGCCGACGCGATCGGCGCTCGGCTGACAATCTCGTGGAGTGCCACAGCTCCAGCCCGCCCGCCCCGCCCTCAAGCCGGGCCTGCGGCTGCTTCGGCGTGACGCGACCACCCTGCAGCTGGGGCTGACCCCCGGCGCGGCGGTGGTGCTGGAAGGCGTCGACGACCTCGACCGGCACGTGCTCGATCTGCTCGACGGCACCCGCGACGCCGCCGCGGTTGTCCACGACGCCGCCGCGCTCGGCCTCGACCCCGTCCGGGCGATCGAGTTGCTCGACCTGTTACGCCGGGCTGGCGCGCTCGACGACGGCCCGCCACCCCACCGCACCGCGCCGAGCCGGCTCGGGCCGGACGCGCTCGCGCTGTCCTTGCGCCACCCTCGCCCCGGCGTCGCCGCCCGGGCATTGAGGCGCCGCGCGCAAACGGTCGTCACCGTGCACGGCGGTGGGCGGGTCGGCGCGACGGTCGCCGGGTTGCTGGCCGCCGCCGGCGTCGGCCGAGTCTGCGTCATCGACACCGGGCCGATCCGCCCAGCCGACCTCGCTCCCGGCGGGATCCGCCGCGTCCGCACCGGCAGCCGCGGCGAGGCGGCCACCCGCGCCGCCGCCGCCTCGGCATCAGCCTCCGCGGCGGAGCCGTCGTCCCCGGCGCTCGCGGCGACGCCGCTCGCGCGCCGGCTCGACGTCGTGGCGCCGATCGGGCTGGCCGCACCGCCCGAGGTGCTCGCCGCCGTACGGCGTCGTACCCACCTGTTCGTCGCGGTCCGCGACGTGACTGCTGTCGTCGGCCCGCTCGTCGTGCCGGGGCGGACGCCGTGCCTGCGCTGTCTCGAGCTCGGCCGCGGTGAACGCGACCCGGCGTGGCCGCGCTTGGCGGCACAACTCGTCGGCGAGCCCGCGGCGGTCGACCCGGGCGACATCGTGCTCGCGACCATGGCCGCGGCGCTCGCTGCCGCGCAGTTGCTCACCCTCGTCGACGGCGTGGAGCGCCCGGCGACGATGGGCGGCGTGCTCGAAATCGGGCCCGACGGCGCGCAGGTGCGGCGGCGGTCGATTTCGTCACATCCTGGATGTGGCTGCTCGCCGACCGTCGGGTTAGACACAATGGAGGCGTGAGCGACATCCCGCGGTGGGCGTTCTCGCGGGGCGCGAAGCTCGCGAGCTTGCCGCTCGGCGTCGCCGGCCGCGCGACGGTCGGCCTCGGCAAGCGCATCGGCGGCCGGCCTGCCGAGATCGTCGCTAGCGAGCTGCAAGCCCGTACGGCGGAACAACTGTTCCGAGTGCTAGGCGAGCTCAAGGGCGGGGCGATGAAGTTCGGCCAGGCCCTGTCGGTGTTCGAGGCGGCGCTGCCCGAAGACCTCGCCGCGCCGTATCGCGCCGCGCTGACGAAGCTGCAGGACGCGGCGCCGCCGATGCCGCCGAACACCGTGTCGAAAGTCATCGAGGGCGGTCTCGGCCCGCAGTGGCGCGAGCGGTTCCAAGAGTTCGACAACAAGCCGGCCGCGGCCGCGTCGATCGGGCAGGTCCACCGCGCCGTCTGGTCCGACGGCCGCGAGGTCGCGGTCAAGCTGCAGTACCCCGGCGCCGGGCCCGCGCTGCTCTCGGATCTCAACCAGCTGGCGCGGATCGCGCGGCTGTTCGCGATCGTCAACCCCGGCCTCGACGTCAAGCCGCTCATCGCCGAGTTGAAGGCGCGGGTCGCCGAGGAACTCGACTACGCGCTCGAAGCGTCGTCGCAGGCGACGTTCGCGGCGGCCTACGACGGCGACCCCGACATCTTCGTGCCGAAGGTCGTCGAGTCGGCGGAGCGGGTGCTGGTCACCGAATGGATCGACGGCACCCCGCTGTCGGCGATCATCTCGTCCGGATCCGAGGAGGAGCGCAATCGCGCCGGGCTGCTGCTGGTGCGGTTCCTGTTCTCCGGGCCGGCCCGGGCCGGGCTGCTGCACGCCGACCCGCATCCCGGCAACTACCGGCTGACCGCCGACGGCCGGCTCGCCGTCCTCGACTACGGCGCGGTCAACCGGCTGCCACACGGCCTGCCCGCCCCGATCGGCCCGCTGGCGCGGATGGCGCTGGAGGGTCGCGCGGACGACGTGCTCGCCGGCCTGCGCGCTGAGGGTTTCGTCCGGCCCGAGTTCGAGGTCGACGCGCAAGCGGTGCTCGACTACATCGCGCCGATGCTCGAGCCGATCCGGTCGGAGACTTTCCGGTTCAGCCGGGCCTGGTTGCGCCGGGAAGCCGCGCGGGTCGCCGATCCTCGTTCACCGGCCAACCATCTCGGCCGCCAGCTCAACCTGCCGCCTACCTACCTGCTCATTCATCGGGTCACGCTCGGCGGCATCGGCGTGCTGTGCCAGCTCGGCACTGAGGCGCCGTTCCGCGCCGAGATGGAGCGCTGGGTGCCGGGCTTCGCCGATCACCAGTAGTCGGTCGGCAGGCTGCCCTCGATCTTTCGCACGTTGTCGCGGGTGCAGCGTTCGCAGAGGTATTCGACGCCGCGCGCGCCGGTCTGCACGGTCCAGGTCACCGGCGGCGGCGAGGCCGTCGTGCCGCACCACGAACACGCGACGGCAGGCGCCGGGTCGTCGGTCACAGCCTCAGTGTGACCAGAATGACGGGCGTGACCACGCGTACCTGGAACACCGCTGTCGGCACCGGCCTGCTTCGCG
>Ga0157369_10008549_pt1 | contig 11739 bp, 10 predicted proteins | sample C25metaG_FD_113461 | JGI IMG/M metagenome (GOLD analysis project Ga0157369, IMG submission 113461) | Corn rhizosphere microbial communities from Kellogg Biological Station, Michigan, USA - C2-5 metaG | ecosystem: Host-associated > Plants > Roots > Rhizosphere > Soil | place: USA: Michigan... | reverse complement strand
TAGAACTGGCGCGCCTTCGCAGTCCACATAGTTTATGCATGCGTCTAGATAATCATCGCAGTTATTTCTGTAGCTACTCGTATTTAAGTTACTCGCTTTCGTGATAGCCGATGAGAACGCAAGCCTCGTAGTTCACACGCGCACGCGCAAATCGCGCTGAGCCGAAAAAATTATCTTTCTAATCTTGGGATTATCGCAAAGAGGCCGATGATTAATGCTGTAGCACGCCCCACCCACCACCTTATAGATGTAGCCTTCAATCGTGCCCGACGCGTCTTCGGCTATGCTGACCTCTTCCAGCGGCTCCATCACCCAGTCGCTCCCTCCTCTCATATGACCTGGAGACATGAGGTGTGCCTGCGCGAACCACGAGCGTTCATCTAGCTCTGAAAGCATCTGCTGAAGGATAGCTACAGTGGGGATCATCAGCATGCTACCCACGATGTCATCACCATGATCGCGTACCAACTCCACGTAAAACCACGGGTGGTGTAGCTCCAGCTCGATAAATTGCCAGTGACGGGCGGAAGGCTCCCCGAAGATGGCGGCTGGGCGGAGTTCGGCGTGTCTGTAGGTCTTAAACATCGGATAAACCCTCAAAATATTAACAATAGTTAATGGATGTCTGACGTTCAAGACGGCTTCATCATTCCTTTTGTAGGAAGGAAAAAAATGGAGCTGAAACAGGCGTTTGGCAAAGCCATGAGACTGCTGCGAAAATCCCGAGGTCTCAACCAGGAAGCCTTTGGGGGCCATACCAGCCAAACCTACCTCAGCCAGTTAGAAGCCGGAGGAAAGGGCCCCACTCTGGAAATGGTGCATGGACTAGCGTCAGTCATGAACGTTCATCCGTTGACGATTCTGACGCAGTGCTACCTTTTCATGGACGACACGGCCACGCTAGATTCAGTCACTGAACGAGTCCGCGAGGAACTTTCCGCGACGCTTTCGGAGTGATATGCACTACGCGTCTACACCGCTGTCATCTTTGAGTGAATCGAGTCATGATGCTTGGTCGTCCGATCCAATGTCTTAGAGATTAAGCAGACAGCTGAGGTGCCCCGAAGCCCTGGCTACGAGGAGCTGCGATGAAGGGCCGGCGGAAGGTAAACACCGAAAAATGGCGAACAGAATCGCAGCATGAAAGCACCACCCGGAATCGCCTGCAGAGTAGAATCGAAACGGAAGGACGCTTTCTTTACATTGCTGCCCGAATCGGCGATAGAGTGGAACCCGCTGGTCGACTTGCAGGTGGAGAAATTCGTTCACGGTTAAGGAATGCGCATGAGAAATCCGCAGATAGTGGCACCCTGCCACCCTTCAGCATTGGGATGTTGGAGCGCCGCCCACCGATGCTTCATGGGAAGGTGCGAGCGGATGATATTTCTAGCAACGCGCGTGCTTGGGAGCCGTGTGCTTGCTGAACAATGGCTCTACAAACCAGCTATCGGATTAAGATATCAGCTGCCTTGCAGTATCTTGGCGACACCGTCGGGTTATGAAGAAGTGGGTACGCTTTTGGAACGAATAGCGCACGGTATCTACGTCTAACTTCGTAGCGAATGTTATGCGCGTGGCCGTCACGAGCAGATACTCCTCGTCCGACTGTATCGTATTGGGATAGCCTAGGTCAGCTGGGCAGTAGCCTAGTTGGAGTGAGAGATTACCTCATCGAGCCCTCGGAGCAAGAGTCAGCGATGTCTGTCGCAGAGTCTATCTCAAATCGGGTCAAACACATGCCCAAGGGAAAACCCTTTGCCGGTGCCTTATTTGCGCAGGCGGGCTCCCGTTCATCAGTTGATAAAGCGCTGTCACGCATGGTATGCAATGGCGTCCTCGAGCGCGTTGCTCGCGGTGTCTACATGCGTCCCAAGCAGAGCGAGTACACTGGTAAGAATGTTCGAGCTAACCCAATTGCAGTTATGGAGGTGATCACTAGAGCAAGAGGTGAGACTGTGCAGCTACATGGAGTAGAAGCTGCTCGCCGGCTGGGATTAAGCACTCAGATGCAGATTCTACCAACGTACTACACCAGCGGACCGACGCGTGAAATCAAGATCGCCAATGCAGTGGTTCGACTTCGCCATGCGTCTCCGCAACGGCTGCAGCAAGCTGGAACACAGGCAGGGCTGGCCTTGACTGCATCGTTTTACCTTGGAAAAGCTGGGCTGACGCCGTTGGCCATAAGGAAGATTGTCAATTCACTTAGTGCCGAAGAATTTAACAGGCTTATGGCCTGCGAGATGCCTAGGTGGATGCGATCTGCATTGAACAGTTCAGCCGCAGTCGACGCACAAAGATCGTCCATCGAGTTGTTCCCTCAAGCCGTGACCTAAGCCTTGCTGACAAAGGTCAAAATGGGGTGTGGCCTATGGTGGTTGTCTCCGAGACTTTGTTGGCAAATTGCCTCCCTTTGGAGACGCGTGAGAGCCCGCCCCAAATGCGGGCTTTCTTGTATCTGCCAATACTAGCGCTGACTAGACGCTCACATACTCCCGACATAAACTGCATCCTTGACCCGATCGCGCCCTTACCCGATGCACAGCTCATTTAGCTCTGCCACTCTTTGAGTATTTCGGCGGTTCTTGCTTCCAGAGCTTCCATTGACACGCCGCGCGCCAGGACGAATTTCTCCGAGAGCGCTGAAATTTCCTTCAGCAGCAGCCCTGCCTCACCCCCGATAGCCGCCAGTCTCCTGTGAAGATCAAAGTAGGCAGCGTCATCGTCCAAAGCTTTCTTGCTATCTGTGTTGGAGCTGTGCACTAACCAGTTGCGATCCTTGAGCAAGGCTTGGAACCTCACCAGCACGTCTTTCGGAAAGTATTCACTTTTGGATAACCGCGAAATGCTGACCCCAAAAGTTTTCTTCTGGGCGTCCACTAAAAGGAGATTGCCGTCCTCCTCCCCCATCTGGGGTATGGCTTGCTCAATCAATACGAAAAATTGTGCCGTCGATTCTTCAATCATCAGGAGCTTCCACAACGTGAAGCCGATTGCTTGGCAGATTTCACCGAATGTCTCCGATCTTTTCTCATTGTTAGCTGCGATCATTGTCTTTCCGAGTAGCAAACAAGTTAAAGGTATGATAAGGGGGGGGGGCAAGGGCACGGCAGGGGACGCTAGCGGGCTCACGGCTGGAGGGGCCGGTGCTTCTAGAGAGGGAGCTTTCAACCTTGCCTTAGGTTTGTAAGCCTTGCGTTGCTCGCGTTTACGGGCCTCTTCAAACTCCTGCATCGGATGCGTTACGAAACGCTGACGGTATGTTTTGGGTAGTGCCTGATCATTGCTGCTGATGGCTTGGCCAAGCACGTAGTCGGCATCCTGCAGCTGGATGTCCAATTTTGGGTGCTTCGCCTGTGCAGCGTTCACCAGCGCAATCGAGTTATCGGAAAGCTTGCCGCTCGTCCACAGCTCGAACCTTTGGCGGATGTGGCCCATTCGGAGTGCGTTTTTACAAACCCCCTGATCACGGGGAAGCATTTATCAAGCCATTTCTCCACTTCGGCATCATCCAGCTTGCTGATGGGGTGCATCCCTTTGCATTCGATGAAAACTACCTCATGGTTTGATCAAGCGTTTGCATCCCACTTGACCACCTGTTTGCATTCAACTTGACCAGCCATTTGCATTGGATTTGACCAGCGCATGGGTACGCCTTGCCAGCAGGTATCGGCCAAAATCTGCCACTCACGAAAGCTGCTTTCGACTCGAAGCAGCCTTTCGCGGAAGGGCGGGGAAAAGCAAACACTCATAATGTCTACTTCACTTCCGCCGATTCGCCTGAAGCGAAATCGAAAAGCTGAGGCCGTCGGATTATGTAATAGGACCTGTAGTGTTCTAATGTAACCGGACTCCCATTTAGGCGAGAATGCTCGCCAGATAGCGGTGTCTGACAACCAAACAACATCGTTCCTCTTCCGCGGAATTCAAACGCGAGACCACAGGCCTCGTGCTCGATCAAGACTATACCGCACGCGCCAAAGCGTGAGCCGTCGTGGGAACTGCTGGGATAACGTGCCGATGGAGCGTGTGTCACGCAGTTTGAAAAACTGAATGGATACCGAACGTGGGCTACATGTCAGCTCAAGAGGTGCACCGCAAAATCAGTTATTACCTGATGCATAGGTACAACTGGATTAGACCGCACTAATTCAACAACGGACTGGCCCCAGCTCTGGCCGAGAAAAAACTTAACGTCGCGTCCGCAATTAGTTGACCACTACACAATGCCTGCGCCAGCCAAAAATAATAAATAGCTGACGAGGCTTACCAAGCGTTTCTGACCATGATGGCGCGGCGTCTATCTCAGCTCGCCTGCAGCGGCTTGTGATGCTTTATAATAGCAAAAAAATCTTGGAGGGAGTCGATCTGGCGACTACTATAACAACAGGCGACTTTAAGACTTTCAACTGCTAACAGTGAGTAGATCAGACTAAAGGCCTAATGCACCAATCAAGGGCGCTCAGAATGAGACCGATGGAGCAAATCGAAATATCCAACAATGAATCCGAGAGCGAGCACAGCAACCAAAGCTAATCGATAGAATTACAAAAAACACAAACGAAATACAACAACCCCAGAAATCTCGATCAGACCATGCAAGTCATATGTGCCACACCCAAAGTTCACACTAACTAGAAATTCATTATTAACGCCTATATAGATAATTCCTCACCACACTAGAGGGCGCAAAAAACAACAAGTCGATTGTTCTGCATACTGACATAGAGATTCAAATGAAAATTTTATGGCGCACTTCTTCTAGTAGAGTCTCACGACCACATCCTAACAAGCTTGGAAGTATTTTCTACACCCTACTGATATTAGGCATTCTAGTTATTAGCTTCAGTGCTAAATCAGAAGAAACCTTAAAACTAGCGCCAGAGCACAACCTACCAAAAGTCAAGTTAACTCTTAAAGAAAATGAACTCGCGATTCTGAAATCGCAGACCTTATTGCGCATTGGCGTTACAAGTGGCTACGAGCCTCTTTCCCAAGTTCGTGAAAAGACGGTCAAAGGTATCATGATCGACTACTTGGAAATTATAAGCAAGAGTTTAGGCCTAACGCTAGAAGTAAAAACCTATCCTGATTGGCAAGCAGCAATCAAAGCGCTTTACTCTGGCGACATTGATATACTAGGCCGAGGCTCTTCATACGAAGCAAACCTGCCTAGGTTGATACTATCGAAACCATACGCTCTCAACCAGCCTGTTTTAGTTGAACGCGACAACAACCAAAGCACGACCATTATATCAAATGAAAAATTAGCGGTAGTGGCTGGTTATGTACCACTTGATGAGCTACAAGCACGATTCAGCAACAAAACAATTGAAATTTATCCCACGATAAAGGAAGCACTGCATGCATTGGAGTATAACCGGACACATTTGTTGGTTGGTGATGCTACAACTGTAGCTTACCACATTGCTTTGGGTGAACTGCCCAACTTGCATATGCGTGCCCTCAGCGACTGGTCGCAAGCGGGCTATAGCTTCGTGATGCGTAGCTCCGACAGTCCGATGATATCTATAATCAATCAAGTATTAGAAAAAATACCAGAGCCGACAAAAGCTAACATTCTAACACGCTGGGGCAGCGAAGCACGTTTTGGTATACGCTCACCTACCCTGTATAGCGCAGAAGAGGGAAGTTGGCTTGCGACTCGCCCAGAAGTAAATGTTGTTGTTAGCAGTGAAGCCCCGCCTTACAGCTTCTACGATGAAGAGGGTAACTTTAAAGGGTTGGTTGCCGACTTGCTCGATGAAATCGGGCGTCGCAGCGGATTAAAATTCAAACTAGTAAATGCTTCTTCATTGAGCGAAGGCCTTAACAGCCTGAAAAGTGGAGAGGCAGAGCTGGCAACAATGCTTAGGCCTACACCAGAACGTAAAAGCTTCTTGCACTTCACTGAGTCTTACGTGAATAGCAGTTTCGCCTTAGTAGGTCGCAAGAAATTAACAGGTGAAACCCTGGCCAATTTGGCCGGAAAGCGAGTAGCAGTTTTGAAGGACTCAACACCTACACTGTATCTAAAAAAACACTATCCTGACATAGAACTCATCTACACTTACAGTTACCTTGATAGTTTGGCGACAGTGGCTAGTGGCAAGGCTGAAGCAACAGTATTATTTTTGCCAATAGCGCGATATATGATTAGAGAGTACTTTTCTGAAGAACTTCGCATCATCACATCGTTACCTCAAATTCAATCAGAATCTGGCTTTGCTATAGCTAGGAATCGACCATTACTGATCGGCGTTATAGAAAAAACACTTGAGGATATCGAGCCCCGCCTGATCAGCAATATTGTTGAGCGCTGGCAGAATAGCGTGCCTGCGGAGGGTAGTGTTTGGGCTGAGTATGAGCTACGATTTCGCCGGCTAGGATTTGTCGGTCTATCCATACTATTGTTACTCCTGACCTGGCAGATCTATAATTATTTTCTACGCTTGCGAAAACGAGAGGAAGAACGACAAATTGCATTTCGCAGCGAGTTGCTCGATGGTATCCCCGAGGCTGTAGTAGCCCGCGATCTGCAAGGCCGTTTCTTATTATGCAACAACAGTTTCTATACTGTATTCGACCTACAGCCTAGTGATGTTATTGGACGATGCTGGACTGAGATTTCAGGGTTGGACGCAACGCAGGAACCTAGCCAAAGACATATATTTGAATCCCTTCTACATGGACACCAGCATATTGATGTTCAAAATATCCAATTTAAAATTCGCGGTGAATTACTCACGTTCCGCCAATGGATTGTTCCGCACAGAGGGAGCGATGGCTGTATAGCTGGAGTTCTAATGGGCTGGATCGATATTTCTACCAATGAACGACTGCTAAACGAATTGAAAATTGTTAAAGACCAGGCAGTAGCCGCAAACTCTGCCAAAAGTCAGTTCCTAGCAGTAATGAGCCATGAGATACGCACCACACTTAATGCCATTATCGGCTTACTTGAGTTGACTATGGAGCGGGTAGACAAAGGCGATGAATGGGATCGCTCAGCAATTGAAGTTGCTTACTCATCGTCTAGATCTTTGATGTTAGTGATTGGCGACATCTTAGACCTTGCTAAGATTGAATCCGGAAAATTAACATTGGACCCACAGCCTACGTGCCCGCAAGATATCTTAAAAACAATGCATCGAATATTTCAAGGCCTAGCTAAACAAAAAGGCTTATATCTAATAACAGAATTCTACATTGGATCAGCACTAGATGTTCTAATTGATGGTGACCGCCTTAAACAAATACTCTCAAACCTATTAGGCAATGCGATAAAATTTACTTACCATGGTGGAGTTAGGATCTCTTTAAAGACACTTAAGGTCGATAGCAACCTACTAATCACTTACACTATAGAAGATACTGGCGTAGGGATATCGAAAGCTGATCAAAAAACGTTATTTGAACCTTTTACCCAGGCAGGCAGCAAAAAAGGCCAACATGTCGGCAGTGGATTAGGATTAGTAATTTGTAAACAATTCATAGAAATGATGCAGGGAACTCTTCAACTTGAAAGCGTGCTAGGACATGGAACTCGGATTGAGGTAAAAGTAAAAGCACCTATTTTAGTTAGGAAAGAAGACAAACAACAACTTATAGTGGCTGAAGAGACTCAAGAGCGATTTTTGTCTGTCGCTCTGGTCGACGACCATCCGGCAAATCGCTTGCTACTCGAGCAACAGCTAAAATTTTTAGGTCATGAGGTTGTTGAGTTTGAAGATGGGAGCGAGGCCTTCGCGAGGCTGCAGATAGAGCGATTTGACGCGATTATAACTGACTGCAACATGCCCATCATGAACGGCTACGAATTGACTAGACGCATACGTGCTCTAGAGCAGAAGTCCGGACTAAACCCAACTTATATTATCGGCTTTACAGCAAATGCTCAGCTGGATGAACGGAAGCGTTGTTTGGAAAGCGGAATGAATGAGTGTCTTTTTAAGCCCGTCAGCCTCAGCGTGCTCAGAGGAAGCTTATATAATTTAAGCAAGTACCAAAGTGATGAATTTGTACCTAGGGTTCCAGAACCTTATGTCGCACCCCTTAAGAAAACGGTATTAGATTTCGAAATGCTTGATTCGTTGACTGGTGGCGATCTGAGGTTGACACGAATGTTGCTTGATCGACTGTATAGCAGTAATGAATTAGACATCCAAGTGTTTGACGAGCTACTTACGGCGTGCCGTTGGCACGATTTGGGGCAGCTCGTACATCGCATCAAGGGTGCGGCGCGAATGGTTGGGGCTCAGTTAGTAAGGGATGCGTCGGCATCTTATGAAGAAGGACTTAGCCAATCCTTAACAGACGAAGAGGCCAAGCAACTTGCGGAAAGAGTGCGAGCCGCTATGCAGGAACTGCAAGAATCAGTGGCTGACTGGCTAGCCGCCCCTTAACTCACAGAAACTTACAAAGTTTGGACTCCCCCGCAGACTTCCTGCTGTGCTCAATGCTAGCCAGATCGCGGCCAGATGACCAAACAACGCCGTTCCTTTTCTGTGAAATTCAAACGCGAGGCTGCCGACAACTGGCCCTACATCGAAGCCAGCCGTTCACTCGGCGTAGGCGAGTTGGCCCGGCGCCGCTGGGTTGATCAAGTTCCGCAGGAGCGTCAAGGCGTCACTCTGTAGAGCAAAGCATTGATCTTGGAACAACAGAAAATTCAGGAACTGGAGGCCCGGATTGCCCACCTTGAACGGGAAAAATCGATATTAAAAAAAGCTACTGCGCTCTTGGTGTGGGAAGATCACGAGCGTACGCGCTGATCAATCAGTTGAGCGTCCATAAGCCGGTTGATTGGCTGTGCAAGATATTTGAAGTCACCCGTTCGTGCTTCTATTCTCAGCACCTTAGGCCCCGCACGCCAGATGTCGACCGGCTTCTGTTGCGCAGCCGGGAGAGCGAGTTGTTTACGCAAAGTCGTAGTGCTGCTGTCAGCCGCAGCATTTTATCGCTGATGCTTGAAGACGGTGAGCAGCTCGGTCGGTTCAAAGTGCGCAGCTTGATGCGTGAGCTTCATTTAGTCAGTAAACAAACCGGATCACATGCCTACGAACGAGCTGTGATAGAGCGACTCAATATAGCGAACATCTTGAATCGAGACTTCGATGTTCCGGCACCCAACCAGGTGTGGTCTGGTATAGCGATATCACCTATATCTGGGCCCTACGGAACCGGCGTTACCTGGCTGTTGTGCTGGATCTCTGCGCGCGCCGGGTAGTGGGCTGGGCGTTATCGGAAAAGCCGCAAGCCGATCTGGTCATCAAGGCGCTGGATATGGCGTACGAGCAACGAGGAAGACCTCAAGGCCTACTGTTTCACTCGGATCAAGGGTCGCAGAATGCGATTCGTTTATCTCGACAGGGGCTGTGGCGTTATAGCATGCGCCAGAGCATGAGTAGCCCGGGAATTGCTGGGACAACCCGCCAATGGAGCGCGTGCTCCGCAGCTTGAAACGGAATGGATACCGACCACGGGCTACAGAACGGCTCAAGAAGCCCTGCGAGATATCTCACTTCTTGATGCATCGTTACAACTGGGTTAGATCCTATCAATTCAACGGAGGTCTGGCGCCAGCTCGGGCCGAAGTAAAAACTTAACGTTGTGTCCGGGATTAGTTGAATTCTACAAACATGACAATTAACAAAACAGAGGGAAAAGAAGACGCCCAGCTATAAGCGTCTTTCAACCCAACGTCAAACCCCTACCGAAGCTAATCAACTCTTCGTCGGTGGACAGCCCAAGCTTAGCCAGCAGGCGCCTGCGCAATAATGTTACAACGCGTCGATTGACCGATAGCGCCGCTGCAACTGTATCCACATCACCACCACGCACGAAGCAACGCAGCGCTATCAACTCACGATCAGACAAATGACTGAAAGACATGAATCCTTCGGACGCTTGGCATGGAAACGACATTAACCCTCTGCGCATCTGTCTAAGTATTTCGGGTAGCAAAGCAACTCCCTCGCCTTTGTTCAGAAAGCCTTTCGCCCCCAGACGCGCACAACGCAAAGCATAGACTTCAGGGTTGAGCATGCTGATCACGAGTATAGACAACCAAGGATAGTGTTGGCGAAGCTTGCGCATCGCAGTCAACCCCTCCATCCGTGGCATATCCAAGTCCAGAAGAATCAAGGATGGTGAAGTAGTTTCCACCAGCCGAATCGCCTCTGCACCACTGTTAGCCTCTCCTACGACGACGTGGTTGTCGCGCATTAGTATTAGATTAAGTAGCGTACGCACTCTACGGTCAGCGTCAACAACCAAGACCCGCTCTATTTGCTTATGAGAAATATGCTCACCGACATATTGCGTCATGCGCGCGTAACCTCCTGGATAATTGTTATATAGATGTGTGGCAAACCCACAGTAATTAGTTGGCGACTGCGTGTTTCGACTGCCCACAATAGGCACGCTCCGCGGTCTCACGCGCCTTTACGATTGCCTCGTTATCATCAATTGCTACAAGCTCGAACCCATCAGCATCAAAGCCCTTAATGCTGAGCAAGCGGTAGCGTTTTAGCTCGCCATCCACAGCAATGCGAAAGCTCCGCGTCTCTCCTGCAGCAATGGAATCAAAACTCTCTATCACACTCTTCAATGGACGGCATTGGATATCAAGCAAGGTCACCACTGCGTAACCATGCGCCACTGGCTCGTCACCGGTATTGATCAGCGTTCCGCCGACAAAGCCGCTGCCGTTTACCGAGCCCCCCATGTGAAAATTCAGATGCAATTCACCGGCGGCCCAACTCTGGGCTGAGCCACACATTGCCCATATGACAGCCAACAACATTCCATACTTCGTTCGCATTACCCAACTCCACTTAGTAGGTCTCGGGCTGGCAATCACAACGCAGCTGTCCAACTTAAGCAGATGAACAGCCCGGTCTGTGAAGGGCTAAGTAGCATAACCACTGTCGCTTTGCCCGCCCGATGTAACGTTAATAAACGTTAGTTGGTGGCCTTCACCTTGATTATACGGCGCTGATCATTCTTGGTCGGCGTGTAAGTCGAACTGGTCTCGCTGGCAATATCCACGAAGTTGCCGCTACCAATTGCGTCTTCGATCTGCCATTGGTAGTTGACCTTACCGCAAGTGCTTACGCAGGTCGGCGTTGCGGTCAACGGCGTACCCACAATCGGGTTGCCATTTCCATCTGCGCCGGTAATGACCACAGCGCCTACCGGATCAATGACCGAGCCTGGAGGCGCAATACCGCCGCCCGATGAGCCCGCCGCAGTGGCCGTGTCGATGCTGTCGGTGTTACCCACTACACCAGCGCCGTTTTTCGCCGTCACTTCAAACTCCAGCACCAGCCCCACGTCGCTGGCATCCAGCTGGTAGGACGCATCGGTGTCGGCGTGACCACCATTTTTCCATTGCATGGTCGAAGCATCAGTGGTGTTGCCGCCGTTGGCATCGAAGCTGTACTCACCAGTCAGGGTTTGGCCAACGTGCAGCACTCCCTTGATGTCAGTAACATCAATGATCGGATGCCCTACGGGTTTGATGATCGACGGCGCAGTGGCCGTGTCGATGCTATCGGTGTTACCCACTACACCAGCGCCGTTCTTCGCCGTTACTTCAAACTCCAGCACCAGCCCCACGTCGCTGGTATCCAGCTGGTAGGAGGCATCGGTGTCGGCATGACCACCGTTTTTCCATTGCATGGTCGAAGCATCAGTGGTGTTGCCGCCGTTGGCATCGAAGCTGTACTCACCAGT
>Ga0157369_10008546_pt1 | contig 11742 bp, 11 predicted proteins | sample C25metaG_FD_113461 | JGI IMG/M metagenome (GOLD analysis project Ga0157369, IMG submission 113461) | Corn rhizosphere microbial communities from Kellogg Biological Station, Michigan, USA - C2-5 metaG | ecosystem: Host-associated > Plants > Roots > Rhizosphere > Soil | place: USA: Michigan... | reverse complement strand
CGCTGTCGACCTCATCCTTGTAAGTGGTAGACTTGGGCTGCTGAATCCGGCAATCAAACCGTTTTACCAGTTTTGGGGTCTAACCGTTTAGAACGGAGTTGGTTGGCGCAGTCCGCCTTGGCATATGCATACTCTCACTCAATTGATCGGATCATACGCGAGTGTGTTGGCCATCTTGGTCACGCTTGGAGTGGCGGTTTTGCTCGTTTGCTGCCTCGAGTGTACAAACTGCCCTAAACGCGACAAGGATGAGTTCTTCAGTCGCCACGAACTCTAGATCCGACGATCTGCGCGGGTGAATCATTCTCCAGCGCTAAGCCCTCGAATCCTCGTATCTCAAAATCACTGATCAGTGACAGCCTCAGCTCCGTTTAGGGCTCAGCCTCTTCCAAATACTGCTTGAAGTGCTCCAACACTCTCCCGTACAGATGCACCCGTACATCGTTCCCCGCAAAGGAATGCGTCTTCCGCGGATATATCTGCAGATCGTATGGAATCCCCGCCTCAACCAGCCTTTGCACAAACTGCATCGTGTTGCCCAAATGCACATTGTCGTCACCGCTGCCGTGCACAAGCAGAAGCCGTCCCTTTAGACTCGCTACTGCATTGACGACCGAGAAATCTTTGTATCCAATAGGGTTTTCCTGAGGGCGGCCAAGATAGCGCTCTGTATAGACCGAGTCGTAATCACGCCAGTCCGTTACCGGCGCCAGCGCAACCCCGGCTTTGAACCGTTCCGAGTGGGTCATCGCAAATAGGGTGAACGTCCCACCCCAGCTTCCACCCCACCATCCCAGCCTCTGCGCATCGAGTTCCCGGTGCTTCGCCAAAGCCGCATCGATCATCGTCAGCTGATCTTCAAGTTGCACCGGCCCGAAATTGTGATACGCCGCCTGCGCGAAATCGCGCCCTCTCATCCCCGTACCACGATTGTCGGCGTGCAGAACAGCAAACCCATGCTGTGCGAGCAGCTCGTCAAACATCACCGAATCGCTCCACCGGTTCACAACCGTCTGCACATAAGGCCCGCCATAGGGATTCACAATTATAGGAACACTCGCCGTCCCCGCAGCATTTGGCGGCATCAAAAGCGTTCCATAAAGAACCGTCCCGTCTTTGGCCTTCGCCTCAATCCGTGTCGGCGCACGCAACGCAAACTCGTCAATCGAACGTGACCCCGAGAAGGCAACGCAACTCGTGCCCACTCCGCACATCCTCACCACCGGCGGACTTCTCCGTCTGGAGAACTTATCGGCGTAATTCCCCCCGATGGAAGCAAATTGCACCTCATGAAAACCGGCGCCCTCTGTCAACCGCGTCCGCTCGCCGTCGAAGCTGACTTTCCATGCGTTGCGCTCCAGCGGATTACCTTCGTTCGATGAATACAGCACCTCTTTGCGCGACGGATCTACGCGATAGATCTCCGCAATCTCGAAATCTCCCTTCGTCAATTGCTTCTCCAACGTCGCGCGAGTCGAATCTGTCCTGCCCTCGTCGTATCGATATAGATAGATATGGTTGTGCCCATCTTCCCAGCTCGTCAGCACGATGCACCCGTGTGTGACAAACACATCCATGTACTCATTCACGAATTTCTCATCGTTGATCTCCAGCACCAGGTGCGCCGCGCCTGTCCCGGGATCGGCGAAGTAGATTCTCCTGTGCTTCTGATCCCGGCTCAATGTCTCAACCCACAGCGTCTTTCGATCCACCCATCCAAACCGCGGGATGTAGTCTTGCCCCTGTTCAATCGGGATGTGAACCCATGCTGTCTTCCCGCCTTTCACGCTTACCACTCCAACCCGTACATCTGGATTAGGATCTCCCGGCTGGGGATATCGCTGTTTCTCTACCCTCGCGTGAGTTGGGATCCAATCCGTGATCGGGTACTCCGGAACGTTCTCTTCAAGCATTTGCAGATATGCAATGCTCTTCGAATCCGGCGACCAGAAATAGTTGCTGCGCGTCCCCAGTTCTTCCAAGTACACCCAATCCACTTCGCCATTCAGGATGGTTGCATTCGGCGATCCCGCCAAGGTGATCGTCGGTGTATCCGCGCTTCGCAACGGCACTACCGCAAGCCCATGATTTCTTATGAACGAAACATATTCCCCACTCGGCGAAAATTTCGGATCGTCTCCCGATGCCGAACCTGTAAACCCGATATCGATCGCCGTACCGTTTGCCAGTTCGTAGTACCAGAGACTTCCATTCGAATCGAACAGCATGTGCTTCGAGTCTGGAGCCCACAGGTAGCTCGCCATCCCATATCTCTGACGATGGTCCTTGTCTTCCTCATTCAAGTCCCCTTTGGCGCGTAGAGTGGCAAGCTTTGTATGGCCCACGAGGATATGCGCCTTCCCGGCTCCCGGATCGATTTCAATGAGCTCTCCGCCGTCGATATACGTCAGGTGCTGAGCATCTGGCGACCACACAAGCCCAGTTGGGGGCGTTCCAGCGAGCGGTCCGTGACCGAAGACCTTCTCAACCGTCAGCTCATTCGCGGCTTCTGGCCCCTGTGCTCCAAACGCCGCTAGCAGGATGGCAGTCGAGGCAATCGAAAGCCAGCGTGCAAAAGACCTCAAGAACTTCCTCCAGGCGAGCACCATCCTTGGGATCAGGCATGTGAGCTTTGCCGGGCTCCAGTTTACCCGAGCAAACCAGACCTGATGTCAACGCAATTGATAGGATCGAACCTACGCTTTGGTTCTCTCAACGCCAATCAGACCGAAAAAGATTGGCAGACCCTTCGCCGCTCCGGCAAAGTTGTACTACCCAAAAGAGGACTCGATGAACCGTCGTCAATTCGCCCAGGGAATAGCTTCCACCGCGTTCGCCGCTTCGGCACTCCGCACCGAAGCTGCGCAAGCTCCCCAGACCGGCAGTGCTCCCTTCCCGCTCTCTGTCATGCTCTGGACCGTCTTCACTGATCTCCCCTTCGAACAGCGCATCGCCAAGGTTGCGGAGGCTGGCTACACGAACGTGGAACTCGTCGGCGAATATGCCAAGTGGTCCGAATCCGACTTCTCCAAAGCCATCTCCGCCGCCAAACAACTCGGCATCCGCTTCGATGCAACTGCCGGGTTGCATAATGGAATCGGAAATCCTGCCGTCCGCGACGCCTTCCTGGCAGAGCTGAAGGGAGCGCTCACTCCGATGGAGAAGCTCTCCTGCCCCGCTATGATCATCCTTTCCGGCAACATCGTCCCCGGCCTTTCGCACCAGGATCAGCATGCCAGCTGCGTCGAAAGCCTGAAGCGCGCAGCCTCACTCGTCGAAGGAAGGCAGATCGACGGCCAGCCTGTCCGGCTCCTGCTCGAGTGCATCGACCCAGAGGAGAATCCGAAGTACTTCCTGCAGTCAGCCGCCGAGGCCATTGACATCGTGCGCGCCGTCAACCACCCGCAGGTTCAGTTCCTCTATGACCTCTTCCACGAACAGATCGCCGAGGGCAATCTTATCGAAAAACTGGAGAAGAATATCGACGTGATCGGCCTCGTTCATATCGCCGACGTCCCCGGCCGCCACGAGCCCGGCACCGGCGAAATCAATTATGCAAATGTCTATCGGAAGCTCGCTCAGCTCAAGTACCGTCACGCCGTCGCCATGGAATTCAAACCCACCGGCGATCCGGTCATATCCCTTCGCAAAGCAAGACAAATGGTCGCGAGCACCACGGCCGCGCTCTAAAGCAGAACGCGGCTGGATGCTCAGCTTCCTACATCGCCGGTTTCGGAGCCTCTGCCGGCTTCGGCATCTGGAATACAGCCGGGTCGATCGTCTTATTCAGCTCCACCTTCTTCACTGCAATCGATAACTGGAACTGTCCAAGATCAATATCGATCGTGTACGGAATCATGTATCCCACGTCGGTCTTCTTGTAGTCCGAAAACTTCGTGGTAATGTCCACGTCCTGGTCCTGCATCTTCGCCTTCCCCTGGACTGTGGTGATCAGGTAGCTCGTCGAATCGATCAAAAACGTCGTCTCCGCATTCTCTTTCGACGTCAGCTTGATCTTGTACGCGTTCGCATCTTTACCCATCATCTCGATTTTGCTGCCCTTCGCTGCATAGTCATACAGCGGCCCACCGACATAGATCTGACCCTTCCCCTGGTTGTATTGGTCTTCCGGCATCGGCTGCGGATCTGCAGCGCCCGCCATCGGATTCACCATCCATCCGCCCTTGTCGTTGTAGCACTGAACGATCTTCATCCCGTTGAAGTCCGTCTCGTTCTTGTAGCCCACTCCGTCCACAACCGTGGTCACCGTCGGAGCATCGTTGCCCATCACCGCCGTCGAGCTCTCAATTGTCAGTGACTTCACCTGGCTGATCGCAGCTTTTCCCCCGATCGCCTCAATATGCTTCGCCACGATCTCATCGGCCGTAGGAGTGCTCTCCGTCGCTGCCGGTGCTGGTGTCGGTGCCGCTGTCGGCGCCTGCGCCTGCAATCCAACTGTACCCGCTAGAATTGTGATCACCGCCATGCCCTGAATGATCTTCATCGTCCTGTTTCGCCTTTCCGTGCCCGTAGACACAGGTCTCCTGTGCGGCACCAGTGTAGCTCTAACACCAGTACGCGCAACACTCGGACTTTGTTTCACGGTTCTCACCGTTCCCATCAAAATGCTCGTCCGAGACCGCGAGCTACGAGCTACCAGCTGGCTCGTTCACCCCACCGGCACCAGCTTCGAATCCGACACCTGGTGCTCCGGTTCATTTTGCATTCGCCTCGGCACTGGCGATGCGTCCAGGGTCAGTACCTTATCCTTGCCGAACACACGCATCAGACCTTCCTGCTGGTCGAATGTGATCATGAAGTTTTTGAGCGGCGTCGACCCGATATTCACAACCGGGAACGCGGAATTGATCTCGACGAATGCCTTCCTGAAAACATACGGTCCGAACCGTATCTCCGGCTGCAGCCGCGCCGCCCTGAATGAGAACCGTGTCGTAAGCGACTCGGCGACTCCAAACTCCGCCGGTGTCGACTCGAACTTCATGCGATCCGCAACCTCATCCGGAAGGCTCAGGCCGGTTCCCCCGCTATCGATCTGGGCATCCAGACTCACCCCTTCGATTTCGATCTTCGCGATTGGCACCCCATCCGTTACACGGAAGGGCAGCAGCGATCCTTCCGCCTGTGTTCCCAATGTTCCTGAAGTCAGAACCATCCGCTTCCCCGGATAGTCCAGCGTCAGCAAATAGTCTTCGAATAGCGGAAAGCCCAGCACCCCCTCGCAGTTCCGTTCCTCGCGGAAGAGCCTGTGTTCGACCGCCTGAACCTCTTCAAATTCCACATTCCCTATCTTGATTGATTCGACCCAGACGACATCCGGCCGCTGCTCGCCCTGGCCGCTCGGATCGGTGAGCCGCGCATGACCTATCTTGGGAATGCCCAGCTCATGCACCAGCTCCGGCGATATCAGCGCCTGTGTTCCCGTTCCCGTGTCGATGAGAAACCGGTTCGGTCCGTGGCCGTTCACCATCACCATCACATACGGCTTGTCATGGATCAGTTCGATTGGCGTGACAAACGCGACGGGCCTGACCGGGCTCTGAGCCAGCAGGGAAGTGCTCGCCCATAGCAGCAGTGCGTACCCGGTTCTGGCTTTGCCCAGAGCGGCCATATCGCCCTCGCATCCGCGCACCTGCCAATGCCGGAATGCACCCCATTGTACCCGCACTCCGAAATGGAAGCTCAGCTCTCGTCACCAGTTACGCTCGCGGAGACTTAGAACGGCCCCGCTCTACAATGAACGGGTATGCCCACCACCGTCCGCTCGCATGCGAAGATCAACCTAGGCCTATACATAGGCGCTCCCCGCCCGGATGGTTTCCACCCCCTCACCACCGTCTATCAGACCATCGAACTCCACGACTACGTCACCCTAACCGCCCACCCGGCCTCCGAAACCTCCATCCGCCTCACCTCCAACGACCCGCGCGTTCCCACCAACGGCCGCAACACCGCGTTGAAGATGGTCGCCCTGGCGCTCGAGGACCTTGCTACCCCCGCCAGCGTCTCCATCTATATCGATAAGCGCCTCCCCATCCAGGGTGGACTCGGCGCCGGATCCGCCAACGCCATCGCCGCCCTCGTCGCCCTCGCAACTGAGTTGGAGCGAACCCGCCAGACCGAGCGCGCCCTCACCGGCTCCCCAGCAAGCTGGCTGAATGCTCGTCAGTTCTCAGAAAACATGGGAGTTCCTGGCTCGGACCCCTCCGGCCTCAACACCGGCAACTGGCCCTGCGGCCAGCTCGATCTCGCCGCCAAAGTCGGCTCCGACGTCCCGCTGTTTCTCATCGGCGGTGCCGTCCTTGGTCGCGGCCGTGGCGAAATCGTCTACCCCCTTCCCGACTTTGACACCACTTGGTGCGTCATCGCCACCCCGCCCATCGGAGTCTCCACTCCCCAAGCCTTCCGTGACTGGGACGTGCTCTGTGCCAGGGAAGGTTTGACCATTGATGCTTCAGAAGATAGACTGGAGCAGTTGAGCCGTGCCTATGTCAGTGCCTTCACAGAGGCTATGAATGGGAAAGGCTCCTCCGGTGTCCCTGCCCATGACAGGGACCTCGCCGGACCACAAGAGTCCGCGCTTGTCCGCACCGGGATCACGAGCTGGATTCAGAACGACTTTGAACGAGTCGTCTTCCCCCAGCATCCCTCCCTTGCTGAGATCAAGCGTCTTCTTGCGGCCACCGGCACCCGGGAGGCAGCCATTCATGCATCGCTGTCAGGGTCGGGTTCGGCACTCTTCGGGTTGTACTTGACCCGGGAACATGCACAGGCAGGCCAGCAACGGCTGACCGCGGCAGGCGTCGAAAACAAAATCACGCATACGCTGCCGCGCTCGAAGTACTGGTCCGAAATGTTTGTGGAATAGTCCCTGTGCAATCGGTTGACAGTGCTCCGCCGCGGGATTGAAACTCGCCATCGGCTGTCAATCAGCGGTTGCAGAAGCAGAGTTGGGCGATCGTTCAATGGTAGGACAATGCCCTTTGGAGGCATTTATCCTGGTTCGAATCCAGGTCGCCCAGCCAGCACTCTCCTCCTGCCCTCCGCAAAGCCATAAATGCAGCCAAAGCTAACCGGCTTGGAGGTATTGGAGATGGAAGTGGGAACGACGATAGCAACACTGGAAGAGAAACAACCCGGCACGCCCGACGCTAATAAAGACGGCACCCACAAGCCTGCCCAAAACGCGGACCCCAAGGCCAAAGACGCCAAGCCCGCCGCCGAGCGCAAGCGCTCCCGCAATCTCAGCGAGGATCGTCGCTTCAAGCTCTTCAGCGGCACGGCTAATCGTCCTCTTGCCGACGAGATCGCCCGCCACATCGGCGTCACCGTTGGTGAAGCCAAGCTCCAGCGCTTCGCCGATGGCGAAGTTTACTTCCAGTTGCTCGAGAATGTCCGCGGCGTCGACGTATTCGTCGTACAGCCCACTTGCTATCCCGTCGACCAGAACCTCGTCGAGCTCCTCATCATCATCGATGCGCTCAAGCGCGCATCCGCCGCCCGCATCACGGTCGTCGTTCCTTATTACGGATACGCTCGGCAAGACCGCAAGGATCGCCCCCGCGTTGCCATCAGCGCCAAGCTCATCGCCGACCTCCTCACGACTGCCGGCGCCAACCGCGCCCTCTTCGTCGATCTTCACGCAGCTCAGATCCAGGGCTTCTTCAACATACCCGTCGATCACCTTTTCGCCAGCCCGGTTCTCGTCAGCTACTTCCGCGAACTCAATCTTCCCAATCTCATCGTCGTCTCGCCGGATGCCGGGGGCGTGGAACGCGCGCGCTTCTTCGCGCAGAAAATGGGAGCACCGCTCGCGATTGTCGACAAGCGCCGCACAGACATCAACGTCGCCGAAGTCATGCACGTGGTCGGTGATGTGCACGGCAAATCCTGCCTCATCATCGACGACATCATCGACACTGCCGGAACCCTCGTAAAGACCGTGGACGCGCTCTATGCAAATGGCGCCGCTACCGTTCACGCCTGCGCCAGCCACGCCATCTTCTCCGGTCCGGCCATTGAACGTATTGCCGCTTCCCGCCTCGAACAGGTCGTTGTCACCAACACTGTTCCTCTGCGCGAAGCCGCCCAGAAAACGCCCAAGATTAAGGTGCTCTCCATTGCCGGCCTATTAGGCGCCGCGATCGAAAGCATCCACATGGAGACCAGCGTCAGCACGCTGTTCTCGTAATTGCAGCCCCAAGCTTCTAGCGGCCTGCTATCAGCTTGGATACTCAAACTCGGAGGCGAAAAGAGATTCGCACTTCGCCAACAAAGGGAGCGATTGAGGTCAGTGAACGCGACGAACTCCTCATGCCAGAGGCTAGGAGCTCGAAGCTTGAAGCTGCTTTCGTGCCCGAATACAGAAAAGAGAGATTCAAATGCCTGAAGTCGTCATAGCCAAGCCCCGCGAGGGCAAGTTCAACAAGAACGCCGCGCGCCGCGTGCGTGCAGCCGGAAAAATTCCCGCCGTCCTGTACGGAGCAGGCGCGGATGCCATCGCCGTTGAAGTCGATCCCAAGCAGATCACCCGGATCCTCTTCTCTGAGACCGGCCACAACACCATCTTCGACGTCGAAGTCGCTGGCGTTCCCTCCGCCAAGGCCATGATCGTCGAGTGGCAGCGTGAGCCCATCAAGGACCGCCTCATCCACATCGACATGAAACGCATTGCGCTCGACAAGCTCCTTCAGGTCAGCGTTCGCGTTAAGCTCATCGGCACCCCGGTCGGCGTCAAGACCGAAGGCGGCATCCTCGATCAGGTTCTGCGTGAAGTCGAAATCGAGTGCCTGCCCGCCGACATCCCGAACCACATCGATGTTGATGTTACCAGCCTCGCTCTTCACGGCGTGCTTCGTGTCAGCGACTTGCCACATAGCGACAAGATCAAGTACCTGACCAACGAAGACGCGACCGTGGCGCACGTCGTCACCATACGCGAAGAAGTAGCCGCCGCACCTGCCGAGGGCGAAGTAGTAGCAACCGGAGAAGCCGGTGCCACGCCTGCCGAACCCGAAGTGGCCAAGAAAGGCAAGACCGAGCCAGCGGCAGATGCTGCTGCCCCGGCAAAGAAGTAGGTATTGGAAGAAGTGCTCGAGAACGAAAGCAGCCGCGAGCCCGACCGTGGACCTTTTTTGGTGGTGGGGCTCGGCAATCCCGGACTCGAGTACTTATGGACGCCGCATAACGCGGGGTTTATGGCAATTGACCGCATCGCTTTGCAAGAGGGCGTTGTGGTTCAAAACCGGCGATGCCGGGCCGTTACCGCAACCTGCCGTCTGGCAGGACGCGAAGTGGTCCTGGCCAAGCCGGAGACATTTATGAATCTCAGCGGCGTTTCCGTTGCCGCTTTGATTCGAGAGTTCGAGGTGGACCCGGCACGAGACCTACTCGTCATCTACGACGAGCTGGACCTGGTGCTGGGGACATTCAAGATCAGGGAGCGAGGTTCGCCCGCGGGACACAACGGAGCCCGGAGCGTTACCAGCGCTCTCGGCAGCCAGGAGTGGCTGCGGTTGCGCATAGGAGTTGGGCTCGACTTGCCGCCCGAAGCCAAAGAGGCTGGCGGCAAACGGCCCGGCAGAGAATATTTGCTCTCGCCGATGCGCAAAGGGGATCTGGCCAAACTGGATGAGGTGCTCGACAAGGTGGCAACCGCCACACGGCGCATCATCCAGGAAGGACCCGGTCCCGCGATGAACGAGTTTAACCGCCGCGAGTAAAACAGCCCGGCGGAGGGAAATGAAGCAGCAAGTAGCGACCAGACTGCAGCACCGACTCTGTGAACTGCGAACTGCCAACTGACAACTTTGACCGCGCGAGCGGCGAAAGGAAACACGGATGTCTCGTTTGTATGAGGTAATGTTCATTGTTCGACCCGATGCGGTCGACGAAGACGTAGACAAGCTGATCGCCGGCTTCACAAGCAGCGTCACCAATGGTGGCGGAGTCGTGAAGAACGTCGAAAAGATGGGCCGCCGCAAGTTGGCCTACCTTGTCCGCAAATTTAATGATGGTAACTACATTCTGATGACCATCGAGGCCGCAGGCCCAGTAGTGCTGGAACTCGAGCGCCGTCTCCGCGTCTCTGAGCCGGTGATCAAGTTCATCACCGTGCGCATGGACGAGGAAGAGAAGCGTCTTGCCAAGATCAAGGCGCTTCGTGGCATCCGGCGCAAGGTAAGCGCAGAAGCACCCGCGGCTCCTGTACCTGCGCCACCTGCCGCTGAACCCGCGGCAGCGACCGAAGCCGCCCCCGCCAGCGCCTAGTGAGTACTCCTATGTTGGGTGCCCTTCCTAAACCGCGTCTTGTGCGGGTTAGAGTGGGAACGACCAGGCTCAATGAGAGGGAACCAAGGCCGCGTATCAGGGCACGAGTTCACTCATGCCGTTAACGGCCGATAAGAACCACGGGGCTTTAGCCCCTGAACAGAACTGAAGAGGAAACAACATGTCTGATGAGAACCAGGTAAAAGCACCCGAGGCGCCAGCAGCACCAGCCGCCCAAAGTGGTCCACAATCCGGAGGCCCTGGCCACGGTGGTCCTGGCGGACGCCCGGGTGGACGCCCGGGCGGTCCCGGTGGCCCCGGCGGACGCGGAAAGTTCTTCCGCCGCAAGAAGGTCTGCAAGTTCTGCACCGAGAAAATCGACGCCATTCCCTACCGGGATGTCCGTCTGTTGCAAGGCTTTGTGGCCGAGCGCGGCAAGATCGTGCCTCGTCGTCTCACCGGCGTCTGCACGACGCACCAGCGCCGCCTGACCCGCGCCATCAAGCAGGCCCGCAATATCGCCCTGCTGCCCTTCGCAACCCGGCACTAACCTGCAGGCCGCTGATGCGTCCGTTACGAGTGGCGCGTTAGTTGTAGCAGGGTTAACAATTTCGCAGGCGACGGCCGCGCTCGATTCGCGATAGAATCTGCCGCGGCGCAACTGAAAGTAGTACGCCTGTGTCTAACAACAACGGACGGACGGCCCCTCGTTTCAGCTGCCCGTGATTTTGGAGAGTTTCACATGGAAGTCATCCTGAAAGAAGACGTAGCCAACCTCGGCCATCGCGGCGACGTGGTGAAAGTTGCCGACGGCTACGGACGCAATTTCCTTCTTCCCCGCAAGCTGGCCTTGCAGGCAACACTGGCAAACAAGGCCGTCATTGAACAGATGAAAGCCGCTGCCGCCAGCCGCTCCGCCGAAGAAAAGGTTCAGGCGCAGGCCCTAGTCGCCAAGCTCGAGCCCCTCACCCTCCGCTTCACCCGCAAGTCTGGCGAAAACGGCCAGCTCTTTGGCTCCGTCACCACCGCCGACATCGCTGGCGAACTCGCCGCCAAGGGATTTGAAATCGACCGCCGCAAGATCCAGCTCTCTGAGCCGATCAAGAGCCTAGGCAACTTCACCGTCTCCGTCAAGCTGCACCGCGAAGTCACCGCCCATGTCGGGATTCATGTCGTCGCCGATGCAGCCCAGGAAGCCGAGCCGGCTGCCGCTCCAGCTGTCGCTGACTAAAAAAGCACTCTGACCACTCCGCCTCCCGACCCAAACGGGAGGCGGTCGTGTATCCGCCCGGCCCCATCCTCATCACAGGCTAACACGCTGGGGAACTCTTCCCCATTCAACACAGGCTGTCATTTCGACCGAAACCAGGAGCCTCGTTACGGGCGTAGCGGAGAACAAGCGGATAACTGAGAGTTTGCGCTGCAAATCAGCAGGCTTCGTGCGTTCCTGGGATG
>Ga0157369_10008544_pt1 | contig 11744 bp, 13 predicted proteins | sample C25metaG_FD_113461 | JGI IMG/M metagenome (GOLD analysis project Ga0157369, IMG submission 113461) | Corn rhizosphere microbial communities from Kellogg Biological Station, Michigan, USA - C2-5 metaG | ecosystem: Host-associated > Plants > Roots > Rhizosphere > Soil | place: USA: Michigan... | reverse complement strand
GTCCAACTACATGGGCTTTGGTTCAGGCGTGGTGGTGCCGGGCACCGGCATCAGCCTGCAGAATCGCGGCGCCGGCTTCACCCTGGCGCCGGATCACGTCAATAGCGTGGCGCCAGGCAAGCGGCCCTTCCACACCATCATCCCCGGCTTCGCCATGAATGCCGACGGCACCCCGCTGATGGCCTTCGGCCTGATGGGCGGCCCGATGCAGGCCCAGGGGCACCTGCAGCTGATGCTGCGTATCCTCAAGTACCAGCAAAATCCCCAGGCCGCCGCCGATGCACCGCGCTGGCGCCTAGAAGGCGGCCGCCGGGTCGCGGTAGAAAGCAGCCTGGATCCGGCCACCCTGGCGGCGCTGCGGGCCCTGGGCCACGAGGTGACCGTGGAAGAGCCCTCCGGCGTGTTCGCCTTTGGCGGTGCCCAGATCATCCAGCGCGTGGCCGGTGGCTACGTGGGCGGCTCCGATCCGCGCAAGGACGGCCTGGTGGCGGGTTACTGAAGCCAAGGGCGACGCGGTCGGCGATACGGAGCGCCTCAGGCTACTCGGCCGTAGCTTGAGGCTCCGCTCCCGGGAGACCGCGTGCTGAAAAAGGCGCAGCTGCACCATTGGGCGCCCCCTCAGGCTCAGGCATGGCACCTCGGGGCTGGAGATCTTCGAAGACGCATCCAACCCTCTTGTGGATATTCGGATACGCCTTCCACTGCCATCGGCAGCGGATCAGCTGCAAAGCCGCAGCTCGCCTCCCGGACGCTCGGCCTCGGCAGCCGATTCGTCTACGCGGCGTCCCCACTCGTCGCCCTGCATTGATATCGAATTAATCTTTATTGCGATATCAAAAAAGCCACGACATAGTGGCTCTGAGCTATCACCCCAGAGTCGAGGCCAAGACCCCTTATGCACCCTGATCCCCAGAGCAACGCCCGCGAGGCGCTGCTTGGCCTGCATCGCCAGCTACAGGAAAACGCCAGGCGGCTGGGCACGGTGGACTGCGACGATCCGGACGTCCGCGCTGTCCTGCAGGCCGTGCAAGATCTCAATGAGCGGGTTGCCGACATGGTGGCCGAGACGGCCCTGCTGGCGCCGCTGCCGCTGGACCCGGTCGCAGGAAGCAGCGCTCACGACGCCACCGATCAGCGCTGATCCGCCGGACCTTTCTGCCTGAACGCGCCGCCGCCCTGCCCGGCGTTCGAAATACCAGACGGTGCGGCGCACGCCAATCGACAGAGCATCGGCAGACCAGGACGGCTGGCTGCGGAAACCGGGCCAGCACGAAGACGCCTAGCGGCCGGCGTCCTTACCCGGCAGGCGCTGGAAGGCACGAGCCCATTCGAGCAGGGAATTTTCCTCGTCGGTACGATCGTCCACCCCACACTCTTCCAGCACGGTCACCACGCGATTCATGAAGTCTCGATCAACGCGCGCCTGCTCCATGATCCGGTCCAGATTCAGCTGACCGAGTTGCTGGAGGGTGGTCTGAAATTCCTTGTCTTCCATGCCCATGACGTCTGTCCCTGTAAGCACGGCTGCCGATCGCCGGCTGGCCTAGTGCTATCATCTTTCGCGCGGGCGTTATTCACATAACGGTTATCGCATGAAGTGTCGATAATGATGACTGAGCGGCAGTTGGCAGCGCTCCGAGCTCGTCGACTCAGGGCTTCCGGTCGGCCCGCTCCTGGCGGCACTGGCGCTCAACCGAGCACCAGCGGCAGCACCAGAGCGGTAACGATCCCGAGCAGGATCATGCCCAGCGCCGAGAACGCCGCCGTCTCCTGGCTTTCCCGCAAGGCATGGGCGGTGCCTATGGCATGGCCGTTCATGCCGAGGGTCAGACCGCGGGCCGCGGGATCCTCGACCTTGAAGACCTTGAGCAGTGGCAGCGCCAGCGTGGTGCTGATGACGCCGGTCAGCATCACGATCACCGCGGTCAGCGGCGCGACGCCACCGAAATGATCCGCCAGGGGCAAGGCGATCGGCATGGTCACCGACTTCGGCAGCAGACTCATCAGCAGTGTCTCCGGCAGGCCGAACAGCCAGCCCAGGGCCAGGGTCAGGGAAGCACCTACCACGCCGCCAACCGTGAGGGTTATCAGCAGCGGCGTGCAAAGTGCCGTCACGCGCTGGACGTTCTTGTAGAGCGGAACGGCGAGGCCCACGGTGGTGGGTCCGAGCAGCATCGAGAGCAGGCCGCTGGCGCTTCGATACCTGTCGTAGGGAATCCCGCCGATCAAGAGCACGGTCGCGACGATGGCGGTGGTGATCAGCACCGGTTGCAGCATGACCAGGCGCAGGCGCTGTTGCAGCACGAGCGCCAGCTGATAGGCCGCGAGCGTCAGGGACAGGGCCAACAGGGAAGCGAGGGCCGGGTCAGACATGGTCTTTGTTTCTACCGATCAGGTACTGCAGCAGCCAGCCACACAGGGGCACGGTGACCAGCAGGGACAGGGCGATGACCAGCACCAGGCGCAACCACACCGAGGTCTCGAGGCCGCTGAAATCGACGATGCCAACCGCCGGCACCACGAGCATCAGGGGAAGATAGCCAAGCAGATTGCCCGCCATCTTCTCCACCCCTTCGGGCACCCTGCGCAGCAGGATCAGCAGGGCGAAAAGCACGATGATCCCTATGACACTGGCCGGAATGCCGCCGATGAAATTCGTCATATAGGTGCCAAGCAGGTAGCAACCCACCAGTGTCAGGAAACCCGTTACGTTCATAACCACCCCGAATGCCTTGTTATTCCAAACAGCCCGCACTATGCGCCCGCGCAGCCATGCCAGGCCCGCGCCAGCCGGACCGGCCCGTTGGCTGTCGCTTCTTCCGCAAGAGCGGTGATCACTGCCGGTCAGGCTGTCTGACGTTCCCCTGCTACGCGCGGCCTCACTATAGGCGCATCTGAAAATGGCTGGGCAAATCCATGCCGAGCTCAGCGAAAGATACCCATCCTGTTCGGCTCACTGCTGGGTTGGCGCCGCGATCCGCCTCGCCTTTCCCTGACCTCGCAATCGACTCGCCGGCTATCCCGTCACGTTCCCTGAGCGAGACCTGTCGAGACGCCAGCCGGTCCGGGAAGACAGCCAAGGCTGATGCAGCCACTAGCGCCTCACGCCGGTACCGCGCGCATGCCTTCGAAGATCAGGCGCGTGGTGTTGCGCACGGTGGCCGCGTGGCCTTCGCGATCCATCTCGTCACTGGCCGTCAGGCGCAGCAATTGCAGATGCGAGTAGTCGTTGAGCAGGAAGGCCGCCAGCTCCACGTCCAGATCGGCGCGCAGCTTGCCGGCGGTCTGCAGCTCGCGCAGCACCTTGGCGATCTCGTCCTGCAGGCCGCGGTTCATCTGCCGGTAGGCCTGGGGCAGACCGCTGTCGCCCCCCACCAGCACCAGCGGCAGCAATTCGCGCCAGAGGGCGGCGGGCAGGACGTCCAGCGCGTAGCTGACGAGCAGGTGCTCCAGATGGCAGAGCGCCTCGACGGGGTCCGCGACGTCGCGAATGTGCCGGCGCACGTCGATCAGGGCCCGGCGATCGGACTCCTTGATCATCTCCAGGATGATCTCGTGCTTGCTGCCGAAATACTTGAACACCGTCGGCGCCGAGACGCCGGCCTCGCGGGCGATCTGCTCGACGGTGGTCTCGCGAAAGCCCTGACGCTGGAACAGCTTGACCGCCGCGGCCGAGATGGCGGTGCGGCGTAATTCCTTCTGACGTTCGCGTAGGCCGCTCACCGTCGCTCCTGATTCCCTTGGGGTGCGATGGAGAATAGCTGGCGGGGCTTGGGTATGAAAAATATTTCATTGACTAAATAAATTAACAGGGTTAATTATTTTCCCGTACCTGCTCTACGCAGGGCCACTGCCAGGATGAGTCTGATGAACCAGAGCCTCGACCGCTCCCTGGTTTCCCGGAATCGGGGAGTCAGCGAGATGTACGACCAACAAGAACAAGAGCCCGTACTGATGCAGGGTTTTCCGGCCGAGCCGGACCAGCGCGTGACCTGGGCCAACTGGATGTCACCGCCGTTCAATCGCTGGGGCTTTCGCAACCTGGCGCGCCTGCGCCCCACCATCGAGGTGGCTGCCGGGCCGCGATCGGACAGGGTGCTGGCCCATGCGCCCGTGGCCCTCGAAGCGCTGAGATTCCAGAGCAGCTGCGGCCGCAGCGTCAGCGCCCTCGACCATCTGCAGGCCAGCAAGACCGACGGCTTTCTGGTGCTGCACCAGGGCCGCGTGGTGTACGAGCGCTACTTCAACGGCCAGGTCGCCACCGACCGTCACATCATGTTCTCGGTCACCAAGTCGCTGATCGGAGTGCTCGGCGAGCAACTCATCCACGACGGCGTGCTCGATGCCCAGGCGCCGACCCAGCATTACGTGCCGGAACTGGCCGGCAGCGCCTTCGGCGACGCCAGTGTCCGCCAGTTGCTCGACATGGCCGTGGGCGTCCACTACACCGAGCTCTACGACGATCCCACCTCGGCAAGCTCGCAATATGGCTATGCCTGTGGCTTCAAACCGGCCCTGCCCGACTACGCCCAGTACGAATCCCTGTACCAGTACCTGCCGTCATTGCGCAAAAGGTGCGAGCACGGCGGCCTCTTCCATTACGTGACCGCCACCACCGAGGTCCTGGCCTGGGTGATGGAGCGCGCCAGCGGCCTGGGCTGCGCCGAACAGCTGCAGCGGATCTGGCAGCAACTCGGCTGCGAGCGCGACGCCTACTTCATGGCCGATCCCTGGGGTCGCAGCGTCGCCGGTGCCGGCTTCAACGCCACCTTGCGCGACATGGGCCGCTTCGGCCTGATGCTGGCCAACGGCGGGCGGGTCGACGGCCAGCAGGTCATCGACCAGGCGGTAGTCGAGGCCATCGCGGCGGGCGGGGATCCGGCCCTCTATGGCGTGCACCAGGACTTCGCCGACTGGACCCCGGGCGCCTCCTACCGCAGCCAGTGGTATGTCTTCAACGACGAAAGTCCGGCCATCATGGCCAGCGGTATCCACGGCCAGTACCTGTTCGTCGACCGCGCCGCCGAGGTGGTGATCGTCAAGCAATCCTCGCTACCCGAAGCGGTCACCGAACTGGACATCGATACCGTACGGCTGCTGCGCGCCATTGCCGCCCGACTGCGCGGCTGATCCATCCCTAACGAGATCGACGAGCGCCGGCCCGCCAGCGCTCCCACCTGCTGCGCCAGGTATTTGGTGGTCGCCTTGGCCACCCTTCACTGCCCTGTAATACAAGAAAAATAGTCAGGAGCTCTCTATGTGCACAACCAAGCGCCTTCCCGGCGTGCTGCTGGCGCTCGGCCTGCCGCTGGCCGGCCAGCCGGCCCTGGCGGGCTATCCATTCGAAAACGAACACCTCAAAGGCGAGTTCAACCTGACGGCGGGCGCCGGTTCCATCACCACCCGGGGCGTCAATTTCGGCGCCGGCCGCGTGAATGCCCGCAGCGGCAGGAACGACGGCAGCCGCATTGCCTGGCAGGAGTTCTACGTCAAACCTGGCGTCACCCTCGACTATTCGCTCAGCGACAGGCTCCACCTGCTCGCCGGCGGCTCGGTGGTCGGCGCTGCCACCCTTGGCGACGGCGATGCCGGTGGCTTCACCCGCAGCTCCGACGGCCGCTTCGCCCCGGAAGAAGGCTACGCCGGGGTACAGGCGGGTGACTGGAAATTCACCGCTGGCCGCCAGAACTTCATGGTCGGCACCGGCTTCATCGTCATGGACGGCAATCTCGATCTGTTCGGCGATGGCGCCTACTGGCTCGGTCCGCGCACCGCCTTCCGCGACTCGGCGATCCTGGCGTGGGGGCATGGCCCGGCCCAGGCACAGGCCTTCACCCTGCGCACCGACGATCACTATGGCGATTTCCGCCTGAGCGGCGCCAACCTGGATTACGACCTCGACGGCCAGGTGACCCTCGGCGCCCTGGCCATGACGGTCGATACCCTGGCCAGCAACAACAGCGCCGCAGCGCGCCGCGACGGCATGCGGGTGTACAACCTGCGAGCCCTGCGCGGTCACCTGCCGGGCCTGCCGAATCTCACCTTGAATGGCGAATACGCGGTACAACGTGGTGGTGACGGCGCCCTCAGCTACGACGCCAGGGCCTGGTACGCCCAGGCCGACTACCAGTTCCAGGACCTGCCCCTCACGCCCACCCTCGGCTATCGCTACGCCGTCTTTTCCGGCGACGACAACCCGACCGACAACCGCCAGAAGGCCTGGGACCCGCTGAGCAAGGGTTTCACCGACTGGAGTACCTGGCTGATCGGCGACGTGGTGGGCAACTACCTGCTGTTCAACAGCAACGAGCGCGTCCAGCAGTTCTCGCTGAAGAACCGGCTCAGCGACACCCTCACCCTGGGCGTCATCCACTACCAGTTCTGGCTCGACCAGGCCAACTTCCGCGGCGCCGCGGTCAGCGATCGGCGCTTCGCCGACGAGACCGCGGTGTACCTCGACTGGACGCCCAACCGGCAGTTCTACGGCTCGCTCTCGTACAACTGGGTGCAGGCCAGGTCGGCCGCCCGCCAGGCGTTCGGCGACAACGATCGCTTCAGCGCCCTCGAGCTGTATTTCACCTATCGCTACTGACCACCAGTCACCACAGCCCCGTGGGGCACAGGAGAGCGTGATGAATACCAAGACACCAACCGGGATCGCCGTGCCAACGCTGGAATGGGTGCTGAGCCTGCAGGTGCTCATCGATCCGGCCGATGGCCTGGGCGCCTGCACCGATGGCCAGCGCAGCAACTATCGAATCACCGGCGGGCATTTCGAGGGCGTGAACGTACGCGGCGAAGTGATCGCCGGCGGCGCGGACTTCTATCTGCTGCGCAGCGACGGGGTGGGCGAGCTGGACGCGCGCTACAGCCTGCGCAGCGACCAGGGCGAGTGGATCAACATCCACAACACCGGCCTCATCACCCTCAGCGACAGGGGACAGGCGCAGGTCGCCCAGGGCCTCTGGCCGATCGCCGAGGAGGACTATCACTGCAGTTGCACACCGCGCTTCCAGGTGGCGAGCGGCAGACTCGACTGGCTGACCCGCAGCGTGATGATCGGCAAGGTGGGCTATCCCGCCGCCGACCAGGTGGCCATCCACTGCTATCGCCTCACCTGACCGGCCACCCCTCTTACAGCCAGGCTTTCTACTGAAGCGGCAGGCCACGTGGTGGCCGAGCCGGCAGGTAAACGACCATGACCATCGCCAAGCAAACCCTGGTGCGCACCGCGTGCATCGCCATCGCCGCCGCCTCGATTCTCGTCATCGGCGTGCAGCCGATCTTCATCGGACTGCTGACCGAACGCCTCGACCTGACCCTGGCGCAGCAGAGCTGGACCCTGTCCGTCGAGATGTGCGGCTCCATCGTCGGGACGCTGCTGTACCTGCCGATGATCCGCTTCCTGGGGCCGCGCACCCTGGCCCTCAGCACGGCCCTGCTGCTGCTGTTCGCCAACGCCGCGACCGCCAGCGTCACCGCCCTCGATCCGCTACTGGCCTTGCGCGGCCTCTCGGGAATCTGCTCGGGGGTGCTCTACTCCTATGCCATCTACTGGCTGGGCAGCATGCCGGGCCAGGACAGGTCCTTCGGCATCCTGCTGTTCGTGCAGACCGCCCTGTTCGCCAGCAGCGCGGTGCTCATGCCGATGATCGCCGAGTGGCAGGGTTTCGCGGGGGCGATCTACTACCTGGCCGCCTGGTTCGCCCTGGTCTGTCTGCTGAGTCTCTGCCTGCCGGCCAGGCAGAGCCCGGAAGAGCGACAGGTCTCCCCCGCACCGCTGCGGTCCGGGCTGACGGTGATCGGCGTCTGCTCGCTGCTCGGCATGCTGTTCCTGCAGCTGTCGATCTACTCGCTGTGGGGCTTCGTCGAAGGCATCGCCCGCGACGCCGGGGTGGCACCGGTGGACATCGGCTGGGCGATCAGCATCGGTCTGCTCGGCGGCTTGCCCGGTGCGGCCCTGCCCAGCGTGGCCGGGCGCCATCTGGGCCGCGTGCCGATGATCCTCACCGGCTCCCTGGCCGTGCTCGGCGCCATCTATCTGCTGGCCACGCGCATCCACACGGCGGCGGATCTCATGCTCGCGGTGTTCCTGATGAACTTCGGCTGGAACCTGGCGTTGTCCTACTACATGTCCTCGGTCGTGACCCATGATCCGAGCGGGCGCCTGACCAAGCTGGTCGGCGTGGTGCAGGTCGCCTCGGCCGCCGCGGCGCCGACCCTGCTGAGTCTGCTCATCGAAGGCAACGACCGGCGCAGTCTCTTCGTGCTGTCGGCGGGCGCCATCCTGATCGGCTGCGTCCTGGTGCTCGTCATGCTGTCCTGGGGACGCCGCCAGGTGCCGGGCAAGGCGCTGGACTGCTCTGTGTGAGCGGTGCGCGCACGCAGGGGCCGCGCGAATATCACGGCCGGCCGTGCGGCCAGGCGACAACCTCCATGACCGATTTGTCATCACCCGGTCAGCCTGGCGTCCCCCCTGTCCTCCTAGAGTGGCCCGGTCAGCGACTCGCTACCCACCCCTTCAAGAGGACTCTCCATGAAAGCGCTCCTGCTCGGTCTTTTCGGTCTGCTCGCCACCGGCTCCGCCCTGGCCGCTCCCGACCATCCCGCCCTGATCCATGACCAGCCCGGTTTCTTCGTCCCGCTCGACGTCGCCAAGGTCGTCAGCCAGACCGACCTGGACGCCCAGTGCGGGATCGTGCCGGCCCGCCTCGACTATCTGGATCACGCCGGCCTAGAGCATGAGCTGGACTATCTGGTGTCTGGCAATGGCTGCTACAACCAGAATTGAGGCGTTATTCGACCCGGTACCGAAGCGCGGCGGCCACCGTCGCGCTAGCCGAGAGGCCTTCTGCATCGTCCTCTTCTGCCCCCGGAACCCAAGGATATCGGGCGGGTAGAGAACGCAACGGATCGGCGGGCGGACCGCTAGAAGAACCGATAGGCCTTGGCCAGTGCCCGCTCCAGCACGGCGATGCAGGCGTGGTCGTCCGCATAGGACAGGAACTGGCGCTGAACATCGGCCTGGGCCTCGGCCAGCCGCGTCTTGCGCTCGGCCAGCTCATCTTCCAGCACCAAGGTGCTCATACCGCCCAGATCACAGCAGGGGGTGGGGCCATTCATAGAAAACTCCGGACAGAAGTGCAGACTGCGTCATCAGACAAGTTTTTGAGATTTGGTTCACAATTCTTAGCGGATCTCATTGTTGCTGAAAGGTGAGTTTCGACCTGAGGTTGTCCAGCCCCCGAGCTAGAGCGTCTGCCCCGAGACTTCCGCACCCTGCACCCGCTATCAGCGAGGCAAAAGCTATACAATTCGGCGCCCTAATCGAGCTGTGAAGATACATGCGCGTTTTGCTTTCGCTCCTCCTGGCCACACTGGTGGCCTCCTCCGCGCTCGCCGCAGCGCCCGATACCTTTGTCGAAGCCAAGGTAATAGCCAGACAAAAAGTCTATTTCGATCAGAACACCAGCGCCCAGGGCGACCTCTATTGCGGCTGCAAGTGGGAGTGGGTCGGCAAGTCCGGGGGACGGCTCGATGCTGCCTCCTGCGGCTTCCAGGCGCGCAAGCAGGAAACCCGCGGCGAACGCACCGAGTGGGAGCACATCGTGCCGGCCTGGACCTTCGGTCATCAGCGCCAGTGCTGGCAGAACGGCGGACGGGAACACTGCGTGGCGGATGACCCGGTGTTCCGCGCCATGGAGGCCGACCTCTTCAACCTCTACCCCGCCGTGGGCGAGGTGAATGGTGACCGGGCCAATTTCAACTACGGCATGGCCCAGGGCGTGCAGCCGCAATACGGCCGGTGCACGACCAAGGTCGACTTCCAGGAACGCGCCGCCGAACCGCGCGACGAGGTCAAGGGCCTGGTCGCCCGGGTCACCTTCTATATGTTCGATCGCTACGGCCTGAACATGTCGCGCCAGCAGCAGCAACTGCTGATGGCCTGGGGCAAGCAGCAACCGGTCACCGCCTGGGAGCGCGAACGGGACAGCCGCATCGCCGAGGTGATGGGCCACGGCAACCCCTTCGTGTCCGGCGAGCGGCACTGGACGCTGGGCTACCAGCCGGTTGGCGAAGGAATCGTCAGCCCCCTGCCGGCAGCCAAGCCAGCACCCTCAGCACCCTCAGCACCGGCCAAGACCGATAGCCCCGCCGCGGCCGGCCAGGGCGCGATCATCGGCAACCGCAACAGTCACGTCTATCACCTGCCGCAAGGCTGCCCGAGCTACGCTCAGGTGTCACCGAAGAACCAGGTCAAGTTCGCCTCCGAAGCCGAGGCGAAGGCGGCAGGCTTCACCAAGGCGGGCAACTGCGCGCCCTGATCGCCAGCCCTGGGCGCTGACCGGCAGCACCCAGGGGTCCTGAGCCGCTTCGGCAGTTACTGCCCCTTGGACAGCTCCACCAGCATCCGCGTGAGCAGATAGATGCGCGGCGTCACGCTGTCCAGTTCCACGTATTCCTCGGGCGTGTGCAGCTTGCCGCCGACGATGCCGAAGCCGTCCAGGGTGGGCACGCCGGCACCGGCGGCGATGCTGGCATCCGCGGCGCCACCGCTGCCTTCGACGGTCAGCGTACGGCCCAGCTCGCCATAGATGCCCTGGGCCATGGCCAGCAGCCGATCGCTCGCCGCGGTCTGCGGCATCGGCGGCAGGCCACGCTCCAGCCGCGTGGTCACCTCGGTGTCGGGTATCTGCTTGTTGGCAGAGATCCGCGCCAGGTCCTTTTCCACCCGGTCGAATTCCTCGGGCAACGCGGCGCGGACGTCGGCCTTGGCGACGGCGTGATCGGGGATCACGTTGATGCGCTCGCCCGCCTCGATCACGGTGAAGTTGACCGAGGTCTTCTTCTCCGCATCGCCCAGGTTGCCCAGCTGCAGCACCTGGTGCGCGACCTCGGTGGCGGCGTTACGCCCCAGCTCCGGAGACACGCCGGCATGGGACGCCTTGCCCTTGACCTCCACCACGGCGGTGGCGCTGCCCTTGCGCCACACCACCAGGCCATCGGCCGGCCGGCCCGGCTCCAGATTCAGCGTCACATCATGCTGCTTGGCGGTACTGGCGATCAGCTCGGTGGCGGCCTGGGAGCCGGTTTCCTCGCTGGCGTCCAGCAACAGGGTGATCTGCCCATAGTCCTTGAAGTCGAGCTTCTTGAGGATCTCCAGCGCCGCCAGGGCGACCACGATACCGCCCTTGTCGTCGGACACGCCCGGACCATAGGCGCGTTTTTCATCGGTGCGATAAGGCCGGGCCTTGGCCGTGCCCTCCTTGAACACCGTGTCCATGTGCGCCAGCAGGAGAATCTTCGCCTTGCCGCTGCCCTTGAGCGTGGCGAGCAGGTGCCGGCTCTGGTCCGGTGCGGTGTTGGGCACCTCTTGCACCGTGGCGCCGAGTTTCTGCAATTCCGCGCTGACGAGCTTGCCCACTTCGGTCAGGCCGGGCGCGTAGCCGGACCCCGAGTCGATGTTCACCAGTTGCTCCAGCAACGTGAGCGTCGGCGCCTTGGCCTGTTCCGCGGCGGTCTGGATGCGCGCGTCGAGCGCGGCGCTGGCGGGCAGGGCGATACAGCAGGTGAGAACGGCAGCGAGGGTGGTGCGCAAGAACGGAGCGGACATCGGACTTTCCTTGTTGGCCTTGTTGGATTAGTCAGACAACTGTAGTCGCAACAAGGACATAGGGGAAACCTGCGCATTTTCCCGGCCGTCCCGGGTAGACGATCCAGCCGTTGTCGCGGAAGGACCTGGC
>Ga0157369_10008541_pt1 | contig 11745 bp, 9 predicted proteins | sample C25metaG_FD_113461 | JGI IMG/M metagenome (GOLD analysis project Ga0157369, IMG submission 113461) | Corn rhizosphere microbial communities from Kellogg Biological Station, Michigan, USA - C2-5 metaG | ecosystem: Host-associated > Plants > Roots > Rhizosphere > Soil | place: USA: Michigan... | reverse complement strand
GCGCGTGATGTTCATGACGTGAAGAAAGTATAGTTGCGGGGGAGGTGGTAACGATGGATCGACGGGATTTGATGAAGAGCCTCGGCATCACGGCGATGATGCCTATGCTCGCGGTAACCGAGGTAGCGGCCCAGGACGGCGAGGTATCCGCCGAGACGGTATATGAGCTGCGCATCTATCACTTGAACGAGGGCAAGCAGCCGCTCATCCTGGACCGCTTTCGCACCAAGGAGACGAAGCTCTTCGAACGGCATGGCATGCATGGCGTCGCCTATTGGATTCCCACCGATGAACCGCTCGCCGGACGGACGATCGTCTACATGTTACGGCACAAGAGCCGCGATGCTGCGAACGAGAGCTGGAAGGCGTTCCGCGCCGATCCGGAGTGGGTGACGCTCAAAGCTGAGTCCGAGAAGGACGGCGTCTTCGTCAAGCAGGCCGACTCTACGTTTCTAAAGCTGACCGACTTTTCGCCGAAGATTTAGCGTTGGTACGGATAGTACCCCGCCGGAACCGAATAATGCGGCGGATCCCACAATAAAGCCCAGAGGAACAGCGCAAGCCAGCCGATGACCGTCCACCCGATGAACGCGTTCACCAACAGCGGCCAGAGGATTTCGTGGCCACGGCGTCCTGCAATTACGGTGGGCACGAAGTACAGGAGGGTGAGAACGGAGAGTGTGATCATCGGCTGCCTCGGTGTTGGTTTCGACCGGCACCAGCATAGACGCAGGTTCCCCTGGGCGAGTTCCACCGATTTCGGTTCTCTTTGACGATATGAATTCCTCCTCTCGCCGTATGTTTCTGCAGGGCTCGGCTGCCGTCGCCGGGCTGGCGCTTCACCCGAAGCTCTGGGCCTTCGCCGGTGAAACGCCGATTGCCACGACGACTGCGGGTAAGATCAGCGGCTACACCGAAGACGGCATTCACATCTTCAAGAGCGTGCCTTACGGCGCGGATACCGTGAGGACTCGCTTTCAGCCTCCCGTGCCGCCGGAGAAGTGGACCGGGGTGAAGGAGTGTGCGCGGTTCATTACGATGGCTCCGCAGCTTGTGCCGGCACGCGGTGCACGGAACACATCTCCGACCGGCAACATGCCGACGTCCGCGTCCGGGGTCCCCGGTGGGCCTTCCGATGCCGGCATTCAGAGCGAGGACTGCCTTCACCTCAACGTCTTCACGCCGGCGTTGCGCGATGGCAAGAAGCGTCCGGTGCTCTGTTACTTCCATGGCGGCGCGTACAACAACGGGACCGTGAACAACGATCTGTACGATGGCCGTCGGCTTTGCCAACGCGGCGATGTTGTGGTCGTGACCGTCAACCATCGGCTGAACGCCTTCGGGTACATGTACCTGGGCGACCTCTCGCCGACCTACGGGAAGTCCGGCAACGCGGGGCAGCTCGATCTGGTGCTGGCGCTGGAGTGGATCAAGGCCAACATTGGCGAGTTCGGCGGCGATCCGTCGCGCGTGCTCATCTTCGGGCAGTCGGGCGGAGGCGCCAAATGTGCGGCGTTGATGGCGACTCCGGCGGCGCATGGGCTCTTCCATCGCGTGTTGACGATGAGCGGTCAGCAGATCAAGGGCGCGTCCATTGAGATTGCCGCTGGCCGTGCCAAAACGGTGCTGGAGAAGCTTGGAGCGGCGGGCCTCAAGGGCAAAGAGCTTGAGGCGAAGCTGAACTCTGTATCCATGGAACAGATCCAAGAGGCGGCGCGGGCCGTGAGCGGTGACTGGCTGCCGGTGGTCGATGGCGTGGTTCTTCCGCGGAATCCGTTCGATCCCGATGCCCCGAAGCTCTCGGCGGCGGTGCCGATGATTCTGGGGAATGTGCATGACGAGACCATGGTGCCGGCGCCAGGCGGCGGGGCGATCACCTGGGACAACGCCGCACAGGTGCTTGACGCCGCGGTGCACCAGTACCTGGGGCGGGTGAAACCGGAAGAGGCGGTGGCCGAGTTCCGGCGCATTCATCCCGACTACTCGCCCCAGCAGGTGTGCATTGCGGCGGCGACCGCGTTTCGCGCCTGGCCGGGGCAGCGGATGGAGGCTGAGCGGCGGGCCGCCGATCCCGAGAGCCAGCCTCGGACGTGGGTCTACCAGATGAACTTCACCGGCGCGAACGGCCGGGCGATGCATACCATCGACATCCCGTTCCTGTTCGACAACATCGCGTACGCGAAGGGCCAGATCGGGTCGGCGCCGGAGCAGTTGGAGGCGGCGAACGCTCTGGCGGCGATCATGTCACAGATGCTGATCACCTACGGCCGGACGGGCAATCCGAACGGCGACGATCCGGGGCGGAAGCCGACGCAGGACGGGAAGCTGCCGTACTGGCCGGCGTATGAACTGACGCACCGCTGGACCATCATGTGGGAGCGGTCTCCTCGGGTGGAAGACGATCCGCGCGGGGCGGAGCGGCGGTTTGCTGAACAGTCGCACTATCATCAGGCCGGCACGCCGTTGCCGTAACGTTTTTTCTTCTAAAATCTTTAGAATCAATACCGGGTTTTCAAAATATTGAAAACAGGCTAGTTGCAGGTAAAATATTGAAACGATGACATTTACGGACCCTAGAAAGGCGAGAGCCCTGCAAATTGCAGGGCTCTCTGATGTTTTGTTCTCTATTTTTAGTATAGCAGGTTGCAGATAACTGGCGTCGATCTTGATCTCTCACAAAATCAAGTGTCTACGGCGGGAAGGGCTTGACAAGATTTTCTGTGGAAAACGGTGATGGCGAGTCAGCCTGAGGGATGAGCAGAACCGGTGATATGCTCGGCGCGATGGGATACGAACTGGATTCACAGGGATGGGAGCGGCTGCGTGCGCTCTATGCGCAGATGTCGAACGGGGAGCTGCTGGAGATGGCGGCCGCGCCGGATGAGCTAACGGACATGGCACAGCAGGTGCTTCGTGGCGAGATGACGAGCCGGAACTTGAAGCTGGACGCTGGTTCCGGTGGGGTGACAGAGCGCCGTTGGGCAGCCGACTCGTTCGTGGATGCCGGTTCGCGCTCGGGAGGATCATCGGTGGTTGCGGGAGTGATGGGCGGCACTCCAGTCATGGACGAACCGCACGCCAGCGACGAACATCCGGGCGAAAGTTACCTGATCGTGTTTCACGATGCGATTCAGGCGGGTCAGGCGTGTGAGGCGTTGGAGGCCGCGGAGATATGGTTTCGGCTCGAGGACATCTCAGCACCTCCAGCCGATGGCGTGTATTCCGGGCCGGTTGTGGGATTAAGGGTTTCGGTGAGGACCGGTGACCACGACCGGGCCGTCAGCGAGCTGCGAAAGAAGATGGGGCTTTTTCCGTTGTCGGAGGTGACGGAACCAGATCCGGTGGTGGATGACGGGACGGTGATGGCGGTTGGATTCTTTGGGCGGCGCGAGGATGCGTCGGCTGTCGCTGCGGCGCTGCAACAGGCGGGGATCTGGCAGCGGATTTCAGAGAATCCGAATGGGAGTGCGGAGAACGAGGACGCGTGGCTGCTCGAGGTGAGGGAAGTGGATCTGGCGCGGGCCGGGGATGTGGTGGAGAAGGCACTGGGGATGGCGTGAAGGGTCGGTTCGCATCAAGGTGCGGGTTCTGGCTCAGGAGGAAGAACCGACATGGACAGCGGTGACCGTCAGAGCACGAATGCATCAGAACCAACCCGACGCGAGTTTGTGCAGCAATCCGTGGCAGTGGCGGGCGCGGCCTGGGCGGCATCGGCGAATCTTTTGCATGCGCAGCCTGCACCTGGGGTGAAGAAACCAAACCTGCTCTTCATTTACGGAGAGGGGCATCGGCCGGACTGTCTCTCGATTGCCGGGCACTCGATTCTGAAGACGCCGAATCACGACCGCATTGGACGGGAGGGTGTTCGGTTTACCAACGCATTTTGTACGAACTCACTTTGTGCGCCGGCGCGGTCTTCAGTTCTCACGGGAATGTACTCGAAATCGACCGGAGCTCTGGACAACAAGGATATCGAGAAGCCGCTCGACGTCCCGTACTTCACGGACATGCTGCAGGACGCTGGGTACGAGATTGCGCTGGTCGGGAAGGCGCACTGCCGGGCCGGAGCGAAGGACCGTAAGTGGGATTACTACTTCGGATTCAACTCGCCCGCGACGAACTACTACCGACCCGTGTTCGCAGAAGGACGCAAAGGCGTGGTCGGTCCGGGCAAGGCTTATGACGGATATGCGGATGAAGTAGCGCTGGAGAAGGCGCTGGCGTGGTTGGCTGAGCCGCGCGAGAAGCCGTTCTGCCTGCTCTTCTGGCCGCAGACGCCCCATGCGCCCTTCTATCGCGCCCGACGGCATCTCGATTTGTACAACGGGGTCGCGATTCCGAAGCCATTGACGTTCGATGACGATCTGAAAGGCTGGCCGGGCAAGCCGAAGGCCTTCATTGAAGCCAAGAACAAGATCGGCACCTACGAGAACCCAGATGCGACACGGTCACTCGAAGAAATGGTGAAGGACTACTATGCGGGGCTGGTCGCGGTCGACGACATGATCGGCAGGCTGGTTCACCATCTTGAGGACAGAGGCATCCTGGACGATACGGCGGTTGTGCATTCCTCGGACCACGGATATTTTCTCGGCGAGTTCCGCTGTTTCGACAAGCGGCTGATGCACGAGCCTTCGATCCGCGTGCCGATGATGATTCGCTACCCGAAGCTGGTGCAGCCGGGAACGGTTAAAGAGGAGATGGTGGTGGATCTGGATATTGCGCCGACTCTTCTTGAGATCGCCGGTGTTCCGCCGCGGGCGGAGATGCAGGGGAAAAGCCTGATACCACTGGCTCAGAACGCCGGCGCGCCATGGCGCAAGGAATGGTTCTATGACTACTACGAGTATCCGGGCAACGAAGATGTGCGGCCGCACCACGGCATCCGGACGGAAACGCACAAGCTGATGCACTACTACACGGTGGAAGAGTGGGAGATGTACGACTTGTCGAGTGACCCGGAGGAGCGGAACAATCTTTATGGGAATCCGGCACACGCGGCTACTGAGCAGAAGTTGAAAGCTGCGCTTGAACGGCTCGCGGCCAGCATCCCGGAGCGGCGCGCCGGGTGACCGCGGAAGGACAAAGGCCGTCTCGAACGAGACGGCCTTTTGGTTTGCAACAAAGTTGGGGGAGGGCTGTTTAGGCGCCTGCGGGCTTCGGGTTCTTGGGATCGAACTTGGCGATCTGGACTTTTTCTGCCAGGCCGATCTTCGAGAGGAACCAGATGCCGTAGTAGTTGATGTCGAGCTCGTACCAGGCGAGGCCGTGGCGGGCGCTGACCGGATGGGCGTGGTGGTTGTTGTGCCAGCCCTCGCCGCCGGTGAGCAGAGCGACCCACCAGGAGTTGCGGGAGTCGTCCTTGGTCTCGAAGCGGCGGCTGCCGAACATGTGAGTGGCGGAGTTGACCAGCCAGGTGGCGTGAAGGCCGACGCAGACGCGAAGGAAGGTTCCCCAGAGCATCATGCCGACGGCACCGGCAATGCGATGTCCGGTGGGCGCGAGAGCAGCGCCGATGCCCAACTGGAGGAAGCCTACGATGGTCAATGGAAGCCAGTGGTACTTGGAGAGCCAGACGTGAACGCGGTCGCGGGTGAGGTCCGGTGCGTAGCGGCCGAGCAGCGCGGTTTCGGAATGGAGCGAGCGGCCGGAGATGATCCAGCCGGCGTGCGCCCACCAGGTGCCATCCTGTGGAGTGTGAGGGTCACCTTCGTGGTCGGAGTTCTGATGGTGGACGCGGTGGGTGGCAACCCAGAAGATCGGTCCGCCCTCGAGCGCCATGGTTCCACACATGGTGACCAAGTACTCGACCCACCTGGGTGTTTTGTAGCCGCGGTGCGTGAGCAGGCGGTGGTAGGCCATGCCGATGCCGACGTTGATGGCGAAGAAGTAGGTGATGGCTGCTGCGGCGACGTTCTTCCAGGAGAAGAAGAAGAACGCGGCGATAGCACCGACGTGGAAGAGGCCCATGAAGATCGCGGTGATCCAGTTGACGCTGCCGGCCTGGTGCTCGCGGCCCATGCGGAGGTCCATACGCACCTTGCGCGCGATTTCAGCGGCGCGGAGGCGGGCCGCTTCGACCGCATTCAGCGTCGAATGATCTGGGAAGGAGAGGAGGCGGTCTTCAACGTGAGTTTCAACGGTGGGAGTTTCGGGGGAGAGGAGCGTCGGCGTCATATCTGCGGTAGGGCCTCGTGTGTAAAGACTGAGCGCGTGTTTCAATTGCGCTTACCAATTCAACGCTAGCAGGGCGCGAAGAGGTCATGGTGTAAGAGTTTTGTAATGGGCCAGTGATGGCGTGTTGTTAGGCTGGAATCTGACACTTTTGGGGGACACGAGCGTGAGGCTGCGAGCGATTTGCGGTGGGTTGGCGATGTTGGTCCCGGCGTTGGCGTGCTCGCAGGAGATGCCGCAGCGGATTGATTTGCCGTCGAGCAAGACGCTGGGAGCTGCGCCCGGGCATCCGCAGCGCGTGAACTCGCTGCCGGCAGTGATGGCGATGTCGCCGGACAAGAGATATGTGGTGACGGTCGACTCCGGTTACGGGACCTTCGAGTCCGGATACAGGCAGTCGTTATCAGTATTCGATACTCAGACGGGCAAGGTGGAGGACTTCCAGGAGCCGCGGACGGCGATCACGGCAAAGGAGGACCTGTACCTGGGCGTGGCGTTTTCCAGCGACGGAAAACACATCTACGCGACGATGGGGTCGACGCGCGCCACGGATGAGGACGCAGACGCCGAGGCGATGGCCTCAGCGGCGACGGCGCAAAACGGCGTACTCGTATACGGGTTCAATGCAGGTAAGCTGACGCCGGAGCGGCTGATTCCGATTGACCTGCAGAAACTGGCTTCGGGTAAGACGACGCTGCTTGTGGGCGACACGGCGGGAACACTGAGTGTGCCGTACCCGGCGGGGATAGCGGTGGCACCCGGCGAACGTCTGCTGGTCGCGGATAATCTCTCTGACGACGCGCTGCTCATTCGCGCAAGCGATGGGACCGTGATTCACCGGTTCGATCTTTCGGAGAGTGACGCGGTCCCCGCGACGTATCCGGTTGCCGTGGCAGTGTCGAAGGACGGACGCCGCGGGTGGGTGGCGCTATGGAATGCGAGTGAGCTGGTAGAGCTGGACCTGGTGAAGGGCACGGTGGGGCGGAAGTTGCCGCTGCTCAAACCGAGCGATCCAGTGAAGCCGGGGAGCCATCCGTGTGCGCTGGCGCTTAGTTCAGATGGACGGACGCTGTATGTGGTGCTTGCAAACCGGGACTCGGTGGCTGCGGTGGACACGGCGACGATGACGTCGCGCGGGTACTTCGATACCAGACTGCCGGGGCAGAGCTACTTCGGCGCGGAGCCGAATGCGGTGGCACTGAGCGGGGATGGCGCGAAGCTGTACGCGGCAAACATGGGCTCGGATGCGGTTGCGGTGATCGACACACGCAAGCTGACGGCCACGGCGGCGAAGGCCGGTATGGTGGAGCCGGAGGGCTTCATTCCCACGGAGTGGATGCCGGTGTCGCTTGCTGCTTCCGGCGGAAAACTGTTCGTCGCGACAGCGAAGGGCAGAGGTACCGGACCGAACGCGGCGGCACAGAGGATGACCCCCGAAGGCCAGAAGAGGTTTGGTGCTGAGAGGGCGTCCACCTACATTGGCACGCTGCTGTATGGATCGATCGCTGCGGTTGATCTAAACGCTGTTGACCTGAAGGCTTCGACTGAAGAAGTGATGCAGTCGAATCGGATGCGCGCTGCCGAAGAGAAGCTGACGTTTGCGGGCGGCAAGAATCCGATCAAGCATGTGATCTACATCATCAAAGAGAACCGGACGTACGACCAGATTCTCGGCGACCTGCAGCAGAATGGAAAGCCAGTTGGAAATGGCGATGCAAAGTTGACGATGTACGGACAGAGCATCACGCCGAACGAGCACAAACTGGCGCTGCAATTTGGCGTGCTGGATAACTTCTTCGACTCAGGCGAAGTGTCGGGGGACGGCCACGTGTGGTCGAATGCTGCGATCGGAACCGACTACCTGGAGAAGACGTGGCAGCAGAACTATCGGAATTCGCAGCGGACGTACGACTACGAGGGCGTTGTTGCAAACGGGTATCCGCTGCAGCAGAAGATTGCGGACGTGGTCGAGCCCTCGAGCGGGTACATGTGGGGCAACGCGGAGGCTCACGGGAAGACGCATTACAACTTCGGCGAGTACATAGCGTCGACGTTCTGCAACGCGAAGTTGACCGCGGCCGAGCAAGGGCCGATGCTGGCGGGCGGGAAGTGCGTGCATGCGGCCATTGAACCGGGGGGAGCGATTCCGGCGGAGTGGGGAGGCGGGGTGAACAAGTGGCCCTGGGCGATTCCGCTGCTCGAGAAGAACATCCCCACTAAACCGGAACTGGTGGGCCACTACGCGGAAGAGTCTCCGGATTTCAATCTGCGTATTCCTGACCAGATTCGCGTGGAGGTATTCCGGCGGCATCTTGCGGGCTGGGTGAGGGACCGCAAGGCGGGGAACGACTCGATGCCGAACTACATTACGGTGCGGCTTGGGAACGACCATACGGCCGGTACGACTCCGGGTGGGCCGATGCCGAAGGCTTCGGTGGCGGATAACGATCTGGCGCTGGGACGTATTGTGGAGGCGGTCTCGCACTCGCCGTATTGGGACGACACGGCTATTTTTGTGCTGGAGGATGACGCGCAGAACGGCGGCGATCACGTGGACGCGCACCGGAGTACAGTCTTTGCGATCAGCAAGTATGCGCCGCACGGGAAAGATGGCGGCCCATTTGTGGACAGCCGGTTCTACTCGACGGTAAGCGTGGTGCGCACCATGGAGATGCTGTTGGGGCTGCCACCGATGAACAACAACGATGCGTTCGCTTCGGCGATGAGCGCGGAGTTTACCGGGCCGGGAGATATTCCGCCCTATACCGCGGATACGTCGAATCGTGACAACGGCCTGATCTATACCGCCAACAAGAAGAGTGCGGTAGGCGCGACCGCGTCTGCGAAGATGGACTTTACGCATGAAGATCGAGCTGACTCGCGGAAGCTGAACGTGATTTTGTGGAAAGATGCCATGGGCGACCAGCCGGTACCGGAGCAGATCCTGCGCAAGAGTAAGGGGAAGACGAAGGACGATGACGATTGAGAGCGTGGGACCGTTCCGGCTGGCGCCTTGGTTCAGCGAGCGGCCTTGGGGCCGGGCAAGTCTGAAGCCGTGGTATGCGGAGACGGGGAAATCCGGGCCGGTGGGCGAGGCCTGGCTAACCGGGCCGCAGAGCGTGATCGAGACAGGTCCGCTCGCGGGGCAAACGCTGGCGGCGGCCGTGGCGGCGAATGGAGTCGGGATGGTTGGCGCGGCGGGCACGGAGTTTCCGCTGCTCGTGAAGCTGCTGTTCCCGAATGACAAGCTGTCCGTGCAGGTGCATCCGGACGACGCGCATGCGCAGGCGATTGGGCAACCGCGGGGTAAGACTGAGTGCTGGTACGTGCTCGAGGCGGAGGCCGGCGCGACGATCGCGTTGGGGCTGAAGGAAGGCGCGAGTGTCGATGTTGTGCGCGAGGCGATTGCGGCGGGGACGCTCGAAGAGTGGATGCAATGGGTTCCAGTGAGCGTGGGCGACATGATCTTCGTCGATGCCGGTACGGTTCATGCGATTGGGCCGGGCGTGGTGCTGCTGGAGACCCAGCAGACGAGCGACACGACCTTTCGCATGTACGACTATGGCCGGCCGCGTGAGTTGCACGTCGAGGATGCTCTGAAGGTGATGCGCCTGACGACAGACGCGGGCAAGGTCGCGGCGAAGCAGATGCAGGAAGGCTTCTTGCGGCTGATTGAGCAGAAGTACTTCACGGTGGATCGCTACGATGTTGGCGCCGGCGACGAGGTGTCCATCGATGGCGGGCTTCCGACGTGCCTTGCAGGTTTGCGTGGCACGGCTCGCGTAGAGTGGTCCGGCGGCGACGCGGTCGAGTTGCAGCCCGGGCGCGCGGTGGTGGTGCCGGTGAGCGTCGATCAGGTGAATGTCCGGAGCGATGCGGGCGTGAGCTTTGTGCGGTGCTTCGCGCCGACTGCTTGAGGCGACTCAGTCTCCAAGCAATCCGCAGATGGAATACGATGGTGCGGGGAAAATATTCCATCGGAGGAATGATGCGGGGGATTGTATTCGTGTGTGCGTGCGCTTTGGGGATGAGTGTGGCGGGATCTGCTCAAGTTGCGGCGGCCGCGCCGGGTGCGGACGGGCAGATCAGCGGAGGCATGGTGTGGCCATCGAACCTGCCGGCCCCGGAGCCGCTGTGGCCGAATGGCGCGCCGGGTGCCCTGGGCAGCGCCGAAGACGATATTCCTACGATTGCCGCGTTTATTCCTGCTTCCAATCCGACGAAGACCGCGGTTGTCGTGGCGCCGGGTGGCGGGTACCAACATCTGGCGATGATGCACGAGGGAGCTGCCGTTGCGCAGTGGCTGAATGCGCACGGTGTGGCCGCCTTTGTGCTGAAGTACCGGCTTGGTCCGAAGTATCACTCTCCGATTGAGCTGGGCGATGCGCAGCGGGCGATGCGGACGGTGCGCGCGAAAGCGGCGCAGTATGGCATTGCGCCGGATCATATTGGAATGTGGGGATTCTCCGCCGGCGGACACCTGACGGCGAGCGCGGGAACGAAGTTCGACGCGGGCAAACCGGAGTCGGAGGACCCAATCGAGCGGCAGAGCAGCCGGCCTGACTTTCTGATTCTGGCTTACCCGGTGATCACGCTGGAGAAGCCGTATGCGCACATGGGATCCAGAACCTACCTGCTGGGCGAGACGGCCACGGACGCCCAGGTGGAGGCGATGTCGGCGGAGTTGCATGTGACCGAGTTGACCCCGCCGACGTTTCTGTTTGCGACCACCGACGACAAGACAGTGCCGGTGATGAACAGCGTCATGTTCTACTCGGCGCTGGTGAAGGCGAATGTGCCGGCGGAGATGCACATCTTCCAGCACGGAGCGCACGGCCAGGGCTTGGCGCAGGCGAATCCACAATTGCGCGTGTGGCCGGATTTGCTGATCAAGTGGATGCGGGAGCGTGGGTATGCGGCGGCGGAGGATGGTTCAGTGATGGCGAAGTGAGCGGCGCGGCCGGAAAAACAGATTCCCTTCAAGAACGACAAACAACGAGCAAAGGCAAATGCGGACATTCTGACCCTGCGGGTCAGAATGACGACTGATTCCGAATACAGAGGTCCTTCGCTTCGCTCAGGATGACAAGTTTTAGAGGTCGTTCAGCGGGCGTTGGCGTCGATGGCAGCGATGAGATCCTGCTTCAGCTCGTTTTGCTGGACGAGGTCGAGCTTCGCGCCGTTGCGGGTGACGTAGAAGACGTCGATGGCAGTCTCGCCTTCGGTGTCGATGAGTGCGACCTCGATGTTGCAGCCCAGTTCCGCGAGAGCCTGGCTGATGGCGCGCAGCAGGCCGGGCATATCCTGGGCGACTACCTGGACGAGCGTGCTTTGGGTGGACGCCTCGTCATCGAAGTCGACGCGGGTTTCGACTGCGACCTTCGGAACCTCGCGGCGTCCGCGGCGGCGGCCGCTGAGCAGCTTTTCCACCGAGGTCTTGCCGATCATCACGTCGTGCACACCGCGAACGAAGGTTTCATGCTCGGAGGCGTTCATCTCGAGCGTGCGGAAGGTGTCGGTGAAGCGAAAGTGGTCGACGACGATGTCTTGCGAGTTGGAGAAGGCGTCGGC
>Ga0157369_10008536_pt1 | contig 11750 bp, 13 predicted proteins | sample C25metaG_FD_113461 | JGI IMG/M metagenome (GOLD analysis project Ga0157369, IMG submission 113461) | Corn rhizosphere microbial communities from Kellogg Biological Station, Michigan, USA - C2-5 metaG | ecosystem: Host-associated > Plants > Roots > Rhizosphere > Soil | place: USA: Michigan... | reverse complement strand
GGGGCGGGGGCGCAGTCCCGACTCATAAGGCACCGCGAGGTACTCGCTCTTGAATACTCGTTTCGGCGATTCCCTGGAGTAAGCACATCAACCTAGATCGATAAATTTTGCCGGTGGCGTAGACAACAGTTACTTCGCCTGTCACGCGGGTGGTCGCAGGTTCGAGTCCTGCTATGAATCGGTGATTCATGTAGCTCAGTGGTAGAGCACCTAACAGCTGTTATCGCTTTTTCCCCGGCTAATAGCCTCCGCTTTCGAGCGGATAGAAAGCAGAACTGATATGGGCAAAGTATATGTGAAGGGAGGAACGCCGGTTGGCTCGGAGTCGTTGTGCAGGACTTGCTGGTACTCGCACGTCATGTCTGGATTCAAAGAATCGGAGGTGGTGACAATCTGCACCCGCGTCGGACCAAACATCGTGGTGCCGTTTCAGATCTACGAGTGCTCGGGCTACTATGACAAGAATAAGCCCAGCTGGCAGCAGATGCAGAAGCTCGCGATCCATGTATCGCCCGGGAATCCTAAGCCTGTGGGGTTCCAGGTTGGTGCAGGGTTTGGCGAATCGACGGTGCGGGTTTCGACAAATAGCGATACTGACACCGAAGACAACGAGGACGAGTAAGGCGCCGGTGGCGCAGAGCGCAGATACTTCGGGACCAGAGGGGCGCAGGTTCGAGTCCTGCCCCGGCATTGCCCGGGTAGCTCAGTTGGATAGAGCATCTGGCATGGCTGCGTTCGACTATTTCCCCGGCGACTTACTTCCCGAGTTATCGATTTGAAGTTAATTGAAATACAGAGAGTCTGACTCTGCGAGTCAGAATGACGCGTGCTGATCGGCGAACTGTGTAACTTGAACGCGCGTTATCAACCGCCAGCGCACGTGTGCGATGGCAAGGAGGAGGTGTGCGATGAAGTTGAATGTACTGAACTTAAGCTTGGCGATCCGCCCGCGCACCCACGAGGGAGCACCGGCTGTCGCGGTCTCTCCCGAGTTGGCGTTGCGGCGCACCGTGTTGGCCTGCATGCTGTGGGAGGACGAGTTCTACGAGAGTGGTGTAGCCATTGCGGAGCGCATCTGCGAACTGGTACCGAAGGTTGCCGCAGAGAAGGTCGCAGAGCTTGCGGTTGAAGCTCGAACGGCGATGAAGCTGCGTCACGCGCCGCTGTTGCTGGTGCGTGAGATGGCCCGTCATGCGAGCCACCGTGCGCTGGTGGCCGACACCCTGGCTCGTGTGATTCAGCGTGCCGACGAGCTGGCTGAGTTTGTCGCGATCTACTGGAAGGACGGGAAGGTGCCGCTGTCCGCGCAGGTGAAGAAGGGCCTGGCGGCAGCGTTGCCAAAGTTTGACGAGTACGCGCTGGCGAAGTATGACCGCGCCGGTGCGGTGCGTCTGCGCGACGTTCTGTTTCTGTGTCACGCGAAGCCGCGCGATGCAGAGCAGGCGGAGGTCTGGAAGCGCCTGATCGGCAACGAACTGACGACGCCGGACACCTGGGAGGTTGCGCTGTCATCCGGCCGAGATAAGCGGGCGCACTGGGAGCGTTTGCTCTCCGAGCGCAAGCTGGGCGCGCTGGCTTTGCTGCGAAACCTGCGAAACATGAGGCAGGCGGGCGTGAGCGATGAGCTGGTGGTCTCGGCCTTGACGGCGATGAGCACTGAGCGGGTGCTGCCGTTCCGCTTTCTGGCTGCCGCGCGGTATGCACCGCAGTGGGAGACGGAGCTGGAGCAGGCGATGTTCCGGTCAGTGGAGTCGCGGGAGAAGCTGGCTGGCCACACGGTCATCCTGGTGGACGTGTCGGGGTCGATGACGGCGCCGTTGTCGCGGAAGTCCGAGATGTTGCGGACTGACGCGGCGTACGGACTGGCGGTGCTGCTGCGCGAGATCGCGGAGAAGGTGACGGTCTATACCTTCTCCGATGCGCTGAAGCTGGTTCCGTCTCGTCGCGGCTTTGCGTTGCGCGATGCGATGGACTCGAGCCAGAGCCACAGCGGCACGCAGCTGGGCGCGGCGCTGGACGGGATCCGGGAGAAGTACGACCGGATCATCGTCGTGACCGACGAGCAGTCGCACGATCGCGTACCCGCGCCGAAGGGTAAGGGATACATGATCAACGTGGCCAGCGCGAAGTATGGCGTTGGATACGGAGCCTGGTCGCATATCGACGGCTGGAGCGAGGCGGTGATCGAGTACATCCGCGAGCTCGAGCGTCTGGGCAAGCAGTAGGAAAGGCGGGCTGGAGAGATCCGGTCCGCCTTTTCTGCTCTGGGTCAGTACTCGATGCCGCGCTGGGCCAGGATGCCTTTCTGGTAGGCGTGCTTGACTTCGCGCATTTCGGTGACGGTGTCGGCTAGCTCGACGAGAAGTGGGTGGGCGTTGCGGCCGGTGAGGATGACGTGGGTCATCTCGGGTTTGCGTTTGAGGACGTCGGCCACGGTTTCGGGCGCGAGCATCTTGTAGCCGATGGCGTAGTTGATCTCGTCGAGGACGACGAGATCCCAGTCGCCGGAGAGGATGGCGGCGGCGGATTCTGCCCAGGCTTCTTCGACCATGCGGATGTCTTCGGGATCGGTCTCGGCGCCGCCGACTTTGACGAAGCCTCGGCCGAGCTGGCGGATGACGAAGTTTTGCGGCGGTGGTGCGGCGGTGGTGGACTCGGGTTCGGGCGAAAGAGTGGAGCCGAGCGCGGGCGTGAGGGCGGCGTTCAGGGCCTGGGCAGCATCGAGCTCGCCGTAGTGCCAGGAGCCTTTGAGGAACTGAAGGACGAGGACGCGCATGCCGTTGCCGGCGGCGCGAAAGGCGGTGCCGAGGGCGGCGGTGGTCTTGCCCTTGCCGGGGCCGGTGTTGATGAGGATGAGGCCGCGGCGGGAGGAGGTCTCGGGTGGGGAGGAGGCTTCGGACATAGATCAGTTATAGATGGGCCCGCCCGCGATTGGGTCAATGGCCGGAGTGGTATGGGTGTCCCGCGAGAATGGTGAGGGCGCGGTAGATCTGCTCGGCGAGGACGGCGCGGGTGAGCTCGTGCGGTAAGGTGATGCGGCCGAGCGAGAAGAGCAGGTGGGCGCGGTGGTGGGCCTTGGCCGACCAGCCGTCGGCCGGACCGATGGCGAGGACGACGGTCTGGGCGCCGGAATCGCGGAAGGCGCCGAGGTGTCCGGCGAAGTCTTCGCTGGTGAGCTGCTTGCCGCGGCTGTCTAGCAGGATGAGCTTGGGTGCGGTGCGGGCGGCGTGGCGATCGAGCCAGGTGAGCAGAGCGGTTTCGGTGGGGAAGAACTGCGATTCGCAGGGGTTATAGCGTCGGGCGCGGGCGAGGAAGTCGTCGGCGAGTGCTGCTGCGGGAGAGGACTTTGGGCGCGAGCGGGAGGGCGAGATGGCGGCCAGGATCAGGTCCACGTGGAGAGGGTATCAGCGGGTCCTGCGAAGGTGGTATATGAGATTTCATACATCTGCATTATGAAGTGTAGAGGAGTTGGAATTGCGTCGGCTGCGGGGCTAAAAACTGTGACCAAAGTGGCTGAATTCAGGGGCGAGTTGCTTTGTATGGTGACAGTTTGCGGAATGGAAGTCTGATTGCAGGTGAGGTTGTATTCAAGGAATGGCATTTTCTCGGTAACTGTGGGTTATTGCAGGGTTGCTCTGCCGGGTTCGTTGTATGGCTAAGGAGATTGGGATGAAGAAGGTATTTTCGGTATTCGCCGTTTTGTTGCTGGCTGCTGCTGCCTTCGCACAGACGACCAACGGGACAATCGCGGGCAGCGTGGTGGATCCGTCGGGAGCTGCCATCGCGGGTGCGACGATTACGGCTACGTCGCTGGAGACTGGCGAGAAGCGGACTGCTTCGACCAGCAAGGTCGGGGGCTACCGCATTGAAGCCTTAAGACCAGGGAACTACAAGATTGGTGTGAGTGCTGGAGGTTTTGCAACGACTACGGTTGACCAAACCGCAGTGACGGCTTCCACAGTGACATCGGTCAACGTGACCTTGACCATCGGGTCAGCTACCGCGAGCGTGGAAGTCAGTGCAGAGGCGGTGTCCGCTCTGAAGACCGACAATGGGGAATTGAGCGACACCCTTTCATCCGTCGAAGTCAATAACCTTCCAGTATCCAGCCTTAATCCATATCAGTTAGCGGTCACTCTCCCGGGCGTGACGACTGTCACGGGCTCCGATTTTACGAATGGCTTTGCGTTTTCCGTAAACGGCAATCGCCCCCGCGATAACAACTTTCTTGTAGAGAGCGTCGACAATAATGACCAGGGGCTCCATGGGCAAGCCTTTCAGCCTAATAACATCGAAGCTGTTCAGGAGATCACCTTCTTGTTAGATTCCTTCTCCGCTGAATACGGACGCGGCGGAGCGGTTTCGAACATGGTGCTCAAGAGCGGCGGAAATCAGTTCCACGGCGCGGCGTACGAACGTCTGCTGAACTCGGCGCTCAACGGAACTGACAAAGGTGACGTTCGCTTCGGCGCTCCTAAGGTCAAGTCACGCGAGAACTTGTTTGGATTCCGCGTTAGCGGACCGATCCTTCATGATCGGGCGTTCTTCTTTGTCTCGAACCAGTGGGACAGGTTTCGCGGTACTGCAAATTTGGGAACATTAACTCTTCCGACAACGGCTGGTTTTGCGACTCTGCAGCAGTACGCTAGCAGACCCCAAGTTGCGAACCTGCTCAAGGCGTATGGTTCTCTCCGCGGCGACCCGGCCCGATATGCAAGCTCGACCATCTCGCTCGGCAAAGATCCAATCACTACTCTCGACCGCGGTACGGTCCAAGTCGCCGGTATCCAGCGCTCACTAGGAAACAGCAGCGACGCACGTGAGCTCGAGGCCACTTCGGACATCATCGTCTCGACCACGGACAGGCTCCGCTTCAGGTTCATCCAGGCTCCCCAGACCACTCCATTCGATGTGGGTAATTTCCCGAATCAACTGCCCAACTTCGACACGCAGCAGTCGGGACCGACCTATAATGCCGGCATCAATCACACACACATCTTCAGCCCGAATGTCTTGAACGAACTTCGACTCGCCTACAGCCGAATCGGATTTACGTTCGATCTGCGTCCGGAGACCAAAGCCAATCCGCTTGCTTTGAGTCCGACAGTAGCAATCTCCGGTGTCACGGGATATGGCATTCCGACGAACGTTCCTCAAGGTCGTTTCCAGAACACCTATCAGTTAGAAGACGCTCTCAGTTGGACGCACGGCTCGCACTCCATGAAGTTCGGATTTGATGTCGAGAATCAGCGCCTGAAAGATCTGATTCCGTTCATCTATTACGGCTCCGAGAGCTACCTTGCTTCCAAGAGCCCCGCCTATACTGGTTTGGCAAACTTCATCGACGATTTCGGTGGACCGGCTGCTTCGGCTCAAATCTCCTTCGGCAACCCTGTGGCGCGAGCGAAAATCTGGGTTCAGAACTACTTTGCGCAGGATAGCTGGAAGATTGCCCATAACTTCACGATGGATTATGGCCTCCGTTACGAGTACGACGGAACACCGTTCAATTTCATTCCCAACCCCGCGTTCAATCCAGCCAATCCCGCAGCGTTCCCTGGCGGGGTTCCCCAACTGCCGAACAAGAAGAATTTAGCGCCGCGCTTCGGCTTCAACTATTCGGGTGATGGAAAGACCGTTATCAGCGGCGGCGTGGGCCTATTCTACAGCCACATTTTCGCCAACGTAATCGACAATATTCTCGGGTCTTCGCCTAACGACGCGTCAAAACTCATCACCTCGTCTTCCACCGGGCGTGGAACTTCGAGCTGGTCGACGATCTTGAGTACGATCACGAACAAGAACCCCCTCATCAAAGATACGTCCAATGTAATTCCCCAGAAGCTGCTGGATCCGATCACGTACGAGTACAATCTGCGGCTGCAACGGCAATTGCCCGGGGCGTTCGTCGTGGCTGCCGAATACGTCGGCAACCGGGGAGAGCATGAGTACGCTAGCACCGAGTTCAATCCAACAATCAACAATCAGCTTGCCTCAACACGGATATTCCCAACTCGTGGCCGCATTATTCTTCAGGACAACTCGGCTGATTCGAACTACAACAGCGTACAGGCAGAAATCCAGCACAGGCAGCGTGGCGGCTTGACGTTCCGCGGCGTCTATACATATTCCAAATTGCTGGACGACGGTTCTGAAATCTTTACGGATAGCAGCGCCAATCTGTCTACCTATCCCGAGGTTCAGTATCCGGCGACCAGGAGACGCGAGTACGCACCCTCTTCCTTTGACCATCGTCATCGCATCGTCGTTTCCGCTGTGTACCAACCGCCAGTCTGGCACACCGAGGAAGGAATGCATTGGGCCGGACACGTTGTGAATGGCTGGATGTTCTCAGGTATTTCGAGCTTTCAATCTGGTCAACCAATCAATCCCGAAATCGGTTTTGACTGGAATGGTGACGGCATCAGCAATGATCGTCCGATTCTCCTCAACAAGAACGCGCCGCTTACGAATTGGGCAATCAAGGGAGATGATCCGATTTTCGGATTTGGTCTTCCCGCCGGCACACTTTGCGATGGACCGCGGTGGTGGTCGACGAGCGACGACTGCCAGGTGGTCTCCGCTGCGAACACCCACTGGGTCACTTCGTTCGAAGGAACAACCCAGAATACCGTCGCGCGCAACTACTTCTTCGCCGATCACCAATCCAGGACTGACTTCTCGGCGGAGCGGTCATTCCGGCTCACTGAGAAATCAGACTTCATGATCCGAGGCGAGGCGCTAAACGTCTTCAACCATGGAGTAACCGGAAACTACAATGCCACGCTAATCAGCGGCGTTCCCTTCAATGGAACGGATGCACTCGGTAATAAGTTCTCGGGCACCACGACGTTCGGAGATAAATCCCGTACAGTCTCCGGTAACCGTGTGCTTCGCATCTACGCTCGCATCCAGTTCTAAGCTGGATAAAAGAACAAGACGCCGCCAGTTTCTGCTGGCGGCGTTTTTCTGTTGCTCAACTTACCGCGATTAAACCCGACTCCGGTGAGTAGTGCGGGCCTCGTCAAGCCTGGCGACCGCGGGTGGTCTTCTTTAGCGCTTTGGCTGAGACCTTGGCTACTTTCTTTATGGGTCTGCCGGCTGCCAGACTCGTGTTGGCTAGCGGTTTCTTTGTTGCCCTCTTGGCCGCCGGTTTCGCGCGAGTCGCTTTCACTGCGGCCTTGAGCTCAGAGTTCAGTTCGGCGGGGCTGATGGTGGTGGCAGATTTGCGGAGGCGCTCGAGGCCGTAGAAGGCTCGCTTCTCAGTGGAGAAGATGTGGACGATGAAGTCCACGTAGTCGAGCAGGATCCAGTCGGCCTGGCGGCGGCCCTCGACCGAGTTTGGCAGGGTGGCGAACTCGCGCTTGAGGCGCAGTTCGACCTCGTCGGCGATAGCTAGGTTCTGCCGCTCATTGGTTCCGTTGCAGATCAGGAAGTAGTCGGTGAGGCCGCTTTCGGCGGGGTCGAGGGCCAGGATCCGGACATCTTCGGCTTTCTTGTCTTCACAGGCGGCCGATGCCGCCAGCAGGAGCTTCTGAGTTTCGGGTGAGGGCATGTATCTCCTTGGGTTTATGGTAGCTTGCCCGTTGGCCACTTGCCAGTCAGGATTTTGACCCGAATGGGGTCGCGGAAGTTGCCGGGGTGTTTGCAGGCGCTTTTTTGTACTGCTGAAATGGCCTAAATACATGATGTCAGGCCGGTTATTTGGCGAGAGGACTCCGTCAGGCCGCAGGTAATGATATGAGTGTATCTTTAGCACATTATATGCAACGGCTATGCTATTATTACGTCTAAGAAGTACAGGGCGGCGGGAAGGCCACCCGGAACTTCTGATTCAACGCTGGAGGATTTAGGACATGACCACATTGACTCGGTTTGTACCATTCCGTTCGCCGCTTGCGGATGTTGCGGTCCTACAGAATCGCCTGAATTCGATCTTCAGCGACTTCGCCCGCCCGGACGGCGAGCAGGAGTCGCTGGCGATGGGGAACTTCATCCCGCCGGTCGACGTGTATGAGGACGAGCACACGCTGGTGCTGAAGCTTGAGGTGCCAGGCATCAAGCAGGAGGATCTCGACGTTCGCGTGGAGAACCAGACTTTGACTGTGAAGGGCGAGCGCAAGTTCGAGAAGAATGAGAAGGAAGAAAACTTCCATCGGATTGAGCGCCGCTACGGGACGTTTGCTCGTACGTTCACGCTGCCCCAGACCGTTGACACCAACGCTCCCAAGGCAAGCTACGAGCATGGCGTGCTCACCATCAGCTTGCCGAAGAAGGAGGCGGCGAAGCCTAAGCAGGTGAAGGTTGAGATTGGCACCGGCGCCGCGGCAGCTCAGCCGAAGCAGGTGGAGGGAAAGACCGCCTGATCGCGTACAGATCGCAAGCGCCATAGCCCCATACGCCTAACGCGTGTGGGGCTTTGCTTTTGGCTGCGCAATCTTCCGCGGGTGTTAGCATGCAACGATCCGCGCGCCTTCACGCCTGACTATGATCCAGATTGAGCCGATCACAACCCACAATGCGGAGGTGTTTCGCGAAGTGCGCTTGTGTGCGCTGCAGGAGTCACCTGCCGCCTTCGGTTCCACGTACGCACGTGAAGCGGCGTTTGGCGATGACGAGTGGGCGCGCAGGGTCGAGCGTTGGAGCGGCGAGCAGGGAATTGGGTTTCTGGCAATGGACGGGGAGCAGGCTTGCGGCCTCATTGCCGCGCTTCTGGAAGACTCCGGGCGGGCACAGCTCGTCTCCATGTGGACTGCGCCTGAGTATCGCGGGCGCGGTGTCGGGAGGCTGCTCGTGGACGCCGTTATTGGCTGGGCTGCCAGTCGCGGACTGCACACGGTGAGGCTGATGGTCGTTGAGCAGAATCGCACCGCCCTGCGGTTCTATGAAGGGCTCGGGTTTAGCCTCACTGGTTTTGCCGAGCCCTATCCCAATGATCCGGCGCTGGTCCAGTGGGAGATGGCGCGGCGGCTCGAGTGATTGGCTCGTGCACGAGCCGCGATGCCGAACACATTAGCCGGACCACGCTGGTGGTCTAGCTCTCGCGGCCGATTGCGATGACGAAGTACTGAGCGGGGGTGTCGCCGATGTTCTTCAGTCCATGCATCACGTTGGACGCCGCGAACACCACGCCGCCAGGCCCCACGCGCTCCGGCTTGCCATCGTTCTCGAACTCCAGCGTGCCCTCGCGGATACACATGATCTCGGAATGCCGGTGCTTGTGTGCCGGATGGGGCATATGTCCGGGCAGCAGCGAGGTCTCATGCATCTCGACCGACTCGCCGGTCGGCAGCACGCCTTGCATGACCGGGCGGGTCTCGCCGTTCGCCGTCTTCTTGACGGGAAGGTCCTCGAAACGGATCGCGTGTTGTTCATTCAACACTTTTTCAGACGAAGAAAGACCAGGGCCCATGATCTCGGGCTTCGTGCCGGGCTCCCCAGTCTGGGCGCGAGCTGATGCTGCGAGTGCAGCAAACGATGAGAGGGCAATACACAGATCACGGCGGTTGAGTGAATTCATGCGAGGAATCGTACTCTCGGGGCCGTGTGTCTCGCCAGCCTGGTTACTTGGCGTCGCCGCCGATGCCGACCACAAAGTAGCGTGCGGGGCCGGTCCCTAGGTTGCGCACGGCATGCTTCGTCCCGAGCGGGATGTAGAGCACGTCTCCAGGCCCGGCGTGCTCGGTTGTTACCTTGCCATCAATTTCGTGCTGAAACTCGACCTGGCCCTCACGCACAAGAATGAACTCCGTGTGCTGTATGACGTGCAGTTGTACCGGAGGCGCTCCGGCGACCTGCATGGACTGGTGCAGATTCACGCTCTCACCGGTGGCCAGCGTGCCGTGTGCGATGCTCCAGCTCTCGCCGGTAGCTGTCCTTCGCTCCTGCGTCTGCTCCAGCGCGATGACGCGCGCAGAGCCTAGAGTGTTCGTACCGGCCTGCTTCCCTGTGGCCGGCTCTTGGGCAAACGCCGCGCCCGCCGCGGCCAACGCCGGAAGAACAGCGCAAATCTGGCGGCGATCCATGCGTTTCATAGAGCCATCGTACCCCAAAGGGTTGGTGTGCCGACCGCGATGTGCTGAGCGCGTCTGAAGGGCTTCTTGTAGCATCGAAGGGAAGCGATGCACCTTGTAGACTCCCACGCTCATCTGGACATGTATTCGGCGGACGAACTGCCGCAAGTACTCGCCCGAGCGCAAGCGGCTGACGTTAAAACCATCCTCGCCATCGGCATCGGCGAAGGGCCTGCCGAGATGCACCAAGCCCTGGAGATTGCCGAAAGCACCAAGTCGCCCGATCTGCCGAGAGTCTTTGCGAGCGCGGGAATCCACCCCCAGGAGGCGGCCTCCGCAACTCCGGAGGCGCTGGACAAACTCGCCAAGCTTGCCGGCAATCCGAGTTGCATCGCGATTGGCGAGATCGGCCTCGACTATTACCACGTGGAGAACCCCGAGCCGGAGATCCAGAAGCGGGCCTTTCTTGCTCAGCTCCAGATCGCGGCGGAAGCCGGGAAGCCGATCCTGATTCACTGCCGGACCTCTGAGCTGGCGACGCCGGCTGCCAAACAAAAGTTTGGGGCGGCAGACGCATGGGAGGATCTGCTGATGCTGATCGGCGAGCACTGGGCGCCGCACAGAATTGGCGGAATTATGCACTGCTTCTCCGGCACCGTCGATCACGCGCGCCGTTCGCTTGATCTCGGCTTCTACATCTCGCTGGCGGGAAACGTGACTTACCCGGCGGCTGTCGGCATTCGGGAGGCGGCAGTATTCGCCCCCGCCGATCGCATCCTGGTCGAGACCGACGCTCCGTTCCTGGCTCCCATTCCGCATCGCGGTGAGCGGAATGAGCCGGGTTTGGTGGCGCATACGGCAGCCTATGTCGCCGACGTGCGCGGCACCGGTATCGAACAGATTGCCGGCCAGACGATGGCCAATTTCCATCGCCTCTTTCCGGGAACCGAGAATTGACATCGGGCACCCAGCAGCTATCCACTCCCATATACTTCCGTCATGGCATCCGATAACAGCTTCGACGTGGTCAGCAAGGTAGACATTCAGGAAGTGAAGAACGCGATTGAGCAGGCCTCCAAGGAGGTGAATGCCCGTTTCGACCTGAAGGACTCAAAGTCCAAGATCGAGCTGGTCGAAAACAATGAAGCGCTCCAACTCGCCAGTGCAAGCGAGTACTCGCTGAAGGCGGTCATCGAGATCCTTTCGCAGAAGCTGGTAAAGCGCGGTGTGTCGCTGAAGAACCTGGAGTACGAAAAGATCGAGCCGGCCGCCAACTCATCTGTTCGTCAGAAGATCAAGCTGAAGCAGGGCGTCAACTCGGACGCGGCGAAGAAGATCGTTGCCATGATCAAGGAATCCAAGCTGAAAGCGCAGGCGTCGATTCAGGGAGACACCGTCCGCGTCGTCTCGAAGGACAAGGACATCCTGCAGCAGATCATGGGCAAGTTGCGTGCCGGCGACTACGGAGTCGCACTGCAATTCACGAATTACCGGTCGAATTAAGCGAACGCAAACCGCGGGTTGCCTGAGATTTGCGTCCGGTTTGCGCGGCTTGACCTGTTACTCTAAATCTGCGTGAGCTCCCTCTCCATCGCGACCGCCAAAGAAGTCTTCGACCTGCTGCGCGACGATCTCGCCGCTGTGGAACAGGAGTTCCTGAAGCAGTCCAAGTCGGAAGTCGAAGTCATCACGGAGATCGCCACGTACCTGATGGCCGGCGGCGGAAAGCGCATTCGG
>Ga0157369_10008534_pt1 | contig 11752 bp, 8 predicted proteins | sample C25metaG_FD_113461 | JGI IMG/M metagenome (GOLD analysis project Ga0157369, IMG submission 113461) | Corn rhizosphere microbial communities from Kellogg Biological Station, Michigan, USA - C2-5 metaG | ecosystem: Host-associated > Plants > Roots > Rhizosphere > Soil | place: USA: Michigan... | reverse complement strand
GCGAACGAGCGCAGCTGATCCACCATCGTGTTGATCGTGTTCTTGAGCTCGAGGATCTCGCCCTTCACGTCGACGGTGATCTTCTTCGACAGGTCACCGCTCGCCACCGCCTTCGTGACGTCGGCGATGTTGCGCACCTGGCCGGTCAGGTTGCCGGCCATGAAGTTCACGCTGTCGGTCAAATCCTTCCACGTGCCCGACACGCCTTCGACGCGCGCCTGGCCGCCGAGCCTGCCCTCGGTGCCCACTTCGCGCGCAACGCGTGTCACCTCGGACGCGAACGAGCGCAACTGATCGACCATCGTGTTGATCGTGTTCTTGAGCTCGAGGAATTCGCCTTTCACGTCGACGGCGATCTTCTTCGACAGGTCGCCGGTGGCGACGGCCGTGGTCACGTCGGCAATGTTGCGCACCTGCGCCGTGAGGTTGCCGGCCATCGAGTTCACGCTGTCGGTCAAATCCTTCCACGTACCGGCAACGCCTTTCGCCTTCGCCTGTCCACCGAGCTTGCCTTCGGTGCCCACTTCGCGCGCGACGCGCGTGACTTCCGCCGCGAACGAGTCGAGTTGCTCGACCATCGTGTTCACGGTTTTCGCGGTGCGCAGGAATTCGCCTTGCAGCGGCTCGCCGTCGACTTCGAGGGCCATCGTCTGCGACAGGTCGCCCTGCGCGACCGCACCGATCACGCGGGCGGTTTCGCTCGTCGGGTGCACGAGGTCGTCGATCAGCTGATTGACGGCGTTGATGGACGTCGCCCAGAAGCCGTTGACTTCGCCGAGATTGCCGCGCTTCGCGAGCTTGCCCTGCTTGCCGACGACCTTCGACAGCCGCTCGAGCTCCAGCGCCATGCGTTCGTTGCGCTCGACGACGTCGTTGAAGACGTCGGCGACGCGGCCGAGCGTCCCATGCCATTCGGCGGGCAGGCGCATCGACGCGTCACCGCGCTTGAGCGCAGTGAGCGCGTTCAGGATGATCGTGATTTCGTCGCTCGACTTCTGCGAGCGCTCGACGGCTTGCATGCTGGCACTCCTTATCGACTGTCACCGCGTGCGCGATCGGCACCGCGTGCGCGACCGGCGCAACGGCCATTTTACGTAGCGCTGCGCAGGGTACTGCCGGACGGACAGGGCGAACCGCATTGTCCCATCTGGCGGCGTCCAATGACAGCCGCCCGTCGACGCGCGCGTTGTAATTTGTACAACATGGCGTCAAGCGGCGATTGGCGGTATATTTTTCCTCTGTCGCCGAAGTTATCGACGGAGATTGCGATGTCCGGTTTGCAGAAGCGTTCGAATTCCATCACGAAGGGCGCACGCGTGCTCGTGGTCGACGACGACAGCGACGGCGCCGAAGCGGCCGGCCGGCTGCTGGAGACCTTCGGCTGCGACGTTTCGCTGGTGGTTTCGGCCGGTGAAGCCCTGGAGCGCATCGAGGAAGGCGCCGACGTCGATCTCGTGTTTTCCGATGTGGTGATGCCTGATATCGACGGACTCGAGTTCGCCGAGCGACTGCACGCGCTTCGTCCCGGGCTGCCGGTGATCTTCTGCACCGGCTACACGAGCGCCGTGGAGGCGCTGACCGACTGCGGGGCGATGGCGCTGATGAAGCCTTATTCGGCCGACGTGCTCGAGCGCGTCGTTTCCGAGCGGCTGCAACTCGCGCGCGACGCTGCCCGGCAGGATTCGGCGTAGCGGCGCGCCCTCACCTGCTCCTCAGGACCGTCCGGCGACCGCCGGCGCGGCCGATTCGCCTTCGAGCATGCGCAGTTGCCACAGTTCCCGGTTGCCGGCGCGAACGAGCGGCTTCAGCGCAAGCTGGCCCGTCGTGCCGATGCTTCGCGCGAGATAGCGCATCTCGGCCAGCTTCGCGCGCGTCGCATCGTCGATGCGTGCATCGAAGCCGCTTTCGCGCATCATCAGAAGTCCCTTTGCCCGCATCGCGAGCTCCGTGTGCAGCCGCAGGTAGCAAAGCAGATCGGCGACCACCGGTCCGTGGAAACGCGACCGGAGCGATGCGAGATAGCGCCCCGCCGGCGAATCGCCGAAGCGACCGGACATGATCGACGCGAGCGTCTCGGTGTCGGCATCGAATCCGGTGCCGAGCCAGTCGGCGGTCGACCGTTCGCTGCGCTGGTAGACGGCGAGCAACAGTGGCGGCAGCACGACGATTACAGCGAGCGTCGAGAGCAGCGGCGAGAAGAACGCGTGGTTGTAGGCCGAGTGCAGCACGACGGCCAGCACGAAACCCGGCACGAACGCGGCCACCGATAGCCGCGCTGCGCGCTCACGCAGCGACAGCCCGGCCATCGCGAAGATGGCCGTGCAGCCGCCGTGCATGATCGCCGTGCCGAATCCGCGCACGATCCACGTACCGATGCTCGCTTCCGGCACGAGGCGCTGGTAGTACACGTTCTCGACGATCGCGAATCCGGTCCCCGCGGCGAAGCCGAGGATGGCCGCATCGACGAGAAAGCCCACGCGATTCCCGCGGATCAGCACGACGATGACGAGCCCCTTCGCGAACTCCTCGATCACCGGGCCGACGTAGCGGCTGTAGACCCGGAAATCGACGTTCATGATGCCGGCCAGGTATCCGTTCGCGAAGTAACAGACGACCGCGGCCACGAGCCCGGATGCGACCACGGCGACGACGACGCGCATCGTGACGAGCTTGTAGCTGTCGAGGTAAAGGAGCGCGGCGAGGAATCCCAGCACCGGCAGGATGCCGATGAGCACATGCAGCAGGATGGCAACGACGTACATCGGCCCGGCGTGCCGCTACAGGATCTTGAGCGAGATCATCAGTTCGTCGCCGCGACGGCGGGAGCCCTGGAATCCAACCGCATAGCCGACGGAAAGCGTCATGTCATACCAGTGCAGGACATGGAAGCGCAGGTCCAACTGCGTGCCGAGGCTCGTGTAGTCCTGACGACGGGACGCGTTGGCGGGGTCGGTCCAGAGCATTGCCGCGAACACGGCGGGCCGCAACCAGTTCAGATAGAGCCCCGGCGTTCCCGCTGATTCGAACACGATCGGCGGCAGGTTCCATTCGACCATCTCACGCGCGAAGCTCAACCCGACGATTTCGTCGATGCCGAAGCCCGGCATCGACTCGTATTCGCGGTAGCGCTTGATCGATCCGCTGTCGACATAGTTGTTGCCGAAACTGCCGAAATAGAAATTCGCGACAGGGTTGTCGCGATTGCCCGTGCCAAAACCGGCAGCGGTTCGCAGCCAGATCGACGAATGCGCGATCGGCAGCGCGAACCCGAAATCGACATCGCCGCGAACCTGTGCCGGTATGTCGTCCTTGACGCGGTCCGCCTTGACGACGACGTTCCACAGCACGCCCTTCTCGTCGTCCACGGCGCCGAGGGAACGCCGCACATCGGTGTAGTGCAAGCCGATCTCCGCAACGAGGAGCCGGGTAAACGGCGTGGCGACGTTTTGCGCGTTCGGCAGCGTATCGATCCCGTCGTAGTAGGCGAGTTCGTAGGACAGGTTGAGCTTGCGGGGCTCGTCGTAGATGAGGATATCGTTGTATCCGACCTTCGCAGCGAACCCTTTGCGGCTTTGCTTCGTCGGGCCGAAAAGATCGTAGAAATCCGAGCGATTCCACGAAACGCTGCCATGCCAGCCGAGGTAACTGCCCGTGACCTCGACGTGCGATCGCTCGTCGCGGCTCAGGTGGCCGGTCGGCGTATACGCGCCGGTTATGCCGAGGGTCGCGAGGCCGAGCGGGTCTGCGAAATTGGCCTGGTACCCGAGCCCGATCGAGTCCTTGTATCCCTGCAATATCGGATACGCATTGTCCAGGGCGATATGCTGGCCCGGCAGATAAGGTCCCTGCTTCAGCACCTGCTTCTCGTAGTCGACGGTGTCCGACGGTGGTACCTGCCACTTCTTCACACCGGGAAACTTCTCGACCAGCTCGTTGCCGAGGAATGCGATCGCGCTGATGTCTTGCAGCGGATGCGGTTCGACGATCGCCGGAATGAATCCGTCACCCGTGTAGGCAAGGACGACGAGTCTTCCATCGGAGAGCGGGACCGGTCTGAAGAAGCCGATGTCGGTATTGGTGACCGCTTCGACGTTGCCCGTCGCCACCTCGTAGCGGAAGATGTTCGACACGCCGGTGTAATAGCTGCTGCCGTAGAGATAGCGGCTGTCCGGCGAGAACGTGAAGCTTTCGGGAATCGACTGGCCGAACCGGAATTCCGAGAGCGGGTGCAGATCCCCCTTGACCACCTTGTCGAGCTCCCACACGCGAACGTACTGCTCGGTGGTCACTTCGCTCATCGACGCCGACAACAGTCGGCCGTCGGGCGAGATGTCGAGATCATAGGGAACGAGCTCGTAGGCAAACGTGAAGAGCAGCTGCCACCCGTCGTACGGATACGGCACGCGCACGAGCTGGGCGAGGCCATTGGCGTGCCGCACGCCGATCAACGAGCGATCGACCGGATTGAACGCGATCTCGCCGATGCGGGCGTCCTTGAGCAGCATTCGCTGCTCGCCCGTGTGAACGTCAACTGCCATCAGGTCCCGGTAAGCGAGGTTGTCGTCGGTGTAGAAGGCCGTGCCGCTCTTGGGGTCGTACGCGAACGACGACACGCGATATAGCATGGCTCGCTTGATGTCCGCGAGGCGCGTCTCGGTCCCCGTCCGGGTATCCAGCGCTCCCACGTGTTCGACGAATCCCGGATAGCGGAATGCGGCGTACAGCGTCTGCGTCTTTTCGTCGAAGTACATCCGCGAGATCGATCCCATCGCGCTGCCCGCAAGCTTGCGGTACGGTGTCACCGGATACTTGCGCACCTCTTCCAGGTTCTTGCGCTGGAAGGCGTGCTCGAACGCGATCCAGTCGTGCCACGCCTGGTCCAGCGGGATCCCGAAAACGTGTTCGAAATTGTCGGCGTAGTACCGCTCGCTTCCACGGTTGCGCTGCAGCCACTCGATGACCTTTTCCGGCGAATGCGCGTACGCGAGCCAGGTCATGAAGCGCGTCCCGTAGAGATAGGCGTTCGCACCGATCTGGAAATCGACCTGCACGCCGCGCGAGACCAGCCCGAGAGGATCGTAGAAGTGCGCGTCGTCCCGAACCATCGCCCGGAAGACCATCTCGTCGTAGCCGCCCTGGGCGCGGCCAATGCCGCCGTCCATCCACGTTTCCATGAACACCGCGGCGCCCTCGAGATACCAGCGCGGCGCGGTAAAGCGCGGCACGGTCAGGAAGCTATAGAGGAGCGTTTCGGGGTTGCGTGCAAGCGGCGCGACCTTGCCGAGGAAAAGGCGGCGCCACCGCTCGTCCACGGCGTTGGACACGTCGTTGGTTGCCACGTGGACCATTTCGTGGTTCATCAATGCCGTGATGCGTTCGCTCGCCGGGTCGGTCTCGAATGCGTGCGACGGCGGCGATACCTCGACGATCACCTTGTCGTGTGGCGCGGAAAAGGCCCCCGCGCCGCCATAGTCCGAGAAGTCCTTGAGCAAGACAACCGTCGATTCCGACGGCGTCCAATTGAACATCCGGCGCTGCCACGCCAGCGAGTTCGTGAATGCGCGAACCGCGTGGGGAACGAGGTACCCGAGCGAATCGACGTAGATGATTTTCGCGTCGGGGGTCTCGACGAACGAAAGTCCGAGCGGACTTTCGTAGCCTTTCCCACCGCCGGTCTCGGTGAACGCAAGCCCCGGTGGGGTTTCAGCGGCCAGCGATGCAAGCGGCATCAATACGAGAAGCAGACAACCGGCCCAATTTCGCACGAAACCCGTCCCCTCTTGTCGTTTTTAGCGCCGAAGCATAAACGCGGGGCGCATAAAAGAAAACCGCCGGCGATCGCCGGCGGTTTTACTGGAGGGGACGCAACGGTTACTGCACTCGCATCGATTGTCCATTCGCCTGGCCGTTCAGCTGGCCGTTCAGTTGACCGTTGAGCTGGCCATTTGACTGGCCGTTGAGCTGGCCATTGAGCTGCCCGTTGGACTGGCCGTTCAGTTGACCGTTGAGCTGCCCGTTCGACTGGCCGTTCAGCTGCCCATTCGATTGGCCGTTAAGCTGGCCATTGAGTTGGCCGTTCGATAGCCCATTCAGCTGGCCGTTGAGCTGCCCGTTCGATTGGCCATTCAGTTGACCGTTTGACTGACCGTTGAGCTGGCCGTTGAGCTGGCTGTTCGATTGGCCATTCAGTTGACCCTTGAGCTGCCCGTTCGACTGGCCGTTCAGCTGACCGTTGAGCTGCCCGTTCGACTGGCCGTTCAGCTGCCCATTCGATTGCCCGTTCAGCTGGCCGTTGAGCTGTCCGTTCGACTGGCCGTTCAGTTGACCGTTGAGCTGCCCGTTCGATTGGCCGTTCAGCTGGCCGTTCAGCTGCCCGTTCGACAGGCCGTTCAGCTGGCCGTTGAGCTGCCCGTTCGACAGGCCGTTCAGTTGCCCGTTGAGCTGCCCGTTCGACTGGCCGTTGAGTTGACCATTGAGCTGCCCGTTCGCCTGACCGGCGATCGTGCCAGCGTTTACCGGCGATGTCGTCTGGGGCGAGGGAGCCGTCCCGAGGTTGACTTCCTGGGCTTGCACACCGTGGTACCGGGCCGCGGGAACGATCGTCCCGGCGGTCTCGCTCGCGTTCGGGGGGAACAGGCCCGTCGAGATCGCGACAGCTGCCGCCGCGACGGCGACGCCGCCACCGATCCAGACCTTGCGATTACCCATCAACCCGTTCTTGCCTGCGCTCATGTCGTTACCCCTCGAAATCGCCCACGGTTGAAAAACCTGACGAACCCACTCGCTTCTCCCCGAGGGCCTGCCTCGGGCTTTTCTTGAACTTGCCTCAAGTACACCGGATGTTGCGAATAGTTGGTCGCCCCGCTCCGCGTCACCGGGATTTTGCGGAATATTCGCCAAAACCGACGCGACGAGCCCCTCGGGCGGAAACTGCTTCGGGATACGCCGCAGGCCGTCGAACAGGTGTTGCAGCTCGGCGTAGCGGCCGCGTGCCTGCGGATCGGCGGCGAGGCGCTGCTCGAGCTCGTGCGCCTCGGCGGGTGTCGCCTCGCCGTCGAGGACGGCGTGCATCAGATCGTCGGTTCGGGATCGGCTCATGTCAATTGGCGGAGATGTCCATCATTCGGGCCGATAGACCTTCAACAGGTCGCGCAGGCGATGACGCGCTTCGAACAGGCGCGATTTCACGGTCTTCTGGTCCACGTCGAGGATGCGCGCGATCTCCTGGTAGCTGCATTCGGAGAAATGGCGCAGCACGATGACGGTGCGGTCCATGGGGGACATCGTCAGGAGCGCGCGCTCGATGTAGCGCGTGCGCTCGGCGTTGCCGGTATGCGCTTCGGGATCGACGCCGTGGCCGGGCAGCTCGATTTCGTCGTCGAGCGCCTCTTCGTGTCCGTTGCGGCGCAGCAGGTTGAGCGATTCATTGACGGCGATCCGGTAGATCCAGCTGAAGAACCTGTGTTGAGAATCGAACTCGTCGAGACGCTCGGCCACCCTGAGGAACACGGTCTGCGCAATGTCGCGGGCGTCGTCTGCGCTCTTGAGGATCCAGAACGCGGCGTTGTAAATGGGCCGCTGGTACCGGACCATCAGCGCGGTGAAAGCTTCCCGGTCTCCATTCCGGTACCGCTCGACCAGCGCCTGATCGACGTCGTTATCCATAATTACACGCGAACCGTCGAAAGGTTGGTCGGTTCGCTACCGGCCGGGCTCGATCTCGAAGAGCTGATCGAAGCCCGAGTAGGTGAACACGTCGACGAGATGAGGCTTGAGGCCGGCGAGCCGCAGCTTGCCGTTCGCCGCCAGCAGCCGCTTCTGCGTCTTGAGCAGCACGCCGAGGCCCGCGCTGGAAATGTAGTCGAGACCGCTGCAGTCCAGCGTGACCACACCCGCCATGTTGTCGAGGAACGATTGCGCCGACGCCGCTTCCGCGGCGTCGAGCCGTCCTGCTATGACGACGTTGCCGTCCTGCCCATGCTCAATCGACAGCATTTCCCCCCCTCGTCCGCGCCGGAGGCCCCCAACGGGCCGCGCTCGTGAAGCGCACGGTGATGCGACTCTGGCGCGTGGGCGCCGTATATTCGTATTCGACCCGGTCGGCCATCCGCCGGATCAGGTGCAGGCCCAATCCTCCCGGCTCGCGTGCCTCGATCGGCGCTCGCACGTCGACCTCGGGCGCGCGCGTGATGTCGAACGGCTCGACGTCGCGATCGATCAGCGTCAGGTCGACGCCGCCTTCGACCGCCTGCAGACGAACCTTCACGGCAGCGTCGCTTCCCCGCCCGTATTTGACCATGTTCGTGAACAACTCTTCCACCGCGAGGTCCACGCGCGGCAGCAACTGCGGGTCGAGGCCGAGATGCGCGAAGGCGCCGGCGGTGAACTCGACCAGGGCGGGAATGGCGTCGATGCGGCGCTCGAACGCCCGCTCGGCACGAAGGTCCAGGTCACGCTTGAGCAGCACCGCCGTCATGTCGTCGGCCTGCGGGGTGCCTTCGGCAAACGCCTTCACCGCGTCGACGAGCAGCGCCAGCAAGGCGCCCACCGGCTGGTCGGCATGGGCCTCGACGATCGCCATGACGCGTGCCTCGCCAAACTGCTCGCCGCGACCGTTCTCCTGCTCGTAGAAGCCATCGGTCACGAGCAGCAGGATATCGCCCGGCTGCATGTCGACGGTGATCGCGGGACGCAGCGACGAAAGGTGCATCGCGCCGAGCGGGAAGCTCGTGGGCTTGTACCGGTCGAACGTGCGCGCGCACGCGAGATAGCGCAGGATCGGCCCCTGCCCGCCGCTATGGAAGCGCAGCGTGTGCGTGGCCGGGTCCAGCAAACCGATGAAGGCGGTGATGAAGCGATCCTCGGCTAGCGTGTCGGCGAGGCGGTTGTTGACCTGCATGAACGCCGTCTCGAGGTCGGCCCCGAGTCGAAACGCCATCCGCAGCATCGCCTGCATCTGGGTGACCGACAGCGCAGGCGCAATGCCGTGCCCGGTGGCGTCGCCCAGCACGACGAGCAGGCCCTGCTCGAGCAGCGCCGCATCGAACGTGTCGCCGCCGGTGAGATCGGCCGGTCGAAACGTCGCACAGACCTCGTAGCCGGGCACCGACGGCATCGCGGCCGGCAGCGTGCTCATCTGCACCTCGCGCGCCATTTCCAGCGCCTGCCGCATCTTCTCGCCCTCGATGAGCGCGCTCGTCATGCGCACCCGCGACAGCGCGACCGCGCACTGCGCCGCCAGCGCCGTGGCCAGCGCCTCGTCGTCGGCATCGAACACGCCGTCGCGCTTGTTCAGCACCTGCATCACGCCGACGAGGACTTCTTTGTGGTCGACAAGTGGAAGCGTCAGCATGCAGCGCGTCCGGTAGCCGGAGGCCTTGTCGACGCGGGAGTCGAAGCGCGGGTCGGCGTAGCAGTCGGGCACGTTGATGATGCCGCGCGTGCTTGCGCACGCCCCGACGAGACCCGACTGCCAGGGCACGCGCACCGGATCGATGCCGGTGGCGACCTCGAGCACCAGCTCGCCGTTGGGTTCGTCGTACAGCCACACCGACCCTCGTTCGGCGCGCAGCACCTGCTTCGCGGCGGCGACCACTTCGCCGAGCATCGTCGTGAGGTCGAACGGGGCCGCCAGCGCCTTCGTGACATCGAGGATGGCCTCGAGGTCGTGTCGTGACAGCGTCGGGTGCCGGATGGCATTCATGCCGGCGCAAATGTAGCAGAGGCGCGCGGTCGGGCGTGGGCCGTCCGGCGGGCGCGCGGGCGACGACCATGCGATGATCCTGCAGAACGCCGCGCGTTGCGGCACCCTGACGAACGTCCATGCGCATCCTCGTCGTTGAAGACGACTCCGTGCTGGCCGCCGCGCTGACGCGTGCGCTCAACCAGTCGGCCTACGCCGTCGACCTCGTCGGCGACGGCGAAGCGGCGAACGACGCGCTCGCGACGACCGCCTACGATCTCGTCGTGCTCGACATCGCGCTGCCGAAGGTCGACGGGCTGGCCGTGCTGCGCCGTTTGCGCGACCGAAGGCTGCCCACACCCGTGCTGATCCTGACCGCGCGCGACACGCTGGAGGACCGCGTGCTGGGGCTGGATTCCGGCGCCGACGATTACATGACCAAGCCGTTCGACCTGCCCGAGTTCGAGGCGCGCGTGCGCGCGCTGATCCGCCGCGGTCACAGCACGGCCGGCGCAAGCCTTTCGCACGGACGCGTTCGCCTCGATGTCGCGGCGCGGCGCCTCTTCCACGACGACGAGCCGATCGAGATGTCGGCGCGCGAGCTCGCCCTGACCGAGCTGTTCCTGGCGCGGCAGGGCCGCGTGGTGAGCAAGGAGCAGATGATCGACCACCTGTTCGGCTTCGGCGACGACGTGGGCAGCAATGCGATCGAGGTCTACGTGCACCGCGTGCGCAGGAAGCTCGAGCCGCTCGGCATCGAGATTCGCACGGTGCGCGGCATGGGCTATTTGCTCGACAAGATTCGATGAGCGCCACCGCGCGGCTGGCCCGGGCGCAAGCGTCGGGCAGTGCCTTGGCGCGCACCAGGAGCCTGCGTAGCCAGCTGCTGCGCTGGCTGCTCGTTCCGCTCACCCTCCTGTTCCTCGCCGACGCGATCGGCAGCTACATCGTGGCGCAACACCTGTCCGACGCCGTCTATGACGGTGAGCTGCTCGAAATCGCGCGCGAACTGACGCTCCACGTGAGGCCCGATGCCGTCCGCCCGACGTTCAGCCTCGAAAAGGACGCCGAGCGCACGCTGCTGCTCGATCAATACGACGACGTGCACTACGCCGTGCGTGCCAAAGATGGAACGTCGATCGCCGGCGATGCGGACATACCGCAGCCCGCGCGCGCCGGGCCGGGACCGACCTATTACGACAGCGCACTCGGCGGCGCGCCGGTTCGCGTCGTGCAACTGTCGACGCCAGCCGGCGCGGCCGGCGGCGTCACGGTCGCCGTCGCGGAAACGCGTGTCAAGCGCCATGGCCTCGTCAACGCGATCATGATCGGCGTGATCCTGCCGCAACTGCTGCTGATCGTGATCGCCGGGATCGTGCTGTGGGCGGGTGTGGCGCGCGGGCTCGCACCGCTCGCGCGCCTGCAGCAGGCGGTCGCGGCGCGCTCGCATCTCGACCTCAGCCCGGTAAGCGTGCCCGAGGTGCCGGTCGAAGTGCATCCGCTGGTCACGGCGATCAACGACCTGATGGCGCGGCTCGAGGAAATCCTGAGCTACCAAAGCCGCTTCATCGCCGATGCGGCGCACCAGTTGCGCACGCCCGTGGCGGGGCTCAAGGCGCACGTCGAGGTGGCGTTGCGCGAGAACGATCCGGCGCAAGCGAAGCAGACGATCGCTCACCTCTACACGGCGGTCGAGCGCATGTCGCGGCTCGTGGCGCAGTTGCTGTCGCTCGCGCGAAACGAGCCGACGACGCTGCGCAAGCTCGAGCTCGCCCCGCTCGACCTGTCGAAGCTCGCCTTCGACGTGACGATGGAATGGGTGCCGGAGGCGTATCGGCGGAACATCGATCTCGGCTTCGAAGGCGTCGCGCCGCATGCGAGGGTGCGTGGCGACGCGACGCGGCTCACCGAGCTCATCAACAACCTGCTCGACAACGCGATCCGCTACAGCCGCGACAACGGCCGCGTCACGGTGCGTGTCGCGTCGCAGCCGCCGCGGCTGTCGGTCAGCGACGACGGGCCGCTGATTCCGATCGCCGAGCGCGAGCGGATCTTCGAGCGGTTCCATCG
>Ga0157369_10008532_pt1 | contig 11753 bp, 12 predicted proteins | sample C25metaG_FD_113461 | JGI IMG/M metagenome (GOLD analysis project Ga0157369, IMG submission 113461) | Corn rhizosphere microbial communities from Kellogg Biological Station, Michigan, USA - C2-5 metaG | ecosystem: Host-associated > Plants > Roots > Rhizosphere > Soil | place: USA: Michigan... | reverse complement strand
TTTGTGACGAGGCCAGCGGCGCCGGGTGTGCGTCACCGCCATGATGCGGACCTCGTCCGCTTCGCCTACGTAACGATAGGTGATTCGGTACGGCATGCGCGGAATCACGCTATGCCGCCGATCATTCCCGTCAGCGGAGAACGCGAATGGATGCGCGGCCAGCAGGTCAACGTGATCGAGGATGACCTCGATCACGCTATCGATGCACGATAGACCGCGGTTCTGCGCAAGGTAGGACATGACGGAGTCAAGATCGCGCTCGGCGGCCTCGGTAAGTAGCCACACAGCCACGGCTATCAGCCCTTATGGCGCCCCGCCTTGTAGTGCAAGAGCCTTTCGTGAACGCGCCGCCGTGCTTCGTCAGAGGAAAGCATCCCCTCAGTGCCCGCACTCATACCAGCATCGACGCCATCGAGCTTCGCTTTGAGCCAGGCATCGTATTCCGCCATCTGCGTGAGGGCGACCGCCCGATCGGGACGGGACGCTCGAAGCGTGCCGCTTTCGTACTCATCGGCGATGACCAGAAAGCGGGTGACGCCCAGACGGATAAGCTGCTGGATGGCGCTGTCGGCAGTGGTGAACACACGTATGGCGCCCGTCGCCGCAGCCAGCACGGGTGGACTAGCCTCACCTGTGATGACCCGAATAACCCAACCACCACGACGGCCGACCACTTCGACGTCACCGACGAGATCGGCGGCGACAAGCGAACGAAGCTTGGGCAGTTTGATGGCGTTTTCCACTTCGAAACCGATGGCCTTGTCGGATGCGGGCACGAGGTGAAGTTTAACGTTAAACATGTAAGAGCTCCAAGCCAGGACGGGAGCACTACGATCTCAAAGGTCTCTCGTACTGAAAGTCGGCCGATTCCGCCGTGGCACGTAGGCGGCGCCCACACCAATCGCGCTGCGTCATGACGGTGGGTTCGACACTGCTAGAATCCGCCACCGTCATGCTTATCGTCAGCCCAACCATCTCGATCCCCGAAAACGAGCTCATCGAGCGCTTCACGCGCGCCGACGGCCCGGGGGGCCAGCACGTCAATCGCACCGAAAGTGCGGTTGAGTTGCGGTTCGATGTCGCCAGCTCACCCTCGCTGCCGGAGGAAGTGCGCGAGCGCCTGCTCGCCCGCCGGGACCGGCGCATGACGGATGCAGGCACCTTGGTAATCCAGGCACGCCGCTTCCGCGACCAGGCCCGCAACCGCGACGACGCACGCGAACGGCTTGCTGAAATCATCCACGCGGCGACGATCGTTGCGAAAAAGCGCTTGGCCACGAAGCCGACGCGGGCGTCGAAGGAACGCCGCCTGGCCGGCAAGGCACAGCGCGGCCAGACCAAGCGCACGCGCTCACGCGACTGGAGCCGTGAATGAGCGGCGTGCCTGTCGATTTTCCACCCAACGTCCCACGCCTGCCGGAGTCGTGGTTTCGGCGCCTTTGCCGCTGGACCATAAAGCGCACCGGGTGGCGGCTGGTGGGCGAGATGCCCGATGAGAAAAAGCTGGTGCTGATCGGCGCACCGCACTCATCGAACTGGGATGGCGTATACGGTCTGATGATGTTGCAGGCGATCCGGCTGGATCTCGGCGTGATGATCAAGCGCGAGGTGTTCGATGGCCCGCTCGCGCCGATCGTTCGGCGCCTGCGCCTCATACCGATCGATCGCAAGGCGGCTACCAACATCGTGGACCAGATGGTCGAGCGCTTCGCCAGCGCCGACAAGTTGTGGCTGGGTATCGCGCCCGAGGGCACACGCAAAAAAGTGGAACACTGGAAATCCGGCTTCCTCCGCATTGCCCGTGCCGCGCAGGTGCCCATCCAGCCCGTCTTCATCGATTACCCGACGAAGACGTTCACGCTGGGCCCACTGGTCCACACCACGGACGACCCGGACGCCGACATGTCACGGATCCGCGCCATGTTCGTGGGCTACCACGGCAAACGCCACGACGCCTGATCAGCCGGTGCCGTATTTCAGGCTGACCTTGTAGTCGGTGGGGATGCCGTAGGGGTTGCTGACGATCAGACGATAGGTACCGGAAGGCAGCCTTGGGAAGATGGTGGAGATTCCGGTCTTGATCTCTCGCCAGACTCCGCCATCCTGGACTAATAGCGTAAGACGCCCCTTCGCCGCGGACGCGTTGATCGCGCCATCGCAGGGACTGTGCCATTGCGTCACGTGCTTCGACTCGCCGATGGCGAGCTTTCCGTTGTAGCTCAAGCGTGCTGAGTACGCTCGACAGTTGCTTGCTTGGGCGTTGCATGCCGACGCCGCAGCAACAAGACCGAGCGCTACCAAAGTGATGTATCGCATTTCCACTCCTGCGGTTGATGGAGTGCCGACGCTAACAACGCCGCGGGTTACCGTTGCTATGTCCTCGCACGGTCGAGCGTATCCCCTACACACATTTCGGCTTCGCCCGCACGCCCAGCGCGCTTTTCGTCCAAGGACGACGCACACTCAAGCAGTCCTCCTACACTGATCACGGAAGCCATGGATCATCGTCAAGCGCCAAGAGGAGGACCAAATGCGCCTGACGAGCCAGCCATTGCTTTATGCGAAGCCCCCACCCTCGTATATCGGCCTCTCTATTGAGTCGCGAAGGATTGTCGATCGCATCGATCCACGATCCGTTCGCCCAAGCGAATTGCGGGGATTGGCTGAGAGCCTCCATAAAGATGGCGCCATCAGTGACGCGCAGAGGCTTGAGCTTTGCATCATCAGAAAGCCGTACGCCGCGGACGTCGACGACAGCCCGCTTGATCTCGTTGGGACCATCGAATCGGGGGTCACGTTTGCCGCCGGGTTTCAGCAATACGTACCAGGGTCGGGGTGCGCCGCCTACTACGTTGGCATGGCTCGATTCGTTCACTGGCTCGATTCAACGGCGCGACTTCACCGCCCCGTCTTCAGCGGATGGGCATAGTGGGCTACCGCTCCGAATGCCCCGATTCATCGTAATCGCGATGCGTAAGCAAGCCGGGTTTGATCAAGTCAATAAACGCCCTGGCCTCCGGGCTGAGAAACTTCCCCTTCCTCATCACCACGCCATAGCTTCGTTGCGGAAAGTACTGACGAAGGTTGCGCACGACGAGGCGTTCGCGGTCTGCATCGGTGATGCAGATGCCGGTGACAATGGAAATGCCCAGCCCCATGGCCACGTACTGTTTGATCACATCCCAGCCGCCGACTTCGATCGCTACGGTGTAGGGCACGCGGCGTTGCTGGAACACCATATCCACAAGACGGAATGTGGTGAGACGCTGCGGCGGAAGGATCAGACCGTAAGGCGAGAGGTCTTCCAGCCGGATCGTGTCCTTCGATGCGAGGGGATGGTCCGGCGGCATGATCAGCATCGGGTCGTAGTGGTACACGGGCGCCCACGCGATGTCGTTGGGTACATCGAGCATGGAGCCGATCGCGATATCCGCTTCGTCGGCGCGCAGCAACGCCATGCCGTCCTTGCCGGTGACGTTGGCCAGTTGGAGCTGTACTTCGGGGTAACGCTCCCGGTACGCCTTCACCAGATCAGGAAGCAGGTACTGGATGGTCGAGGCGCCGGCGGCGACCGTCAGGCGCCCCGACTGCTTGCCGCGCGTCTTCGTGGCGAACTCGCGGTCCAGGTTCTCGAACCCCTCGACGAGCGGGCGGGCCATCTCATACAGCACTTCGCCCGCATCCGTCAGGGTAATGCGGCGTCGGGTGCGCTCAACGAGCGGCACGCCCAGTTCCCGTTCTAGCGCCTGAAGCTGGAGGCTCACCGATGGCTGAGACAGGAACAGCGCCTCGGCAGCTCGGCTCAACGTGCCTAGGCGGGTGATGTACACGAATGCGCGCAGCTGCTTCAGCCGGTTGCCCTTGTAGTAGAAGCGGTTGACCGGGTCGGCATCGGATACCACCGCTTTGGCCGCACGCCGGCCCGCTGCCGGCTTCAGGGGCTGCTTTTTTGGCGTATTCAGCTTCCCCGGCATGGCCATTTCCCCATTACAACCAGTGATCTACATGTAACATTAGCTTTGTTAATGATATGAATTGAAACATATGCTTTGTCAACACACGGTACCCAGCCGTAGTTTGAGCTCCAGACCCAGAGCTGGAGGCAGGACCGATGGCCGTTCCGAAAAGCGCTATGAATCCCCTGGATGGCGTCCGCCTCCACGGTGCCGACGAAGCCTATGCCGACGTGCTCACGCCAGCCGCCCTGGCCTTTGTCGCCGACCTGCATCGCCGCTTTGATCGCCGCCGCCTGACCCTGCTGGCCGAGCGGACGGCTCGCCAGTTGCGCTATGACGGCGGCGACCTGCCGGACTTCCGCTCGGACACTCAAGCGATTCGCGAGGGCGAGTGGGCTGTTGCCCCAATCCCGGCGGCCTTGCAGGACCGCCGCGTCGAAATCACCGGTCCCGTCGAACGGAAGATGATCATCAACGCGCTGAACTCCGGCGCAAAGGTGTTCATGGCCGACTTCGAGGATTCCAGCGCGCCCACGTGGGGCAACCAGATCGAAGGCCAGCGCAACCTGCGCGACGCCGTCGAAGGCACCATCGAGTTCACCAACGCCGAGGGCAAGCGGTACGTCGTCGGCGCCGATCCGGCCGTGCTCGTGGTTCGTCCCCGCGGCTGGCACTTGCCGGAACGCCACGTGGAAATCGACGGCGATGTGCTGGCCGGTTCGCTACTCGACTTCGGCTTGTTCGCGTTCCACAACGCGATGTCCCTGCACGCTCGCGACCGCGGCCCGTATTTCTACCTGCCGAAGCTGCAGTCGATGGAAGAAGCGGCGCTGTGGGATGACGTGATGGCACACGCGGAAGAGACGCTCGAGCTGCCGCGCGGCTGCATGAAAGCCACGGTACTGATCGAGACGCTCCCCGCCGTGTTCCAGATGGACGAGATCCTGCACGCGTTGCGCACACGCGTGGTCGGCCTTAACTGCGGCCGCTGGGATTACATCTTCTCGTACCTGAAGACATTCCGTGCCCACGCCGACCGCCTGCTGCCAGAACGTGGCCAGGTGGTTATGACGGTGCCTTTTCTCAAGGCCTACTCGGAACTGCTGATCAAGACCTGCCATCGGCGCGGTGCCTTCGCCATGGGCGGCATGGCCGCGCAGATCCCGATCCGTGGCGATGACCAGGCCAACGAGGCGGCAATGGCAAAGGTACGCGCGGACAAGCTGCGCGAGGTAACCGCAGGCCATGACGGCACGTGGGTCGCGCATCCCGCGCTCGTGCCAGTCGCCAAGGCAATCTTCGACGAGCACATGCCGACACCGAATCAGCTGCACGTCACCCGTGAGGATGTCACCGCCAGCCGCGATGCGCTGATCGCACCCGCTAACGGCACCGTGACCCGCGCCGGCTTCGATAACAACGTGGAGGTGTGCCTGCGCTACACGGCGGCATGGCTCGACGGCCAGGGCTGCGTGCCCATCCACAACCTGATGGAAGACGCGGCTACGGCGGAGATCGCGCGTGCGCAGTTGTGGCAGTGGCTTCATCACGGCCCGGTCGAGTTCAGCGACCATGCGCCGATCACCCTGCCGCTGTTCGACCAGGCGCTTTCCGCTCACACCCACCGGCTTCGTGCATCGAGCCACCCCGGCGCCGCGCGCGCCGACGAGGCCGCCGCACTGATCAAGGCACTGACGCACGCAAGCGAACTGCGCGACTTCCTCACCCTGCCCGCCTACGAACACCTGGCCTGATGCATTCCTTAAGGAGTACGACGATGAAGACGCACACCGCCGAACAAATCACGCTCGACTGGAAGAACAACGAACGCTGGAACGGCGTCGAGCGCCCCTATACCGCCGACGATGTCGTGCGCCTGCGTGGCACCGTCCAGGTCGAGTACACGCTGGCACGCCGCGGCGCCGATCGCCTGTGGCGCTCCATGCACGAGCGCCCCTACGTGAATGCGCTGGGCGCACTCACCGGCAACCAGGCCATGCAGCAGGTGAAGGCCGGCCTGCAGGCCATCTACCTGTCGGGCTGGCAGGTGGCCGCCGATGCGAATACCGCTGGCACGATGTACCCGGACCAATCGCTGTACCCGGTGGACTCGGTGCCCAACGTGGTGCGCAAGATCAACAAGACGCTGCTGCGTGCCGACCAGATCCATCACGCCGAAGGCAAGGACGGCCTGGACTGGCTGGTACCGATCGTCGCCGATGCGGAAGCGGGCTTCGGCGGCGTGCTGAACGCCTATGAGCTGATGATGCACATGATCGAAGCGGGCGCTGCCGGCGTGCATTTCGAAGACCAGCTGGCCAGCGCGAAAAAGTGTGGCCACATGGGCGGCAAGGTACTCGTGCCAACCCAGGAAGCCGTGCAGAAGCTGGTGGCCGCTCGCCTGGCTGCGGATGTCGCTGGCGTGCCGACCCTCATCGTGGCGCGCACGGACGCGATGGGCGCCGGCCTTGTCACCTCGGATGTCGACGACTACGACAAGCCGTTCCTCACCGGCAAGCGTACGGTGGAAGGCTTCTACGAGAGCGAACAGGGCATTGAACAGGCGATCAGCCGCGGCCTGGCCTATGCGCCATACGCTGACCTGATCTGGTGCGAAACCTCCACACCGGACATGGACGAAGCACGCCGCTTCGCCGAGGCCATCCACGCGAAGTTCCCCGGCAAGAAGCTTGCCTACAACTGCTCGCCAAGCTTCAACTGGAAGAAGAACCTGGACGAGAAGACCATCGCCAGCTTCCAGAACGACCTGGGAAAGCTGGGCTATGCCTTCCAGTTCATCACGCTGGCCGGCTTCCATGCCCTGAACTACTCCATGTTCCAGCTGGCCCGCGGGTACCGCGATCACCAGATGGAGGCGTACGTGGCGCTCCAGGAAGCCGAGTTCGCGGCAGAAAAGGATGGCTACACCGCGGCCAAGCACCAGCGCGAAGTCGGTACCGGCTATTTTGACAAGGTGAACCAGGTCATTTCAGGCTCGCTGAGCTCCTTGTCAGCCCTTTCAGGCTCGACGGAAGAAAGCCAGTTCCATCCGGCTTCGGCGGCCTGAACATCCCGACGGTTACGACGCGGGTGGTACCAGCGCGATGACCGTCCAACCCGGTTTCGGCTCCAATGGACGCTGGCCCGTGGCGATACGCAGATCGCCACGGGCCTCCACGCCGAACAGGGGAACGACGTTCTCGCCGTATTGCTCGGTGAATCGTGACCAGTCAAAGGCCTCACTCAAGCGCGTCGATTTGACCCGCCAGCCTTCACGCAGCAGATCGTCAAAGCGCGAGTGCGTCATGTCTTCCGCGAATAGCGCCGGTGCGAGCAGGCTGCCGGCGAGCGACACCCGCCCATGACTCTCCTCCGGCGAGAGGTTGCGCAAGCGGAACACCTTCTCGCGACCAAACTCCTCGCGGTAATGCACGCTCACCAATGAGTTGAGTTCGCGATGGGTGGACATGGCCATGAGGTGGCCGATGCCCGCGAGATCGAGGCTGCGATCGGCCGCCTGCGATGCGGGGTTGCCGAAGAACGTAGGCAAACCCTCCATCCGCGCAATGCGGATGCCATGCCAGTCGTCGTCGGCGACCACGACGCGCAGCCCCTCGATCGCGTGCAGCGCACGCGCAACCTCCAGCGCCACAGCGTTCGCACCGTACACAAGCACCCCACGCGGCTCCGGCTCGGCAACGCGCAGCCAGCGGGCCAACGGCCGTGCGGTGGCTCCCTGGAACACCACCGTGCCGATGATCATGAGAAACACCAATGGCACGAGTTTGTCGGCGCCCGCCATGCCTACGCCTTCAAGACGAATGGCGAACAGCGCGGATACCGACGCGGCCACGATGCCGCGTGGCGCCACCCACGCCACCAACGCACGCTCTCGCCAGGTCAGGCCACTGCCCAGGCTGGATATCCATACCGAGAGCGGACGAATGATGAGCTGCGCGGCGGCGAAAATCATGAGCCCCGCGAACAGCGTGCCCTGTGGGAGCGGCCAATCCAGGCGCGCCGCGAGCAGGATGAACAACGAGGAGACCAACAGCGTGGTCAGGTGCTCCTTGAAATCCATGATGTCATCGATGTGCACATCGCGCATGTTGCCGAGCGCGATGCCCATGATGGTCACGGCGAGCAGGCCCGATTCATGGGCAATCGCATTGGATGCGCTGAACGCGATGAGCACGGCCGCGAGCGTGCCGAAGTTCTGCAGGTATTCGGGGATCCAGTGACGCCGCAAGAGGTTGCCGTGAATGAAGGCCGCCACGGCACCCACAGCGGCACCGCACGCCACCGTGCCGAGGAATACCTGCAACGAATGCCCTTCACGATGCGATGCGATCGCTTCGTACACCAGCACGGCGAACAGCGCGCCCACCGGATCGATGACGATGCCTTCCCAGCGAAGTACGTTTGCGATGCGTGCGTTCGGACGCACGGTACGAAGCATCGGCGCGATCACCGTGGGGCCGGTCACGCAGGTCAACGCGCCAAACAGGAACGACAGCTCCCAGCCCAGGCCGCCGATAAAGTGCGCGGCGGCGGCCAGCATCAACAGGGCGAACACGGCGCCGTAGGTGACCAGGCCGCGGACGGCATGCCCAATGCCCTTCAACTCGTGGAAGCGGAGGGTAAGGCTGCCCTCGAAGAGGATGATCGCGACGGCCAGGGAGACGACCGGAAACAGCAGGTCGCCCATGACCTTGTCCGGCTGCAGCAGGCCGGTGACCGGCCCGGCAAGGATGCCCGCGAGCAGCAGGAACAGGATGGCCGGCAGCCTCACCCGCCAGGCCAGCCATTGGCATCCGAACCCGATACCCAACATCAACGTCAGCAGCATCCCCAGCTCTAAGCGCATATAAACCCCTGGCCCATAAAAAGAATCGGCCTGCACCAAAACGGTGGGCCGACTAAGTGAGAAGCTTATAGAAGGGGATGTGAAGCTAAAGGCCGGTCCCGGTGCTGACGCGGGGGGAGGGAGGGGTAGCCAGCACCGGGACGGGGCAGGCAGCCATTAGCGAACCGCCTGGTGCAGAATTCTCCGCCTCCCCACCCCCATTTGTCAACTAGTCAGTACATGAAATAAGTATTAACTCCGACAGGGGATGCAGCCGAACCCGACATCGGAAGGTCAGCACGGCCCCTAGCATGGAGCGTCCCTGAGTCAGTCACGGACAGCGCCCATGCCCGAACTCGCACCCGAGCTCGTCGCCGTACTCCAGTATCTCGCGCCAGGCTTCATCGCAGCAGGCATCTTCTACGCGACAACGACGCACTCGAAACCAACGCAGTTCGAACGTGTTGTACAGGCGCTGATCCTGACGGTGGTCGTGCGTTCGGCGGTAGCAGTGGAACGATGGCTCGCCATCGCGACCGGAAGCGTCATCACGTTCGGAACGTGGACTGACGAGAGCACACTTGTTGCCAGCATCATCAGCGCAGCCATCATCGGGCTGGCAGTGAGCGCAGCAACCAATAGAGACACCGCGTACGCATGGCTTCGCCGCATCGGGGCGACACAACGCACATCGCACCCGAGCGAATGGGTCGCCGTGTTCTACAACGATCCACGCTTCGTTATCCTGAATTTAAAGGATGGCTCCCGCATCAACGGTTGGCCAAGCATCTGGCCTGCGAGTGCCGAAAAAGGCCATTTCTATCTGACGAGAAGCGCCTGGCTATCACCAGAGGCAAAAGAAAGTACGACGGAGCATGAGGGCATTCTCATCAACGTCGCCGATGTCAGGCAAATCGAGTTCGTTAAAGGAGAACCTCTGTGATCTGGAGAAAGAAGAAGGTCGACCCGGTCCCACGCGCCTTTTGGCGAGTCAACTACAACCCCCCACCTACGGTGCGCCCGCCGGACTGGCTGCTCGATTCGAACGAAGCGCTCGCGCGCATGTGGCGCTCAGTCCCGAAGACCCCAGAGAAACCGCAGGATAAGTGATGCGATCTCATCCACCTTCTCGTCCAAAGCGAAATGCCCTGCATCGAGCGGGTGGATTTCCGCCTTTGGCAGGTCGCGTCGAAATGCATCGCAACCAGCGGCCTGCGAGTTCGAGCGGATTCTTGTTCTTGCGCGGCCGGCCTTGCTTCGGCCGCCCGGCTCAAAACCGCCGGTAATGCATCGCCTCGGCAAGATGCACCTGCTCGACGCACCCACTGCCGCCTTCAAGGTCGGCGATCGTCCGCGCCACGCGCAGGATACGGTGATACGCCCGTGCCGAGGCTCCCAGCTTGTCGAGCGCACCTTCCAGCCAATCGCGCTCGGCGGAGGGCAATGCGCAGTCACGCTCGAGGTTCACGACACTGAGTTCGGCATTGGGTTGGCCCGCGCGGAGCAAGGCCTTTTCGCGCGCCGCCACGACGCGTTTACGGACCGTGGTGCTGTCATCGTCATGCGGGCCACGCACCGCGGAAAGTTCGGCGATGGATACACGCGGTACTTCCACGCACAGGTCGATGCGATCGAGCAGCGGCCCGGAAATCTTTGCGCGATACCGTGCCACCTGGTCCGGCGTGCAGCGGCACTCGTGCAACGGATCACCCTGGTAGCCACACGGGCACGGGTTCATCGCGGCGACCAGCTGGAATTCGGCCGGGAAGGTCGACTGGCGCGCGGCGCGCGAAATGACGATCTGGCCCGACTCCAGCGGCTCGCGCAGCACTTCGAGCACGTGGCGGCTGAACTCGGGCAGTTCATCGAGGAACAACACGCCATTGTGCGCGAGCGAAATCTCGCCGGGGCGTGGCGAGGAACCACCCCCGACCAGGGCAGGGCCCGACGCGGTGTGGTGCGGCGCCCGGAACGGCCGGCGGCGCCAGCCGGTAGGATCGATGCCCTCCCCTGCCAGCGAACGGATGGCGCAGCTCTCCAGCGCCTCCGATTCGGTCATCGAAGGGAGGATGCCGGGCAGGCGCTCGGCGAGCATGGTCTTGCCGGTGCCCGGTGGCCCGATCATCAGCAGGTGGTGGCGGCCCGCCGCGGCGATCTCGAGCGCGCGGCGCGCCTGGTGCTGGCCGCGCACATCGCCCATGTCGGCGCCGCCGATCGGTACATCGTAGAAGTCAGGCGCGTTCGGGCTGGTCAGCTCACTGCTCCCGCGCAGCCAGGCACATACCTCAGCCAAACTGTCCGCAAGCAGGATGTCGCCTTCGCCGATCAAGGCGGCCTCGGCCGCGTTTGCCCGGGGCACGACAATGCGGCGGCCGCAGCGCCGGGCGCGGATCAGGGCGGGAAGGATGCCCGGCACCGGGCGGAGTTCGCCGGAAAGCGCCAGCTCACCCAGGAATTCGCAATCATCCAGCCGCTCGCGGGGTATCTGCGATCCGGCGGCCAGGATGCCCAGCGCGATGGCCAGGTCGAAGCGGCCGCCATCTTTCGGCAACTCCGCCGGCGCAAGGTTCACCGTGACGCGGCGACTGGGGTACTCAAAAGCGGTGTTCTGGATCGCGACGCGGACACGATCGCGGGCCTCGCGCACTGCCGAGTCAGGCAGGCCAACGATGGACGTGGATGGCAACCCGCCGGAGAGGTGGACCTCGACGACCACCTGGGGCGCCGCGACACCTTCCTGCGCGCGTGAGAGCGTGACAGCGAGGCTCATGAGGCGGGGAATCGTAACCGCTTACGCATCGGAAGGGGCCGCGAACAGCTTGGATCCTTGCTGGACCGGGTTCGCATGACGCACTCCTTTGCGCAGGTTTTGGGAAATAACCGCCCCCGACCGCTCTCGGGGTGAGGGTGACGGATCGGGGGCGGTCCCGGGACCTTGCGGCCGTCCTTGT
>Ga0157369_10008531_pt1 | contig 11754 bp, 12 predicted proteins | sample C25metaG_FD_113461 | JGI IMG/M metagenome (GOLD analysis project Ga0157369, IMG submission 113461) | Corn rhizosphere microbial communities from Kellogg Biological Station, Michigan, USA - C2-5 metaG | ecosystem: Host-associated > Plants > Roots > Rhizosphere > Soil | place: USA: Michigan... | reverse complement strand
CTCGGGGCTCTCCTCGAGGACGCGTCCGACCTTCGTGGAGATGACGAATTCGTCGCGCGAGCGGGTGCGCAGGCGCTCCCCCAGCCGACGCTCCGACAGCCCCAGACCGTAGTGCGGGGCGGTGTCGAAGTACCGGATGCCCGCGTCCCATGCCGCGGTCACGGTCCGGGCGGCCTGCTCGTCCGGTACCGCCTCGTAGAGGTTGCCGATCGGGGCCGCACCGAACCCGAGCGCCGTGACCACGACGCCGGTCTTCCCCAGCATCGTCACGGCAGCTCCCACACCAGGCCGAGGCCCATGTCCGAGCCGGAGTAGTCGTCCTCGACCTCCAGCAACTGCGACATCCTTTGCTGCCAAGGGATGTTGGCCGGGGCATGCACGCCGGCCTCGCGCGGCGCCGCGTCAAGGTCGTCCGGGATGACCGCGTGCACCCTCTCGTACTCGTCCTCCTCGCCGGGGGCGAGCCTGGTGTGCAGGGCGACCCGCTGCATGAGGTCTCCTAATCCGGGCCTCTCCCGAGGAGAACCGGGAAATTATCAGCGCCGCCAGGATGATGATGCCATCCACGAGCGGGTACCACACGGGGGGAACCTTCGATTGCCCATGGTTCCTCGCTGGTGTGAGTGGGGACGGGCTCACCGTGCGGGTTGACGCAACCGGAGCCCGTGCATGCCGCCGTCGACGGACAGCACGGTTCCGGTGGTGGCGCTGGCCGACGGGCTGGCGAGGTAGGCGATCGCCGCGGCGACCTCCTCCGCGCTGACCAACCGGCCACTTGGTTGGCGCGCCTCGAGGGCGGCCAGTTCGGCGTCGGGGTCCGCGGCCGCTTGCAGCAGCCGCCGTACCCACGGCGTGTCGGCGGTACCGGGGCTGACACAGTTGACCCGGATCCCTTCCGGCAGATGGTCGGCCGCCATGGCCAGGGTCAGCGACTGGACGGCACCCTTGCTGGCGCTGTAGAGCGCGCGCTGGGGCAGCCCGGCGTGGGCGGCGATGGAGCAGGTGTTGACGATCGCGGCGTGGGCCGAGCGCCGCAGGTACGGCAGGGCGGCGCGGGCGACCCGGACCATGCCGACGACGTTGACGTCCCGTACCCGGTGCCACTCCTCGTCGGAGTTGGTCTCGACGGTGCCCTGCGCGCCGATCCCGGCGTTGTTGACGAGGATGTCGACGCCGCCCATGTCGGTGGCGGCGGCGTCGACCGCGGCCCGTACCGCGGCGTCGTCGGTGACGTCGGCGACGTGCCCGCGCAGCGGCTCGGGCAGGTTGTCGACGCCCAGGTCCAGGCAGGACACCGTCGCACCACCCCGCGCCAGCAGGGTCGCGGTGGCCAGGCCGATGCCGGAGCCACCACCGGTCACGATGGCGGACAGACCATCGAACTCGCCCATCAGACAGTCTCCGTCCAGATTGGACCGTGCGGGTACGCGTAGGCGGTCAGGGACTCGGGCCGCATCGCGGCGGAGAAGCCGGGCGCGGTCGGCGGCTGGTACCGGCCGTCCTGGATCACCACCGGGTCGACGAAGTGCTCGTGCAGGTGGTCGACGTACTCGATGACCCGGTCCTCCATCGAGCCGGACACGGCGACGTAGTCGAACATCGACAGGTGTTGAACGAGTTCGCAGAGCCCGACTCCACCGGCGTGCGGGCAGACCGGCACGCCGAACTTGTCGGCCAGCAACAGGATCGCCACGTTCTCGTTGACCCCGGCCACCCGGGCCGCGTCCAGTTGGAGGTACGAGAGAGCACCGGCCTGCAGCATCTGCTTGAAGATGACGCGGTTCTGGACGTGCTCACCGGTGGCCACCTTGATCGGGGCGATGGCGCGGGCGATGGTGGCGTGCCCGAGCACGTCGTCCGGGCTGGTCGGCTCCTCCACCCACCACGGCTGGTACGGCGCCAACTCCCGTACCCACGCGATCGCGCTGTCCACGTCCCAGCGCTGGTTGGCGTCCACGGCGATGCGGATGCCGGGGCCGCACGCCTCGCGGGCCACCTGGATGCGCCGGATGTCGTCGGCCAGGTTGGCGCCGACCTTCAGCTTGATCTGCCTGAACCCCGCGACCACGGCCTCCTTGCACAGCCGGCGCAGCTTGTCGTCGTCGTACCCGAGCCAGCCCGGCGACGTCGTGTAGGCCGGGTACCCGCGCCGCAGCAGCGTTTCGATCCGCTCGGCCCGCCCGGGTACCGCCTTCTCCAGCAGATCCAGCGCCTCGGCCGGGGTGAGCGCGTCGGTCAGGTACCGGAAGTCCACAAGGGACACGATCTCCACCGGCGACATCTCGGCCAGCAGCAACCACAGCGGTTTGCCGGCCCGCTTGGCGGCCAGGTCCCACACCGCGTTGACCACTGCGGAGATGGCCATGTGCATCACGCCCTTCTCCGGCCCCAGCCAACGCAGCTGCGAGTCGTGCACGAGCTCCTTCCAGAACCCGCCGAGGTCGCCCAGCACGTCGGCGAGCGAGCGGCCGACGAGGAACGGGCGCAGCGCCTCGATCGCCGTGGCCTCGACGTCGTTGCCCCGGCCGATGGTGAACGCGAAGCCGTGCCCCTCCAGGCCGTCGCCGGCGTCGGTACCCAGCACGACGTAGGCGGCGGAGTAGTCCGGGTCGGGGTGCATCGCGTCCGACCCGTCCAGCTCGCGTGAGGTCGGGAACCGCACGTCGTACGTGTCGAGCGACACGAACCTGCTCATGCCGCGACCATCACCTGGCGGGCGCGGCCGAGGCCGTCGATCTCCAGCTCCACCACGTCACCGGGGCGCAGGTACGGCTTGGGTTCGGGCTGCCCCATGGCCACACCCGCGGGGGTACCGGTGTTGATGACGTCGCCCGGGTACAGCACCATGAACTGGCTGACGTACCGGACCAGCTCGGCGACGCCGAAGTTCATGTTGGCGGTGTTGCCGTCCTGCCGCAGCTCCCCGTTGACCCACAGCCGCAGCCCGAGCGCCTGCGGGTCACCGACCTCGTCGGCGGTCACCAGCCAGGGGCCGAGCGGGTTGAACGTCTCGCAGTTCTTGCCCTTGTCCCACTGGCCCTGCCGCTCGAGCTGGAACTCGCGCTCGGACACGTCGTTGACGACCGCGTACCCGCCGACGCACGCCAGCGCCTCGGCGTCGCTGTCCACGTACCGGGCGGCACGTCCGATGACCACGGCCAGCTCGACCTCCCAGTCGGTCTTCTGGCTGAGCCGCGGGATCAGTACGTCGTCGAAGGGTCCGACGACGGTGTCGGCCGCCTTGAGGAACAGCACGGGCTCGGTCGGCAGCGTGGCACCGGTCTCGGCGGCGTGGTCGTGGTAGTTGAGGCCGATGCAGACGACCTTGCCCGGCCGGATCGGCGGCCCTACCCGCAACCCTTCGGCGTCGAGTACGGGCAGCCCACCCCCGTCCACCGCGGCCCGTACCCGAGCGAGCTCGGCACCGGCGAGCAGCTCACCGGTGATGTTCTCGACCACGCCGGACAGGTCGACCAGCCGGCCTTCCGCGTCCAGCGCGGCCGGCCGCTCGGTGTCACGCGGCCCGACTCGAAGCAGCTTCACGCCCGTTTCCCTCACAGACATCCGACGTATTCATCGGATGTCTACCAGGTCGCCGCCCCGCTGCACAAGACCATGTCCGCTTGATGGTTGTTACTGGCTCAGCGTGATGCCGTCCAGATCGGGCGCCGCCATGGTGGGGTTGCCGAACGCGACCGTGTTCGGCACGCCGGCCTTCAGCGTGACATCGACGGTCGTCGGCGTCACCGACGACCAGCCGCCCACCGGGCAGCTCACCGAGGTCGCCGCGGCGCCGTCGACGCTGACCAGGAACGGACCGTGCGCGCCATCGCCCAGCACGCAACCGATCGTCAGATGGTAGGTGCCCGTGGCGGGCACGTTCAGGCCGGAGAAGGTGACGGTGCCCGTATCGGCGCCGGTGCCGCCGATGAACCGCACGTCCGCGCGGCCGGAGCAACCGTCGCACTGGTCCGACTGCGCGGCCGCCCCGCCCAGCGCCGCGGCCTCGGCCTCCTTCGACACCGGTTGGAAGTTACCGGCCGTCGAGGAGCCCGGCGCGGTCTGGCCGCCCGGTACCAGCTGGGTCTGCTTCTCGAGCACCCGGCCCTGGTCGCCCGATGACGCGTGCCCACCCAGCGGGATGATGCCGGGCCCACCGTCGGTCAGCGCGGACACCGCGACGACGATCAGCAGCAGCACCACGCTGGCGCCGACCAGCGCGGCCGGTACCGCGATCCCGCGCGAGCGTGGCCGGCGCGGGCCCGGGGCGGGCAGACTGTGCTTGCCGTCAGGCATGGGCAGACGTCCGATCACTCATTGGGGCGCCGTGTCAAGTGCGATGGCCGGCAGCGGATCGCCCGCCTCCGTCAAATGATCCCGCCAGGAGTGGGCCGGGCGCCAGCCCAACAGCTTTCGCGCCCGGCTCGTGTCGACGGCCGAGGCGTCCGGCCGGGATACCGGACGCAGCTCGGTCGGGGAGCCGGGGAACATGGCGCGCCACATCTCGTGCAGGTCCCCGCCGCCGAGGTTGTCCTCGGCCGAGATGCAGAACACCTCGTGCCCGGGCAGGTCGCACTCGACCGCGAGCCGGATCGCCTCGGCCAGGTCGTCCACGTCGACGTAGGCCCACCCGAGGGTGCTCGGCTGTCCGGGGTCGGCCAGCACCGGGCCGAGATTGGGGTGGTACGACGCGTGGTCCTGCACCCAGGTCGGCCGCAGCGAGACGCAGCGCAGGTCGGAACGCTGGACGGCGGCGGTACACAACTGCTCGCCGAAGTACTTCGACAGCGCGTACGGATCCTGCGGCCGTACCGGGTGGGCCTCGTCGAACGGCACGTAGTCGGGCAGGAAATGGCGCTCGGGGAAGACAAAGCCGGGCACCGCCTCGCTGGACAGGTTGACGAGCCTCGGCACGCCCCACCGGACGCAGGCCTCCACGACGTTGAAGGTCGCCATGATGTTGTTGCCGAACACCACGTGCGGCGCGTGGTGGCCGGGCGCCGGGATCGCGCCGGCGTGCACCACCGCGTCGAACCGGCCTGGCGTCGTGCCCTCCGGGAGGACGCAACCGCCGACCAACGCGTGGACCTCACCGGCGTCGGTCAGGTCGGCGCGCACGTACGGCGCGGTACCGGCGGGAGCCCGGTCCCAGCCGACCGGGGCCAGGTCGGTGGTGGTCACCTCGTGCCCGGCGCGTTGCAACACGGATACCGCGGCCCGCCCCACCTTGCCCCGCGCCCCCGTCACCAGTACCCGCATCGTCCGCCTCCCGCGACCTTGATCCGATGCCCGAGCGTAACCCCGGTTCGGCGGGCGCGGCGGATCCGTCTTAAGTGGACGGTCAGGCGGCCACCGGCGTCGCCACCTCGAGCGCGTCGAGGATCACGCTGACCTCGGCCCGCTCCACCGCGTTCAGCGGGCTGATCGGCGGCCGGACGTCGGACCGGCACAGGCCGAGTTGGGCCAGCGCCTCCTTCACCACTGAAACGTTCAGGGCGCTGCCGTCGCGGGCCCGCAGGTCCTCGAACGGGCGCAGCCGGCGCCAGAGGTCCATCGCGCCCGCGAAGTCCCCGGCCCGCAGCCGGTGCAGCAGGTCCAGCGAGTGACGCGGCGCGACCGTGGCCAGGCCCGAGGTGAAGCCGCGCGCGCCGGACTGCCAGAAGTACGGCGCCCAGGTTTCGGCGAGCCCGCAGGACCACACCCAGCGGTCCGCGCCGACCGCGCCGACGAGGTCGGCCAGGGCGAGCGGGTCGGGTACCGCGTACTTGACGCCGACCACGTTGGGGCACGCGTCGGCCAGCGCGGTGAAGGCCGCCGCGCCCAGCCGCGCGTTGCGCACGTAGCAGACCACGCCCAGGTCCGGCACCGCGTCGGCGATGCGTCGGTGGTAGTCCACCCAACCGTCGGTCGACTGGTACGGATGGACCGGCTGGTGCACCATCACGCCGTGCGCGCCGGCCCCCGCGGCCACCCGCGCCTCGGCGACGGCCTCGGCGACCTCGTGCCCCACGCCGGCCAGCACGGTGGCCCGGTCGCCGGCCGCCTCCACCGTGGTCGCCACGGCGAGGTCGCGCTCGGGCCGGCTCAACGAGTAGAACTCGCCGGTGTTGCCGTTGGCGGTGAGCACGTCGATGCCGGCGTCCACGCACCGGCGGGCGAGCGCGGCGTAGACGGCCGCGTCCACCGCGCCCTCAGCATCGAACGGCGTGACGTTGATGGTGACGACCGACGCCAGGGCTTCGCGAACCTTCGCTACCGACACGGCCTCACCATAACCCTGTGCCGGCGCGATGCAAACCATTGCAAGCGGCCTCTTGACGACTAGGGTCGATCCGCGTTTGACTCTTCCACAAACGTTTGCAGGCCCTGTCAACAACCGGTCCTCGAGGAGCGCAGTGCCGGTAACCATCCATGACGTCGCGCGACGGGCCCAGGTCTCCGCGTCCACGGTGTCCCGCGCACTCAGCGCGTCCGACCTCGTGCGCAGGGCGACCAGGGACCGGGTGCTCGCCGCCGCGAAGGAACTCGGTTACCAACCGAACCCGGCCGCCCGCAGCCTCATCACCGGGCGTACCGGCAACATCGGCATCGTCGTACCCGACCTGAACAACCCGTTCTACACCGGCGTGCTGCGCGGTGTGCAGGCACGGGCGCGGCAGAGCGGGTACGCGGTCTTCTTCGCCGACGGCGAGGAGGATCCGGCGGCCGAAGAGGCCCTGGTGCGGACCATGGCGAGGCAGGTCGACGGGGTGGTCATGTGTGCCCCGTTCGCCTCCAACGCACAACTGCACGCGCTGGCCGGGGTCACCTCGCTGACCCTGCTCAACCGGCGCGTGCGCGACATCCCGGCGGCGCTGATGGACAGTGCCGGCGGGATGCGTCAGGTGGTGGAGCACCTCGCGGCGCTCGGCCACCGCCGATGCGCCTACCTCAACGGGCCGAACAGTGCCTGGTCCAACCGGGAACGGCGGCGTGGTCTGCGCGCCGCGGCGAGCCGGACCGGGGTGACCATCGTCGACTTCGGGCCGTTCGAGCCGAAGTTCTCCGGTGGCGTCCAGGCCGCGGATCTGGCACTGGCCGACCGGGTGAGCGCCATCATCGCGTACAACGACCTGATGGCGCTCGGCGTGCTGTCCCGTCTCGCCGACCGTAAGGTGGCGGTACCGCACGAGATGAGTGTGGTCGGAGCCGACAACCTGCTCTACGCGGCCGTGTGCGCGCCCCCGCTCACGACGGTCGCCATGCCCATGGAGGCCGGTGGCCGCGCGGCCGTCGACCTCCTGCTCACCCGCATCGACGGCGTCGAGGACGGCGCCGACCCGTACCGGGAGCTGAGCACCAACCTGATTGTCCGGGCGACGACTGCCGCCTTTCCGTCCACGGATACGGCCGCGCCCGTGCCGGCTCACGGCATGGTCTCCGCGACCGAAGTTCACTGACCCGTCCGAAGGCGCCCGCGTGCAACAGCGGCGCCTCTCACCCTTGAAAGGGGAGCGCCCGACATGGGTGACTTGGCAAGACGCCGATCCGGCTCCGGCCGCCGGTTGAGTATTGGACTGGTCGCCGCGACGGCGACCGCGGCGCTCGCGGCCACCGGCTGCGGCGCGCCGGCTGGCAACACCACCGCACCGCAGCCGGCAAGCTCCGTCCCGACCAAGCCGTCTTCCCCGGTGACGCTGAACATCCTCGACATCGCCGGCAACCTGCAGCTGACGCAGGGCATGCTGGACAACTTCGTCAAGGAGCACGGCGACATCGTCAGCAAAATCAGCACCACCACCGGCAAGGCGCCCGACATGGCCGGCAAGCTGAAGGCCGAGGAGGACGCCGGGCACCTGGACATCGACGTGGTACTGACCGGTACCGACGGCCTGTCCGCGGGCATCAGCGGTAGCCTGTTCACGAAGCTGACGCCGGACTTCAGTGACCGGCTGAGCAACATGAAGAACTACACCGACCCGGCCAACAAGATGCAGGAGCTGGCGCAGGGGTACGGCGTGGAGCTGGTGGAGTACCCGTCGGGCCCGCTGCTGGAGTACAACCCGGCGACGGTACCCAACCCGCCGACGACGACGGACGAGTTGCTGGCGTGGTGCCAGGCCCACCCGGGCAAGTTCCAGTACGCGGTACCGAAGAACTCCGGCCCCGGCCGCACGTTCCTGATGGGCCTGCCCTACATCCTCGGCGACAAGGACCCGAAGGACCCGACCAACGGCTGGGACAAGACCTGGGCCTACCTCAAGCAGCTCGGTTCGTGCAGCGCCGCGTACGAGTCGGGTACGACCAACACGATGACCAACCTCGGCAAGGGTACGGTCGACATGATCGCGAGTACCACGGGTTGGGACATCAACCCCAGGGTGCTGGGTACCGTGCCGGACAGCGTGAAGATCGCCACGCTGAAGGGCTTCCACTGGGTGACCGACGCGCAGTACGCGGTGGTGCCCAAGGGCATCAGCTCCGACAAGCTGTCGGCCATCATCAACCTGCTGCAGTACATGCTCACCCCGCAGCAGCAGGCGATCGCCTACGACAAGGGCTACTTCTACCCGGGCCCGGCAGTCAAGGGTGTAACTCTGTCGATGGCACCGCAGGCCAGCCAGGACGCGATCAACAAGCACGGCCGGCCCGAGTACGAGTCGCTGATCGCGGGCAACCCACAGGAGACGTCCCTCCCGGCGGACCAGCAGGTCGCGGCCTTCGCCAAGTGGGACTCGGACATCGGCGCGGCGAAGAAATGACCCAACGGTTCGATCACCTGCGTCTGGAACGGGTCACCCGTCGCTTCGGCGACAAGGTGGTGCTGGACGCGCTGGAGCTGCACATCGCGGGCGGCGAGTTCGTCGCGCTGCTCGGCCCGTCCGGCTGCGGCAAGTCCACCGCGCTGAACTGCCTGGCCGGACTGCTCCCGCTCTCCGGCGGCGGCATCTGGCTGGACGACAAGCGGATCGACACGCTGCCACCGGAGCGTCGCGGGTTCGGCATGGTATTCCAGAACTACGCGCTGTTCCCGCACATGTCGGTACGACGCAACGTCGGCTTCGGCCTGCGGATGCGCGGCGTCGGCAGGGCGGAGATCCGGCGACGGGTGGACGAGGCGCTGCGCCTGGTGCAGTTGTCGCCGTACGCCGACCGGTTGCCGGGACAGCTCTCCGGCGGGCAGCAGCAACGCGTGGCCATCGCCCGGGCCGTCGTGATCGAACCGCCGCTGGTCCTGATGGACGAGCCACTGTCCAATCTGGACGCTGCCCTGCGGCTGGAGATGCGCACGGAGATCCGTCGCCTGCACCAGTCGCTCGGGCTCACCACGGTCTACGTGACGCACGACCAGGAGGAGGCGCTGTCGCTGGCCGACCGCCTGGTCGTGCTTCGCGAGGGCGTGATGCAACAGGTGGGTACCCCGGAGGAGCTCTACCGCGAACCGGCCAACGCGTACGTGGCCGGCTTCATGGGGTACCGCAACCTGCTGCCGATGTCGCTGACTCAAAGTGGTGACGGGTTCGTCACCGCCAACGGGTACGGCATCGAGTTGCGCGGTACGGCACGTGGGACGCTGCGCCAGGGGCCGGTCACGGTAGCGGTCCGGCCCGAGGACTTCGTCGTCGGCGAACCGCCGGCCGAGGAGACCAACCGGATCGAGGTCGGCGTCGAGGTCATCGAGTACCACGGGCGGGAACTGGCGGTACAGGCCCGGTTGCCGGAGGGGCAGGCGCTGCTGTTGCGCACGTCCACCCGGGTCAGCCGCGGGGAGACGATCCCGGTCTGGGTACCGCGTGACCGGGTTCTGGTCTTCGGTACCGCGCAGGACAGCACCACGGACAGCACCTCCGCGGAGGCGTCGCCGGCCCCGGTGCCCCGGGCCGGCGAGCCTCGCGGCGACGAGGCCGAACGTGAGCACGAGGTGACCTCGTCATGACGTCGGCCACGACGCCGGCCCCGACGCGTGGCGGCGCGTCGGGGCGACCGGCGCTGTCCCACCGGCTGGCGGAGCGGGGCGTGGACCGCACGCTCCTGCTCCTGCTGCCGGGCGTGGTGTTCCTCATCGCGCTGTTCATCTACCCGTTCGCCTACGGCCTGGGCCTGTCGTTCCAGCCGCTGCCGGCGCACCACTCGACGGATCCGCTCTACAACTACAAGCAGTTCTTCCACGACCCGTACCAACGCAACACCATCTGGATCACCCTGAAGATCGGCCTGCCGGCGGCGCTCATCAACGTGCTGGCCTCGATCCCGATCGCGTACCGGTTGCGCGGCAAGGTGCGCGGCAAACGGTTGCTGACCACCGCGCTGGTCATCCCGATCACGTTGGGCACCGTGCTCACCGCGACCGGAATGATCGAATACTTCAGCGGTACCGGCTGGCTCAACCGGATCCTGATGGCGGTGCACCTGACCGACGTCGACCACCCGGTGCCCCTGCTGCACAACTACTGGGGCGTCATGCTCTCGCTCATCATCAGCGGGTTCCCGTTCGCCTTCCTGCTCACCCTGTCCTACCTGTCGGGCATCGATCCGAGCCTGGAGTCGGCGGCGGCGGTGCTCGGCGCGGGCTGGTTCAAGCGGTTCCGGCACATCACGTTCCCCTTGCTGGCGCCCGGCCTGGCGATGACGTTCTGCCTCAACTTCGTGCTGGCCTTCTCGGTGTTCCCGTCGGCGGTGCTCCTCGGCGACGGCGAGGGAAAGACCCACGTCATTTCGATCGCCGCCTATGACGCGGCGTACCAGGAGTACGACTACTCCAAGGCGTCGACGATAGCCATGATCATGGCGGCGGTGATGCTGATCGTCATCTCGCTCGTGCTGACTGGTCGCGCCCAGCTCTACCGCGGCTCATCGGGAGGTAAGGGATGACCACCCTCGACACCGCGCCACTGTCCGATGTGGAGCCTTCCGCGCTGACCGCGGTCGGCGCGCGGCGCCGCGTCGTGCTGCGGCCACTGTCCTGGCTCACCTGGGGCATCGTGGCGTTCTTCTTCCTCAACCTGGCCGGCATCGTCGGCTCGGTGGTGGTCAAGTCGTTCTCCACGCAGTGGTTCAACACCTGGTGGCCGGCCGGGTTCACCACCCAGTACTGGGTCGAGTCGTGGCACGAGTTCGATCTCGGGCACGTGCTGATCGTGACGCTGGAGGTGTCGCTGGCCGTCGTGGTCATCGCATCCCTTGTCGGGGTACCGGCGGCGTACGCGCTGGCGCGGCGGAACTTCCCGCTCAAACGAGCGGTGATGGTGGTGTTCCTGCTGCCCGTCATGGTGCCGCCGATCGCCTACGGCATCCCGCTGGCCACCGTGCTCTACAAGTACAACCTGGCCAGCTCGCTGACCGGGGTCATCCTGGCGAACCTGGTGCCGTCGGTACCGTTCGTGGTGCTCACCATGACGCCGTTCATCGAGCAGATCGACCCGAAGATCGAGGCGGCCGCCCGGATGTGCGGTGCGCGTACCTTCTCGGTGTTCACGCGGATCCTGGCACCGCTGCTGGTACCCGGGATCCTCGCGGCCTCGGTGCTGGTCCTCGTGCGTACCGTCGGCATGTTCGAGCTGACCTACCTGACCGCCGGTACCGACAGCCAGACGCTGGTCGTCGCGCTGTACAACGCCTTCTACGGCTCGGGCATCCGGGCACCGCAGGCGAGCGACGCGATGTCCGTGCTGTACATGCTCACCATGCTCGTGCTGCTCGTGGTCGCGCTGCGGTTCGTCAACCCGACCCAGCTCGTCACCCGGGTCGCCGACGAGCGTCGCGGAGACTGAGTCG
>Ga0157369_10008530_pt1 | contig 11754 bp, 9 predicted proteins | sample C25metaG_FD_113461 | JGI IMG/M metagenome (GOLD analysis project Ga0157369, IMG submission 113461) | Corn rhizosphere microbial communities from Kellogg Biological Station, Michigan, USA - C2-5 metaG | ecosystem: Host-associated > Plants > Roots > Rhizosphere > Soil | place: USA: Michigan... | reverse complement strand
TACGACGGCCGTTCGAGCCCGATCTCAGTTTCGACGTGACATTTTTTCAACACCTGGACAAACGCATACAGGATCTTTGCGATGCGGGGATTCAAGCGGATCTGATTCTGTTTCATCCGTACGATCGGGTGGGTTACGGGGCCTTGTCAGCCGAATTGAATCAGAAGTACCTGCGTTACGTGGTCGCTCGCTATGCGGCCTATCGTAATGTCTGGTGGTCGATCGCCAATGAATACGATCTCGTGAAGACGAAGAAGCAGCCGGAGTGGGACGATTTTTTCCGGATCGTCCAACAGAGCGATCCCTACGGGCACTTGCGGTCGATTCACTACAGCAAAGTGTTTTACGATTATGCGAAGCCATGGGTGACGCATTTGAGCTTGCAGAGCGATCAATTCGAGAGCACGGGACAATGGCAGGCGGAATACGGGAAACCGATCGTGTTTGACGAATGCAAATACGAGGGCGACATCGACAAGCGATGGGGTAACCTTTCAGGGTACGAGATGATGCGGAGGTTCTGGATGGGAATGGCATCGGGCGCGTATGTGGGACACGGCGAGACCTATCACGGCAGGGACGGAACGGCTTGGATTTCTAAAGGCGGCGAGTTGCTCGGGGAAAGTCCGAAGCGGATTGCGTTTTTGAAAAAGGTATTTGAAGACGCGCCAGCCGCCGGTCTCGAAGCCATGCCTAATCCTTACTATCCATGTATCGCCAAAGCGAAGGACTACTATTTATATTTTTTCGATTTGCATCAACCGGCGGAATATGAATTCCAGCTGCCCGAGGACGCGGGACCGTTCCGAGGCGACTTACTCGATCCATGGGAGATGACGACTACGCCTTTTGACGGAAGCTATCGAGGCAAGTTTTCCTTGAAGCTGCCGGGCAAGCCATATCTGGCGATTCGATTTCAAAAAACAGCATGAAAACCATCACACTTTTGGGCGCCGGTGGCAAGATGGGCTGCCGTATAGCGGATAATCTTGCGAAGACGAACTATGCGGTCCGGCATGTAGAGATCAGCGAACGCGGGAAAGCGGCGCTCGCTCAACGCGGCATTCCGGTTGTTCCGCTCGAACAAGGACTCGCTGGAACGGAGGCAGTCATCCTGGCGCTGCCGGATAACCGTATCGGTGCCATTGTGACGGAGATTGCGCCGCAACTTGCGAACGGGACGATGGTGATAGCGCTGGATATTGCAGCGCCGCTCGCCGGTGTCTTACCGAAGCGCGAAGATTTGATCTATTTCGTGGCGCATCCCTGCCATCCGTCGGTATTCGGAGACGAGGCGACGCAACAAGGCAGACGCGACTTTTTTGGAGGCGTGCATGCGGTGCAGAATATCGTGTGCTGCCTGGTACAAGGACGGGAAACGGCATACACGGAAGGAGAACAGATCGCCCGCGCCATTTATGCGCCAGTGAAGCAGGCGCATCGCTGCTCCGCCGAACAGATGGGGATTCTGGAACCGGTTTTGTCGGAGACTGTGCTGGGAACTTGCCTCACGATCGTGCGGGAAGCGACGGATGAGGCCGTGAGACGGGGCGTGCCTCGCGAGGCGGCACGCGATTTCGTACTTGGTCACTTGAAGGTGGAACTGGGGATCGTCTTTCAGGAGTTTGAGGGTGCTACGTTTTCCGATGGCGCGCTCCAGGCTATTGACGAAGCACGGAAACGGCTCTTCCGACCCGATTGGAAGAACGTTTTCGAGCCGGAGGCGATGATGGAGAGCATTCGGCATATTGCCGGGAAGCCGGCTGGCTGACACGCGCGATTTCGGTTCAAGAAGAAAGTTACAGAACGGTTTCTGCCAGGGCAAGAGACTCGGCGTCTTGCACCACAGACCGCGATCGCAGGCCGGTTTGCGCCAATGTCTTTTGGAGAGTATGGAGGTCCGTAAAGGACTGATCGCAACCGATACCGGTTTGCTCAAGAGCTTCGAGGCAAGAGGCATCCAAGGCGTGAGGCGCCTCTTTGCGCATGATTTCGAAAACTCTTTCGAGCGGCAGCGAATCTCGATAGGGCCGCTTGGCGGAGAGAGCGTCAAAGATGTCAGAGACGACCAGGACTCTCGCCTCGAGCGGCAATTGTTCCGCCGTCAGGCCGCGGTGGTAGCCAGTGCCATTCAGCTTTTCATGGTGCGAGGCCGCGATGTCAGCCAATTCCTCAAAGCCTCTCACCGAGCGAAGAATATTCCAGGTGTGAGCTGGATGCTTCCGCAAGATCTGCCATTCGGCTTCATCCGGCTTGCCCGGCTTTTCGAGGATCGCATTCGAGACAGCCATTTTGCCGAGGTCGTGCAGGTAGGCAGCATGGCGAATGAATAGGACGCGCGCGGGCGGGAGATCCATTTTTCTAGCGATCGCAACGGCAGCGTTCGCAACACCGTTCGAGTGATTGTACGTGAAAGGAGATTTTGCGTCGACGATCTGCGCGAAAGCCTGGCAAACGGCATCAAGGCTGACGTCGCCTTCGGACATGACCAGTTGGCGAGGTTCGAGAGAAAGGGCCAGCGGGAGAGGAGTATTGGTTTCGAGGTCAGCCCAAAGCCTTTGCCTTTTCGCCAATGAACGCGCCGCGCGAACAACCCGTGGGTCGAACCATGTGCCGCTACGGTCGGTGATGATTTCGAGAGCTTGTTCGGGACCGGCACTGGTCCAAAAAACATCCAGCGTCTGGGCAAGCAACATGATGCGAGCGGAGATCGGGATTTGTGTGCCGCGAAGGCCATCCGGATGTCCGCTACCGTCCCAATGTTCGTCCAGTGCACCTATACCCTCTGCGGTCGTCTCTGGCAACCCCATGAGGCGCGCCATGGAAGAACCATGCTCGCAGCGAATGACGGTGACCTTGCGCGTGTGTCTCTTTTGTACGGCCGCCACATGGAGAATGGCGCGGGCGCGTTCGAGAAACGGCCTGCCTGGAGCTACGTGGGTGAAGGCATATTGCAATGTTTCCCAGCTCAGCCGCGTCCAGTCCGTCTTCTTTACATCGCGTTTGGCGGCAATATCATCAGACTCCAGCACGTTGTAGACGTGGGAGGCGTTGCTGCTGCAGCCGGCATCCTTCAGCAGGAGCGCGTAATAGAGGTCCGCTTGTGTTTCTGCCGGCAATTTGAGTTCAGCGGCAATGCGCATACCCAAAATGCAAGTGCGGACGGAATGCCACCGGGCGGATCCGGACCCCAGGTCGAGGGCTTGCGAGAGCGCGGCTACGACTTCGGCGACGCGCAGCGACATGGAGGTTTCGAGCGACGAGACACCCGCACCTGACCCCGTCCTGGCTTCTGGGCTACAGAGAGGGCTCACTCAATACGTATCGGGCTAATCGAGCTTTTGGATGAGTATTCTTACGGGAATAGAAGGGGAAGCAGAGATTTCTCGATTACAATCGGGCTAAGCGCCGGCAAATGTGGCGTTTGAGAAGCCGGCAGAATCGCGGAAAGTGAGGATGGATGGTTGATCGGTTGTGTGCCCGGTACTGGATCGAGACGGCATTCCCCTTGGAAAATGCGGCAGAGATCATGGCGGGCGAGCAGTCCACCGGCACATTTACACGCGTACCGGGGGAAACCGACGAATTACGAGAGCGGCACGCGGCGCGGGTGGAGCGGATTATCGAGAAAGAGAGCGTCGGGAGCCCCTCTTTACCCGGCGCAGGCACGCCCAAAAACGGGCCCGCTGTTTATCGCCGGGCAGAAGTGACGTTATCCTGGCCGCTCGCCAATATGGGTGTCTCGCTTCCGAACGTGCTGGCAACGGTGGCGGGCAACCTGTTCGAGTTGCAACCGTTTTCAGGGCTCAGGCTGCTGGACGTTACTTTTCCGCCGGCGTTCCTCGAGCGCTATGCGGGACCGCAGTTCGGGATTGCGGGGACGCGCCGGTTATGCGGCGTGGAGCGGAGGCCCCTCATTGGAACGATCATCAAGCCAAGCGTAGGAATGACGGCGGAGGCTACTGCCGAGCTGGTGCGCAGTCTGGCGGAGGGCGGGATCGATTTTATTAAAGACGACGAACTGCAGGCGGATGGGCCGCACTGCCCGTTCGCAGAGCGGGTTGAAGCTGTGATGCAGGTGATCAATTCGCATGCGGACAAGACCGGTAAGAAGGTGATGTACGCGGCGAATATCACAGGGGAACTGGATGAGATGTTGGAGCGGCAGGCCGGAGTGCGGAAACTCGGCGGGACCTGCGCGATGGTGAGCCTGAACAGCATCGGGTTGCCGGCCCTGCACGCTTTACGAAGCGCGAGCGAGGTGGCGATTCACGGGCATCGCAACGGCTGGGGGATCTTTGGGCGATCGCCCGCGATCGGGATGAGTTACGTGGCCTATCAAAAGTTCTGGCGATTAGCCGGAGTGGACCATATGCACGTAAATGGACTCAGCAACAAGTTCTGCGAGAGTGATGAATCGGTGATGGAATCAGCGCGAGAATGCCGGACGCCGATGTTCGAGATAGAGGGCAGGGGCTGCGAGATTATGCCTGTATTTTCTTCGGGGCAATCCGCGAAACAGGCTCCCGATACGTTCCGCGGGCTGGGATCGGCAGACTTGATATTTGCCTGTGGGGGAGGCATTCTGGCGCACCCAGGAGGCGTGGGCGCGGGCGTGCGCAGTTTGCAGCAGGCCTGGGAAGCGGCACTTGCAGGGACACCGCTTGCCGAGTATGCGAGCACACGTCCGGAGCTGCGCGCGGCGCTTGGCAGATTTGGGGGGCAATGAAGCGCGAAGGACGAAGCGGGCCGGCGCTCACTTTTTACGGTGACGATTTTACCGGCTCGACGGACGCGCTGGAGGCGCTGGCATCGAATGGCGTCGCAAGCGTGTTGTTTCTCGAGATGCCAGACGCGGCGCGGCTCAAGGAATTCAGCGACGCGGCGGCAATCGGAGTGGCCGGGGAGAGCCGCAGCCGGTCTCCTGAGTGGATGTCGGCCAATCTGCCTGGGATTTTCAAAAAGCTGCGGGCGCTAAAAGCGCCGATCTGCCAGTACAAAGTGTGTTCTACATTCGACAGCGGTCCGGATGTGGGCAATATTGGGCGCGCGCTCGAAATTGGTAAAGCGGTATTTGGAGCGGCCTTCGTGCCGATTGTTCCGGCGGCGCCACAACTCAGGCGCTATGTGCTTTTCTCGCATCTGTTCGCAGGTGATGAAGACGGTGTGCATCGGATCGACAGGCATCCGACAATGAGCCGGCATCCGGTAACGCCAATGGAAGAGAGTGACCTGCGCCTGCATCTGGCGAAACAAACGAACCTCAAAGTGATGTCACTCGACACGGTGGCGCTCGCAAGCCTGGATGCGGAAGCACATTTGGACCGGCTACTCGAAGACAAGCCGGCGGGTTTGCTGTTCGATGGCATAAATCGGGAAGCACTGCGCCGGACTGCCGCGTTGATCTGGAAACGCCGGACAGAAGGGTGTTTCGTGGTGGGTAGCTCGGGCTTTACGCATGGTCTGGCGGTGCACTGGCGCACGGCTGGATTGCTCAAGACGGCGGATGATTTTTCGGATCCGGGGCCGGTAGACCGGCTGATTGTGATGGCGGGCAGTCTCTCGGCGGCAACAGAGCGGCAGGTTCAGTGGGCGATTGCCAATGGGTTCATGGGTATACCGATCGATGCCCCGGCTCTTTCGAATGAGCGGGACGCGGAAGCGGCGCGGGCAGGACTTTTTAAAGTAGCTCTTCGACATCTGGAGGCGGGTAAGAGCTTAGTCGTGTATAGCGCGCGGGCCGCCACCACGGGGAAGGTCGATCGAGATGCGCTCGGGAAACAGATGGGCAAGCTGCTGCGCGAGCTGTTGACGGCATCACGGGTGAAACGCGCAATCATCGCCGGCGGGGATACGGCGAGTCATGCCGGCCGCGAGTTGGGAGCTTATGCACTGACTATGCTTGCGCCGATGGCCCCGGGCGCGCCATTGTGCCGTGCGCACATGACGAATGGGAGCACGGACGGATTGGAACTGGTGTTCAAGGGCGGGCAGATCGGACCGAAGGATTTTTTTGATGCCGTACGAGCGGGGAAATGCGGCTAGCTTTCCAGTTCGCAAGTTGGGTCGATTTTCGAGAACAAGAATGCGCTGAAGAGCAGCATACCGGAGATGACCCAGAGCGGCGAGTGGTAGCTCCCGCTGATCTGGACTAAGTATCCGAACAACACGGTACATAAGAATCCGCCGAGTTGGCCGGCGCTATTCATGATGCCGGTGACGGTACCCGAGTGACGCGGTGCGATATCGAGACAGACCGCCCAGGAGACCGGGAGCATCAGGTCCATGACCCCAAATCCGCAGGAAGACAAGACGACGATCGCGGCTTTGTTTCGCGTGAATGCCAAAGCCGCAACGAGCAGAGACGATGCGGCAAGGCTCGCACAGGCGACGGATCTTCTGCCGAATTTCAATCCGTACCGTGTGACCAGTCGGTCGCTCACATAGCCGCCGGTGAGATTCCCGCCGACGCCGAGCAGAAAGGGCAAAGACGAATAAATTCCCATTTCGGCTTCGCTGAAACCGCAGCCCCGTACCAGAAAAACGGGGAACCACGACATGAAGAACCAGGAACCCCACGAGTAGCAGCCATACATGACAAAGATCAGCCAGATTTGTCGATGGCCCAAGAGACGCCGCCAAGGGTGGGGGAGACTGGCGGAGCGCGGGAGCGGAGCATCGCGGTAGCAGGCACGCCAGACGATTACCCACAGCAGACCGACGACACCGAGTACGGCGAAGGTGGAGCGCCAATCGATCCAGCGCAGGAGAGGCACGACCAGAAGCGGAGAAAGGGCGCCTCCCAAACGGCTGGCGGCCCAGATAAACGATTGCGCCCGTGCGCGGCCGGCAGGCTCAAACCAGCGCACGATCACGCCGGACATATTCGGATAAGCGCCCGCTTCACCCAGGCCAAATAAAAATCTTGTGGCAAGCAGTTGTGTGAGGCCGCGGGCTGCACCGGTCAGCGAAGTAAACAGCGACCACCACAGCACGATGCGGACCAGCATGCGCGGATGGCCGTATCGATCGCCGAGCGCGCCTGAGGGTATTTCGAATATTCCGTAGGCCAGAACGAACGCCCCGAGAATCCAGCCCCACTGAACCGCGGAGAGATGAAGATCGGTCTGCATACGCGGACCGGCGACGGAGATACAGAGGCGATCGAGGAAGGTGATAATGGCGAGCGCGCAGAGGAGCGACAGGACGCCAGTTCGGTTGCGCAAGAGAGTCTACTTGGAGAGAATTCGGCGAGCTTGCCGGACTGCGAGTTCGGGGCTCGAGAAGACCGGGACAGTCAATGCGCCGGGGGCGAGATTCTCGACGACGCGAGCCATGGAGGCTTGCGCCAGCACAATGGCGTCCACTTGTTTTCCCAGTCCAGTCAAAGCTTCAGAGACGATGCGATCGTGGGTTTCGGTATCGCCGGCCAGAACGCTTTCAAACGCTCCGGAACAGAGGCACTCCACGATTTCGATGGGCCGATGCTGTTCGGCCGCCGTCGTGCGGAGGAGGCCGACCGTCGGCTCGAGCGTGGTTTTTAGAGTGGCGGCGACACCCAAACGGGCAGCGGTTTGAATGGCTTGTTCGGCCATCGCTTCATCGATACGCAGGATCGGGAAATCGTAGACAGCGCGCGCGACAGGAATAGCCTGGCCGATCGAAGAGCAGGTCACCAGGACGGCGTCCGCGCCAGCCTGATTGGCGGACCCGATCATCTGAACCAGGCGATGGGTGGTTTGCCGGGTCAAGTGGCCGGCGGCGATGGTGTTCTGAATCAGGCTTTCATCCACCATGTGGAAGACTTTGACGTCCGGCAGCTCGCGGCGGGCGAGAGCGTTAAAGGCGGGGATCAGCACATGGCTGGTATGGATGAAAGCAAGTGTCGGTGGCAACCTATCCACAGTAGCGGATGCTTGTGGTATCGGTATGAACGTGACTGCCACTTCGCGTAGAAGATTTTTGCAGACTACAGGCAGCGCGGCGGTGAGCGTCCTGGCGTGGGGCAAAGTCCCCGAGCGGGAGAAGCTGCACGAATTTTCCTATCGAGACGTAAAGCTCACGGGCGGGCCGCTGAAGGATCAGTACGACCGGATCTATCGTTTCTATCTGGCGCTGGATAATGACCGCCTGCTGAAGGTTTACCGCCAGAAAGCCGGGCTCGCCGCGCCCGGTGAAGACATGGGCGGCTGGTACGACGCCGAGGGCTTCGTACCGGGCCATGGTCTTGGTCAATATATTTCTGGCTTGGCGCGATACGGCGCAGTGGATAAAGTTCGCGAACTCGTTATGGGATATGCCGCAACGCTGGGCAGCGACGACAATCCGTTTGCCAGCACGAAGGCATCGACCACATGGCCGTGCTACATCCTCGATAAGTATGAAGCTGGGCTGATCGACGCTTATCAGCTTGCGGGGATCCCCGAGACGCGGGACGTGTTGCGACGCGTCGTGCGCGGGGCACAGGCTTATATTCCGGATCATACGTACGATCGGGGACCGAACAGTCCCAAGCAAGCCCCGTATGACGAGCCGTATATTCTTCCCGAAAATTTGTTCGCGACTTACGAGGTGACGGGAGACCGCGGATATTTTGAGATGGCTAAGAAATATCTGCTGGATGTTTTGTATTTCGATCCGCTCGCGCAGAACAAGAACTTGCTTCCGGGCAAGCACGCTTATAGTCACGTAATTGCGCTCAGCTCAGCCGCAAAGGCGTACCTGATGTTGGGCGATCCGAAATATCTCGCGGCTATACGAAATGCCTGGGACATGCTCGATGAGACGCAGCAATACGCTTCGGGCGGGTGGGGTCCAAAAGAAGCTTTCGTGGTACCGCACGAAGGAAAGCTGGCGGCCAGCCTGACGTCGACACGCGATCATTTTGAGACGCCGTGCGGCTGTTACGCGCAGACCAAGCTGGCGCGGTATCTACTGCGATTTACGGGCGAGGCGCGGTATGGCGACGGCCTTGAGCGGGTCTTGTATAACACGCTGCTCGGCGCGACCGATCCGACGACCGACGGCGGCTTCTTTTATTACTCCGACTATCAGGCGCGGGCTGTGAAGACTTTTTATCACAGCAAGTGGCCTTGCTGTTCCGGAACGCTGATACAGGGGGTAGCGGACTATCCGATTAACGTTTACTTCTATAACGCGAACGGTATTTATGTGAACTTATACACCCCTTCGGAAGTTCGCTGGACAAAAGGTGGCGCTCCCGTTCGTCTGATTCAGACAACACGTTACCCGGCGGAAGGCGGTGTGGAATTTCGCATTGAGACCGCCAAGCCGCAAGACTTTACAGTGCATTTGCGCGTACCCGGTTGGGCGGCCAGGTCACCGAAGGTCCGGGTGAATGGAAAAACCTGGAACGGCGCCGGAAAGCCGCGGACATTTGCCGCCATACGGCGCAAATGGAAAGACGGCGACACCATTGAGCTGGACCTTCCGCTGACGGTGAGGAGACAAGCGATCGACGACCGTAATAAGGATATTGTGGCGGCGATGAAGGGTCCGCTGATGATGGTGGCAGTGAATCCCCCCGCGGATACGTTTCCGGAAATAGCGCTCACTGGCGAACTCGATGGACGGTTCAAGCCGTTTTACGAGATAAAGGGCGAGCCTTACAGCACGTACTTCCGGCAACGATGACAGCCTGTTCCTACGATGCGGTCGTGGTGGGCGCGGGAATTGTAGGCACAGCGTGCGCCAGGGAACTTGCCGATGCAGGATTGCGGGTGGCGCTCTGCGATCAAAACGTTTATACAGGTGGCGGAGCGACGGCGGCAGGGATGGGACACCTCGCTGTGATGGACGATTCGGAAGCGCAGTTCGCGCTGACTTCGTATTCGCAGGCGTTGTGGCATGAGCTGGCGGTAGAATTGCCGCCCGCGGCCGAGTATTTGCCGTGCGGCGCGCTGTGGGTCGCTGCCGATCAGGAAGAATTGGACCAAGCCCAACGAAAATGTGCGTTCTACCGAGTGCGCAATGTGCCCGCTGAAATGCTAGACGCCCCGCAACTTGCGGAGGCCGAACCTAAACTGCGAGCCGGGCTGGCGGGCGGATTGCTGCTTCCGGCCGATAGCGTGTGCTATCCGCCGAGTGCGACCGATTACCTGGCGCGCCGCGTGACGGAAACGGGCGGGAGTTTGTTCCTGGGGGCGCGGGTGAATGCAGTCTCGGAAGACGGGGTGGGATTTCACGACGGGACTCGTGTCTCCGCTGGAGTAACGGTGCTGGCAACAGGCGCGGCGAATCTGACACCGGGAATTGCAGTGCATCCGCGCAAAGGACATCTGGCAATCACGGACCGGTACCCTGGCTTTGTGCGGCATCAGCTAATCGAGCTGGGCTATTTGAAAAACGCTCATTCGACGACTGCCGATTCGGTCGCCTTTAATGTCCAGCCGCGGAAGACTGGGCAGATTCTTATCGGATCGTCCCGGCAATTCGGAGTGGACGATGGATCGACCGAAGCGCCGATGCTCGCGAAAATGCTGGCGCGGGTGATCGAGTACATGCCGTCAATTCGGAATCTTTCGATGATTCGTACGTGGACGGGATTTCGCGCGGCGACTCCGGACAATCTTCCCTTGATCGGTGTGTGCCCGGGTTACAAGAAGGTCTATCTCGCGACAGGCCATGAAGGGCTTGGCATCTCGACGTCTCTTGCTACGGCGCGTCTTTTGGCGGACGAGATTCTAGGCCGAGTTTCGGCGATTGCTCGCGCGCCGTATGAAGCGACAAGGCGGTTCGTGCTGCATGCCTGAGGAGATCGCGATCGAAGTGAACGGGAGGAGGGTGCGCGTGGCGCCGGGAATGAGCGTTGCGGCGAGTCTTTTCCAAGCGGGCGAGTTTCATTTCCGCAGTTCTATTACAGGCGAGCCCCGGGCGGCCCTGTGCGGAATGGGCATTTGCTTTGAATGCCGGGTGACGATCGATGGGCGGGCACATTCGAGGAGCTGCCAGATCGAGGCGCGTGACGGGATGGTGATCCATACGTTATGAGGAAGGCGGACGTGCTGGTAATCGGTGCGGGCCCGGCCGGGATGGCGGCCGCGACCCGAGCAACGGAGAGCGGCGCACGCGTGATTCAGGTAGACGACAATGCGAGCGCGGGCGGCCAGATTTGGCGCGGCGCCTCGGAGACGCGATGGCAGACGCCAGGGATCGAGACTATTTTCGGAGCGCAAGCGATCGCCCGCGGATCGAACGAGCGAACCTTGTTGTTTGAGGCAGGCGAAAGATCATTCGAGCTGGGATTCCAACGATTGATTCTAGCTACGGGCGCGCGCGAACTGTTTCTCCCCTTTCCCGGCTGGACCCTTCCGGGAGTTTTCGGAGCAGGCGGATTGCAGGCGATGGTGAAGTCCGGGTTATCCGTTCGCGGCAAGACGATCGTCATCGGCGGGAGCGGTCCGCTGCTCCTGGCAGTGGCGGCGCATCTACGCCAAGCCGGCGCACGCGTGAAATTGATTGCCGAGCAGGCGGTAGCAAAAGCGATCGTTGGGTTCGGGTTTGCGATGTTGCGTTATCCGGCAAAGCTGACGCAGGCCGCGGGATTGCGGTTGGCACTCGCAGGTGTGCGGTACTTGCTGGGCTGCCGGGTGGAAGCGGCGGAAGGCAGGGGACGTCTTGAAAGGGTACGACTACGGCAGGGGAACAAGATCTGGACGGAAGAATGTGACTATGCCGGAATCGCGTATGGACTGCATGCCAACGGAGAGTTGGCTTCCCTGCTTGGCTGCCGCC
>Ga0157369_10008528_pt1 | contig 11755 bp, 11 predicted proteins | sample C25metaG_FD_113461 | JGI IMG/M metagenome (GOLD analysis project Ga0157369, IMG submission 113461) | Corn rhizosphere microbial communities from Kellogg Biological Station, Michigan, USA - C2-5 metaG | ecosystem: Host-associated > Plants > Roots > Rhizosphere > Soil | place: USA: Michigan... | reverse complement strand
GTCCATGACCATCAACTCGCCCGCGTCGGTCTTGTGGGCGATGTACCTGGTGGTCGCGGAAAAGCAGGGCGCCGACTGGAAGAAGCTCGGCGGCACCATCCAGAACGACATCCTGAAGGAATACATCGCGCAGAAGGAATACATTTACCCGCCGGCGCCGTCGATGCGGCTGGTGATCGACACCTTCGAGTTCGGATCGCTCTTCACGCCGCGGTTCAACACCATTTCCATCTCCGGCTACCACATCCGCGAAGCCGGTTCGACCGCGCTCCAGGAGCTGGCGTTCACGGTTTACGACGGCGTTGAATACGTCGAGTGGGCGCTGCGACGCGGGTTGAAGATCGACGAGTTCGGGCCGCGTCTCAGCTTCTTCTTTAACGCGCACAACGATTTCTTCGAGGAGATCGCGAAGTACCGCGCCGCGCGCAAGATCTGGTACCGGCTGACGAAAGACCGCTTCCACTCGCAGAAGGAGCGCACCATGCTGATGCGCTTCCACACGCAGACGGCGGGTGTCTCGCTGACCGCACAGCAGCCGATGAACAACATTGCGCGCGTGGCCGTGCAGGCGATGGCCGCGGTGCTCGGCGGAACGCAGTCGCTCCACACCGATTCCTACGACGAGGCGCTGGCACTGCCCAGCGAGCAGGCGGTTCGCATCGCGCTGCGCACGCAGCAGATCATTGCCTACGAATCCGGCGTGGCGCAGACCATCGATCCGCTCGGCGGGTCGTATTTCCTCGAGAACCTGACGCTTCAGATGGAAAAAGGCGCGTTCGACTATTTCGACAAACTCGACGCCATGGGCGGAATGGTGAAGGCGATTGAGCGCGGCTATCCGCAGAAGGAAATCGCCGAAGCCAGCTACCAGTTCCAGCGCGCCGTGGAGAAGAAAGAAAAAGTCATCGTCGGTGTCAACGAGTTTGGGATGGAAGAGCCCGGCGGGCAGAACATCCTCTACATCGACGAGACCGTGGCGCAGCGCCAGGCGGAAAAACTGAAGAAACTGCGCGCGCGCCGCTCGAACGACGACGTCCGCCGCACTCTCGACGCACTCAAGAAGGCCGCCGCCAACGAGCCGCAGGCGCGAAGCGATGGCCAGATCTCGGAAGCGAATACGATGCCCTTCATCGTCGATTGCGTCCGCGCCTATTGCACGGTCGGCGAAATCTGCGATGCGCTGCGCGACGTCTACGGGACGTACGAAGAGACCAGCATTACGTAGAACATTTGCGTTTTGCGATTTCGGATTTGCGATTGACGGCGCCGGTGGCGCCGTTTTCGTTCACGAAGATCCGGCCGCCGCGCTCGAGGTTTTCACGCCGGTGCCGTTGCTCTTGTGCAGCGACTCGTTCATCCGTGGGCTTATATCGCGCGAGTTCACAATGATCCCCTTCACCAGCGGGTCGTTCAGCATGTTCGTGCCGGTGGCCTCCAGCTGCTTCCACCAGCCTTCCTTGTGGCGGAAACGGAAGACGATGCCGCTTCCGGCCGTAATGCCGAGCACGACCTGCGTCAGGTGCGACTGCACGCGCTGGTGGTCGTCGGGATGGATGAACTCAAACGCGTTGTGCCCCTCGAGCTCCTCAGGCCTATAGCCGAGCACGGGTTGCACCGCCGGACTCTCGTAGCGGATCGTGCCATCCGCCTCGAGGATGGTGGCGATGTCGAACGCGTTTTCGACCATGATGCGGTAGACCGAATCGTCGAGGATCATGAGGCCAGATACGTTAGCAGCGGATGGCTTCAGCCGTCGAGTAGCACTTTGGTTGCAGAAGGAATTTTTCCTGTAACTTGGCGGATTTTTGTGAAACCGGCTGCGCGCGCGGTCCCATTCGCGGCGCATCTCGTGCTAACGTGAGGAGCTATGTCGATCGAATCTCCAGCGGACCTGGCGGCGCTCAGGCATATCGGAAAGATTGTGGGAGAAATTCTCCAGGCACTTCGCGAAGCGGTTGGGCCGGGCGTAACCACTGCGGAACTCGATGCCCTCGCCGGCGCGGAGATGAAGAAGCGTGGCGCGCAATCGTCGCCGAAGCTGGTGTACGAGTTTCCGGGCGAGATGTGCATCAGCGTGAACGACGAAGTCGTGCACGGCGTACCCGGATCGCGCCGCCTGCACGAGGGCGACATCGTCAAGCTCGACCTAACGGCGCAGAAAGATGGATACGTCGCCGACGCCTGCATCAGCGTCCCCGTCGGCGAAGTTTCCGGACGCGCGCAGAAGCTGATGTCATGCGCCGAGCGCGCTTTTCAGAAGGCCTTGACAGCCGCGCGCGCGGGAAATCCGGTCAACGAAATCGGACGCGTGGTGGAACAGGAAGTGCGGAGCAGCGGCTTCGAGGTAGTACGCGCGCTCACCGGACACGGCGTCGGTCGCACGATCCACGAGAAGCCGGAAGTTGCCAACTACTACGAGCCGCGCAACCGCGCCATGCTGACCGACGGTCTCGTGCTCACTATCGAGCCGATCATCACCGCCGGGCGCGACGACGTTTACACCGCTTCCGATCAGTGGACCGTCAAAACGCGGGACCGGGCGCTGTCTGCCCACTTCGAGCACACCCTGGTCATCACGCAGGGTGAGCCGATCATCCTGACGGCGGCGTAGACTTCGCCCATGATCGTCGCCCGCAGACCCTTCTCCCGCCTGGATCGCACTGCGGCTGTCATTCTCGGCTTGACTTGCCTGGCAGCAGGCGTCGCCACGGTCGTAGTGGGATTGGCACGTGGACGCCTGCTCCTGAGCGCGCTGGGGACGCCGGTCATCGCGCTCGGCCTCGCTTACGCGATTGCGGCCTGGAGAGGACGTCCGCTCGGACCGCGGTAAGAGTCGCTACCGCAAACCGATCATTCTGAGGACGGCGCGACGCGCTTGAACGTGAGCGGGGTGGAACTTTGACCCTCGAACCATTGGCCGACAAGTTCTCCGTTTGCGGTCAGTGTGCCGATGAATCTGCCCGACACCGATCGTGACTCCAGCGTCAGTTGCTTGTCCGTGGCCTGCACCGACTGCACGGGGATCTCGAGGTTGCCGCGGTCGACACTGATGAGCGTGGCGGTTGCGAGGCCGTCGCTCGACGACGCGAGCTTGAGTGCGATGCGCCGGGACTTGCCGTCTCGCTCGACCGTTGCCAGCCAATCGCCGGCGAACTCCTTCGGCAGCGGAGTGCTCGGCAGGGGCAAGTTCACCTTCGCCTCGCCATTGCGCGTGAGCTGCACCGGAGCGGAACCTTGCGGGCTCGTCACGGTTCCGCTGATGCTACCGTCGCTGAGGTGACACTCGAAGGTCGCTTTTTCCGGCAATCTGGCCGCAAACCGGAGCGTCGAATCATTGACCTCGATTCCGGTCAGCGGGACGTCGATGGATGTGGAGCGGACGACCGTTATCGTGCCGATCCATGTACCCGTCCCGTCCTTCACGAGATCGAGGGACATCGCCAGGGGATGTTCCGGGATGTCGATCTTCCCTTCCCAGTGTCCCGCGGCAGATGCGGCGGGCTTCGTCGCTGCGCCTTGAGCGAACGCGGTTGAGGTCACCAGCAAGAACAGGAAGAGCCCGGTCGCGGTCTTGAACATGTGAGTGCTCCCACCGGGGGATTTTCGATCGGCCATCCCCGGAAGATTGAGATGGGAATGAATACGGCCGAGAACGGAAAAAAGTTTCGGCGACAGCCCGCATCCGCAAGGCGGTGGATCAGGCGTTTCGCTTGGCCTTATTTCCGACGCTCATCACCGTCTTCTTCATGCGGTTCGGTCCAGCCCAGTAGAGGCTGATCTCGTGGCCGTCGTAATCGTTGAGATAGGCATGGCGCCAGCCCCAGGGCATCATCTGCGGGAGTTGCGAGAAGTAGACGCCCTTCCTCTTCACCTGCTGGCAGAAGTTGTCGAGGTCTTCGATCTCGAAGTAGAGGCGCACGCCGTCGGCCACAACCGAAGCGCCCGGTCCGGCCTGGTGCAGGGCGATCGTGCCCTGCCCTCCCGGCGCGAGCATGCGGGCGTATACGCACTTGCCCTCGTAGCGGAATTCGTCGAGCACCTTCATGCCGAGGATGTCGCGATAGAACGGCAACGACTTCTCCACGTCGCGCGCGTAGACCATGGCGTGATTGAACGCGAGGTTGGCGGAGCCGGACGTCTTGCGTGCTGGCGGGGCAGCCTTCGGCGCAGACTTGGAGGCGGTCTTCGTCTTGCCTTTGACGACGACCTTAGCTTTCGCTTTCGCGGCGGGTTTCGTTTTCTTCGGAGACTTGCTTTTCTTCTTCGCCATAGAAACGGCGCAAGTATCGGCCTGCGCCCGAGCGGCGTCAAGTCTGGTAAATTCTTAAGACCTTGCGCAAAGCCATCAACCACTTGAAGAAGGCCGACCCGGTCATTGCAGCGATCATCGAGCGCGTGGGGGCATTCCGCATGCAGCAGCGCCCGGCGACCTTCTGGGCGCTGGCGCGGGCCATAGTCTTCCAGCAACTGAACGGCAAGGCTGCCACGACGATCTGGAACCGGCTGGAAGAAGCCTGCGGCGGCGAAGCCACGCCCGAGTCCATCCTGAAGCTGACCGACCAGCAGATGCGCGGCTGCGGACTGTCGAAGCAAAAGCTGAGCTACGTCCGCGACCTGGCCACACGCACGCTTTCGCGCGAGATCGACTTCGAGCGCATCGACCAGTGGACCGACGAGCAAGTCATCGAGCACCTGACGCGCGTCAAAGGCATTGGCGAGTGGACGGCGCACATGTTCCTGATGTTCGCGCTGCAGCGCCCGAACGTGTTGCCCACCGGCGACTACGGCATCCGCGCCGCCATGCGAAAGGCTTACCGCATGCGCAAGATGCCAACCCCGAAGCGCATGCAGCAAGTCGCCAAGTGCTGGCATCCGTACTGCTCGGTCGCGTGCTGGTATCTGTGGCGGTCGCTGGATACGAAGCTGTAAGCTGTCCGCTATCAGCTTTCAGTTTTGCGGCACAGCATCGCCGCCGTGTATTCTTGCTGAGAGCTGAAGGCTGACAGCTGAATGGCTGACGAAAAGAAAATCCGCGTCTTAGTGGCGAAGCCCGGTCTCGACGGGCACGATCGCGGCGCCAAGGTCATCGCCCGCGCGCTGCGCGACGCCGGCATGGAGGTCATCTACACCGGCCTGCGTCAGACGCCGGAGATGATCGTCAGCGCGGCGCTACAGGAAGACGTAGACGTCATCGGGCTCTCGATCCTGTCGGGCGCGCACAACGCCATCGTGCCGCGCGTGTCGGAACTGCTGAAGCAGAACAAGATGGACGACGTGCTGCTGGTGATCGGCGGCATCATCCCCGACCAGGACTTCCCCAAGATGAAAGACGCCGGCGTGAAGGGCATCTTCATCCCCGGCACGCCGATGGACGATATCGTGAAGTTCATCCGCGAGAACGTGAAGCCGAGCGGCGTTACGGCGTAACGCCTCAATGGCAAATGGCAAAGGGCAAATGGCAAAAGTGAATGCCGATGCCACCCCTACCAGCTTCACCATCACAGAACAAGACGTAGCGACAATGCTGCGCCTCGAATCGGCGGACGGAACGAACCGCCTGACGCGCGCGTGCGTGGCACAACTCACTGCTGCGATCGCATCGCTCGCAGACGATGCTAAGCCCCTCATCATCACCGGGAACCCGCACTTCTTCTCAGCCGGAGCTGATCTAAACGAAATCGCCGTGATCACCGGCAACGACGCCTACGAGTTCTCGCGCGGGGGGCAGCGCCTTATGCAACTCGTCGACGACTTCCCCGCCCTGACCATCGCTGCCGTCTCCGGCTATTGCATGGGCGGCGGACTCGACCTGGCGCTGGCGTGCGATGTCCGGATTGCCGCGCCCAACGCCATCTTTGGGCATCGTGGCGCATCGCTGGGGTTGATCACCGGATGGGGTGGAACGCAGCGCCTGCCGCGTCTGATCGGCAAAGGACGGGCGTTACAGATGTTCTGCGCAGCGGAAAAGATTGACGCGAAGGAAGCGCTCGCGATCGGGCTGGTGAATCAGGCTGCGGAAGATCCCTTGGCGGCCGCAGGCGCGATGGCAAATGGCAAATGGCAGATGGCAAAGACTCAGGAGTAAGGATTCGGCTCTGCGATTTCAACCTTGCGATTTCACTTTTGCCATTTCACATTTGCCATTTGCCATTCTCAGTCCGCGTGCACTTCCACCGCCGGTTCCATGTGCGCGGTGAAGTGGCGAAGGAACGGCGCCTCATACGTCAGCCGCAGGCCGCGGATCTGGTCGCGGCGACGCCACACCTGCAAGATGACCTCGATCACGTAATCGATGTGGCTCTGCGTGTACGTGCGCCGTGGAATCGCGAGGCGCACCAGGTCCATGTTGGCGGCGGCGCCGAACATCAGGCTGCCGATCTCGACCGAGCGAATCCCCCCTTCGAGGTATAACTCCGCCGCCAGCGCTGCGCCCGGGAACTGTGACTGCGGAACGTGCGGCAGGAAGGCGCGCGCGTCGATGTAGATCGCGTGTCCGCCGGGCGGCTGCACGATGGGCACGCCTTCGTCGGAGATGTGTTTGCCAAGATACCCGGTCGAAGCGATGCGGTAACGCAGGTAGTCCTCGTGCAACGCTTCCTGCAGCCCGACGGCGATGGCTTCCAGGTCGCGCCCGGCGAGGCCGCCATACGTTGGATATCCCTCGGTCAGGATCAGCAAGTCTTTTTCCTGCTGCGCGAGGATGTCGTTGTTCGTGCACAGGAAGCCGCCGATGTTGGCCATGCCGTCTTTCTTGGCCGACATGGTGCAGCCGTCGCCGAGGCGGAACATCTCCTGCGCGATCTCCTTCGGCGACTTGTTCTCGTATCCCTTTTCGCGCAGCTTGATGAAGTAGGAATTCTCGGCGAAGCGGCAGGCGTCGAAGTAGAGCGGGATCCCGTGCTTGCGGCAAACGGCGCTCACCGCTCGCGCGTTCTCCATCGACACCGGCTGGCCGCCGCCGGAGTTGTTCGTGACCGTCAGCATCACGAGCGGCACGTGCTGGCGTCCTTCGCGCTCAATCAACTGTTCGAGCGCGGCGACATTCATGTTGCCCTTGAATGGCGCGACGAGCTGCGGCTGCTTCCCTTCCTCCACCGGCAGATCGACGGCTTTCGCACCAACGTACTCGACGTTGGCACGCGTAGTGTCGAAGTGCGTGTTGTTCGGCACCACGTCGCCCTTCTTGCACATCACGCTGAAGAGGATGCGCTCGGCAGCGCGGCCCTGGTGCGTGGGGATCACGTGGCGGTAGCCGAAGATGTCCTGCACGGACTGCTTGAAGTTCACGAAGCTCTTGGACCCGGCATAGCTCTCGTCGCCGCGCATGACGGCGGCCCACTGCTCGGTTGACATGGCGCCGGTGCCGGAGTCGGTGAGCAGATCGATGAGGACGTCGTCGGCCGGCAGCAGGAACAGGTTGTAGTACGCGGCGCGCAGGAGCTGCTCGCGCTCCAGCCGCGTAGTCCATCGGATCGGTTCGACGCTCTTGATGCGGAAGGGCTCGATGATGGTGCGGGTCGACATGGAAGATCTCCGCGTAACAGAAAACTATAAACCTCCGCGGCGTTTCATACTGCACCGGCAATCAAAAGCTCACCACAGAGGACGCCGAGATTGCACAAGGGCGGCACAAGAGGCTCTGTGGGACCTCCGTGCCCTCGGTGGTTTGCTTTTCCGCCGTTTGCGCCCTGCTCAGCGCGTGATGTAACGTGATTGGTTTGGTTGCAACACAATCGGCAGCCTGTGGCTCAAAGCTCTTGCTGACGACTGATAGCTGACAGCCAGCTTCTTTATGGCCGACCGCACCCCTGAAATACAAAACACGATCGACTCCCACGTCGACCCGACGTCGGCGCGCTTCGAGAAGAACATGCGCGCCATGGCCGACCTGGTGGCGAAGGTTCGCAACGAAGAAGAGGTCATCCGTCAGGGCGGCGGCGCCAAGGCGATCGAATCGCAGCACAACAAGAAGCGGCTGACGGCGCGCGAGCGCGTTGCGCTACTGCTCGATCCCGGCACGGAGTTGTTCGAGCTGGGCATCTACGCCGCAAACGGCATGTATGACGAGTGGGGCGGCGCGCCGGCGGCAGGCGTCGTCACCGGCCTTGGGCGCGTGAACGGCCGGATGTTCATGCTCATCTGCAACGATGCCACGGTGAAGGCGGGCGCGTTTTTTCCGATGACAGCGAAGAAGGTCATCCGCGCGCAGAACATCGCCATCGAGAATCGCATCCCGACGATCTACCTGGTCGACTCCGCGGGCGTTTTTCTTCCGCTGCAGGAAGACGTCTTCCCTGACACCGACGATTTTGGCCGCGTCTTCCGCAACAACGCGGTGATGTCGGCGATGGGCATCCCTCAGATCACTGCCATCATGGGCATGTGCGTGGCCGGCGGCGCGTACCTGCCGGTAATGTGCGACCACATCCTAATGACCGACGGCTCCGGACTCTTTCTCGCCGGGCCGGCACTGGTGCAGGCGGCGATCGGGCAGAAGACTCCAGCTGAAGAACTCGGCGGCGCAGCGATGCACGCGCAGATCAGCGGCACCATCGACTATCGCGAGCCGAACGATGAAGCCTGCATCGCGCGCATCCGCTCGCTGACCGAAAAGATGGGACACCGCCCGGGCGCGCCCTTCGATCATCGCAAGCCGCTGCCACCCAAGTTTCCCGCCGAAGAGTTGTACGGCATCTTCGAATCCGACACGGCGAAGCCATACGACATGCGCGACATCCTGGCGCGTATCGTCGACGGCAGCCGCTTCGACGAATACAAGGCCGAGTACGGCAAGACGCTGCTCTGCGGCTACGCGCGCATCGGCGGATACGCCGTCGGGATCGTGGCCAACCAGAAGAAGCACCAGCAGCAGACCGAGACCGACGGCCGCAAGATCATGGAATTCGGCGGCGTGATCTACACCGAGTCGGCAGAGAAGGCCGCGCGCTTCATCATGGACTGCAACCAGAACCTGGTGCCGCTGGTGTTCCTGCACGACGTCAACGGGTTCATGGTCGGACGTGACGCCGAGTGGAGTGGCATCATTCGTGCCGGAGCGAAGATGGTGAACGCGGTGTCGAACTCGGTTGTCCCGAAGATTACGGTGATCGTCGGCGGCTCGTTCGGCGCCGGGCACTACGCGATGTGCGGCAAGGCCTACGATCCGCGCTTCGTCTTCGCCTGGCCGAGCGCGCGCTATTCCGTCATGAGCGGCGAATCGGCGGCGGGCACGCTTGTCGAGATCAAGATCAAGCAGCTCGAACGCGGCGGCAAAAAGATTGGCGAAGAAGAACGCAAGCAGCTCTTCGACTCCGTGAAGGCGACCTACGACGAGCAGATGGACCCGCGCTACGGCGCCGCGCGCCTGTGGATCGACCGCATCATCGATCCGATGGAAACGCGCGAAGCGATCGTCGCAGCACTGGAGGCCGCATCGCTCAACCCGGATGTCAAAGAGTTCAAGGTCGGGGTGCTGCAGACGTAATTGGCCGTACTGCGCCCACAAGTCAGTCCGTAGGACGGTTGATGGCAGCCCACCGCTTTAGCGGTGGGTATGCGACGAGACAGAGTCTTGAGTCCGGAGGACGATTGAGCTCCTTCAACGACAGTTCTCAATCGTCCTGCCGGACTCTGATAGTTTCTTGACGATTACCCAGCGCTGAAGCGCTGGGCTACCATCAATCGCCCTGCGGGCTTGCGGCACGAAGAGAGGTAATCCGCGTTCATCCGCGTGAATCCGCGGTAGGAATTTGGTTTCGATGGCAGAACCCCTCAAACTCATCGAGTGCCCGCGCGATGCCTGGCAAGGCCTTCCCGGCCAGATCCCTGTCGAGGTGAAGGCTGCCTACCTGCGCGTGCTGATTGAAGCTGGATTCAAGCACATCGACGCTGTCAGCTTCGTCTCGCCGAAGGCGGTCCCGCAAATGGCCGACTCCGAGCAGGTTCTCGAGCAGCTCGGCGACGTGCCCGAAGACGTCGAGTTGATCGGCATCGTGGTCAACGAGAAGGGCGCGGAGCGTGCCGCGGCGGTGGCGTCGCAGATCGCCACGGTCGGGTTCCCTTACTCGATCTCGCCGACATTTCTCGAGCGCAACCAGAACCAGACGATGGAAGACGCTTACGAGACGCTGGAGAAGATTGCCGAGCGCGCCGACAAGGCCGGGCAGGGCGTCGTGTGCTACATCAGCATGGCTTTCGGAAATCCCTACGGTGATCCGTGGAGCGCGGACGAAGTCGCCACGGCGGTGGAACTCCTCGAGAAGAGTGCGATCCGATCGATCTCGCTGGCCGACACGGTCGGGCTGGCGACGCCCGAGCAGGTTCGCGCGCTGGTTGAGCCGGTGATCAAGGCGTACGACCACCTCGACATCGGAGTGCACCTGCACAGCCGTCCCGCCGACGCGGTCAACAAGATCCTCGCCGCATACGACGCAGGATGCCGCCGCTTCGATTCGGCGATCGGCGGGCTCGGCGGATGCCCATTCGCGCAGGACGAGATGGTCGGGAACATCCCAACCGAATCCGTGCTCGAAGCGCTGGCGCTGCGCGGCGAGCAGATGCCCGCGCTCAAGTCGCTCTCCACGCTCACGCGCAGCTCTGCCGGCATCGCAGCCAAGTACGGCAGCGCCCCCGCCGTTCAGTAAGAGCTCACCACAAAGAACACAGAGGTTCCACGGAGAACACCGTGACCTCTGTGTCGCCTCCGTGCCCTCTGTGGTTGGCTTTCGCCGTTTGACTTCCCTTCGCGTCGAACCTACGATTCCGCGATATGAAACTCCGCTGGATTGCCCTGCTCCTTCTTCTCAACTGCACCGGCGTTTTGCTGGTAGCGCTGGCACCCGCGCCGGTGGTCGACGCTGCGCCGCAAGCTGCCGGTAAAGATCCTCGCCTGGCCAAGGCGTACCGCTTCGAGCAGGGCTTGTGGACTTACGTCCACATGGAGGGCGATCCCGCGACCGTCGGCTTCCAGCACGGATACCTCCTCGCGCCGGAGATTGTCGATGCGCTTGCCGAGGTTCGCCTGGAGGAGACGCATGGAACCGGCAAAGATTGGCAGTTCTTCCGCAAGGCCGCGCACGACATGCTCTGGCCGAAGGTCGATCCCGAGTACCAGCAGGAGATCGAGGGCATCGTCGCGGGACTGAAGGCGCACGGTGTCACGAATATTGACCTCGACGACGTGACCGCGCTCAACGCCATGGAAGAGCTCGAGGGCTACTACGTGCCGTGGCTGCAGAAGAAGGAAGGCACGAACAAGCAGGCGGGCATTCCGCATCCCAAGTCGCCGGGCAATTGCAGCGCCTTCGTCGCCACCGGCAGTTACACCAAGGATCACAAGCCGGTGATCGCGCACAACAACTGGACCAACTACATGGCCGGCGTGCGCTGGCGCATGATGTTCGACATCGTCCCAGCGAAGGGCTATCGCATCATCCAGGACGGCTTCCCCGGTGTCATCATCAGTGACGACGATTTCGGCATCAACTCCGCCGGCATCGCGGTCACCGAGACCACCATCACGCAGTTCGAAGGCTGGGACCCGAACGGCAAGCCGGAATTCTCCCGCGCGCGCAAGGCCATGCAGTACGCCACGTCCATCGACGAATACGTCAAGATCATGCTCGACGGCAACAACGGCGGCTACGCCAACGACTGGCTGCTGATGGACCGCAAGACCGGCGAAGTCGCCCGCTTCGAGCTCGGGCTCAAGCATCATCGCGTGTGGCGGACGAAGGACGGCTACTTCGTCGGATCC
>Ga0157369_10008527_pt1 | contig 11755 bp, 6 predicted proteins | sample C25metaG_FD_113461 | JGI IMG/M metagenome (GOLD analysis project Ga0157369, IMG submission 113461) | Corn rhizosphere microbial communities from Kellogg Biological Station, Michigan, USA - C2-5 metaG | ecosystem: Host-associated > Plants > Roots > Rhizosphere > Soil | place: USA: Michigan... | reverse complement strand
CGCTGTGGATCCTGATCGCCGGTGCGATCTCGCTGTTCCAACTGCCGATGAGCGAATACCCGGAAGTCGTGCCACCGACCGTGGTGGTGCGTGCCAACTTCCCGGGCGCCAACCCCAAAGTCATCGGTGAAACCGTGGCCGCTCCTCTGGAGCAGGCGATCACCGGCGTCGAGAACATGATGTACATGTCCTCGCAATCGACCGCTGACGGCAAGATCACCCTGACCATCACTTTCGCCCTGGGCACTGACCTGGACAACGCGCAGGTGCAGGTACAGAACCGGGTGACCCGAACCGAGCCGAAACTTCCAGAAGAAGTGACGCGTATCGGTATCACCGTCGACAAGGCTTCGCCCGACCTGACCATGGTTGTGCACTTGACCTCACCGGACAAGCGCTACGACATGCTCTACCTGTCCAACTACGCGATCCTCAACATCAAGGATGAGCTCGCTCGCCTCGGTGGTGTCGGTGACGTGCAGTTGTTCGGTATGGGCGACTACTCGTTGCGTGTCTGGCTTGACCCGAACAAGACCGCTTCGCGCAATCTGACCGCGACCGATGTGGTCACCGCGATTCGCGAGCAGAACCGTCAGGTCGCCGCCGGCCAATTGGGCGCTCCTCCTGCGCCGACCGCGCAAAGTTTCCAGCTATCGGTCAACACTCAGGGCCGTCTGGTTTCCGAAGAAGAGTTCGAGAACATCGTCATTCGCGCTGGCGACGACGGTGAGATCACACGCCTGAAAGACATCGCGCGCATCGAACTGGGTTCCAGCCAGTACGCCTTGCGCTCGTTGCTGAACAATCAGCCAGCGGTGGCGATTCCGATCTTCCAGCGTCCAGGCTCCAACGCCATCGACATTTCCAACGAAGTGCGCGGCAAGATGGAAGAGCTGAAGAAAGGCTTCCCGCAGGGCATGGACTACAGCATCGTGTATGACCCGACGATCTTCGTCCGTGGCTCGATCGAGGCAGTGGTTCACACCTTGTTCGAAGCGCTGATCCTCGTGGTGCTGGTGGTGATCCTGTTCCTGCAGACCTGGCGCGCCTCGATCATTCCTTTGGTGGCGGTGCCGGTATCGTTGATCGGTACGTTTGCGGTGATGCACCTGTTCGGTTTCTCGCTCAACGCCCTGTCGCTGTTTGGCCTGGTACTGGCCATCGGTATCGTGGTCGACGACGCCATCGTGGTGGTGGAGAACGTCGAACGGAACATAGAACTCGGACTGACGCCGGTCGAAGCGACCAAACGTGCCATGCGTGAAGTGACCGGGCCGATCGTGGCCACGGCACTGGTGCTGTGTGCGGTGTTCATTCCGGCGGCGTTCATTTCCGGCCTCACCGGGCAGTTCTACAAACAGTTCGCACTGACCATCGCGATCTCGACAGTGATCTCGGCATTCAACTCGCTGACTCTGTCGCCAGCGCTGGCTGCTGTGTTGCTGAAAAGTCACGACGCGCCGAAAGACCGCTTCTCGAAAGTGCTCGACAAGATCTTCGGCGGCTGGCTGTTCCGTCCGTTCAACCGTTTCTTCGACCGCGCCAGCCATGGCTACGTCGGTACCGTGCGCCGGGTCATCCGTAGCAGCGGCATCGCCCTGCTCCTGTATGCAGGTCTGATGGTGCTGACCTTCTTTGGTTTCTCCAGCACGCCGACCGGTTTCGTACCCGGCCAGGACAAGCAATACCTGGTGGCCTTCGCGCAATTGCCGGACGCCGCGAGCCTGGATCGCACCGAAGACGTGATCAAGCGCATGTCCGACCTCGCACTGAAACAGCCAGGCGTGGAAAGCGCCGTAGCGTTCCCGGGCCTGTCGATCAACGGCTTCACCAACAGCCCGAACGCCGGCATCGTCTTCGTCACCCTGAAACCGTTCGACGAGCGTAAAGACCCGAGCATGTCCGCCGGCGCGATTGCCGGCGCCTTGAACGGCCAGTACGCGAACATTCAGGAAGCGTACATGGCGATCTTCCCGCCACCGCCGGTACAAGGTCTGGGCACCATTGGTGGTTTCCGCCTGCAAATCGAAGACCGGGGCAACCTCGGCTACGACGAGCTGTACAAAGAAACCATGAACATCATCAACAAAAGCCACAACGTCCCGGAACTGGCCGGCCTGTTCACCAGCTACACCGTGAACGTGCCGCAAGTCGATGCTGCTATCGACCGTGAAAAAGCCAAGACCCACGGCGTGGCCGTCAGCGACATCTTCGACACCCTGCAGATTTACCTGGGTTCGCTGTATGCCAACGACTTCAACCGCTTCGGGCGCACCTATCAGGTCAACGTTCAGGCCGAACAGCAGTTCCGTCTCGAATCCGACCAGATCGGTCAGCTGAAAGTGCGCAACAACAAAGGCGAAATGATCCCGCTGGCGACCTTCATCAAGGTCAGCGACACCTCGGGGCCGGACCGCGTGATGCACTACAACGGCTTCATCACCGCTGAAATCAACGGTGCCGCAGCCCCGGGCTACAGCTCTGGCCAGGCCGAAAAAGCCATCGAGAAACTGCTCAAGGAAGAACTTCCGAACGGCATGACCTACGAATGGACCGACCTGACCTACCAGCAGATTTTGTCTGGCAACACCGCGCTGTTCGTGTTCCCGCCTTGCGTACTGCTGGCGTTCCTGGTGCTCGCCGCACAATACGAAAGCTGGAGCCTGCCACTGGCGGTAATCCTGATCGTACCGATGACCCTGCTGTCGGCCATCACCGGTGTGATCATCTCCGGCGGTGACAACAACATCTTCACCCAGATCGGCTTGATCGTACTGGTGGGACTTGCCTGTAAAAACGCGATTCTGATCGTCGAGTTCGCCAAGGACAAACAGGAAGAAGGCCTCGACCCGCTCGCAGCGGTACTGGAAGCTTGCCGCCTGCGTCTGCGGCCGATCCTGATGACCTCCTTCGCGTTCATCATGGGTGTGGTGCCACTGGTGTTCTCCAGCGGTGCCGGTGCCGAGATGCGTCACGCCATGGGTGTGGCGGTGTTCTCCGGGATGCTCGGCGTAACCTTCTTCGGCCTGCTGCTGACGCCCGTGTTTTACGTGCTGATCCGTAACTTTGTCGAACGCGGCGAGCAGCGCAAAGCAGCCAAAGCTCTGAAACTGGAGGCGCAACAATGAGTCTGAAAGTCTTCCTGCCGAGTCTACTGGTGCTGGCCCTCAGCGCCTGCGCCGTCGGCCCCGACTACAAGACCCCAGCCACGGAGGCGGCGAATATCACGACCGCCACCGACGGCGCCGCCGGGCAAAAGAACTTCGACCGTTCGAAATTCGAAGGCATCTGGTGGCAGCAATTCGACGATCCGACCCTGAACCAGTTGGTGAGCCAGTCGCTGCAAGGCAACCGTGAACTGCGCGTGGCGTTCGCCCGCTGGAAAGCCGCTCGAGCGATCCGCGACGACGCCAGCAACGACGCGATGCCGACCATCACCAGCCGCGCCAGCAGCGACTTGGGCAAGGGCCAGATTCCCGGCCAGACCACCGACCGGGTCAATAGCGAACGCTATGACCTCGGCCTGGACATGGCCTGGGAACTCGATCTGTTCAGCCGCATCCAGCGCAATCTGGAAGCCAGCGATGCCGACCAGCAGGCCGCCGAAGCTGATCTGTATCAGCTGCAAGTCACCATGATTGCCGAACTGGTCGACGCCTACGGTCAACTGCGCGGTGCCCAGCTGCGGGAAAAAATCGCCGTAGCCAACCTCAACAACCAGCAGGAATCACGCAAGATCACCATCAGCCTGCGTGACGCCGGTGTCGGCGATCAGCTCGATGTCGAGCGCGCCGATGCGCGTCTGGCCAACGTTGAAGCCACCGTGCCGCAGTTGCAGGCGGAACAGGTGCGGCAGAAGAACCGTATTGCCACCCTGCTCGGTGAGCGCCCGGACAAACTGACCGTCGACCTGAGCCCGAAAGATCTGCCGGCCATCGCCAAGGCGCTGCCGATCGGTGATCCGGGTGAGCTGCTGCAACGTCGCCCGGACATCCTCAGCGCCGAGCGGCAACTGGCCTCGGCCACTGCGCGCATCGGCGTGGCCAAAGCCGACCTGTTCCCCCGGGTCAGCCTCAGCGGCTTCCTCGGTTGGACCGCCGGACGAGGCTCGCAGATCGGTTCCTCGGCGGCCAACGCCTGGGCGCTCGGCCCGAGCATTACCTGGGCTGCGTTTGACCTCGGTAGCGTCCGTGCCCGTTTGCGCGGCGCCGATGCCGATGCCGAAGGCGCCCTGGCCAACTACGAGCAACAGGTGCTGCTGGCTCTGGAAGAATCGGAAAACACCTTCAGCGATTACGGCAAACGTCAGCAACGTTTGATCTCGCTGATTCGTCAGAGCGAGTCGAGTCGCAAGGCTGCCGATCTGGCGGAAATTCGCTACCGCGAAGGCACCACCGACTTCCTCGTCTTGCTCGACGCCCAACGCGAGCGCCTGAATGCCGAAGACAGTCAGGCCCAGGCCGAAGTCGAGTTGTATCGCGGCATTGTCGCGATCTACAAGGCCCTCGGCGGTGGCTGGCAACCGGAGACGGTCGCCAGCAAGTAAAGGTTGTTAAAGAGCTCCTTTGGTTGGCCGCAACCAACCAATTTCTTTGCCCCGCGTATCATTCGGTCGCGGGGTTTTTTTTGCCACTGAATCACCAATCCCGTGTAGGAGCTGTCGAGTGCAACGAGGCTGCGATCCTTGATGGGAATGTAGCCGGGGACGCTCTGCGTCCCAAGATCAAAAGATCGCAGCCTCGTTGCACTCGACAGCTCCTACAGGGGGATCAGGGTTCCAGGACGGTGACGGTGGCGGTTGTCCCGGCGCGCAAGCGATTCTTTCCGGCAAAATCACCGTCGATGCCAATGCGTACCGGCACACGTTGCGCCAGTTTCACCCAGGTGTAACTCGGGTTGATGTTGGCCAGCAGTCGACTCCCCGGTGCGTTCTCGCGGTCGGCAATGGCGAAGGCGATGCTTTCTACCGTGCCGCCGAAACGCTCACCGCTCATCAACTGAATGCGCACCCGGTCACCCTCTTCGATTCGCGGCAACTTGGTTTCTTCGAAATAACCGCTGACGTAAAACGAATCGCTGTCGACCAAAGCCAGCAGTGCCCCACCCGCCTGCGCATAGTCACCCTGGCGGGTCAGCAGGTTGGTCACGTAACCGCTCACTGGCGATTCGACGCGGGTACGCTGCAAGTCCAGTTCGGCTTGAGTCAGCGCGGCAATCGCCAACTGCACGTTGGCTTCGGCCAGCCCAAGGTTGGCCTGATTGCGCAACAGATCCGCCTGTGCAACCGCCACGTCGGTGCTGGATTTCTCCCACTCCTCCCCGGAAATCGCAAAGCCCTGCTTCAGGGTACGTCGGCGGCGCTCCTCGCTCTGGCGCTGTTTGAGCAACGCTTCACTGGCGACGATCGCCGCTTGCGATTGCCCCAGCGAAGCCTTGGACACTTCCACCGAACGCCGGGCATGTTCGACCGCCAGTTGATAGCGCGCCGGATCGATCTCCAGCAACAACTGGCCCTTGTCGACATGCTGGTTATCCTGCACCGCCAGTTTGACGATCCGCCCCGAGACATCCGCCGACAGCGTCACCACATCCGCCCTCACCCGGGCATCCCGTGTCCACGGCGCACGGGTGTAATACTCCCAGGCGAACCAGCCGAGGACGATCGCCAGGATCACCACCGCCACGGTCATCATTCGTGCAACTAGTGCTTTCAAGACATCAGGCTCCCATCAACAGAATCAGCGTGGCACAGACACAGGCGTAAAGAGCGCCCTCGAACAGCGCTTCGTGCCAGACCAGCCGCAGCACACCGAGGCGCCGCAGGCACCAGTCCAACAACATGAAAATCGGGATCGCCAGTAACAGTGCCTGGGCAATCGGCGGCAGATAAACCCCGCCAATTTCGAAATCAATGGGCAAGTTGCGGTTCTCCTTGCAGAACTTGAGGTTGCAAATGTTCGCCGTGGCGCTCGAGGAACGACACCACAATCAGCAGCACCACACGCATGCGAAACACCGACCATAAATGTTCATGACTGGCGGCATGCAGCTCGTCCAGCTCATCTCCGAGTTGATGCAACGTGGCCAGCAGCGCTGGGAGTTGCACATCATCGCGTCCGGCAACCAGGCGACCGGTCTTGCGTAACGCCGATGCCAGGCGCTGGCTGAACGCTTCGGTGAGCAACCCATTGTTCAAGGCCTGCTGCCGCAATTGATGCATCGCCACGCCCAAGGCCACGCATGCCAGACTGATTTCATACAGACGCTGCATGGCGCGATCGTTCGCCGCTGGCAGCAGGCCGAGCATGCTGGTCAGGCGATCGGTCATCCGACTCTCGAAGGCGAATTGTTGTTCATCGGTCGCCGGCATTTTGCTCAGTTGATACACCTGCTCCCGCGCTTCGCTGTACAAGCGCCGAATGCGCAAGTCCGGACGGAACGGAAAGATCAGTGAGTAGACGATCAGAGCCAGCATCGCTGCACTGACGTAGGCGCCGGCGAATTCGAACCATTGGATCGCCGTGTTCTGCCCTGTGCCGACGTTCTGCGGTCCGAGCATGAGGAAACTGGACAGGCCAAGGCCCATGCCGATACCGGCGGTGGCCGGACTGGAAATACCCACGGCAATGGCGTACAGCAGCGGCGCCAGCAGCAAGGCGAGCAGCTCGAAATCACTGATCGCCGGCACCAGCATGAATTGATAGAACGCCGACACCACCAGCGCCAGGCCCAAGCCACGGGCATAGCTTTGCGCGGCCATCAGCGGACGCGGGAAAGTCGCCATCAGCGAGCAGAGAATCCCCACCAGAATCATCCCGCCACGCGCGCCATCCCACGCCGTTTCAATCCAGATCAACCCGCTGACCAACAGCGCGATAAAGGCGCGAATGGCGTTCATCGAGGCCAAAGTAAAATCCAGATGCAGCGGACTGCTCTGGCCGCGGTAGAGGCAACTGGCGGGGCGGCCTTCCTGAATGCCGTCGCTCAGTTCGAGAATCTGCTCCAGTTGCTGCAGTAGCCGCGCCTGCTCCCAGCGTAACGCCCAGGCCAGTGAGCGCAGGGTCGCGCTCATGTTCTCGGTCTGCTGCTCAGCCTTGTACGCCAAGGCTTCGAACTGTTGCTGCAAAGTGACGAAGCGCTGCCGATCCGCGCCAGACAGCGCGCGGCCCTGTTGCGCCAGCTGTTCAAGTAATGCCAGTTCCTCGGCCCGCAGTTGCTGAACCTCCACCGGCAGATCGCCCTCCCAGCGTTCGATGAGCAATTCGCGCTGATGACGCAGCGCGGTGAGCCGCGAAGTGAGCAGCATCAGTTGATTGCCCAGCAGCAATACCAGGTTGTCGGCACTGCGCAAACGTGGCGCATCGAAATACAAATGACGTCGCAAACCTTCCAGCGCGCTGATTTCACCGAGCAGTTGCATCTGCCGACGCTGGAAATCGGCTTCGCTTTCTTCCGTGCGAAGCACTTCGGCGGCGTGGCTGGCCGCCAGTTTGATGACCTGATCGATTTTGGCGAAATAACCTTTGGCCACGGCTTCCGGGCGCGCCGTGAGCAAACTGACCACGCAGACACAGGCCACCGCCAGCAACGTTTCGGTGACACGGGTGACCGCCAGCAGAAACGTGCCGTCCTGATCCGGAATCGCCAGCAACGCCACCACCACAGCGGTGTAACCACTGAGCACGAATGCCTGGGAGCTGGTGTATCGCAACAGCGTGCCGCCCGCCGTGCACAGCGCCAGCCACAACGCCAACGTGGTGATGAACGGCAGCGGCGCCTGAGGAAAAATCGCCATGATCAGCACCGCCACCGCCGCACCCACTGTGGTGCCGATCACCTGGCCGAAACTACGCGCCAGTGCCATCCCTGCCAGTGGCTGGCTGACGATCACCACGGCCATGATCGACCACTTCGGCTGTTCGAGATCAAAAATGAACGCCAGATAAAGGGTCAACAGCCCGGCGGCAATGGTCCGCAGGGCAAACAGCAAAACAGCCTGACCGGGATGGATCAAAGCCTTGAAAAAGGTGAACAGCGCTGACATGGGCACACTCTTTAAAACGACTTCTGCAAGCGTAGACACTGCCACAAAAGCCTGACGGATTTCACAGTCGACACGTGTCGTAGGACGATTCGCCGGCAAGGGTTTGACTCGTGCGCCAAGCTGACCGAAGCTTGCCGCTCTGCTCAAGTTCGAAGCTTTCGGAAACCCGCATGACTCAGTCCCGCCGTAACCTGCTGATCGGCCTAGGCCTCGTACTGATCCTCGGCGTCGTCTGGCTGTCCTGGCGCAGCAGCACACCGACCATCCCCGATGCTATCAAACACGGCTACAGCGAAGCGCTGAACGCCGCACGCACCGGTGAACCCGGAGCGGCGCGCCAGTTGTACCAGCAATTGGGCCGCCCGGACATCTCGGTCAAGCGCCGGGTCTGGCTGCATGGCGAGCTGCCCAACTACCCCAGCCCGCAGGCGTTGAAACTGGCTGACATCGACTTGCATCACGAAGCGCCGCAAGTGCGCGTCGCAGCGGTCAAAAGCATCGTCGGTCTGGTGCCCGGCGGGCAACGCAGCTTGTTGCTTGGGCCGTTGCTCGACGATGAAGAACAAACTGTCCGTTTTGCCGCGATCAACGCCCTGCTCGGCCTGACCCCGGACGAGCTCGGCCTGTATTTCGCACCGCTACAGCAGGCTATCGACGGCTGGCAACAGACCTTGGAAAGCCAGCCGGAAAGCGCTGCCAACTACGCACAATTGGCACGTCTTTATATCCATAACGCCGAATACAAACAGGCCCAACAGGCGTTGGACAATACGTTGCGCCTGGAACCGGGCAACCTGCCGGCGCTGGTCATGCAGATCGATGTGCTCGACCGCCAGGGCCAGAGCGATGCCGCTCGCCAGTTGCTCGCCCGCCAACTCAAGGCGCAGCCTGATTCGGCCTATCTGCAACATGCCCTCGGCCTGTGGCTGCTGCACCACGGCCAGCGCGAATACGCCCTGCTCGGCCTGTCCAAAGCGGTCGAACTGGAGCCGGACAACAAGGATTATCGCTACGATCTCGCCACTACCCTGCACAGCGCGGAAGAACTGGAGGCAGCGCAGAAACAATTGCAGGAGATCGTTCAGCGCCACCCCGCCGACCGCAAGGCGCGAGTGCTGTTGATCAACTATTGGAAGGAAAGCGGCCAATTGCAGAATGTGCAGATCCTGCTGGCGCAACTGGAGCAGCTCAATCCGGATGACCCGGCCCTGCAACAAGGTCTTTAATCAAGGTACAGCGGGTGCAATCAACCACCTGTCGAAAGAAAAAGCGGAACCGTGAACATGCCCTGAGGTCAAGTTACTCAGGCGGCTCACTTAAGCCAGCCGCCGGTTACCCTAGTCATAAGAGGGCGTTTTTTGACTACATCAAACGAGTTGATCAGTGCGAAAGCTGCCGTCGGCATCGCGGGCCTGGATGACATCCTCGCCGGTGGCCTGTCTCGCGGACACGTGTTTTTGCTTGAGGGTGAACCCGGGACCGGCAAAACCACGGTAGCTCTGCATTTCCTCCGCGCCGGTGCGCTGGCCGGGGAACGCTGCCTGTACATCACTCTCTCGGAAACCGAGAAAGAACTGCGTCAAGGCGCACTCTCCCATGGCTGGGAGCTGAACGAGAACATCAAGATCTTCGAGCTGACGCCGCCGGAAAGCCTGCTTAACGCCGAACATCAGCAAAGCCTGCTGTACTCTTCGGACCTTGAGCTCGGTGAGGCGACCAAGCAGATTTTCGAAGTGGTCGAACGCTTCAAGCCAACCCGCGTAGTGCTCGACAGTCTCTCGGAAATCCGCCTATTGGCGCAGAGTTCCCTGCGCTATCGTCGGCAGATTCTGGCGATCAAGCACTACTTCGTGCGCTACGACGCCACCGTCCTGCTGCTCGACGACCTGACTACCGAGTCTCTCGACAAAACCGTGCACAGTGTCGCCCATGGCGTGATCCGCCTTGAAGAGCTGACGCCAAGCTACGGCGCCGAGCGTCGTCGCGTACGAGTGGTCAAATATCGCGGGCAGAAATACCGTGGTGGTTTCCACGACTTCACCATCATGGGCGACGGCGTCCACGTTTTCCCACGTCTGGTGGCGGCAGAGCATCGCGGCGACTATGCGCGTCTACAGCTGTCCAGCGGCATCGCGCAAATGGACGCCCTGCTCGGCGGCGGCATCGAGACCGGCTCCAGCGCGCTGATCCTCGGCCCGGCCGGTACCGGCAAATCGCTGATCTCGATGATCTTCGCCGCCGCAGCGGTGGCCCGAGGTGAAAAAGCCGCGCTGTTCATTTTCGATGAAGAGCTGGGCCTGCTGTTCGAACGCATGCGTCATCTCGGCATCGACCTGAAAGCCTTACAGGCCACCGGTAATTTGCTGATCGAACAAGTCGACGCCGCCGAATTGTCTCCCGGCGAGTTGTCCCATCGCGTGCGGCGTTGCGTCGATGAGCTGGGTATCAAAACCGTGGTGATCGACAGCATTAACGGCTATCAAGCGGCGATGCCGGAAGAAAACGCGCTGGTGCTGCACATGCATGAGCTGCTGCTGTACTTGAACCGCAAAGGCGCGGCGACTTTCATGACAGTCGCCCAGCACGGTCTGGTGGGCGATATGCAGGCGCCGGTCGATATCACTTACTTGGCCGACACGGTGATTCTGTTGCGCTACTTCGAAGCCCTCGGCAAAGTCCGCCGGGCGATCTCGATTATCAAGAAACGTACCGGCAACCACGAATCGACCATTCGAGAATACCGGATCTCCTCGCGAGGCATGACCATCGGCCAGCCGCTGGAATCCTTCCAGGGCGTGCTGCGTGGCGTGCAGACTTATATGGGAGCGAGCAATCCATTGCTCGAGGATGAAAGCTTGTGACGGTCAACACGCCGTTGGCCGAGCGGGTGCTGGTTCTGGCGCCCATGGGTCGTGACAGCCAGATCGCGTTGATGATTCTCAACGAAGCCGGTTACGGCGGCATGGTGGCGCCGAATCTCGGCGCTCTGTGCACCGAACTGGAGGTCGGTGCCGGGTTGCTGCTGATTGCTGCTGAAGCGTTGCGCGGACCGGAACTCGAAGGGCTTATCGCCTACCTTGACCAGCAGCCCGCGTGGTCGGACATGCCCATCGTACTGCTGACTCAGCATGGCGGCGATGAACAAGGGCCGCCGTCGCGCCTTAGCACTCTGCTCGGCAACGTGACTTTTCTCGAGCGCCCCTTCCATCCCGCGACGCTGGTCAGTCTGGTCTCTGCTGCCCTGCGTGGAAGGCGACGACAATATGAAGCGCGTGATCGGCTGATCGACCTGAGTGAAAGCGAACGACGCCTGCAATCGACTCTGGAAACCCTCGAACAACAGGTCGAAGAGCGCACCGCACAGCTTCGCCACAACGAAGAAGCGCTGCGCCAATCGCAGAAAATGGAAGCGGTCGGCCAACTCACTGGCGGCATCGCTCACGACTTCAACAACATGCTCACCGGCATCATTGGTAGCCTGGAACTGCTGCGCCGACGTCTGGCCCGGGGCCGCACCGAAGACCTCGACAGTCTGATCGATCTAGGCGTGACCTCCGCCAACCGCGCCGCCGGCCTGACTCACCGCTTGTTGGCGTTCTCGCGTCGGCAATCCCTCGACCCGAAAGCCGTGCAAATGAACACGCTGGTGCTGTCGATGGGCGAGCTGCTGCAACGCAGCCTCAATGAAAGCATTCATCTGGAAATGCGCCT
>Ga0157369_10008526_pt1 | contig 11755 bp, 13 predicted proteins | sample C25metaG_FD_113461 | JGI IMG/M metagenome (GOLD analysis project Ga0157369, IMG submission 113461) | Corn rhizosphere microbial communities from Kellogg Biological Station, Michigan, USA - C2-5 metaG | ecosystem: Host-associated > Plants > Roots > Rhizosphere > Soil | place: USA: Michigan... | reverse complement strand
GCGGAGCGGCTTTGGACGCCGCTCGCGCAGCGCGAACAGGCGTGCGCGCAGCTCCTCGTCCAGCTCGCCACGCAGCACGAACCGGCCGTCCTCGAACGGCTGCAACAGCTCCTCGGGCGCGCCCTCGCCGGACGCCCAGCTGAACGTCAGCCCCTCCACCCCGTCGGTGTCCGCATCCTGCGCCGACGCGAAACCACCGCCTTCGAGCGCGAGTTCCCGCAGGACGTAGTCGATCGTCCGGTCGGCGACGAGGCGGTAGCGCTCGTCGCCGAAGCGGCTCGCGGCGTGGAGATAGACCGAGGCGAGCAACGCGTTGTCGTAGAGCATCTTCTCGAAGTGCGGGACGAGCCAGCGGTCGTCGACCGAGTAGCGGTGGAACCCGCCGCCGACCAGGTCGTGCATGCCGCCGAGCGCCATACCGTCGAGCGTGCGCCGGGTCATCTCAGCCTCACCGCGCCGCAGCAGGAACTCGAGCACGGGAGCCGGCGGGAACTTGGGTGCACCGCCCCAAGCGCCCCACTCGGCATCGAACGTCTCGCCCAGTTTCTGCTGCGCTTCCTCGAGCAGCGGCGCGGAGAGCGGGTCCGCCGACCCCTGGAGTTGGGCGCCTGCGCGGATGTGCTCGGCAAGCTCGCCGCCGGATCGTTCGATCTCGTCGCGCCGATCCCGCCACGCTTCACCGATCGCCAGCAGCACCTGCTTGAACGACGGCAACCCATGTCGCGGCTCCGGTGGGAAGTACGTGCCGCCGAAGAACGGCTCGCCGCCCGGCGTCAGGAACACGGTCATCGGCCAGCCGCCGCTGCCCGTGAGCGAGACGACCGCGTCCATGTAGATCGAGTCGAGGTCGGGACGCTCCTCGCGGTCGACCTTGATGCAGACGAACCGCTCATTCATCACCGACGCGGTGAGCGCGTCCTCGAACGACTCGCGCTCCATCACGTGGCACCAGTGGCAGGCCGCATACCCGATCGAGAGCAGGATCGGCCGGTCCTCGTCGCGTGCACGGGCCAGCGCCTCCTCGCCCCACGCATACCAGTCGACCGGATTCGACGCGTGCTGCAGCAGGTAGGGCGACGTCTCCTGGGCAAGGCGGTTCACACGCTCACGGTAGACATCTCCCGGCGGGCCATGCCCGCAAGACACGTCACCAGGTTACGGCGGTTCACGCACTCCACCCGTGCGGCACGACGACGACGGGCACGCGGGCGACTCCGACGAGGTCGGACGAGACGCTGCCGAGGAAGGCGGCCCGGAAGGCGCCGCGCCCGCGCGATCCGACGACGATCAGCTCCGCTTGTTCCTCGTCGGCGAGATCAGCCAGCCGCTCGGCCGGGAAGCCGGCGGTGACGCGCTGCTCGGTGCGCATACGTTGGGCCTCGGTCAGCGCCGACGCGGCGAGCGTCTCCTCGAGCAGGCGTTCTGCGGCATCGACGTCGATGCCTCGCTGGGCTGCGAGCAGCGGCACCGTACCGCCGCCGAGGCCCATCGGCGAGCTGTAGTTCGGCGGGATGACATGCGTCGCCAGCAGACGTTTGCCCAGACGCTCGGCCAGCCCGGCGGCAACCCGCAACGCCGCCTGAGAGTCGGCTGAGCCGTCCACCCCGCAGATGATCGAACCGGTCATGTCTCCTCCTTCGTCGGCGTGTCGGAGGAAGCGTGTCCCAGGCGGGAAGCGGCCGCCATCGGGCCGCGGCCCCATCTCTTCGACGTCTCAGGGCTGGATCAGCCCGCGGCGGATCGCGTACCGGGTGAGCTCGACCCGGTCGCTCATCCCGAGCTTGTCGAGGATGTTCGCGCGGTGGCGCTCGACCGTCTTGATGCTGATCACGAGCTCCTTGGCGATCTCCTTCGACGCGCGCGCCTCGGCGATCAGCTTCAGCACCTGCAGCTCACGTGGCGTCAGGATGTCGAACTGGTCGTCCGGCTTGCCGCGATCGATGTAGTCGCGCACCAGCGTCGTGACGGCCGACGGATAGAGAAACGACTGGCCGCGCATCGTCTGCCGGCACGCCTCGACGATGTCCTGGTCGGCGTCCGACTTGAGCACGTAGCCGGACGCGCCCGCACGCAGCGACTCGTAGAGGAACTGTTCGTTGTCGTACATCGAGAGCATCAGCACCTTCGTCTCGGGCAGGCGCTTGCGGAGCTCGGTCGCCGCCTGGATCCCTGTCATGCGCGGCATGCTGACGTCGAGAATCGCGAGGTCGACGCGGTTGGCAAGGGCAAGCTCGACAGCCTCGACGCCGTCCGCGGCTTCGGCGACAACCTCGAGGTCGGGCTGCGCGTCGAGCACCTTCCGCAGGCCCGAGCGGACGATCGGATGGTCGTCGGCGACCAGGACCCGCGTGACCAGTGGGACCGGCATCAGCCGGCGCCTTCCGCCGGCACTTCGAGACGCACCTCGAGCCCGCCGCCGCGGCCCGCCTTGATTGCAAGCACGCCGCCGACGAGCAGCGCACGCTCGCGCATCCCGCGCATACCGCCGCCATTTGCCGGCTCGGCTCCATCGAGGCCGCGTCCGTCGTCCGCCAGGCGCAGAGTGACGCTCGACGGCCCGGCTTCCAGGACGAGCTCGACGTTGCGCGCACCCGAATGGCGCGCGATGTTCGTCAGGCCCTCTTGCGCGACGCGGTAGACCGCGAGCTCGGCCTCGTCCGAGAGCGGGGGCAGATCGGCGTCGAAGCGGCGCTCCACCTTGATCCCACTGACGTCGGCGAAGTTCGTCGAGAGGGCGGTGAGCGCGCTCACGAGGCCGAGTTGCTCGAGCATCTCGGGCCGCAGCTCGCGTGCGATCCGCCGAACCTCGTCCAGCGCGCCACGCACCGTCTCCTTCGTCTCGTCGAGCTCGAGACGCACCTGCTCGGGCGCACGCTTCGCCAGCGCATCCAGCTGCAACAGCACGCCGGTCAGCACCTGTCCCACCTCATCGTGCAGGCCGCGCGCGATGCGCAGCCGCTCCGCCTCCTGCGCGGCGAGCACCCGCCGCCCGCTGGCGCGACGCTCGGTCTCGAGCCGGCCGAGCATCTGGTTGAACGAGCGAACGAGCGTGGCCACCTCCGCGCCGCCCGTCTCGGCCAGACGCTGGCCGGGACGCAACAGATCGACCGTCCCCATCCGGCCGACGAGCCGCTCGAGCGGCGCAAAAACCGGCCTGAGCAGGAGAAAGTTCAACGCAAGCATCAGGCCGAGCGCAACCACGAGATCGGCCACCTCGACGAGAGCGATCGAGGCGTGGATCGTCACGGGCGTCAGAGCGAGCAGCAGCGTGGCCGCCGCCAGCAGCGCCGCGTTGATGACGAAGACCCGCCAGAGCAGCGGTAGCCGTGAGAACCTCATGTACCTCCAGCGAAGTTAGACGATCGAAGGCTCCACCTCCATCGTCGCCAGGCGGCGCTCGCTGCGCTTGCGGGTCTGGGGCGGAGCGACGACCACGGGGGCCGGCGTCGCCACCTCGAGCTCTTGCGCGGTCAGGCAACGGAGCTGACGGCCGCGCAGGCCGTGCTTTCGCGAGCCGAGCACGATCAGATCAGCACCCTCCTCGGCCGCGATCTGCGCCAGCCGCTCCGACACGCGGCCGAGCACGATCCGGAACTCGGCCTGTGGCGAGACCTCCCGCAGCAGGGTGCTGACGGCCTGTGCCGCGCCTTGTTGCTTCTGCCGGCCGGTGACGCTGTCTTCGCTGCCGTGCGGCAGGTCGATCACGTGCGCGAACACGAGCCGCAGCCCGAGTCGCTCGCTGAGCGCCGTCGCCATCTGCGCCGCCGCCCTCCCGTCCTCAGTGTCTGTGACACCGCAGAGAATCGTTCCGCTCATCCCAGCCTCCTCGGTCTCGTTTGGTCCTAGCCCAGAGTCGCGGCGCCACAGGGGCGGCGCCATGGGCTCGTGACCTCATTTCGATCGTCGATCGAGCGCGACGAAAGATGGGTTCACGACCCGATACCCGGGCGCGCCGCGCTCGTCCAGGCTGCCCGGACAGACATCGAAACCGGGAGGAGCCATGAGCAGCATCGCAGCGTTCAAGCCCAAGGCGCTCAGCACGACCGTGATCACGCGTGAGGGCCTGGCACGTTTGGAAGCAGAGCTGGAGCATCTGCTGACAGCCGGCCGGAATGAGATCGCCGAGCGGCTTCGCCACGCGCTGTCGACCGACGCGAACGCCGCGGAGAACGCCGACCTGAATCAGGCGCGCGACGAGCAGGCTCAGCTCGAGCGGCGGATCGCGATCCTCGAGGAGCGGATCCGGTCGGCAGAGCCGGTCGACCCGGATGCCTTCAACGGCGTGGTCGACGTGGGCGAACGTGTACGCCTGCGCGATCTCGAGACCGGGCAACGGCTCTCGTACGACCTCGTCGGCTCGCTCGAGTCGGACGTCTTCGCGGGCCGCGTCTCGAGCTCTTCGCCGCTCGGCCGCGCGTTGATCGGCCTCCGCAAGGGAGAGGTCGCGGTCGTCGACGCCCCGCGAGGTCGCCGCCGCCTCAAGGTCCTCGCAATCGAGACGTCGCTGCCGGCGAGCGGCTAGATGGTCGATCGGCGACGGCCACTCGATCTCAGCTGCACGAGCTGCGGCTACGGCGCCGTCAGCCGCACGCCGCCGGAACGGTGCCCCATGTGCAGCGCGGAAGCTGCCTGGGCGCATGTCGCATGGAGCCCGTTCCGGCGTGCCGCACGCCGGCTCACCGACGCAAGCGGCGCACGCCCTCGATCGAGAGCGTGACGGCGCCGGCGACCCCGAAGGCCAGCAGCAGCGCGGCCCAGGCATGGTCGTGGAAGAAGCGGCCGCCGAAGTAGCCGAGCACCGACCCGTACGCCGCCCAGCTGAGCGCCGCGACGGCGTCGAACGCCGCAAAGCGCGCATACGGATAGTGCGTCAACCCTGCGGTGAAGGTCGCCGCGGTGCGGCCGCCGGGCACGTAGCGCGCGGCGATCACGACCGTTCCGCCACGCTCGTCGAGCTGCCGCGTTGCCCAGTCGAGCGCGCGGCGCGACCGGTCACCGCGCAGGAACCGCTCCTGCGCGGGCCGCCCGACGAACCGGCCGAGCGCGTACGAGATTCCGTCGCCCGCGAACGCACCGGTGGCCCCGGCGGCGATCACCCAGCCGAGCTGGAGATCGCCGACGACGCAGAGCAGGCCCGCGACGATCAGACCCGTCTCGCTCGGAAATGCGGGGAAGACACCATCGCCGAGCGCGAGCGCGAGCACGATCAGATAGGCCTCCGGTGGCTGCGACAGGATGTCGTAGAGCGACCCGAACATCGCTACTTCGGGCGCGCGCGCTCATGGCCAGCGAGCGGCGCGGTAGACGGAGCCCTCGAGCCGCCGGCCGAGCAACTGCTCGAGCCACTGCGAGACCTCGATCAGCGCGTCGAGGTCGACGCCCGTGCGAACGCCGTCGCGCTCGAGTTGCCAGACGAGGTCCTCCGTCGCGATGTTGCCGGTCGCGTCGGGCGAGAACGGACAGCCGCCGAGCCCGCCGACCGACGCGTCCAGCACCGTCGCGCCGCCATCCAGGGCGGCCCATGCGCCGGCGTAGCCGGTGTTGCGCGTGTTGTGTAGATGTGCGCCCACCGGCTTACCGAGAATCGAGATGCGCTCCACGAGCCGGCGCACAGGGTGCGGCGTCGCGACGCCGATCGTGTCGGCGAGCACGAGCTCGTCGGCATCGGCGAGCCGCTCGCACAGGTCGGCGACCGCGCCCGGGTCGACCTCTCCCTCGAACGGGCAGCCCCAGGCGCACGAGATCGTCACGGTCGCCGGGACCGGCGACGGCCGGTTGCTTGCCAGGATCTCCTGGACACGCGTGACCGCCTCCTCGAGCGACGCGTTGGCGTTGCGCCGGTTGAACTCATCCGTCGCAGCGAGCGTGCAGTTGAGGCGGTCGAGCCTCGCGGCCACGAAACGTTCGTGCCCTCGCTCGTTGAGCACGAGACCCGACAGCTCTGCTGCGCCCCGGACCGCACCGGCGACGACCTCGGCCGCGCCCGCCATCTGCGGGACGCGGTCGTCGCGCACGAACGACACCGCCTCGATGCGCGCCAGGCCGGCCGATGCGAGTCGCGAGATCAGCTCCGCACGCACCGCCGGTGCCAGCACGCCGGGCTCGTTCTGCAACCCGTCGCGCGGCCCCACGTCGCAGACGGTGACAGTTCTCATGTTCATCAGGCGACTGCAGCGGCCGGCAACTGCGCGGGCATCGTCAGCTCCACGGTGTTGGGCGGCCGTGCGGGGAGCATCGCGACGACCAGCGTGGTGACGCCGACGCCGATCCACTGCGTCGCAGTCAGGCGCGCGCCAAAGGCGACATACCCGACGATCGCTGCCGTCACGGGAAATGCGAGCTCGGCGATCGTCGCGGCGATCGCGGGCGTGTTCCGCAGGCCGAAGTAGTAGAGGCTCAGCGCGATCGTGCCGGTGACGAGCGCGAGCACCGCAATCCACAGCGAGTCGTGCGCCGACGAGAACGCCGGATCGCCCAGCACGAGCAGGGCAATCGCCGAGGCCGGCAGCCCGAACGCGAACCGAAGCGTCGTCACCTGCTGGAACGGTAGAACCCGCGCGAGGTAGCGGCCGAACACCGTTCCGAGAGCCCAGAGCACCGCGGCGGCGAGTGCGTAGAGCGACGGCAGCAGGGTGCCGTGCGCACCGATGTGCAGCGGGCTCGGGAATGCCATCAACCAGGTCGCGCCGAGCGCCGGCAGCAGATACCAGGCGAACCGCCGACGTGCCTTCTCGCCGAGCACGATGCGCGCGGCGATCACGACGACGATCGGCTGCACCTTCTGAATCACCACCGGGGTCACGGGGTCGCCGTCAACGAAAACCTGCGTGAAGAGGATCGTCGCGACCGCGGATGCGCCGGCGCCGACGATCGCCGCCGCTGCGAGATACCGCCACCCGAGCCGCCGAACCGCGCGCAGCGACGGGAGCAGAAACGGGAGCACGGTGAGGACGAGCACGACGTGCTCGCCAAAGACGATCGTCGACACGCCGGTCGAGTGTGCAAGCGGCCGCCGGAACAGCGCATCGAGTCCCCAAAGCGCGGCTGCGAACGCGACGAGCGCGGTGGCCGCAGGCCGCGTGCGAAGGAACGCCAGCATCAGCTCAGATTACTCAGCCGTCGATGCCGTGGTCGAGCACCCGTTCCGGGCGGATACGGACGATCACGCGATCGACGGGAGTGGCGAAGTCGTCCCCCGTGTACCGCAGCGAGAGCTCGTTGATGTGCTCGGCCGCACCCGTTTCGTCGAGCGTCGCCGTCCCCTCCACCTCGAAGTACACATACGGATCGTCGTTGTCCCAGACACTGATGCTGAGGCGTGGGTTGTCGCGCAGGTTACGGCCCTTCGCACGCGCGTTCGTGGTGTTGAAGACGACGTTCTCGCCGTCCCAGTCGACCCACACGACGCTCGTCTGCGGGCGCCCGTCGCCCGCAACGGTCGCCACCACGCCGAAGTGCTTCCCCGCCCGCAGGACTGCCGCCTGTTTGTCCGTGATCGTCGCCATTGCTCGCGTCCTTTCCATCGGTGCCAAGGCTTGACTCTGAGGAGAACGCACGCCGAGGCGCGCTTCATTCCGTCTCTACCTCGACTGGACGTAGATATGCACGCCGAGCGGCACGAAGTAGTCGTTGATCCGACCCGACGACGCGCTCACCGTGCGCTTCTCACCGAAGGCCCTCACCACGCCGTTCGCGAAGCGAGGGACGTGCATCTGAGCCGTGATCGGCGACCGCTCGGTGTTGACGGCAACCAGATAGGTCGTGTTCCCCGCCGTGCGGGCGAGCACCTTGACGGCGGAGCTGTTGACGCCCGAGGCGACCGTGGTGCCCGTGAGCGCGGGCCGGAGCGCGGCGATCAGGCTGTTGATCCTCGACATCTCGTGCTGCAGCGACGGCAACACGTCGAAAGCGCGATGCCCGGGCGACCAGGTGTGCGTGAAATAGCCGATTCCGCGCGCACCGCCGGCGATCGCCAGCCAGACTTCGGCGCGCAGCTCGGCGGGAGTCATCGCGAAGCCGCCGCAGTAGGTCGGTTTGATCGGGCCGGTCTCGATCCACTGGAATGTCGGCATCCGCCCCGCGAACGCGTCGAACGCCCGCTGCGCCTTGTAGACGACGGACAGGTCGGTGTTGCAGTGGCTCAGCGGGTAGAGGTCGAACCCGGCCACGTCCGCAAGCCGCGCGAACTTCGCGTACTCGCCCTTCGGGATCGTCGCGTGGCTGGTCGGAGTCGGATAAAAGCCCGCACCGGTGGTGACGAAGCTGAGCAGACCGTCGCTGCTGCCACGGCGAAACGGATAGGTGCGCGCGAGCCTCTCCGGCGTCCACCCGTTCCCTTCCGGCTCATCCGGGAAGGTCCAGCCGACGAGCCCGTTCCCTCGCGCTCCTCTCGTGGCGATCGGCAGCACCGCCAGGGCACTCTGCTGAATCTGGTCGAGCTGCGCCTGTGCGCCGGAGCCCGGACAGCTCTCGTTGAGCACGAGGTTGATCCCGAGCGCACGACCATGGGAGATCTCGCCGGGCGAGCACTGGTCGATCAGCATCACCGGGAAGAACGGAGCACCGCGAACGTCGATCCGCTCGCCGGCAACGGATGCCCGGGCGGTCGCAAAGCCTGCCTCCGCGGCCCGGTGGGTGCTCTGGCCGGCCCTCGCAGCCACGAAGCTGGTCGCGACGGCGGAAATGCTGAGCACCGCTGCCGCGGCTGCGAGCGTGCGCGTGGAAATCGAGACCCTCCCGGTGTTTGGGCCGCGCCGCTACCTGCGACGGGCAGTTAAGCCCTGCCCCGTCCGGCTGCCGGCCCAAACATCGGCTGCCGCAAGCCCCACACGGGAGCCAGCGGCAGCCGCGGTCTCGTTACGGAACGATCGTGGGGATGTTCTTGATCTTGCCGCTCACGATCTGCTGCTCGATCTGCTTGACCTTCGCCTCGATCCCGGCCGGGGCCTTCGGCGAGAACTTGCCGAGGCCGACTCCGTGCTTGTCGAGACCGTAGACCGCGTCGGTGCCACCCTTGAAGTGACCCTCCTTCGCGTCCTTGATCGACAGGAAGACAGCGGTGTCGACCCCCTTCAAGGCCGAGGTGAGGATGTGCGGGCCGAGGAACCCCTGGTCGGCGTCGACGCCCACTCCCCAGACGCCCTTCTCCTTCGCGGCGTCGAGCGCACCGAGACCGCAGCCGCCTGCGACCTGGAAGACGACGACCGAGCCGGCCGCGATCTGGTTGAGCGCGATCTCCTTGCACTTTGCCTGGTTCGCGAAGTCCTGCGAGTAGTTGTTGAGTGTCTTGATGCCGGGCACCGCAGCCTTCGCGCCGGCCTGGTATCCGGCGATGTACCGGTCGACCGGCGGCTGCTTCTGACCCCCGACGCTGGAGACGACGTTGGCACCACGGTCCTTCGCAGCGAGGGCGGCGGCATAGCCGGCGAGATAGCCGACCTCCTGCTCCTTGAAGAGGAGCCCTTCGACGTTCTTCAGGTTGCCCTCGTCGGCGTTCGACACGTCGACGATCGCGAACTGCGACTTCGGAAACGTCTTCGCCACCGCCTGCATCGCCTGGATCTCCGTGAAGCCGACGCCGATCACGAGCCCGTAGCCCTGGCGGGCGAGCGCGCTGAGATTGGGGATGTAGTCGGCGGGCGAATCCGACTGCACGACTCGCGTCTGGACGCCGAGGTCGGCCGCTGCCTGCTTCAGCCCCACGTAGGCGAGGTGGTTGAAGCCCCGGTCGTTGAGCCCGCCGGTGTCCGTGACGAGCCCGACCTTGAAGGCCGATGCGGCGGGTGTGGCCGTGGTCGTCGTCGCCTGCGCGGTCGAGATGGACTTCTTCGAGGACGAGCCGCAGCCGGCAGCCACGAGGGCGAGCAGGGCGAGCAGGGCGAGCGCGCTGAGCTTCTTGGGCACGGGCATCTCCGGGATCTCGGGGGTGTCGGTTCCGGGACGGAAGCCGCGACCGATTCTACGTTTCCTTCGCGGCGGTCCGCGCGGTTCAGACTGCGCACACGTCGGCGAGGATGTCGCGCCAGCGGGCGAAGAGCAGCTGGTGCGTCCCCGGGACGACCCGGAGGGTGGCGTTCGGGAGCGCACGGGCGTACTCGTGGCCGATCGATGGTGGGCAGACCGTGTCGGCATCCCCCCACCACAGCGTCACCGGCGCTCGCACGCCGGTCAGCGGGAAGCCCCACGGGCGGCCGAGGTACGCAAGCTCGTACGCGAGCCACAGGCCGCCGTCTCGAAACGACTCGGCGCGTCCGCGCGCGTAGGCAACGTCTGTGAGCGGATCGCCGGTCAGCGGCGGAAGGCGTCGGCCCCACTGTTCGAGACCGCGTGCGGCGAGGCGCGGGGAGAGGCGTGCGAGTCGCATCACCCGGCGCACGTCGCGTGGCAAGGCGAGGACGCCGTCTGGCGGCGGCATCGAGCCGACGAGCGCGACTCGCGTGACGCGGGCCGGTGCCAGAGCGGCAAGCGCGAGCGCGTGCGGGCCGCCCGCTGACCAGCCGATCACCCCGAAACGATCGACCTCGATCGCCCGCAGCGCGGCGCCGGCCCACGCGCCGAGCGTGTGCCGGCGGGCTCCGGGGCCGGAGCGGTCGAATGCCAGCAGCCGCACGCCGAGCGTGGCGGCGATCGAATCGTCGGGATGCCGCGAGAGGCGCGAGTCGCCGCCGCCGTGCAGGTAGACGACCGGCGTGCCGTTCGGGTCGCCGACATCGTCCATAAGGTGAGCGTATGCGGATCCTCGTCCTTGGTGGAACCCAGTTTCTCGGCCGGCACGTCGCGGCCGTGGCACTCGAACACGGCCATCAGGTCACGTTCTTCAACCGCGGCCAGACACGGCCCGAGCTCTTTCCCGACGTCGAGAAGCTGCGCGGCGACCGCGACGGCGAGCTCGACGCGTTACGTGGACGCGAATTCGACGCAGTGGTCGACACCAGCGGTTACGTCCCACGGGTGGTGGCGGCGACGCTCGACGCCCTCGGGGCAATCGGGCACTACACATTCATCTCGACGATCTCGGTCTACCGTGAGGGCGCATGTGCACGCGGCGAGGAAGGAGCTGTCGCGGAGCTGGCAGAGCCGACCGAGGAGGTGACGGGCGAGTCCTACGGCGCACTCAAAGCGCTCTGCGAAGAGGTCGTCCGCAACCGCTTCCCGGATGCGTTCATACCCCGTCCGGGCCTGATCGTCGGCCCGTGGGACCCCACAGGCCGCTTCACCTACTGGCCGATGCGCCTGGCCGACGGCGGACGCGTACTGGCGCCGGCACCGCCCGGCGCACCCGTGCAGGTTGTCGACGTGCGCGACTGCGCGAGCTGGATCGTCGAGGCGGCAGAGGCGAACCTTGCAGGAACGTTCAACACCGTCTGCCCCGCCAGCTCGATCTCGGAGGTGCTCGAGACGTGCCGCACGGTCGCGGGGGCCGACGCCGAGCTCGTGTGGGCCGACCCCGCCTTCCTCGAGGCCCACGATGTCGGCCCGTGGATGGAGTTGCCGCTTTGGCTCGGTTCCGGCGAGGACGACTCCTTCATGCGAGCGCCGGTCGATCGTGCGCTGGCGGCGGGCCTGCGCATCCGGCCGCTCACCGAGACGGTGGGCGCGACGCTCGACTGGGCTCGCAGCGGCGACGCGCCGGCCGATCCACCGGCGGGACTCGCCCGTGCAAAAGAGCGGCAGGTGCTTGACGCCTGGCTCAAACACATCGCGCATCCGTAGACTCGCCGGCGTGAAGCGGCTCGAGGGAAAGCACGTGGTCGTT